>Ga0207419_1002031_pt1 | contig 13953 bp, 6 predicted proteins | sample ElkSloMetagenome_4_FD_184723 | JGI IMG/M metagenome (GOLD analysis project Ga0207419, IMG submission 184723) | Hot spring microbial communities from Elkhorn Slough, Monterey Bay, USA - MD2A (version 2) | ecosystem: Environmental > Aquatic > Marine > Intertidal zone > Estuary: Microbial mat ... | reverse complement strand
GAAGCCACAGGGGATTATTCGCAGCAATCTCCACAGCAAACATCAGCGGGTTAACTATTTCCGCGCTCAGGAAGCGTTCCAAATGATGGGATTGATGGAGGGTAATCCGGAGGATATGGAGATTGAAATAGTCTTAGAAACCATGAAGGCGTTGAAAAACGGTGTTGAGTTAAAAGCCAAAACTTGGAATCCTAAATATGAGGACGAAAACAAGAAAGAGACAGTTTTGATGAATTATCTGTTCCAAGGGGATAAGGGCTACACCATTTCTGATTTATTTGCGGCGTTGAGAGCAGCAGACTTAGAATTTATCAGCATGGTCAATTGGCGGCAATGGGACTTGATGAAGCTGTTCAAAGAGCCGGACAATTTGCCTGTGTTTCTGGCAATGAGTTTACCCGATATTTCAGAGGAACAGCGACTGCGCTTATTTGAGCTATTACATCCTATTCACCGACTGCTAGATTTCTGGTGCGGACATCCAGATCAAGCTCAACCCTTTGTACCGATTGCCGAGTGGACGAATGATGATTGGCAGGAAGCCCAGGTACATTTACATCCTCAGCTTAGAACCGCATCCGTGAAAGAGGAAATGATTAGGTGTATCAGGCAACTCAACCCGTTTGAAATCACCAGACATCTGCCTGTGACGGGAGAGTCAAGATTGGTAGATAGTACTATTGCTGCTTGTCTGTTACCCCTGTTGGAGTCGCCTCAGTCAATGTTATCCCTGGTGGCGCGATGGCAGCAATTGCGCCCAGTGAATCCAGTAACCTTGGAGTCTACTACTCAGGAGGAAGGGTTTGAAATGGTTAAGCAGGCATTGACAGGGCTGGAGGAAAATGGATATGTGCTGGTAGAGGGTCAACCAAATTAATTGTTTCTTGAGAGAGGCTACATAACTCATTTTACATGACTCCACCTAAAGTTAGTATTAAACAATATATCAATGGATGATAAAAACACGGATTTATTAGAAAAAATTCGTCGGCAATTTGAAGATAGTCCTTATCCAATCAACCCCCTAAATCATTCCACTAGAAATGAGCATTTATGGCTGTATATACACAATCTAATAACTCCCTATTATCTTAGAAATCAAAGAGTCATTGAAACGCAAGGGAAAGTTATCTTAGATGCAGGCTGTGGCACAGGCTACTCATCTTTGCTCTTGGCTGAAGCAAATCCGGGCGCACAGATTATTGGCATTGACTTATCTGAAAAGTCAGTTGATATCGCCAAACAAAGATTACAGGTTCATGGATTTGAGAAAGCTGATTTTTATCCTATATCCATCGAAGAATTACCAAAACTTGGCAAAGAATTTGATTATATAAACTGTGATGAAGTTCTTTATCTCTTGCCTAACCCAGTGAGCGCTTTGCAGACAATGCGAGCCGTATTAAAACCGGAGGGTATCATTCGCAGCAATCTTCATAGCTCCGTTAATCGCTTTCCCTATTTTCGTGCCCAGGAATTATTTAAAATGATGGGATTGATGGATGATACTCCCCAAGATATGGCGATGGAGCTAGTTTGTGAAACAATGAAAGCTTTAAAAGACCAAGTGCAGATCAAAAGGCAAACCTGGGATGCGTCGTTTGAAGAGAACACACATAATATCTTAACCAATTATTTGCTTCAGGGGGATAAAGGCTTCACTATTCCGGAAATGTTTTCTATCTTAGAGGCGTCTGGATTAGAATTCATCAGCATAGTCAATTGGCGGCAATGGGACTTAATCAGCCTCTTCAAAGAACCAGACAATTTACCTGTGTTTTTGGGAATGAGCTTACCAGAGATTTCTCAACAGGAGCGGTTGCATCTATTTGAACTGTTACATCCTGTTCACCGACTGCTGGATTTTTGGTGTGGGCATCCCAATCAAGCTCACCCCTGGACACCTGTTACTGAATGGGTGAATTCTGACTGGCAGGAAGTTCGGGTACAATTACACCCTCAGCTCAGAACACCAGCCGTGAAGGATGAAATGATTAGGTGTATCACTCAACTCAACCCGTTTGAAATCAGCAAAAATCTACCCCTGATGGGAGTGCAGTCCTTGGTAGACAGTACCATAGCGGCTTGCCTGTTGCCACTGTTGGACTCGCCTCAGTCAATGTTGTCTCTGATAGCACTATGGCAGCAATTGCGACCTGTGCATCCGGTAACTTTAGAGGTGACAACACCACAGGAGGCTTTTGAAACCGTCAAACAAGCATTAACTGGGTTAGAGGAGAATGGCTATGTGCTGCTAGAACGCCAATTCTGAGGGATAGGGAACCCTGAAAAAATTTTTTTCAGGCGTGATGATCGGAAATCTGGCAGAAGTGGGTAAGCTACGTTCAAGAGATAAACATGAACCACCCTGCACCTCAAGGAGAAACCGCTCATGAAAACTGAACTGAAAGCCAAGTTCCTGCAACACCTGAGCCAGAAAAAACAGGATGATGGGGGATTTACCCTCATTGAACTGCTCGTTGTAATCATCATTATCGGTATTTTATCTGCTATTGCCCTCCCTTCCTTCCTCAACCAAGCCAACAAAGCCAAGCAGTCGGAAGCGAAGCAGTACACTGGCTCTATGAACAGAGCTCAGCAAGCCTACTATCTGGAAAACAGCGAATTTACAAGCCAAATCGGTGATCTTGGTCTGGGTATTGCCACCGATACTACAAACTACGAGTACGAAGCTGTCACCGACGCCTCCGGTACCACGGTTACCAATGAGGGCAGATCCAAGAAAGCTGCTCTAAAATCCTATGTAGGAGGTGTGTATCTGGGTAAGATAACAGCCACGAGTGAGGCAACGACTCTAGCCGTCTTGTGCGAATCAGGCAGCGCTGGGATAGAGGCAGGTGGAAAAGGTCTAGCTGGTAATGTAAGTTTTACTGGAACTACGGGACCAACCTGTGTTTCTCCTTATCAATCCCTTGATAAGTAAGATAAAAATCCTGGTTGTGATTCGCTGCGTAAATCTGATCTAAAGTTTGAGAAGAGTGGGTAGACTTCTCTACCCACTTTCTTTATCCGCTAATCAACAGCCAGATGGCAACCTCATCCGTTGATTAGTTGAATATGAAGACTCGTTGAGTGTTTTAAATTATGACTGCCAAGGCATTGTCTGCCGATCATGCTGATTGGCAACAGCAAGCCTATCAGTATTTAACTGGCGGCGATTATACAAAAGCGGCACAGCTCTATCAGCAAGCGATTGGAGCTGTGCCTGCTATCAAATCAAACTACTGGTATTTGGGATTAACCTTCTTGCTTCAGGGTCAAGAAATAGAAGCTCAAACCACCTGGATGCTAGGGATGGGGGAGGGTGAAACCGAGCAAATAGACCAGTGGACAGCAGAACTGGTTCAGGTCTTACAGGCACAAGCAGAACAAAAGCAGGTTGTTAAAGATTATCAAATGGCTTGGGTAATCCGCCAGCATATCCGAGAGATTAGTCCAGCCGATATTAATAATCTCTTGCATTTAATTGCTCTGTCTATTCAGATCGAGACATTTACAGCCGATGAATTAGCGGATTTAGGCATCCTTGAACTCTTACAGAGCGAGCAATGTGTAGCACCCGATCCGGATTTGCTCCTGGAAGTGTTGGCAAGTGTTTTAGACTATGCGCCCTTAGCTCCGTCATCTTTTGAATTGGCGAAGGCTAGCTTATCTTATGTTCCTAATGCTGAGGCATTGATTGATCTATTCCTATCCGCCGCTTACGACATCGCTTTTTCGAGAGTGAAATATGAGATAGCCGCAGATTTTATAGAACTCTGTCTGCAATTAGATGAACATCAGATGGAAGCCCTGAGGATTTTGGTTACCTGTTACCAGAAGTCAGGTCAGCATGAGCAGGGAATCAAAACGGCTAAATTGTACTACTCCTTGTGTCAAACTTTACCCGATCAGGTTTTTGCTAATTTCCATGTCCTGCGCTCGTTGATGGCAGCTGGGGGACAGTGGGAAGAAGCTGTTTTAGTCTTTCAACAGCAGGAATCCTTGCTGGAATCCCTGCTTGAGGAAAATCCTCAGAATCTGGATCGGGGTACGACGTTGCGACTTATCAATTCGACCTTCTTTTTACCTTACTTTCGCGATACTCCCCAGGTCAATCAACGGCTGAAAAATCAAGTCTCTCAGCTCTGCCAGTCTAATATTGAAGCGTATGTTGATAGCTCCTTACCTCAGCCAAAAATTACCGCGATTTCCCAGCCGTTGAAAATTGGCTACCTTTCCAATTACTTGAGACGACATTCGGTCGGTTGGCTAGCTCGATGGCTATTTGAGCATCATCATCGCAACGATTTCCAAATTTATACGTATTTTCTGAGTTATAAACAAGTCAATGACCCGCTTCAAGATTGGTATATTGAGAAGTCAGAGCAATCTTATATCGGAGGAGCTAATGGTCGGGAGATCGCGGAAAAAGTTTGCCAGGATGAAATCGATATTTTAGTTGATCTAGATAGCCTGACTTTGGATTTATCCTGTGAAGTGATGGCGCTAAAACCTGCCCCCATTCAAGTTACCTGGTTGGGTTGGGATGCATCAGGACTACCTGCAATTGATTATTATATTGCTGATCCTTATGTCTTGCCGGAATCAGCTCAGGATTACTATAGCGAAAAAATTTGGCGCTTACCCCAAACCTATATTGCTGTTGATGGTTTTGAGGTTGGTGTGCCAACTCTACGCCGCGACGATCTAGATATTCCCAATGATGCCGTGGTATATCTCAGCGCTCAGACAGGGTACAAGCGGCATCTGGATACGGCACGATTGCAGATGCAGATTATTAAAGCCGTACCAAATAGCTACTTTTTAATTAAAGGATTGGGTTCTCAAGAATCACTGAAAAATTTCTTTATCCAAATAGCAGAAGCAGAAGGGGTTAGTTCGGAGCGCTTACGTTTTCTGTCAATCACCCCTTCTGAGGCAGTTCACCGGGCAAATTTGAGCATTACAGATGTCGTATTAGATACCTATCCCTACAACGGCGCGACGACGACTCTGGAAACGTTGTGGATGGGAATTCCCCTAGTCACGCGGGTGGGACAACAATTTGCCGCTCGCAATAGCTATACCATGATGATGAATGTGGGTGTCACCGAAGGAATTGCCTGGACAGAGGAAGAGTATGTGGAGTGGGGCATTCGTTTAGGCAAAGATCCGGCTTTACGGCAACAAATTTCTGGGAAACTGCGACAGTCGAGACAGACTGCCCCTCTCTGGAATGGAAAACAGTTTACCCACGAACTGGAAGCAGCTTACGAGCAGATGTGGACAAGGTATTTAGATAGCCGTCATTCGTTATGAATTCTGATGATATAACAGCTCACTCCCCATCTTGGGCAGAACAAGCCCGTCATTATTGGCTCCAAAGAGATTATACCCAAGCCGCCGCACTCTACGAGCAAGCGATCGCCAATCAACCTGAAGTGATGTCTCACTACTGGCACGGTGGACTAATGCTGTTGCTTCAGGGTGATGAGACTGCTGCCCAAACCACTTGGGCTTTGGTCATGATGGAGGGAGACGCAGAGCAAGTACAAGGGTGGACATTGGAATTAAGCCAAGTTTTGGAAGCCGAGGCAGAACGCCAGGAAGCAATTTCTCAACCGAAAACTGCCTGGTTAATTCGCCAACATCTGCGAGAAATCGCTCCGGAAGACTTTACCAACTGTCTGCGAATCGTGCAGCTTGCCTTGACCCTGGAAACCTTCACGGCGGATGATTTAGCTAATCTCTACCAAAGTCTGCAAACTGTCCAGGCTGACACAATTGATTCAGATCGTTTGCGAACTGTCCTGAAGCAAATTCTAGAAGTTGCCCCCGACTCTCCTCGAATACCAGAGTTGATTCATAGCTGTTTGTCTGTTAGCTGTGACGCTCAACCGCTCATTGAAGTGGTCATGGAGGCAGCGGGAACAGCATTTCGCCATGAGCAGCCTGCTCTTGCGGCTCAATTAGCGTTGGTATGCTATCGCTACAAGCCTCATGATTTGGGAATTTCCTATCTACTATCTCTGTACTACCAGTACAGCCACCAATACAGCGAAAGTATTGCGATCGCGACAGAACACTATACTCGCTGCCAAACTCTACCCAAGCAAATCCAAGGAAATTTCTTGTTACTGCGAAGTTTGATGATTGCTGGCGGTCACTGGCAAGAAAGTTTGCTGTTGCACGAGAAGCATAAATCGTTATTACAAAGGCTTTTAGCAGAACAGCCCAAAGACATTCATCCTTCTATCCTTCAAGACGTATTACCGTCTCTTTACTTTTTTCCTTACTTTACAGACAGGCAACCGAGCGATCGCCAGTTACAAAACCGAGTCGCTCAATTTTGTCAAGACTCTCTTCAGACTGCTGCGGCTGAGGATGTCAAACAATTTCAACGACAGATAACCCAACGACGTTCCAACCAACCTGCCAAACTCCTGAAAATCGGCTATTTGTCTGATTGCCTGCGCCAGCATTCCGTAGGCTGGATTGCGCGTTGGCTCTTCAAATACCACAACCAAGAGCAGTTTCAGATTCATGCTTTCTCGATGCAATCTCGGCAAAACGATAGCGTTGAGCAATTTATCACCCATCACTGCGATCGCGTTGAAGACGTTTCTACCCTAGAACCCGTCACCATTGCCCAGAAAATCGCCCAAGCAGAGATTGACATTTTAGTCGATCTTGATAGTCTCACCTCCAGCATAGCCTGTGCGGTGATGGCACTCAAACCTGCCCCAGTTCAGGTAACTTGGTTGGGGTTGGATGCATCGGGTTTACCTGCCATTGACTACTTTATTGCCGATCCCTACGTGCTGCCAGAATCTGCCCAGGCAGAGTATAACGAAACCCTCTGGCGCTTGCCCCAAACTTACGTGGCGGTGGATGGGTTTGAGGTGGCGGTTCCTTCACTGCGGCGAGATTTGCTCGATATCCCTAATGATGCTGTAATTTACTTCAGTTCTCAAAGGGGTTTCAAGCGCCATCCTGATACTACCCGCTTGCAAATGCAGATTCTCAACGCTGTGCCGAATAGCTATTTTTTGGTTAAGGGAGATGGCGATCCAGAAACCATCCGGCAGTTTTTTGAGCAGCTAGCAGAAGAAGAAGGGGTAGCAAGCGATCGCCTCCGTTTTTTACCATTGGCAAACTCAGAAACTATTCACCGTGCTAACTTAGGTATTGCCGATGTGGTACTCGATACCTATCCCTACAACGGCGCAACCACCACTCTAGAAACACTCTGGATGGGTGTTCCCTTGGTAACGCGAGTTGGACAGCAATTTGCCGCTCGCAACAGCTATACCATGATGATCAATGCTGGTATTACTGAAGGCATTGCTTGGAGTGATGAAGAGTATGTGGAGTGGGGTATTCGTTTGGGCAAAGACACAGCGCTGCGGGAACAAATCTCCTGGAAATTGCAGCAATCTCGACATACAGCCCCTTTATGGAATGCCAAGCAGTTTACCCGCGAAATGGAGAAGGCGTATCAGCAAATGTGGGTGAGATATCTTGAGGGGACTAAATAACAGGAATTCACCAAAACCCTACTACTAAGGCTCAAGTACCCAATTCCCCGTTTCCTGTTGTACAGCCCGTTTTTCAGTCAAACTGCTGATTTCCCAGGCAGGAATTTTATCAACTTTAGCTTGCGCGATCGCTCCTTGATTCTCGTTCTCTAATACAATCCGAGATTGAAGCCGAGTTAGCAGGGCTTCCCACTGCCTATCACTTAGTTTTCCGAGGATTGAAATTTCTGGTCCCTCTTCAACCTCTAATTCTTCTTCCATCAGCAGATTCATCACTACGCTAGAGACAGCAAGATCAGCATCTTCTTCAGAAATGTTGCTGGTGTCTATTAGTAAGGTGATGTAATTTTTATCGGGGTGAGTTGCGATCGCTCTGATAACATTTGCTAGATCTTGAGCTATTAATTCCTCTGGTTTGCTCCAGTCTGGGAAAATCACTAAGTTAATATCTCTTAACCGAAGGTTGTTGCTGAGAGAATCTGCCAGATATTTGCGGAAGAGATTCTGGAATAAAGCGCCCATTTTTGCCGAGTAAGCGCGACTGTCCAAGAATGGGGGGGTAGCCTGCATTTTTTGCTTAATCTGCTCACTCTGGCGTTGGCGTAATTCAGGATTAGTACCGAGTGCGATCGCTAATTGAGTATAAGCTTCTTCGCGGCTGGTAATTAAATCATGGATATCGAGCGATCGCAGCAGTGATGCTCCCTTCTTGGAGCGAGAGTATTCTCCTTCCCATACAACCGTCGGTAAACCAACTTCCAGGGGGTCAATTAGCGAGGTCATCCCGGAGTAGGGATAGGAATCTAAATATATATCACTCAGTTTTAACCGCTCTTTAACGTCAGCACGATTTGGTGCAGGATCGAGAATAAATAACCTATCTTCACTGATTCCATGTTTAGTCAAGGTAGCAGTTATGCGCTTGCAGAAAGCAATAACTGGATAGGAGGATGACCAGTTCGAGTTAAACGGATAAAGTAACAATACGGAATTAGGTACACTCGCAATTATCCTTGCCCAAACCTCTTCGATTTCTGGAATTATTTTGTAGTAATTAGCACCAGAGACATAGACAACAGTTTCTTTAGCGATACCTAAACTTTCTCGACTAATACTGGTAGTGGGCAGACTTTTATTCTCCGTTGCAAAATCGAAACACTGAGGAGGACTATCTAACTTAACCAAAGTCTCTGTGTAATGCTGTTGAGCATCATTTTCTGGTTCAGATAATTGACTGGAAATGTAGTAATCTACATGGGGCATTCCCGTTGTTACAGGAGAGTTGGCATCAACCATCTGTATTCTGGCGAGGCGATGCATAGCCAGCAAGGTAATTTGGTGAGTTACTGCTGTGACATTGGTAGAAATGAAAATAATATCTAAATCTGCCTCTCGAATCACTTGCACTTGGTTCGCCAAATCTGCTGGCAGTTTCACTAGGTTATCTGCATGACCTGCACAGTATCTTTCTAAGCGATGATTACTCGTATTGATAGTAAATAAAATAATTTCAAATAAATCCCTATTTAAATGTTTATATATAGGCAGAGTAGCAAATGTTTCTGTTTGCATTCCATAATGAGTAGCAAGGATTCCTAGGCGAATTTTATTTGGCTCTGGGAAACGTTCTACAGAAAACTCACATTCGAGCAAATTACACTGATTTTTTAAGTTAGCTTCTAGGATATCAGCGCGTTGCTTATATATATTTTTCAAATTGAATTGATTAAAGTATAAGGGAATAAAATTAACCAAGCTTGTAAAATAATTGGCAATTTCTTGCCAATGCTGAGATTCAAGATTATTAACTATGTTAGTGTGTATATCATGAACTAACTGAGATATGTATTGATAGTAAACTTTTGCATCTCCCGTTTTCTGAAAATAACGAGGAGACAGAATAAATTTTAGGTAATCTTTTATAAACCAGTTTGGAATGTGTATCAACTCATGTGGCAATGACAATTGCTCCCCACCTCTGTACAACATAAGAGCTAATAAACACTGGATGGCTTGTGGTTCATTTAATCCTTTAGCAATCTGTGCGAATAACTCATTTACGAAAAATTCTTCTGTTTCAGTCAGGGCTTCAGTTTGTATATTGGTTTTTTGGAGTTTTTGATGGACTTGACCTGGAGTATCTACATAAAAACTAGCTAATTGTTCTGTTGGTAAATTGAGCCAAAAATCAGCCAGTTCTTTGCGAGCTTTGCGAAGGTTGGCGACTAAGGCTTGATTAGTTGGATTCTTTTGATACTGATCAACCCAACTCGAAATCTGAGAGATAAATTCTTCTAAATCATGACTGGCGACATCCTGGCTTGGTAGACTGATAGCCTTTTGAAGGCTAACTAACATTTCTTCAGCTTTAGCTAACCTTGGCACAATTTGCAGAACAGCTTTTGTCGCTTTCTCAGTTAACTCGGCATGACCCATTTTTTTTGCTGTCTGGGCTAGCTGCCAAAAGGTACGCCAATGTTCACAATCTTTATGAACCGGATCTTCTTTTCGGAACCATACCCCAGTAGCATCAATGCTCCGAAGGGCAAATAGTCCACTCTGGCAACGCTCAAATTCGTGTACAGCTTTCCTACAACCTTCCCAATGACCATAGTCATCCACTTGAATAATTCCGTTAGGAACAACATTTTCATAAAGTGTGTTGAATATATCCATCGTTGAATCGTACCAGTCGCCATCGGCATGCAAAAGAGCAATATCATCAACCAATGCCTTATTTTTAGGTAAAGTTTCGGCAAATAATCCTTGAACTGCTATGACAATATCTTGGATTTCCAATGCTTGACAGATAACATCTAAATTTTCAGCAATTGGAGCTTTAAGAGTACCGGCGCCAAAACCCGTAAGATTTGCAGGAATGCCGTTATGTTTATCAGCTTCACTAGGATCTGGCATTCCTTCAAAAGTGTCAAAAGCATATAGTAGTCGTGGACGTAGACTGTAGCGTTTAATAATGACTGCCAGCAGCGCTGCTGAACCGCCTTTATAGCTACCACACTCGACGAAGTTACCAGGAATATCATCCAAGCAAATTTGTTTAGCTAGAGAGTAGAGCGAGAGAAGTCGAGATTCACTCAACAGGGTGTAAGGTCGAACAGCATTAATAATTTCTTGAAATTCAGTATTATCAGGACTTCCCAGAATTTTGTGTCCTGATTGTGCCAAAATATGGTGTTGCAAGCTTTTTTGAGCGTCATTCTGCTGCCAGTAAAGATGACTTAGATAGTTATGAGCAATTACAGAGCTAGGATTCAGATCAATTACCTTCGTAAAGGTAGCTAGGGCTTCTGTAAAATTACCTTGGGTGAAAAACTCTTGACCTTGCTGATTCAGTTCCACAAATTTACTTGGCTCCAAGTTATCTGAAACACAAGGATAAATATAGTTAATATTAAAGTTTTCTACATAGTGAAACAACCAATTTAGAAGAGGATCAATTGTGGTCAATTCTATAGCTTGTTCCCTCATTGCTTGCACTTCTTGCGCTTTGTTAAAAAATTTGTGATTACTGGACTGATTCTTGGGGATCATACTTATCGAGTAACTTTGCAAATGTGTGGGCAAGTGCCATTGAACTGTTGGATCTGCCTGGTGGCTAACTGGTTCTACATTTCCACGCCAAGCAACTCCCATAATTTGGGCTGTTTGATAAAGCATGGTATTCCAGCCTCTTTCCTTAAAGTAGTCTAACCCTTGGGAAACATCAGGTGAAACTAAATCATGGAACAAAACTAAAGCGTTTTCTTCGGCAATTTTTTCGCAGGTAACTGCATCATTCAGAGGACTGGGTGCTTCGTGATTACCATCAATAAAAATTAAAGACCACTTCTGATTAAGTTTAGTGGTTAATTCTTCAACTTTATGTGGGCTATACCCCGGTATCAAATCAACTGAGTTAAGCACACCAGCCGCTTTTAGCGAATTTCTAACGCTTTCATAAAACTCAGGTCTGGCTAGTAAAGGATCGATGACATCCAACTTAACTCCTGCTAGAGCTAAATGACAGGCTGACCAACCAAACCAACAACCAATCTCTAAAGCTCTCTTTCCTTTAAACTGAAGGGCAGTGTTGTAAAGTATATGAACCTCGTCTCGATTGAGAAAACCAACTGTTGGTTGTCGTTTATCTACATACCAGTTATGGGGAATGTCCCGACGCAGGTAAGCCCAAGGTGTTGCATAAGTATTTCCCACAATCATATTGGGAAAACAGTGATCAGGTAGGATGATTGAAAATCCAGGCGAAACATAATCGCCGTTTGGCAACAAAGCCTGTTCTATGACTTCCATTGTTTCTTGAATCATCCGCTCTTCCCTAAAAAGATCTTCGGCTCGGCTTTTACCAGCTTGACCAATTGAACGGCGCAATTCTGAATTCACAGCCCAACCTTGAATAGTTGTGATCAGTTCTTCAACTGTGGCTTGCGGATTATCTTTGGGATCAGGCAGCAATTTTCCAGTATCCCCTAACTCTTCTGGGATGCCGCTAACGGCTGATGCAATCACTGGTAAACCCTTAGCCATTGCCTCCATCACAGCTAGTGGCATTCCTTCTGCTTCTGAAGGTAATACAAAAATATCACTAGCATCAAGCCAATCTGGGATATCCCAACGTTGCCCCAAAAACTTGACCTGCTTAGTTACTCCTAATTGCTTAACTTCCTCTTTGAGTTGGATTTCGAGATGTCCACTACCAGCCCAGACAAAGTAAAGTTGAGACCACACTGAACTATGCTTGAGCTGCCGAATTGCTTCCAACTGATACTGAAAACCCTTGACAACTGACAGTTGAGCTGATGTAAAACACACAACCGCCTCTGTGGGAATGTCAAACTCTCGACGGAGGCGCTCGCGAACTGATAACTTCGGAAGGTCAAAATACTTTCTGGAGCGTCCATTGTAAATTACTTGTCCTTTGTCTTGGGGAAGCCTGAATAATTGATGTAACAAATTTAGATTTTCATGTGAGACGGCAATCACTGCTTTGGCTTGAGTATAGTGTCGCGATAGCTCATCTAGGCATAAAGCAAAACGCTCTGCTAGATAGGATGCCACAAAATGATTTACCACGATATAAGGTATTGCTAGCTGAATCGCCACTTGCTTTGCGGCAAAATCAGATAATGGACAGGAGTCACTGAAAATAATCAGGTCAGGTTTTGCTCTCGATAATATATTTTGGGCATCAGCTAAATTGGTTAAGGTGCGAGAAAAATCCTTAACTGTGTCGAATTCCAGCCAAACGTGCTGTATGCCTAACTTTCTTTGGTGGGTTATTATGTCATTCTCTTTCTGACTTTGTACACAGGTGACTCTATAGCCTCGTTTTACTAATCCACATAAAATGGAGTGATTGTACTGTGCTACTCCACCTACCTGCGGATCATCTGTATATAGTAAAATATGTTTAGTTTTAACTAGCATTGATTCTCCAAGATAGTTTCTGCGGACTTCATAATATGCCTAATTTAGCTTGGTTAAAGAAAGAATTTAACTATGGTTACGATAGTGGAGATATTCTTTCCCTTATTCCCAATGCCAGACGCCTTCAAGAAGAAATGGTAATCGGTGGGTCTTACAATCAAGTCTTCTTTGGAGCTGTACTGCCCTATATTAAACCTAATTCAGTCGTATTAGAACTAGGTTCAGGCAAAGGATCTTGGTCAAGAGCGATACTTAAGTACATTCCTTATGGAGAACTACATGCAGTAGATTTTCAAGATGTTGATAAATGGTTAAAACCTGATCTCTATCAGGGAAGGCTGTTACCTCATCAAGTTAACGATAATTCTTTCTCCTGTCTTTCAGATAACTATTTTGACTTCTTTTGGTCTTTTGGGGTTTTATGTCACAATAACATAGAACAAATTATGGAAATATTAAAAAATTCTATTTTCAAAATGAAATCGGGCAGCTTTGCGGTTCATCAATACGGAGATTGGGGTAAACTGGATAACTACGGATGGGAGAAAGGTAATATTCCTCTCGAATTTAAAAATCAGCCAGATGATAAAATTTGGTGGCCTCGCAATAACCAAAATTTAATGTTATCTGCTGCTGTACAAACTGGATGGAAGGTAATTTGTCCTGATCTGGGATTAACACAACGCGATTCAATCATAGTCTTGAAGTGTCCCTAATTTATTCACTAAGGCAATTTAAAATGACAAAATATATTTAAAATCCTTATAGGACTCTAGCTAGTAGGATAGCATAGTTTGACTAATCTGCTGCTGTAACTGCTCCAACTGTACCTTATATCCTACTTCCTGAGGATGCAACTCAACCAACTTTTCCAACGGCGCGATCGCACCTTGAGTATCCTGCATCTGTAACCGTATCTCCACCAAGCCTTCCAGCGCCACCCGATTCTCCGGTTCCCGTTCTAAAA
>Ga0207419_1002027_pt1 | contig 13956 bp, 13 predicted proteins | sample ElkSloMetagenome_4_FD_184723 | JGI IMG/M metagenome (GOLD analysis project Ga0207419, IMG submission 184723) | Hot spring microbial communities from Elkhorn Slough, Monterey Bay, USA - MD2A (version 2) | ecosystem: Environmental > Aquatic > Marine > Intertidal zone > Estuary: Microbial mat ... | reverse complement strand
CGAATTAAGGAGCCACAACATGGCCATTCTCGTAAACGAAAACACACGCGTCATCTGTCAGGGTCTCACCGGCTCGCAGGGGACATTCCACTCCGAACAGGCGATCGCCTATGGCACCAAGATGGTCGGCGGCGTCACCCCCGGCAAGGGCGGCCAGACGCACCTCGACCTGCCGATCTACAACTCGGTGCACGAGGCGAAGGCCAAGACCGAGGCCAACGCCTCTGTCATCTACGTGCCGCCGCCCTTCGCCGCCGACTCGATCCTCGAAGCGATCGACGCGGAAATGGAACTGATCATCTGCATCACCGAAGGCATCCCCGTTCTGGACATGATGCGCGTGAACGCAGCCCTGAAAACCTCGTCCAGCCGCCTGATCGGGCCGAACTGCCCCGGTGTCATCACACCCGACGCCTGCAAGATCGGCATCATGCCCGGCCATATCCACAAGCGCGGATCGGTCGGTGTCGTGTCCCGCTCGGGCACGCTGACCTATGAAGCGGTCAAGCAGACATCCGACAGCGGCCTCGGCCAGTCCACCGCCGTCGGCATCGGCGGCGACCCGATCAAGGGGACCGAGCATATCGACGTCCTCGACATGTTCCTCGATGACGACGAAACACAGTCGATCATCATGATCGGCGAAATCGGCGGAACAGCGGAAGAAGAAGCCGCCGAGTTCCTCGCCGAACAGAAAAAGAAAGGCCGCTGGAAGCCCGTCGCCGGTTTCATCGCAGGCCGCACCGCCCCTCCGGGCCGCCGCATGGGTCACGCCGGTGCGATCGTCGCCGGCGGCAAGGGCGACGCCGAAAGCAAGATCGAGGCGATGAAGTCCGCCGGCATCGTCGTGGCCGACAGCCCCGCCACACTGGGCGAGGCCGTGCTGGAAGCGATCGGCAAATAAGGCAGCGGCTGCCCCGCCTTTGCGGGGCAGCTTTCGGAATTCGGGTCTGTCGTCCCCCGCAAAACAAACAGACGACGCGCGAACACTTTGAGGTCCAGTCATGAACGACCATTCCCCCAACGACGTCTTCCACGCCTCCAGCTTTTTGCAAGGCCACAACGCCGAATATGTCGAACAGCTTTATGCCCGCTACGCCGACAATCCCGGCGCGGTCGACGAAAGCTGGCAGGCCTTCTTCCGGTCCTTGGGCGATGCGCCTGCCGATGCGAGGGCCGAGGCGTCCGGCCCATCCTGGGCGCGCACCGACTGGCCGCCGCAGCCCACCGACGATCTGACAGCAGCCCTTGACGGGCAATGGGCCGCCGAGCCCGAAGCCGCGGGCAAGAAGATCAAGGACAAGGCCGCCGAGAAAGGTGTCGCCATCACCGAAGAGCAGGTGCGCCACGCCGTGCTCGACTCTATCCGCGCGCTGATGCTGATCCGCGCCTACCGGATCCGGGGCCACCTCGTCGCCGACCTCGACCCGCTCGGCATGCGCGACCAGACCCCCCACCCCGAGCTTGATCCGAAATCCTACGGCTTCACGACCGCGGACATGGACCGCCCCATCTTCCTCGACAATGTGCTGGGGCTTGAACACGCCACCATGAACGAGATCATGGCGATCGTGCAGCGCACCTACTGCGGCACCTTCGCGCTGCAGTACATGCACATCTCGAACCCCGAAGAGGCCGCCTGGCTGAAAGAGCGGATCGAAGGTTTCGGCAAGGAAATCCAGTTCACCAAGGAAGGCCGCAAGGCGATCCTCAACAGTCTTGTGCAGGCCGAGGGTTTCGAGAAATTCCTCCATGTCAAATACATGGGCACCAAGCGTTTCGGCCTTGACGGTGGCGAGGCGCTGATCCCCGCGATGGAACAGATCATCAAGCGCGGCGGGCAGCTGGGGCTGGAAGATATCGTCATCGGCATGCCGCACCGTGGCCGCCTGTCGGTGCTGGCCAACGTGATGCAAAAGCCCTATCGCGCGATCTTCAACGAATTCCAGGGCGGTTCGTTCAAGCCCGAGGACGTGGATGGGTCGGGTGACGTGAAATATCACCTCGGGGCCTCGTCGGACCGGGAATTCGACGGCAATTCCGTGCACCTGTCGCTGACCGCGAACCCCAGCCACCTCGAAGCGGTCAACCCCGTGGTTCTGGGCAAGGTCCGCGCCAAGCAGGACCAGAAGAACGACATGGACCGCACCAAGGTCATGGGCGTGCTGCTGCACGGTGATGCCGCATTCGCGGGTCAGGGTGTCGTGGCCGAAGGCTTTGGCCTGTCGGGTCTCAAGGGGCACAAGACCGGCGGCACGATGCATATCGTGGTCAACAACCAGATCGGCTTTACCACCGCACCGCACTTTTCGCGCTCGTCCCCCTATCCCACCGACATCGCGCTGATGGTCGAGGCGCCGATCTTCCACGTCAACGGCGACGACCCCGAAGCGGTCGTCCACGCCGCGCGTGTCGCCACCGAGTTCCGCCAGAAGTTCCACAAGGACGTGGTGCTCGACATCATCTGCTACCGCCGCTTCGGTCACAACGAAGGCGACGAGCCGATGTTCACCAACCCGGTGATGTACACGAAGATCAAGAAGCAGAAGACCTCCCTGACGCTCTACACCGACAGGCTGGTCAGGGACGGGCTGATCCCCGAAGGCGAGATCGAGGATATGAAGGCCGCCTTTCAGGCCCACCTGAACGACGAATTCGAGGCCGGCAAGGTATTCAAGCCGAACAAGGCCGACTGGCTCGACGGCAAGTGGTCGCATCTCGACCGCAAGGACGAAGACTACCAGCGCGGCGTCACCGCCATCGAAGACGCGACGTTCAATGCCATAGGCGAGGCCCTGTCGAAAGCGCCCGACGGTTTTCCGCTGCACCGTACCGTGGGCCGCCTGATCGACGCGAAGGCCAAGATGTTCGACGCCGGTGAAGGCATCGACTGGGCCACGGGAGAGGCACTGGCCTTCGGGTCGCTCCTGCTCGAGGGCTATCCGGTCCGCCTGTCGGGGCAGGATTCGACCCGCGGCACTTTCAGCCAACGGCATTCGGCCCTGATCAATCAGGAAACCGAAGAGCGCTACTTCCCGCTCAACAACATCCGCGACGGCCAGGCCCAGTACGAGGTCATCGACTCGATGCTGTCGGAATATGCGGTGCTGGGCTTCGAATACGGCTATTCGCTGGCCGAACCCAACGCCCTGACAATCTGGGAGGCACAGTTCGGCGATTTCGCCAACGGCGCGCAGATCATGTTCGACCAGTTCATCAGCTCGGGCGAAAGCAAATGGCTGCGCATGTCCGGCCTCGTCTGCCTGCTCCCGCACGGCTACGAAGGGCAAGGGCCTGAACACTCAAGCGCGCGTCTGGAACGGTTTCTGACCATGTGCGGTGGCGACAACTGGATCGTGGCCAACTGCACCACGCCGGCCAACTACTTTCACCTGTTGCGTCGCCAGCTGCACCGGACATTCCGCAAGCCGCTGATCCTGATGACGCCGAAATCGCTGCTCCGCCACAAGATGGCCGTGTCCCGGCGCGGGGAATTCACCACCGGCTCCAGCTTTCACCGCGTCCTCTGGGATGACGCGCAGCACGGCAATTCCGACACCGAACTCGCGGCCGATGACAAGATCAGGCGCGTCGTCATGTGCTCGGGCAAGGTCTACTACGACCTGCTGGAAGAGCGTGACGCCCGCGGCATCGACGATGTCTATCTGCTGCGGTTCGAACAGTTCTACCCCTTCCCCGCGCAATCCGCGGTGAAAGAGCTCGAGCGCTTCAAGGACGCCGAAATGGTCTGGTGTCAGGAAGAGCCGCGCAATCAGGGCGCGTGGTCGTTCATCGAGCCCAACATCGAATGGGTCCTGACCCGCATCGGCGCGAAACACACACGGCCCGTCTACGTGGGCCGCGCGGCTGCCGCCTCGCCCGCCACGGGTCTGGCCAGCCAGCACAAAGCACAACAAGAGGCGCTCGTGAACGATGCGCTGACGATCGAAGGAAACACGTAATGAGCACCGAAGTCCGCGTCCCAACCCTTGGCGAATCCGTGACAGAGGCCACGGTCGCCACATGGTTCAAACAACCCGGCGACAGCGTCGAGGTGGATGAAATGCTGTGCGAGCTGGAAACCGACAAGGTGACGGTCGAAGTGCCGAGCCCCGTCGCCGGCACGCTGTCGGAAATCGTCGCCCCCGAGGGAGAGACCGTCGGCGTCGACGCCCTGCTCGCCCAGATCAGCGAAGGCGACGCCGCCCCGGCCTCGGCCCCGAAAGAGGACAAGGCAGAACAGAAAGAAGCCTCCGACAAGGCCCCCGCAGGTGCGGGCTACGGCGACAAGGATGGCGACACGGTCGACTCGCCCGACATCGTGAATGCCGGCCCCGCCGAGACCAGGCTGCGTGATCCCGAAGACGCGCCGTCGGCCAAGAAGATGATGGCCGAGCACGGCCTGTCCGATGTCGAAGGCTCCGGCAAGGACGGGCGGGTGATGAAAGAGGACGTGCTGAAGGCACTGACCGCCAAATCCGAGGCCCCGGCCCCCGCCGCCGCACCGCGCGCGCCTGTCGCCGCAGATCAGGCGGACCGCGAAGAACGGGTCAAGATGACGAGGCTGAGGCAGACCATCGCCAAACGTCTGAAGGATAGCCAGAACACCGCCGCCATGCTGACCACCTACAACGAGGTCGACATGACCGAGGTCATGGCCCTGCGCAACGAATACAAGGACCTCTTCCTCAAGAAGCACGGTGTGAAACTGGGCTTCATGTCCTTCTTCACCAAGGCCTGTGTCCACGCGCTCAAAGAGGTGCCCGAGGTCAACGCCGAAATCGACGGCACCGACGTCGTTTACAAGAACTACGTCAACATGGGCATCGCCGCGGGCACGCCCACCGGCCTCGTGGTGCCGGTCATCAACGACGCCGACCAGATGAGCTTTGCCACCATCGAAAAGGCGATTGCCGAAAAGGGCGCCAAGGCCCGCGACGGCAAACTGTCGATGGCCGAAATGCAGGGCGGCACCTTCACCATCTCGAACGGTGGCGTCTACGGCAGTCTCATGTCATCGCCGATCCTGAACCCGCCGCAATCGGGCATCCTCGGCATGCACAAGATCCAGGACCGGCCCATGGCCATCGGCGGTCAGGTGGTGATCCGCCCGATGATGTATCTGGCGCTGTCCTACGACCACCGGATCGTCGACGGCAAAGGGGCCGTGACCTTCCTTGTGCGCGTGAAAGAGGCGCTGGAAGATCCACGGCGTCTGTTGATGGATTTGTAAACGACGGCCCACGGTTTCCCCCGCCCTGCACTGGCGTGTAGGGTGGCCGGACCAAGCGCATCATGGATCTGCCCCATGCATCAATCCCTTACCCAGGACGAATACGACCAAATCCTCCGCGCCCGCGTGATCGGCTGGGGGTTGCGCTGGTCGGTGGGTTTCGGCGTGGTACTGGTGCTGACGGCCCTGGTGGACGGGATCGGATGGCTCTGGCCGGTCATGATCGTTATAGCCGTGCTATCGTTCTTTCTCATCATCATCCAGATGAACAGGATGAAGCGGCATGTCCATGACGGCCGGATCGACGACTGATGCCCGACGGCCCGATCAAGAATGCCCGGGCGCGCCTCGTGGCCAAGGCCACGCGCGAAACGAAAGGAAGACCCGATGACACCTGAACTGCAATACCTCGTCTATGCCGCTATCCTGCTCGTCGCACATGCGCTGGTGCAGGCCACGCTCAGCGATCTGAGCAAGGGGATCGGCTGGGCGCTCGGCCCTCAGGATGAACAACGCGACCAGAACCCCGTCGCCGCGCGTGTGCAGCGGGCCTTGCGCAACTATCTCGAGACCCTGCCCGCCTTCATCGCGCTCGCCGCGGCGCTCGCGATCTCGGGCATGGGCAACGAGACATCGGCCCTGGGTGCGGCGATCTATTTCTGGGCGCGGATTGCCTACATCCCCGCATATGCCTCTGGCGTGCCGCTGGTCCGGTCGGTCGCATGGTTCGCATCGCTCGCCGGTCTGGCGATGATGGCGCTTCAACTGATCTGATGGACAAGACCCCATGACCCCAGAACTCACCGTCCTCGCCCTCGCGGGCCTGCTGCAAGGGATCCAGTTCGTCCTGATGGCCATTCCCGCCAACCTCGAACTGGGCCCCGGCAAGACCGCCGGCCCGCGCGACGCAAGCCGCCTTGGCAAGCCGCTGATCGAACAGGTCAGCGACAGGACCGGCCGGCTTTTCCGGGCGCTCAACAACCATTTCGAAGGGTTGATCCTCTTTACCCTCGCCGTCGTCGTCGTCACGCTGGGCGACAAGGGCACCGGCCTCACGGCGGCCTGCGCCTGGGCCTACCTCGGCGCGCGCATCCTCTACATCCCTGCCTATTATTTCGGCTGGACGCCATGGCGCTCGCTGATCTGGTTCGTGGGGTTCCTCTCGACCATGCTGATGATACTGTCGGCCCTGATATGACACCCCGTATGCACGCAGTGTGTACAGCCTGTGTACAGGCGGTGTACCGCCGGTGTACGCCAAAATCCAAAGGAGACCACCCATGTCCAGCTATGATGTCATCGTGATCGGCTCCGGCCCCGGCGGCTATGTTTGTGCCATCCGCTGCGCCCAATTGGGCATGAAGGTGGCCTGCGTCGAGGGGCGCGAGACACTGGGCGGTACCTGCCTGAACGTGGGCTGCATCCCTTCCAAGGCGATGCTCCACGCCACCCACATGCTGCACGAAGCCGAACACAACTTCGCCACCATGGGCCTGAAGGGCAAGGCCCCCTCCGTCGACTTCAAGCAAATGCTGAAATACAAGGAAGAGGCGATTGGAACGAACACCAGTGGCATCGAATTCTTGTTCAAAAAGAACAAGATAGACTGGATCAAGGGCTGGGCGAGCATCCCCGGCGCCGGCAAGGTCAAGGTCGGCGACGACGTCCACGAAGCCAAGCATATCGTCATCGCCTCGGGCTCGGAGCCGACATCGCTGCCGGGTGTCGAGATCGATGAAAAGACCGTCGTGACCTCGACCGGCGCTCTGGATCTGCCCAAGATCCCCAAGAAGATGATCGTGATCGGTGCAGGCGTGATCGGGCTCGAGCTGGGCTCGGTCTATGCCCGCCTCGGGGCCGAGGTCGAGGTGATCGAATACCTCGACGCCATCACCCCCGGCTTGGACGCGGAAATCGCGCGCCAGTTCCAGAAATTGCTGATGAAACAAGGGCTTAAGTTCCACCTCGGCGCGGCCGTCGAAAGCGTGAGCGTCAAGGGCGGAAAGGCGACCGTCGCCTACAAGCTGCGCAAGGACGACAGCGCCCACGAGAAAACCGCCGACACCGTCCTCGTCGCGACCGGCCGCAAGCCATACACCGACGGTTTGGGCCTCGACGCCCTCGGGGTCGAGATGAGCGAGCGCGGACAGATCAAGACGGATGGGCGCTATGCCACGAATATCAAAGGCATTTATGCCATTGGCGACGCGATCGCCGGTCCGATGCTGGCCCATAAGGCCGAAGACGAAGGCATGGCCGTCGCCGAAGCTATCGCGGGCCAGCATCCGCATGTGAACTACGGTGTGATCCCGGGCGTCATCTACACCCACCCCGAGGTCGCGAATGTTGGCGAAACCGAGGAAACCCTGAAAAAACAGGGCCGTAAATACAAGGTCGGCAAGTTTCCCTTCCTCGGCAACGCGCGCGCCAAAGCCAATTTCGCCGGCGACGGCTTCGTCAAGATCCTGGCCGACGCCGAAACCGACCGTATCCTCGGCGCGCATATCATCGGACCCATGGCAGGCGATCTGATCCACGAGGTTTGCGTCGCCATGGAATTCGGTGCGGCCGCCGAAGATCTCGCGCGGACCTGCCATGCGCACCCGACCTATTCCGAGTCCGTCCGCGAAGCGGCCCTGGCCTGCGGCGACGGCCCGATCCATGCCTGACTGCCCGGCACTGCACGGTCTTTGAGATACCGCGCAGTGCCGCCTTACGGAAAAACTGGTCAAAACCTTCGCAAGATGTAAAATCATCGTGATAGCACGCATCGCGGGCGTCATAATGGTTCGTTTTTCGGGGCGCCACGCCGTCCCGGGGGGCTTTTGGATTTTGAGTGCACGAATGACGCGTTTTCTTTTTCTCCTTGTTATCAGCCTGTTCCTCGGCGCGCCCGCCCATGCATTCGGGCCCGGCACAGGGTCGTTCGAAGATCTTGAATTCGTGAGCGAAACCAGCATCTCCGATGACAGCGGATCGGCACTGGCCTTGTGTCACACGACGGACGACCTCCGCTTTATGGGCTTCACGCTGCTGAGCACGATCACGGGATATGCGCTGTCTCCTGACGCCTGCGAAACGCAAATCGCTACCCGCCTCAACCCTGAAGACATGCAGGCCGCGCAAGAGGCGGGCGAGATCGACAGTGCTTTGCCGGTTTTTGCAAGGAACGATGTGCAGCGTAATCTGACCAATTATGGTCTCTGGCTGGCGATTATCCTGGGGCTCGTGGCGGTCATCATCCGGCGTGTCAAATCGCTGCTCGGATACGACCTGCGCGGCCCGCTACGACGCAAGACGACGCAAAGGATTATCTCGGCGATGTGTCATGCAGGTCAATGCGACGGTATTATCGACAGCCGTGAAATCGCCCTGATCCGGCGCACCGCACAGCGGCTTACCCGGCGTGGCGTCCGGACCGCCGATGTCGTCAAAGCCGCAGACAGGACGAAGGACAGGTTGACCGAACAGGATTACATCGATTTCGGAAACGGGCTGCGGGACGGTGAAAAGGATGTTCTGATGCAGGCTGTTTTCTTCATCGCGCTGCAGGGCAACCGCGTCTATCCCAAGGAATACCAGTTCCTGACCGACCTTGCGCATGGCATCGGGATGCCGGGCGAGGATTTCCGCAGGGTCATGAACGTCGCGCTAAGCGATCTCGATCACCATCCGGCCCCCTAGGCCTTGAGCATCCGCAAACCCTGCGTTGCATCCGTACGCACTGCAAGCCGCAGGCCCGGCTCGTCGCCCGCCTTCAGGGCCGACAGAATCTGCCTGTGCTGGTAAGGCGGTTCGGTGCGTCGCAAGCGTCCGTAAAGCGCCCGCATTGTCGGCCCAAGTTGCAGCCAGACGGTTTCTGTCATGGCCAGCATCGCCGGCGCCTGCGCGCGCAGGTACAATGTGCGGTGAAACTCCAGATTGACGCGAATATAACCGGTCGCATCCTGGCGGGCGATCGCCTGACTGACGCTCTGGTTGATCGCTTCAAGCCTGTCGATCAGGGCGAAATGCGCGCGCGGCAGGGCACGCGACGCCAATTCGGGTTCCAACAGTGCGCGCAGCGCGGCCAGTTCCTCGATCCGGTCATTGGACAGCTCCGGCGTCGACACCCGGCCCGATGACGACAGGAACAGCGCACCTTCCGCCACCAGCCGCCTCACGGCCTCGCGGGCGGGCGTCATGGAAACATCGTAGGTCTTTCCGATACCACGCAATGTCAGCGCGGCGGCGGGTGCTATCTCGCCATGCATGATACGTGTCCGCAGGGCGCGATAGACACGTTCATGCGCGGCGGTTGTGGTGTCCTGGATACGCGGTGCAATCATGGATCGCGATTGTGATCACAAACCCTTCAACGGTCAATCGTCGAAGGTCACGCGATGCAGCAGGTCACCATGCTGCCGGAGCCATTGCCTGTGCTGCACATAATCGGGACAGAGGTCCGCCACGAGACGCCAGAAGGCCGCCCCGTGGTTCATCTCGCGCAGGTGCGCCACCTCATGGGCGGCGACATAGTCGAGAACGGCTGGCGGTGCCATGATCAGGCGCCACGAATACATCAAGGCGCCACCGGATGTGCAGGACCCCCAGCGCGACCGCGTATCACGCAAGGTTATTCGCGTGTACTTCAGCCCCAATGCCGCCGCATGGGTGTCCGAAGCCGCCGCCAGAGCGTTGCGCGCCGCATGTCGCAAGTAGGCGCGCAGTTGCGGCCCCACAGGCCGCGAGGCGGCCACTTCGAGCGTCGTGCCAACCTGCCGTACATGTCGCCCGCTCCCGGCTACGATGGCGCGCGGTTCCCCCGCGACCATCACACTGCCGCCGATCGCCGCCGGCACTGGTGTCGTGATATGTGCAAGCTGAGTGCGCAGCCAGTCTGCCTTGCTTTCGAGGAAAGCGATTCCCTCTGTCTCGGGCGTGGCGACTGGCAAGGTCAGGCTGACCTGTCCATCAAGGCGCGACACACGCAAGGACAGCCGACGCGCGCGTGCCGAGCGGCGCAGCGTCACTGCGATCGGGGGCTTGCCAGCAAGGGTGAGACGACCCATATCCACCTATCTGAAGTTAGTGGTGCCAAAGGCTTTGACACGCCTTTGTGCTTATGGCAGTTGGCACCGATCACCCGCAAGGGACCACCAGAGTTTTTGAAGGGATAGCCAATGCCTAAGGAAGAGTGGGGCACAAAGCGTCTTTGCCCCGATACCGGCAAGCGCTTCTACGACCTGAACGCCAACCCGATCATCAGTCCCTATACCGGCAAGGAAGTCGCGATCGACACTTCCAAGACCCGCACGATGGTCGCGGACGCCGAAGACGCGCAGACCGCCAAAATGAAAGAGACGACCGAGGAAGAGGATCTGGTCCTCGACGACGACGAGGAAGAAGACGTCGATCTCGGCGATGACGTGCTCGAGGACGATGACGACGACGAGACTGTTTCGCTGGACGAACTGACCGACGTAGCCTCGGACAGCAACGACGACTAATTCCACGAACCGGGCGCGGTTTTCGCTTGATCTCGCCCGGAACGCTGCATAGACAGCGCCCAGCGGTTTCGCCGCACCTTTGGGGCCTTAGCTCAGTTGGGAGAGCGCTTGCATGGCATGCAAGAGGTCAGGGGTTCGACTCCCCTAGGCTCCACCAATACCAAAAATGTACGACATCGGAATCGATCATTTATTCATGATCAAGATGTTCCGTTCCCAACATCTCCGCGAGGGGGTCGCAGGATACACTCTTCGCCGCGGAGAGGATCGTATGGGCAAATGGGTGGCCAAGCGCCCATAAAAACAGCAGAACCCCGTTCATTATCGAGGAGGTAGGACCAAATTGTCGCAGACCTCGCGTATTGCCTAGGCACCAGTCCTTTTCTGTCGAAAATTAATGCTTGGTTAGCGTTCTGACGATCAGGAAGAGTTATGGGAAAACGTGTGCTTGCGGTTGCCTCGGGCGGGGGGCATTGGCAGCAACTGCAATTGCTACGCTCCGGTTTTTCGCATCACGATGTGCTCTTTCTTACCACGTTGCCCGGCCTACCCGAACAAGTCGGTGCACTGCCCGCTGCCATCGTGCCCGATTGCAGCCGCGACGAGAAGCGGGCCATTGTCGCATGCACCTTGGCGATCGGCCTCCAGATCCTGCGCCACAAGCCCGATGTCGTCATCTCGACCGGCGCCCTGCCGGGGTTGATTGCGCTGGTGCTGGGGCGGATGGCACGGGCGCGCACGATCTGGGTCGACAGCGTCGCCAATGCGGAGGAGTTCTCCATGTCGGGCCGCCATGCCCGTCGCTTTGCCGATCTGTGGCTGAGCCAGTGGGAGGTTGTTGCCGAAGCCGCCGGAGCAGAGTACGCGGGGGCCCTGCTGTGATCTTCGTGACCGTGGGCACGCAACTGCCGTTTCCCCGGCTGATCGACGCCCTCGACGCGCTGGCTCCGACGCTCGACGAACCCATTGTGGCGCAGGTGGGGGCCTCGGAGGTGCAATCTCGGCATCTCGATGCCCGCACCGGGCTGAGCCCGACGGACTTCGAAAAAACCTTTGCCGCCGCCCGCGTTGTGGTGGCCCATGCCGGGATCGGCACGATCCTGTCGGCGCGCAAAATGGGCAAGCCTTTGGTGCTGCTGCCGCGCCGACAAGCCCTTGGCGAACATCGCAACGACCATCAGCTCGCGACCGCCCGGCAGGTTGCGGATCTGCCCGGAATGCATGTGGCCTGGGAGACCGAGGATCTCTGCGCCTTTTTGAAAGCCCCCGATCTGGCTCCGGCTACGCAGTCTCAAAGCCCCTCCCACGCCGCCCTGATCAACCGGATCAGGACCTTCATCGATAGCTGAAACCCGGACCGGGCGAGATTGCATGGTCATTCTACACCGTGGCAGATTATCAGAGATGATATATCAAGCCATACGTCACTGCATCGACGAGTCCCTGCCTTTGACGAGCGCAGACCGCCTGGGTCCCCGGCTTTACCACCCAGCGAAAAACCGCAATTTAGAAATGACATGCGCTACGTCGCTCGCAGTCCATCCGCCCCCCGGCATGCCGGGTGGTCCTATCGGCCGTGCCGACAATGAGAATGGTGCACCACTTGCACCGGGCAGCACCGCGCGCGGGTGCTGCCCGGTGCGATCAGGGGTGCGATCAGGCGGCCAGTTCCTTGTCCTTGACGGGTTCGCCGCTTTCAAATGACGCCCACTCGAGGTCGCCTGTATAACGCAGCGACATCCGGCCTTCATCATCAAGCACGAAGAGATGTAGCCACCCGTTGTCGAACAGGTCACGCACACCGTCATGCTTGCGCAGGATATCGGTGATCGCCTCGGCGGGGGCGGCGACACAGACCGAAAGCCGTAGCGGATCGTGGGTGTAGTTTTCACCGTCGTGCACCGATTGCCACGGCAGGCCGGCGCGAAGCACACCACCGTTACCCTCGACGACACCGAAACCACCTGTCACATTATGCAACAGCTTGTTGCCTGCCCCGAAGGTGTGCGGTGCGACGACCGAGCCATAGTATTGCAGGCTGATCCAGCTTGCCACGACAACCGGAGCGGTCAGGATCAACTCGAGCACCCCATAGCCCGCGTCCGCCTGCCAGTCGTAATCATGCAGGAACGCGCGACCGGCGAGCCCCTTGCCCTTGGTCCGGGCGCGGGGGGCGGCGATGAATGCCTGGCAACCCGCGAGCGCCCACTCGGGCCGCGTTTCGGCCCAGTCGGAACTACGCGCCTTGACAGCCTCGCCGTTGGCGGCACGCGGCAGACGCAGGGCGCGTTCGGTCCGGGCCAGCTTGCCGGCGGCAGCCAGCCATTCACGCGCCGTCGTGAGTTGTGCCTTCCGGCCCTGTGCCGCGACATCACCGTCAAACAACGTCACTGCGTCTGTCGTTGTGTCGTGCAGGCCTCCAACGAAGACGGTGTCATCGGGGATGGTGATCCCGTTTTCGGCAAGCCCCTCGCGGACGGCAGCCTCGTTGAGGATATCGGCCAGAAGCCGCGCGTTCACGTCGCCGGCATATCCCCCGCATGCGCCGCAATGCAATGCGCTGGCATGGGGATTGTTGACGACATTCGCACCATGGCCCAACAACAGGACAACCTGTGCAAAATCGGTTGTCAGCGACATTGCCTTGAGAATGGTCGTCGCGGCATCGATCCGCGCTGCAAGATCGACGGCAGGGTCGAGGATCGGCTTGTGACTGTCCGGACCCGTGGCATGGTCGTGACCCAGCGCATCCTTGAGCAACTTGCCAAGGTAAAGCGGGCCCGTCGCCTCGACAAAGGCGAATGACGATACCGCCGCAAGCTTGAACCGGCCCCATGCGCGGCGCGCCCGGGCGCTGAACCGCTCGGTCCGATCGGCCTCTTCGGCGTCATCGCCGGTCGCGTGGCTGGTGATCCCGTGGTTCAGAAGGACCGGCAGACGCTTTTCGACCACGTCCGAAGCAAACCCCTTGTGCGCCGCCGTCAGCCCGAAAAAGCCCGCAAAGCCCAGGGTCTGCACACCCGGATCGACGGACTCCAATGCCCGGCGGAACACCTCCGAGCGGACATCGATACAAAAGGCCGCCTGCAAGGCGGGGCGCCCTGAAATAGGGGCCGCGCTTTCGGCCTTTAGCGTTTCCGCCAGCTTGCGCTGTCCGGCCACTTCCGCCGCTGTCTGCAGAGCCACGCTTATGATCTGCGTGTCATCAGCCACGACGGGCGCTTCATGGGCGGC
>Ga0207419_1002026_pt1 | contig 13961 bp, 11 predicted proteins | sample ElkSloMetagenome_4_FD_184723 | JGI IMG/M metagenome (GOLD analysis project Ga0207419, IMG submission 184723) | Hot spring microbial communities from Elkhorn Slough, Monterey Bay, USA - MD2A (version 2) | ecosystem: Environmental > Aquatic > Marine > Intertidal zone > Estuary: Microbial mat ... | reverse complement strand
GGTCTCCAGCGCGAAGCCGACGAGAACCTGGCCCTCGGGCCGGGACGCACCGAGTCCGGCCAGGAGATCGGGCGTGGATTCGAGCTCCAGACTCGGAGCACCTGCACCCTTCTTGAGCTTTGTCGCCGACGGATTCTTCACCCGCCAATCGCTGACGGCGGCGGCCATCACGACGACATCGGCCCGAGGCGCATGGGCCTCGAGCTGCTCCTTCAAGTCGTCGACGGTTTCGAAGCGCTCGACCGCGACCCCTTCGGGAAGCGGCAGATCGGTCGGTCCCAGCAGCAGGGTGACGTCCGCGCCCGCGGCACGTGCGGCGGCCGCGATCGCGAGCCCGGTGCGCCCACTCGCGTGGTTCCCGATCCAGCGAACGGCGTCGATCGGCTCACGCGTGCCTCCCGAGGTGACGACGACGCGCCGCCCCTGCAAGGGCCCCGGTGCGAAGTGCGCCAGGGCGCGCGCTGCCACGACTTCGGGTTCGGCCAGGCGCCCTTCGGCCACGGTCCCGCACGCGAGATAGCCGCTGCCGGGATCGATCACCTCGACGCCACGCGCACGCAGCCGCTCGAGGTTCTCCTGATTGGGTGCGTTGCTCCACATGCGATCGTTCATCGCCGGCGCGACGACGATCGGCGCGGACGCGGCCGTGACCAAGGTGCTGCAGAGATCGTCGGCGAGGCCGTGGGCCATCTTCGCGAGGAAGTTCGCGGTTGCCGGTGCGACCAGGATCAGGTCGGTGTCCTGTGCCCAATGGATGTGATCGAGAGGATCCTCGCCTCCCTCGCCCCACAGCGAGGTACCGACAGGCTTGCCGCTCAGAGCCTGGAAGGTCAGTGGGGTGACGAATCGCTGCGCGCTGTCGGTCATCGCGACCTGGACGTCGCAGCCCGCGTCGACGAGTCGACGCACGATCGTGCAGGCTTTGTAGGCCGCGATCCCACCGGTGACGAGGAGGAGGACACGACGACCCCGTCCGGCCTCGGACGGGGTCGTGCTGGAAGTCGGGTGCCGATCGTCGGCCACGGTCACTCGGCGCTCTCGGCCTCACCGAGCATCGCTTCGGCGTCGCTCAGCATGGCCTCGGAGCGCTCCTGCTCCCGGCGCTCGCGCGCGTCGTAGTATCCGATGCCGTCTTCACTGAGCATCTTCTCGACCGCCATGCTCGTGATCTTACGATCGATCGATTCCTCGCGGGCGCGCAGCGAATCGTTGATCCGCCGGCACTCGAGCGCGAGGACCCGGATGGCTTCGAACTTGTTCGCGATGCGCGAGGTCACTTCTCGACGAGGGATGTACGTCATGCACGCCTCTCCTGGCCGTGGGGCCGTCCTGGGGCTGATCGGGCTCGTCGGAACGAACGCGGGGCGGGACCTGTTCCGTCATCATTTCGGCAAGAACGCAAATTAGGGCCGGGGAGGATGTCCCGCAAGTCCTTTCCAGATCAGGAGATCGGCGGTCCGGGCGCCCGTCGGCTCCGCAGCGTCTCGGCCCGGATCACGGCCCGCAGGTCGTCCTGCGCCCGCCCGAGGTCGTCGTTGACGATCCAGTAGCGGTACACGCCGGCCTGGGAGGTCTCGTGGCGGGCGTTGGCCAGACGGCGCGCGACGGCCTCTTCGTCGTCGGTCCCACGCCCGCGGAGCCGCTGCTCGAGGACCTCCCAGCTGGGCGGGAAGACGAAGATCGAGCACACGTCGTCCTGGAAGCGACTGATCACCTGCACACCGCCCTGGACGTCGATGTCCAGCGCCGGGATGCCACCCGACTGGGCGACGCGTTCGACCTCGGCGATCAGCGTGCCGTAGAGATTTCCGTGCACCTCGGCCCACTCGACGAAGTCGCCGGAGTCGCGGCGGCGCTCGAAGTCCTCACGCGTGATGAAGTAGTAGTCGCGGCCCTCGACCTCGCCTCGGCGCGGAGCACGCGTGGTGCAGCTCACCGAGAAACCGAGGCGTTCGTCCTCGGCGAGAAGGCCCTCGTAGAGGCTGGTCTTGCCGGCGCCCGAGGGCCCGGTCACGAGAAGCAGAAAGGATCCACCGAGGTCCACCGTACTACTCCAGGTTCTGGATCTGCTCGCGGACGTTCTCGATCTCTTCCTTCATCCGCACGACCGCATTGGTGATCGTCAGGTCCGAGCTCTTGCTGCCGGTCGTGTTCACCTCGCGGTGCATCTCCTGGAGCAGGAAGCCGAGACGTTTGGCGACCGGACCTTCGGCACCGAGGGTCTCGCGGAACTGCACGAGGTGGCTGTCCAGGCGCTCGAGTTCTTCGTGGATCGTGGCCTTGTCGACGAGAAGGACCACTTCCTGTGCGAGTCGCTGCGGATCGACCGCATCCTGCGCGCCCATGCGCTGCAAGCGCTCTTCGAGGCGCCGTTTCAATTCGTCGGGAATGCGCGCTGCTTGCTCGCGGACGATCTCCACCTGCTCGGCCACGCGGTCGATGCGCTTGCCGAGTTCGACCGCGAGCGTGTCGCCCTCCTTGGTCCGCATTTCCTGGTAAGACACGAGCGCGAAGTCGAAGGCCTCGAAGAGCAGGCGACGGCAGACGTCCTCGTCGACCGCGCCCTGTTCCACGACGAAGGCGCGGTCGATGGCGGCCAAGTCGCGGATCGAGAGGTCCTCGGCCAGGTCGTGTTCCTTCGCGACCCGTCGGGCCTCGGCGACGAAGGCGCGGACGAAAGCCTCGTTGAAACGCACGTCGACCTGCGGCTCGGCCTGGTCGAACTCGACGGTGACCGACAGTCGTCCGCGGTCGACGACCTTCTGGAGTCGTTGCCGGATCTCCGTCTCGAAGGTCGTGAAGGCGTCCGGAAGCCGGAGCACCACGTCGAGAAAGCGATGGTTGACCGAACGGATGTCGATCCGGACTTCACGTTGGTCGTCATGGGCCACGCCGTGGCCGATTCCCGTCATGCTTCGCATTCGTTACTCCTTCGACGCGCGAAGATGGACGCAGCCGGCCGGACTGGCAAGGCCGAGCGCGCTTGCCCCCCCGCCGCAGGCCGCCTAGCTTCGGCCCATGAACTCCGCCGACGTGCCCGCGGGCGCACCTCGAACCTGGCTCGACGGCCTCGCGGCCCATCTGCGCGCGACTCTGGCGAACGCGGAGATTCAGGGCGCGATCAGTGGGCCAGGGTGGCTGTCGGTCCGCGTGGGCGGGCGCTTCCTGTGGTTCTTCGTCCACGGAGCGGATCGCATGGTCTGGGTGAGCGCGCAACCGCTGCCCGGCCGCCACCTGAAACTTCTCGGGCGCCACGCACGCAGCCCCTTCCCGCCTCATCTCGGAGGCCGACGTCTCGACGACGCGCGGGTCCTCGTGACCGCCGAAGGCACCGCCGACGGACTCGATCTCGTCCTGGGGCCGGCCCCCGCCCACCATCTTCGCGTGCGCTTCTTCCCCAAGCCGGGCGCGATCTGGGTGACCACCGCCACCGGCGAGGACCTCGCACGCCAGGGCCGGATGGAAGGTGAAGAACTCGTCTTCCGACCATCGAGTGACGCGACGACCGGAGAGGCATTCGACCCCGAAGCGCACACCGTCGCTTGTGAAGCCGCACTCGAGGAACGCCTGCGTCGCCAGACCGCGCGTGTCTTGCGGCAGCGAACCGACCAAGCGCGCAAGCGGGCGCAACGTCGCGTCTGGCAACTCGAAGGCGACCTCCGCGAGGCCGAGTCCGACCAGAACGTCCGCGCCACGGCCGATCTGCTCGCCGCGCACCTGCACGAGATCGAGCCGGGCCGTGACAAGGTGGATCTCGTCGACTTCGACGGAAACCCCGTCCGCGTCGAACTCGATCCGTCGCGTCCCCCACACACGAATCTCGAGCGTTGGTACAAGCGCGCGGCACGCTCGGAGCGCAAGATCGAACAGGTCGCGACGCGTCTCGACGACGCGCGCATCGAACTCGCGGCGACCACGGTGCGCTACGACGCCGTACGTGCCCTGGACGACGAGACCTCGCTCACGACGTGGCTCGAACTCGCGGACACCCACGGCCTCGACCCGGCGCCGAATGCGCCCAAACCCGCGAGCGCCCGCGGACGCCCCGACGCCGACCGCCTTCCCTACTGGCCCTACGTGATCGGTGATTGGGAATTGCGGGTCGGACGCAGTGCCCGGGACAACGACGCGTTGATCAAGGGCCACGCCCACGGACGCGATCTCTGGCTACACGCCCAGGGCGTTCCCGGCAGCCACGTCATCGTGCGCAGCGGCGGGAAACCCGTCCCCCGAGCGATCGTCGAGTCGGCGGCGCGCCTGGCCGCGCACTTCAGCCGCTCGAAGACGTCGGCAACGGTCCCGGTCCTGGTGGTCGAACGCCGTCACGTGCGCAAACCGCGCAAGGCCGCGCCGGGCGAAGTGATCGCCGACCGCGCGAAGACGGTCTTCGTGGAACCGGGAATTCCGAAAGGGTGCGTCCGCGCCGACGACGACGCTTGACGCTACTTCATGCGCGCGGTGCAGTCCTCGAGCCCGATGTGCTCGACCACCGTCGTGCGCGTGTCCGCGTCGAAGCGGACACACACCGGTCCCGGCTGCTCCTCGGTGAACTCGTGGACGAACTGCCCACCGTTCATGCGGAGCCGCGTGCCCCCGAAGATCTTCGTCTTCACCCACACGAAGGACGCGCGGCGCTGGATGTTCAGGCGCTTGCGAAGGATGTACTCGCGCTTGCGCGATCGACTCGCCTGACGCTGGTAGAGTTCGAGCCGCTGCTCGAGCTGCTCGCGCTCTTTCGGATCGATCTGGCCGATCCTGCCCGACAGGAGGGGTCCGTACTTGCGTCGGAACTCCGCGATCTGTTCGTGGTACTTCTTGCGATCGCGGGTCAGGACTTTCAGGGCGCGATTCTGCTCCGGAGCTTCGCCGAGCGTGAGGATCGTGGTGACCTCTTCGCGCGATCCGATCTCGTCGGCGACGACACGACCGCCGCAGCGCCAGTGCCCCCCGACGATCCGTCCGGTGTCGACGAGCATGTCGCCGTGGACTTCGCCTTCGCACCACAACAGCTCGCGACGCGCCACGAGGCGTCCTCCGCACTGGATCGTCGCTTCGCGCGCGAAGCCGATCGACATGTCCCCCGGGCAGATCACGACGGCGTCGCCCTTGCCGAGCACACCCTTCTCGATCGTGACGGACTTGCGCGATTCGACGCGCGCGTTCTCGACCGGGCCGCCGATGATCACCGCGCCCGAACCGACCACGGAGAACTTCGGCGCCACGCCGTTCCTCACCTGGACGGCGCCCTCGAAGTCGATCGATCCGGTCGAGAAGTCGACCGCCTCGACGATCTGGACGTTGCTCACGGTGACCTTGCCGCGATAGCACTCGACCATGCCCGAGTGCGCGGCACAAAGGATGTTCGGATTGCGCTCTTCGCGCTTGATCGTCTCGTCGAACTCGAGTTCGACCGGCGTTCCGGAGGCCGGCTTGATGGGCTTTCCGCGCACGGTGCGTCCGGAATGACCCGAAGTCGGCGGGTGGATCTGGACGAGGGGCTGGCCCTCGTAGACGCTCACCTTCGTGTGGTGATAGTGATCGACGGAGCCGTCGGGCATCCGGATCGCCTGCGATTCGAAGAAGTCGCCGAGCCATTCGATGGCCCCGTCTTCGCCCTTCACCGGCGCCTGACCCTCGGCAATGGTCGCGGTGACGGGTCGGGACTCCGACGCGAGAGCCTGTTCGATCGCGTACTCGACCGCCCCGACGTCGGGGGCGGCGATCTTGTGCTCGGTCTTCAGCTCGTCGATGATCGCGTCGACATCGGGCCTCGAGGCTCCGTGGAGCGAAGGAAGCGTGAGCTCCGCCTTCAGGCCGTCGTCGGAGATCTTGACGGCCAGACCCGCGGCCAACGGATCCGGCGCCGAGGAGGACGCGTCCTTGCCGGAGTCCTTCGCACTCTCCTCGATCGCGGCGAGGGTGTCGTCGGTTTCGAGCTGCGCACGCGCTTCCTCGGAGTCGAGGGAGGCGTCCTCTTCCGCCGGGGCGGCAGACTCTTCCACCATCGAGGCTTCGGCCTCGGCGATGGCGGAGTCGAGGATGTCTTCGGGATTGCTCATGGGCTGTGGCTCCGTGCGCGACCGGAAATCGGCGCTGCGCGGAATCAGCCGAAGACTTGCAGGGGTCGTGCCGCAAGCACCGTCAGTCGGGACAGCGGGGGCCGCGTCGTCGGGATCCGCGCTCGAAGCGCGTGATCTCGGAACGGTCGAACCATTCGAGAATCGGTACGACGAACTTGCGCGAGGCGCCGGTCCACTCCTTCAAGTGGGCGATCTCGAGCGCATCCTCGTCGGCAAAATGCGCGCCGACCCGTCGGACGAGATCGTCCAGATTCTCGCGGTGCGCGAGCAGACGACCCTCGAGGCGGATCACGCGACCCGAATCCACCAGACGACGCAGCGTCGGCTCGGCGAGGTCGCCATCGGTCGCTTCGAAGAGCGGTTGGGCACCGCGCACGCGGTCTTCCATGGCCGCCACGGCCGCCTTCTGAACATCGTCCAGCGGCGCGTCCGCCGTGTCGGCGCGCAGGCGATCGCCACGGACGAACAGCGGATGGCGCGCAGCCCAGACGTCGAGCACACGGGCGAACTCTGCCGCCGAGCCGCGATGCCCGAGGAACTGACGGAGTTCCTCACGCGGGAGACCGACCGTCATCGGCGCGTCCGCCTGGTGCAGACGCAATCGGTCCAGAGCGCGCTCGGCCGCAATGTCGAAGGCTTCGACGTCGACCACCCGATCGGCGACGCGGAGCAGGGTCCCGTCGTCGATCCGCGATGCAATGACGCCTTTGGCGGCGGAAGCGTCGTGGCCGAGAACCCCGAGACGCGCGACGACCTCGGATTCCGGCAGACCCCACGCCGGGTCGGCAGCGGTGAACGCCCAGGCTTCCGCCCCACCCTGCTCCAGCGCGTCGAGCCGCTCCAGCGTTCGTGCACGCCGTTCGCCCTTGGGAACCGCCGGGTCGATCACACGCCCACCAGCCGCCGTGATCATCGGCGAGTAGGTACGGATCACGAGGTGATCTCCGGGCGCGGCGACGAGAGGTTCTTCGAGGATCAGTCGCGCCCGGCGCGATTCCCCGGGTTCGAAGGGACCCTCGCCCTCGAGCGGGTCGAGGCGTCCGATGACCCCACGAGCCGCGTGGTGGACGTGGACCCGCGCACGGGTGCGCATGCGCGCGGCGAGTTCGGGATCAGCCACCGCCGTGAGCCGTAGCCCGAGGATCGTGCTCGCTTCCCAGGGACCTGGCGTGACGACGACGTCCCCGCGTTCGACGTCGTCTTTCTTCGCACCGTGCAGGGACAAGGCGATACGCTCGCCGGCCCCGGCCGACTTCACGGCCTCGCCGTGGTTCTGCACGTCGCGCACACGGACGTCGATTCCCTTCGGCATCAATCGAAGCGTGTCGCCCGGTGACACCGTCCCCGACCAGGCGGTTCCCGTGACCACGACCCCGGCTCCCTGCAGGACGAAGACGCGATCCGCCGGCAACCGGAACGCGCCGTCACGCGAACGCACGGGCGCGTCGTGGGCGACGCGGACGAGGGTCTCCTTCAGCGCGTCGATCCCCTCGCCGGTCTGGCCGCTCACGCGGACGATCGGCGCGCCTTCCAGGAAGCTGCCCTCGACGAGTTCCTTGACCTCTTCCTCGACGACGTCGGCCAGGTCGGGTTCGGCCATGTCGATCTTCGTTAGGACCACGAGTCCGGCCGGGACTCCGAGGAGACGCAGCACGTCGAAGTGTTCCCGCGTCTGTGGCATCACGCCCTCGTCGGCGGCGACGAGCAGCATCGCCAGGTCCATGCCCCCGGCGCCCGCCACCATCTGGCGCACGAAGCGTTCGTGGCCGGGCACGTCGACGATTCCAAGGCGCAGGTCTTCGGCGAGATCGAGATGGGCGAAGCCGAGCTCGATCGAAATGCCACGACGGTGCTCTTCGTCGAGACGGTCGGTATCGACTCCGGTGAGGGCACGGACCAGCGTCGTCTTGCCGTGGTCGACGTGGCCGGCGGTACCGAGGATCAAGGTGCGGACGGTCGTCATGGAACGATCGGGTGCGGGCGTTACGATGAGGGGATCGGAAGGGTAGGTCGATGTCTCCCACCCGTCGACCATGATCAGGGCGTCGGAGGCCCTGGAACGCGCTCGATCCGGGCACCCAGCGCCCCCAGTTTGCGTTCGATGGCTTCGTAGCCCCGATCGATGTGATAGATGCGGTCGAGAACCGTCGTTCCCTCGGCGGCCAGACCGGCCAGGATGAGAGCGGCCGACGCCCGCAGATCCGTCGCCATGACCGGCGCCCCTCGCAACGACTCCACCCCGCGCACGATCGCCGCGTTGTTCTCGACCCGGATCTCCGCGCCCAACCGCTGCAGCTCGGCGACGTGCGTGAAGCGGTCGGTGTAGATCGTGTCGGTGATCACGCTGATCCCGTCCATCAGGCAGGCCGCCGCCATCGTCTGCGCCTGCATGTCGGTCGGAAAACCGGGGAAGGGACGTGTGGTCGCATTGATCGGTCGGTGGGCATTCGTCCCATCGGCCTCGATCGCGTCGTCGTGAACCGTGAACCTTGCGCCCGTCATCGACAGGGCATCGACGGTCGAGGCCACGTGCTCCGGCCGCACGCCCTCCACCCGGATCTTCGAACGCAGCATTGCCGCCCCGGCCAAGAAGGTCCCGACCTCGATCCGATCGGGGATCACGGACACGTCGAGCGGCCGCAATTGCTCCACGCCGGTGACTTCGAGACGGGTCGTGCCGATTCCGTCGATCTTCGCACCGGCCGCGGCCAGCGCCTGGGCGAGCTGCGTGATCTCCGGTTCCCGGGCGGCGTTGTCGAGGACCGAGCGCCCTTCGGCCAGGACCGCCGCCATCAACACGTTCGCCGTCGCTCCGACACTGCTGATCTCGAAGTTGATCTCCGCGCCACGCAGTCGGTCGGCCTTGGCATGGATGTAGCCGGCATCGAGATCGATCTCCGCGCCGAGTGCTTCCATGCCCATCAAGTGGAGATTCACCGGACGCGGACCCCAGGCGCAGCCCCCGGGGAGACTGACCTTGGCCTCTCCGTGGCGCGCGAGGGTCGGACCCAGCACGTAGATCGACGCGCGCATCGTCTTCACCAGTTCGTAGGGCGCTTCGATCCCGCGCGCGCCGGACGTGTCGATCGTGAGCTCGTGGCCTTCGAATTCGACGCTCGCCCCCATCGTCTCGAGCACGCGGACCATCGTCCGGGAGTCACGCAGGCGCGGCACGTTGCGCACCCGGCTGACGCCTTCGGTCAACAGCGTGGCAGCCATCAGGGGAAGCACGGCGTTCTTGGCCCCACCCACACGGACGGTGCCTTCGAGTGTGCAGGGGCCTTCGATGTGGAATCGGTCCACGGCGGTCTCCCGTGGTGTGGGCGGAGGCGGGCGAAGATCGATCTGCTTCTACACCGCCGGACAGGGAAGGGTCCAGCCCTTGCTGCGCTGGAAATTGGAGCTGATTCCGGAGGAACACCTTGGCCCCATGCAGTTCTGGCGCGCGACGGGATCGTCCGTGCGGCCGCGACCGCATTTTCTCCGAGCTCGAACCCGGCCAAAGAATCACGCTCGCACGGAGTCAGGTGGAGAACCGTGCGCCTCGCTGGTGGAGGCGGAGCACCCGGTCCATCAGCCGGAGCGCGCTCTCAGCGGCGCCGCCCGACGGTCACCCGATCGCGATCGGTCAGATCCCGCCGCACCTCGACGTCGGCGAAACCGGCGTCGGCGAACAAGCCGGCCATCGCCGATCCCTGATCGTCACCGTGCTCCATCGCGATCCATCCGTCGGAACGGAGCGCCGTATGAGCGCGCGGGAGTAGCATCCGCACGAGGTCGAGCCCGTCCTCGCCACTCACGAGAGCCTCGGGCGGATCGTGGTCGCGCACTTCGGGCTGCAGATCGGCGAGTGCCGCGGCTGGCACGTAGGGTGGGTTCGAGACGAAGAGATCGCACGCCGGGAGATCGACCGCGGCCGCGTCGCCTTCACGCAACTCGATGCGCGACGCCACACCGAGGCGCTCGGCGTTCTCCGTGGCCAACGCGATCGCCTGATCGTTCACGTCGAAACCGATCAGACGCGCCGAAGGGAAGTGGGTCAACAGAGACAGCCCGATGCAGCCGGTACCGACCCCGACCTCGACGATCGTCGTGTCGTCGGCGAGATCGAAAGCACGGCAGGCCTCGATCAACACTTCCGTCTCCGGGCGCGGGATGAAGACGCCGGACCGAACGAGGAACTCGTTCTCCATGATCTCGACGTGACCGACCAGCAACTGCAGCGGCTCACGTTGCCCACGGCGCTTGACGAGCGCCCGGTAGCGATCGAGTTCGTCGGGTACGATCGGACGATCGGAATCGAGGTAGAGCTGCAGCCGGGCGCATCCGAGAACGTGTGCGAGCAGCAGCTCGGCGTCGAGACGCGCGGACTCGATTCCCTTGTCGGCGAAGAATTCGGCCGTGACCCGGATCAACGGCATCGGGGTCCAGAGCGGCGCCGCGCCCGGCATCGTCATTCGGCCTGCATGAGCTGTTCGCGCTGCTTGGCCTGCAGGGCGTCGAGCAAGGCATCGAGATCCCCGTCGAGGAGATCGGTGAGGTTGTGCGCGGTGTAGCCGATCCGATGGTCGGTGATACGGCTCTGCGGGAAGTTGTAGGTTCGGATCTTCTCGCTGCGATCGCCGCTGCCGACCTGACCGCGCCGCGCCTCGGCTTCCTTGTCCATCTGCTCGCGCTTGGCCTGTTCGTACAGACGAGACCGGAGCACGCGCAGGGCCTTGGCCTTGTTCTTGTGCTGGGACTTCTCGTCCTGGATCGACACGACGAGGCCGGTCGGCAGGTGCGTGATGCGGATCGCACTGTCCGTGGTGTTGACCGACTGCCCACCGGGCCCGCTCGCGCGGAAGGTGTCGACACGGATCTCGGCGTCCTTGATCTCGACTTCGACGTCTTCGGCTTCGGGCAGCACGGCCACGGTGCAGGTCGACGTATGGATCCGGCCCTGCGATTCGGTCGCAGGCACGCGCTGCACTCGATGGACACCGGATTCGTGGCGCAGGCGACCGTAGGCGCCGTCGCCCTTCAACGAGAAGATGGCCTCCTTGAACCCACCCTGGGGTGAATCGCTCACTTCCATGAGCTCCATCTTCCACTTGTTCCGCTCGGCGTAGCGCTGGTACATGCGCGCGACGTCACTGGCGAAGAGTGCGGCCTCGTCGCCGCCGGCTCCGGCGCGAATCTCGACCAGGGCGTCGCGCGAATCGTCCGGATCGCGCGGAAGCAGAAGCTCCTCGAGCTGCGATTGGGTTTCGGACAGAGTCGGCTCGATCTCGTCGATCTCGGCCTGTGCGAGTTCAGCCATGTCGGCATCGTCACCGGCCACGAGCTCACGCGCATTCTCGAGATCCTCGAGTGCCTGTAGGTAGGGCTTCGCCACGTCGGCGAGTTCGCGCAGGTGCTTGTACTCGACGTTCACCTCGCGGAAGCGCTTCTGGTCGTTCACCAGCTCGGGGTCCCCGAGAAGGCCTTCGACCTCGGAGAGTCGCTTCAGCTTCTGTTCGAGAATGGCGCGCACGTCGAACTCTCGATTCGAGGAGGGAACAAGAACACGACCGCCGGTCTACGCCGCGACGGTCGTGTTCGTGGTCGAGCGCAGTCGTCCCACGGCCACGCCGCGGGCGCCGTCTACTCTGCCTTCTTCTTCTTGCCGTAGCTGCCCTTCGCGTAGCGCTGCTTGAAGCGCTCCACGCGTCCGGCCGTATCGACGATCTTCTGCTGACCCGTGTAGAACGGGTGGCAGGCCGAACAGACTTCGACGCTGAGCTTCGGCCCGGCCGTGCTCTTCGTCTCGATCTCGTTGCCACACAGGCAGGTGATCGTCGTGTCGATGTAGTCGGGATGGATTTCCTGCTTCATGGTCGTACCGCCCTCGTCGGGGTTTCTCCCGGCCGTGTGATCCGGAGGGCCGAGTGCCCTCGCTTTCAGACGACCGACAGCGGTTCGGGCCTCGAAGGACCCAAGGCGCCCGGCGGCGCCGACTGGAGAGGGTACCATCGAAGCTGCCTCTTCGCCACGACGCCCGGTTTCGCGGGTCTCACGGCGAGACACTGACCCGTCTCTTGCGGTTGCCCGTCGATCTCATTACATGTTTAAACAATAATCGTCACGACATCGGGGTCGAGCTGCCCCGGGCCTCACGAAAAAAAGGAATCCCGATGAGCCAGAACGTGCGCATTCACGAGTTGCTGGATTTCGTTCGACAAGGCCGCATCATGGACGCGATGAACGAGTTCTATGCCGACCACTGCAGCATGGAAGAGCCCGCCTATGGCGTCACGGCCGGCCTGGCCGCCAATCTGGAGCGGGAGCAGAAATTCGTGGACTCGGTGAAGGAATTCAAGGGCTTCGAGGCCCACAACGTGAACGTGGGCGAGAATTCGTCGAGCTACGAGAACGTCATGGACTGGGTCGACGTGAACGGCCAGGAGATCCACGTCGAGCAGGTTGCCGTCCAGGAGTGGAAGGACGGAAAGATCGTGCGGGAGCGGTTCTACTACGCGGGTTGAGGGCCAGGCCAAGGGACGCGGAACGACGCCGCCACCCGCACCGCTGCATCCAGACACCTCCAGGGCACGAAACCAGAGACGGTAGCGCGAGCAACGACCGAAAGGCTCCCATTCGTAGCACGGCAAGACACCAGGCTCCCATCTCCCGGCACCGGCACCAGTCGGACATCGGCTACGACGAAGGCCGCGGTCGAGAGACCGCGGCCTTTTCCTTGTGACCGATGCCTGCGACGCCCGCAGGCGCAGTCGATCTAGCCGTTCATCGAATCGAGGAACTGCGAATTCGATTCGGTCTTGGCGAGCTTGTCGAGCAGGAACTCCATGGCTTCCTGCGGATTCCGGTCGTTCAGGAACTTCCGCAGGATCCAGATCTTGTTCAGTTCCCGTTCGTCGGTCAACAGTTCTTCCTTGCGCGTACCCGACTTGAAGATCTCCATCGACGGGAAGACACGCTTGTCCGAGAGCTTGCGGTCGAGGACGAGCTCCATGTTACCGGTGCCCTTGAACTCCTCGAAGATGACCTCGTCCATGCGGCTGCCGGTCTCGATCAGCGCGGTCGCGATGATCGTGAGCGATCCACCTTCCTCGACGTTTCGCGCTGCGCCGAAGAAGCGCTTCGGGCGTTGCAGGGCATTGGCGTCGACACCACCGGAGAGGATCTTGCCGGAGTGCGGCACCACGGTGTTGTGCGCGCGGGCGAGACGCGTGATCGAGTCGAGTAGGATCACGACGTCCTTGCCGTGCTCCACCAATCGCTTGGCTTTCTTGATGACCATGCTCGCGACCTGCACGTGCCGTTCGGCAGGTTCGTCGAAGGTCGAGCTGACGACCTCGCCCTTCACCGTGCGCTGCATGTCGGTGACTTCTTCCGGTCGCTCGTCGATCAGCAGGACGATCAACGTGACGTCGGGATGATGCTTGGCGATGGCATTCGCGAGCTTCTGGAGAAGGACTGTCTTACCGGTGCGCGGCGGCGCGACGATCAGGCCTCGCTGGCCCTTGCCGATCGGGCACAACAGATCGATCACGCGCATCGACAGATCGCTCGCGATCATGTTGCCGTGCAATTGCGCCAACTCGGGAACGTCCTCGGCGACGATTCCTTCCGGTGACGGCTCACTCAAGTGCAGTCGCTTTTCCGGGTAGAGCGGCGTGAGATTGTCGAAGAGCGGTTTGGCTTTGCTGACGTCAGGGTTCTCGTAGTTGACCGCCTCGACCTTCAACAGCGCGAAGTAGCGCTCGCCGTCCTTGGGTGGACGCACCTGGCCGCTGATCGTGTCGCCCGTACGCAGATCGAACTTCTTGATCTGGCTCGGCGACAGATAGATGTCGTCCGGGCCCGGCAAGTAGTTGTAGTCGGGGCTCCGCAAGAAGC
>Ga0207419_1002025_pt1 | contig 13978 bp, 11 predicted proteins | sample ElkSloMetagenome_4_FD_184723 | JGI IMG/M metagenome (GOLD analysis project Ga0207419, IMG submission 184723) | Hot spring microbial communities from Elkhorn Slough, Monterey Bay, USA - MD2A (version 2) | ecosystem: Environmental > Aquatic > Marine > Intertidal zone > Estuary: Microbial mat ... | reverse complement strand
TGACGGGCTGGGGCGTGAGTTTGTCCGGCAAGGCAATGTTCGGTCGCGACGACGTTCGCTGGATGATCCATACCGGCGACGGCATGGGCCGCCACATCGGCCTGAACTTCGCCAACGGCGCCGCCATCACCACCGATGGAAAACTCGAGGCCATCGGCACGACGGGCGCCTTCGTGGCCTACAGGCACTGGTGGAGCCAGAAGTGGCGCTCGAATGCAGTGCTCTCGTACCTGGAAGTCGACAACCCGGTGCGCTTCACCGGCACCGGAGTCAACGAGTCCAACTGGAGCGGTCAGATCAACCTGCTTTACTCGCCCACGCCGCCGCTGAGCTTCGGCGTCGAGTTCCTGACCGCCGAGCGCGAACTCGAAAACGGACTGGACGGACAGATGAACCGCTTCCAGTTCACGACCAAGTACGCGTTCTGATCCGGCACGCGGTGGATCGCCCCGCCGGGCGAGATCCTGCGCACGTTCTAACAACGCCCCTCCCTTGCGGAGGGGCGCTTTCATTTCCGAATCGCACGGCCTACGCAGTCAGCCCGTAACCCGACGTCTGCTTGCAATTCGCTGAAGCCGGACAACTCCACAACTTGCCTGGGCAGGAGCCTGCTTTCGGGGCACGAAACCCTTCGATCTGGGCGAGAGTCAGCGCAAAAGGTGGGCGCTTCAGCACTCCAGTCCCGCCCACTTCGCTTGATCTGAGGGACCAATGCAGAGGTCGAAACCGCGCGACTTTTGCGTGATATCGTTTCCGATCGACGATCTCGACGGTGAGTCGATCAAAGGTTCGAGTCAGCTCCGCAGCGAGAATTCCATGGCCAATACCGCCCCACTGCCGGAAGATTTTCTGATGCAGGCGCTCACCCGGCGACTGGCCGAAGACGATCGCGGCGAGGACGCGCCATTCGAGTTGCTCGACGGGGTCAACCTTGCAATCGTTCCGTCCTCGGTGGCGCCGGCAGCCGGATTGCTGAACGCCGCTCGCCGCTATAGCGCGCACCAGTTCTTCCACGCAACGGGGCTCGGACCGGCTTGCCGGGATCCGGACGTTTTCCTCTGGCGCCTGCTTGCCTACCTACGCGACGAGTTCGAAATCCCCGAGTCGGCGCCGCTGGATCCACCGGCCATGCGCGAGACGCTTCCCAACTGGCTGGCGCGTGCAGCCGCGATGGGCGGCATCGCGGTGGTGATCGAGGGCGCGCAGAATCTCAGCAGGGACGGTCTCGTCGCCGATTTCGATTGGCTCCCGGACTGGCTGCCTCCGGGTGTCGCGGTCCTGATTTCTGCACCGCGGGGGCCGGCCTCGGAGCAGTTTCGTGAACGGTCGGCAGGCGTTTTCCCTTGGCCCAACGAAACCGGGACCGTGTCCGAAGGGGGCCTACCGGCAGGCCTGCTCGAATCGGAACGCTCTTGCCGCGTTCTGGAGTTGCTGTGGGCGTCGCGTGCGGGTCTGGAGAGGAAGGCGCTGGAGGCCATTACGGGTTCGCTGCCGTCCGCGTCCGATCTGGAAACGCCGGCAGTACTGGTACGCGACGGTCACCTGGCGATCGCTTCCGTGAACGCGCGCGACGAGGTGGCCCGACGCCGCCTCGGTGACCACGGTCGTCGGCAGATGCTTCATGTCGAGCTGGCCGAACATTTCGATGCCGACACCCAGCCCGGATCGCTACTGCTTGCTTGCTGGCATTGGACTGCAGCCGGCCGAAAGGATCGACTCGAGCAAGCGCTGACCCGCCCGCAGCTTCTCGAATCGGCGTTCCAGCCCGCGTGTGCATTCGAGACGCTTCGGTACTGGCAGAACCTGGGCGGGAGCGATCGAATGCGCGAACAGCTGGGCGCGGTCTGCAGCGAGCCCGGCCAGCGCGCGGTCGTGGTGTTGGGAGCCGCGCGCCTGATCCGACTGCTCACGGGCCAGGGTGCCGATATCGTCTGGCTCGAGCGGGCCCTGGAGCTGGCTGAAACCGAACGCGATCCACAAATACTGGCCCAGGCACTGCGAGAGCTGGCCGTGCACCAGGAGACCGAAGCGAGTCGCGCGCGCAAACTGCTGGATCGGGCCGTGGAAATTCTCGAGGCTGCACCATACGACGAGGCCGACCTGCGGGCGGCGCTCCATCACCAGCTGGCCTGCCTGGCCGAAACAGCGCGTGCCCCGGAGGAAGCCGCCGGGCAATACGAAAGGGGACTCGAGATCGTCAAGGCCGCCCATGGCACGGAAACGCCGCGCCTGATTGCCTGGCTGAACAACCTGGCGGCGGCGCACAAGGCCACCGGCGATCTGCGCTCGGCAGACCGGCATTCGCGCCGGGCGCTGGCGCTGGCGCGTGCTCGACTCGGATCGCGCCACCCGACGACGGCGTCGTGCTGCGATCAGCTTGCGGGGATCGCTTACTTGAACGGACAGCACGAAGTCGCCGAGCCGCTGTTCCGCGAAGTCCTGGAGATCGCCGAATCGGCGTTCGGGCCCAGGCACCCCGCCACGGCTGCCGGTCTGGGCAACCTCGGCTCGGTACTGGATGCTCGCCGAAAATTCGAAGAGGCAGAGCGATGCCATCGCCGCTCGCTGTCGATCCTGATGGGAACCCATGGTCAGACGCACGAGGACACCGCGGTTTGCATGCACAACCTGGCGGTCACGCTGGAATCGGTTGGCAAACTGGACGACGCCGAGGAGTTCTACCGACGCGCGCTGGAGACCTGGAACGAAGTCGCAGGCGAAAGCAGCCCGGCTTTCGCGACCACGTTACTGCACCTGGCCGGGGTGTTGCGAGAGCGCGGCGAGTGGGGTCAGGCCGAGGCGCTTTACCGTTCCGATATCGAGCTCTGGCGTCAGCTCGTAGGCCCGGAACACCCGCACACGCTGGGTGCCCTGACGGAACTCGCGCGTCTCTATCTGGAGGGCGGTAAGCCGGAAATGGCGGAACCGCTGTTACTGCATCTCAAGGATGTAACAGCACAACACCAGGGCAAGCAGTCGAATACCTATCTCGAAGTCATCGCGCTGCTGGCGCGCGTCTATCAGGAGCTCGGGTTTGCCGATGAGGGCCGGGCGCTGATCGAGGACGCGCTCGACGCCGGGCGTGGAACGCTGAACATGCTCTCGGCGCCGGTGCAGAAGCTGCGCAAGCTTCTTGGTGATGCCGGCGATACGAATGACCGGAACGGCTCGTCGGATGCCTGAGCGAGACGAGCCCGCCGTTCAGATTCCGCCGGTTTTCGAGCCGGTCTATATCCACGGCACCGTCAACGTTGCCGAGCACGCCGCTCATCTCGCGGGATCGGGTGCGCCCGAGGGAACGCTGGTCTGGTCCGACTCTCAGGCCGAGGGCCGGGCGCGATTCGGACGCTCCTGGGAGTCGCCCGACCGCGGCCTCTATGCCAGCCTGATCCTCCGCCCGGAGTTCGATTGGAGGGAAGCCGATCAGGTTGCGCTGATCGGCCTTGTTTCGCTGGGTACTGGAATCGCATCCCTGGTCGTGCCGATGACGGAATTACGCTACCGCTGGCCCAACGGCCTGCTGGTCGGGGGAACTCGGATCGGCGGAATCTGGCTGGAAGAGGACCGCAGTGCCGGTTGGCTGACGCTCACGCTATCGGTCAATGTGGAAAATCGCCCGACTTCGATTTTCGACGGCGGCTGCCTGCTGGAGGAAGGCGGCAATCCCGAAATCACGCCCGAGCTTCTGCTGGAATCCTTTTCGCGGCAGTTCCTTGCATGGCTCAATCTCTGGGCCGAAGAAGGTCTGTCGTCGGTCGTCAAGGAATTCAGCGGCCGCAGCGACCCGCCCGGAACGCCGGTCGCGTTCCTGCTCGGCAACAATCAGAGGATTGCGGGTTTGCTGGACGGCGCGGATGGGAGGGGCCGTCTGCAGCTGCAGGTCGATGAAAAACGCCGGACCGTTTCGATCCGGCGCTTTCTCGGTCTGCCCGAGCAAACAGGCGACGACGCGTAGCCGTCGCCGGGTAGAAGTCAGGTCGTGTATCCGCTGGCCGGCGCCCTGGGCGCACCACCATCGGCTTTGTCCTCGCTTGAAACGAACTCCTGGCCATCCTTGCGGACCTCTTCGTACCATAGGTCGTGGTGTTGCTCGGCCCACTCGGAGCTCACGTGGCCCTTGGTGATCGCATCCAACGCGCCTCGCGCACCCACCGTGCCCATGTACATGTGGACGAAGCTGCCGGCAATGTAGAGCAGTGACAGACCGGCGTGTACGACCAGCGCCAGCTGCATCGCGGTCCGGCCTTCGAACACGTTGGGCAGGATCAGCACAACGCCGGTAATTGCCACCACGATACCGCCCGTGGCATTGAACCAGAACCAAAGTTTCTCACCTGCGTTGAGTTTGCCGGTCGGGACGTGCTTGCCGGCAAATCCGCCTTTCAGGAACCAGTCGATGTCGACCTTCGAAGGCAGGTTGTCTTTCACCATCGAGAGCACCAACATCACCAGCGTCACGGCGAAGACGGGTCCGCTGTAGTTATGGATGTACTTGGCGGCAAACGCCCAGGCCGAGAAGCCTTCGGCACCCATCAGCGGGATCAACACAGCTCGCCCGAACAACAGGCTCAGACCGGTCACCAGCAGCAGCAGGAACGCGATCGACATGACCCAGTGCACGATCCGGATGTAGGTCGACCAACGCGGGACGCGCTTTCCCGTCAGCGGCTTTTTCAGTTTTTCACCGCCGCCACTCAGCACGAACATGCCGGAAATCGCGACCACCATGAACGCCAGCAGCCAGGGCCCGAACGTCGAGATCGGACCGTTGCGGATCTGACGGAAGGTCTCACCGCCGTTATCAATCAGAATGTTCGCCGCCGGCCCCTTGACCGCGCTGTAGCCCTCGAAACCCTGGCGAGCTTCGCGCCAGACTTCCGACCTCGGGTTGGTTTCCTGCCAGTTGGCGGCGGTCTCGATCTGCGGCTGAGCGACTGCGACGTACACGTACCCGGTCAGAGGCACCACCATCGCCGCCAATAGAACCAGGACGGAGCCAAACAGAATCCGCCTGGACTTGCTCGTCTTGTTGGTGCCTTCCTTCATTATTCTGCCCTCCAGTTCAACGATCCGCCTGAATCCTTGTCAGGCGATCGCGAAGTTGTGCCGTCACTTCCGGGCTTCTGTCGAGTTCTTCATCGATCAGTTCACGCTGCTGCGAATTGATCCAGGGATCTCCAACAGGCTCGCTGGAGCAACCACCAAGCGATATCGACGCGAGCAGCAGCCCCGAAAAAATAATCGTGATTCGGACTCCGGACCGCATGATCAACGGTCTCTCTGTCCGTCGAAGCGCCGATTCAGCGAGTCTCGCAAACCCTGGTCGCTTTCAAGCTTGCTGACCAGCGGATCCGACTCGCCCTTGTAGACGCCGGGTTCATGGCGAGTCACACCGGGTGACTCGTAACATGCGGCAAGGAGAAGAGCGCCGGCGGCGATCAATGCAATCCACGGGCTGTTGCGTTTCATACGATCAACCCTCGCCGTATGCTTTCGACCAGCCCCACGTCTGCGGGCGTCCGCCGCGTCGCATCACCCGCTCACGATAGATGTCGGCGACCATGTCGCCATCGCCTGCAAGCAAAGCCTTGGTCGCGCACATTTCCGCGCAGGCCGGGAGCTTGCCTTCGGCGATGCGGTTCGCGCCGTATTTTTCGAACTCTTCACTGCTGCCGTCGGAAGACGGTCCGCCCGCACAGAACGTGCATTTGTCCATCTTGCCGCGTGCGCCAAAGGCCTCGGTCTTCGGAAACTGCGGTGCGCCGAACGGGCAGGCATAGAAGCAGTAGCCGCAACCGATGCACAGATCCTTGTCGTGCAGAACGATGCCGTCATCGGTCGTGTAGAAACAATCGACCGGGCAGACCGCTGCACAAGGTGCATCGCTGCAATGCATGCAGGCGACTGAAATGGACTTTTCGCCGGGCTGACCGTCATTCAAGGTCACCACGCGACGGCGATTGACGCCCCACGGTACTTCGTTGGCGTTCTTGCAAGCCGTGACGCAGCCATTGCATTCGATGCAGCGGTCCGCGTCACAGAGAAATTTCATGCGTGCCATTGTTTTTCCTCCGGCCTCAGGCGGCCTTGATCTGGCAAAGAGTCGACTTGGTTTCCTGCATCAGGGTCACCGGGTCGTATCCGTAGGTGGTCGCCGTATTGCACGCCTCGCCGCGCACGTACGGTTCCGAACCTTCCGGATAACGTTCCAGCAGATCCTTGCCCTGGTACCAGCCGCCGAAGTGGTACGGGGTCCATACGACGCCGCGTCCCACCCGATCCGTGATCATCGCGCGGATCTTGATCTGTGCGCCCTCGGCGCCCTCCAGCCAGACCCAGTCGTGATCCCGGATACCGCGGTCGTTGGCGTCGGCGGGATTCATCTCGACGAACATTTCCTGCTGCAGTTCGGCCAGCCATTTCATCGAGCGCGTTTCCTCGCCCCCGCCTTCGTATTCGACCAGGCGGCCGCTCGTGAATACCAGCGGATATTCGCCCGAATGATCGGTTTTCTGGATCGACTCGTAACGCGTCGGAACGCGCCAGATCGACTTTCGATCCTCGAAGGTCGGGTATTTAGAAACCAGGTCGTAGCGCGCCGTATACAGGGGCTCCCTGTGGAGCGGAACCTGATCGGGGAAGGTCCAGACGATCGCACGCGCCTTGGCGTTGCCGAAAGGCGAACACTCGTGTGCGATGGCAACACGCTGGATTCCGCCGCTCAGGTCGGTCTTCCAGTTGACATCGTCGAGCACGTCGGAGTCGGAATCTCGGAATTGCGCGACGTATGTTTCGATGACCGACTCGTCGGGCTTTTCCTCCATATGTCCGGCCACCCAGGCAATCATCGCGAGCTCATAGGTCGTCAGCTCGACGTGCCAGCCCAGCCGCCGCAGCATTGCATACGAGAATTCCGGATAGCCGTCCTGGATATCGGAGTTCACGCCGTAGGATCCGTCGGCGAGGATGCTGTTTCCCTCATGCTCGGTGCCGAAGCGCGCCCGGAACGTCAGGCCGCCCTTCGACACGGGTTTGCTGGTGTCGTACAGCACGTGAGTTCCGGGATGTTTCATTTCCGGCGTACCCCAGCACGGCCAAGGCAGGCCGTAGGTTTCGCCGTCGCACGGCCCGCCCTGGGCCACCAGCGTCGTGGTATCGAAGGTGTGGCGGTTCTCGGCGTGCAGCTTCAGCCGTTCGGGGCTTTGGCCGGTATAGCCGATGGTCCAGGTGCCGCGGTTGATTTCCCGCAGCGTGTCTTCGGGGCTGGGCAGGCCGGTGTCGTCGATCGAGATATGCTTGAACATCTCGTCGGCGAAACCGAATTTCTTGGCAAACAGATAAAGGATGGCCGCATCCGGCTTGGATTCGTACATCGGATCGAGGACTTTCTCCCGCCACTGGATCGACCGGTTCGACGCAGTCACCGAGCCGGTCTGCTCGAACTGGCTGCTGGTCGGCAGCAGGTAGACCCCGTTCTTGCGCTCGGACATGACGGCGAGATGGGTCGGGTACGGATCCGAAATCACGACCAGGTCGAGTTTCTCGATCGCTTTCTTCATCTCCGGGCCGCGGGTCTGGCTGTTGACGGCATGGCCCTGGAAGAACACGGCGCGCGTGTTGTTGCGCTGCGAAAGACTGTCGGCATCTTCGAGGATGCCGTCGATCCAGCGCGAGACCGGAATGCCGGGAAGGTTCATGGGATGCGCCGGCGTCCCGTCTCCGGAGTCGTATTCACCCTCGCTGTCGAATCGCGCTCTCAGCCAGTCGTAGTCGACATCCCAGACTCTTGCCCAGTGCCTCCACGCGCCGTCCGAAAGTCCGTAATAGGCGGGCAGCGTCTGACAATTCGGTCCGACGTCGGTTGCGCCCTGGACGTTGTCATGGCCGCGGAAGATGTTCGCACCGCCGCCGGATTTACCGACGTTGCCCAGCGCGAGCTGCAGCACGCAGTAGGCGCGCGTATTGTTGTTGCCGATGTGGTGCTGGGTGCCGCCCATGCACCAGACGATGGTGCCCGGCCGATTCTCGGCCAGCGTCTGCGCGGCCTGCCGCATTTCCGCTTCGGGAACGCCGGTGACGTCTTCGCAGGCTGCGGGCGCCCAATTGGCGACTTCTTCGCGAATTTTCTCCAGGCCGTAGACGCGCTGATTGATGTATTCGGTATCTTCCCAGCCGTTCTCGAAGATATGCCAGAGCAATCCCCAGATGAAGGCCACGTCCGACCCTGGACGAAGCCGGATGTACTGGTCGGCGTGTGCGGCAGTGCGCGTGAGCCGGGGATCGACGACGATCATCTTGGCGCCGTTTTCCTTACCCCGCAGAATGTGGTGCATGGCGACCGGATGCGCCTCGGCCGCGTTCGACCCGACAAACAGCATCGACTTGCAGTTGTGCATGTCGTTGTAGGAGTTGGTCATCGCACCGTAGCCCCAGGTATTGGCAACCCCGGCTACCGTCGTCGAGTGGCAGATTCGCGCCTGGTGATCGATGTTGTTGGTGCCCCAGAAGGCAGCGAACTTCCGCTGAAGATAGGCGCCTTCGTTGTTGGCTTTTGAAGAGCCGCACCACCAGATCGAATCCGGACCGGACTCCTCGCGGATATTCATGAACTGATCGCCGATCTCTTCGACGGCCTGTTCCCAGCTCAGTCGCTTCCACTGGCCATCGACCAGCTTCATCGGATAGCGAACCCGCTTTTCGCTCAGCCCGTGATAACGAAGCGCCGCTCCCTTGGCACAGTGAGCACCAAGATTCAACGGTGAATCGAAATCCGGTTCCTGCTTCACCCAAACGCCGTTCTGGACGTGAGCAATGGCACCGCATCCCACCGAACAGTGGCTGCAAACGGTGCGCTTGATTTCGATATTTTCGTTGCCGGAATCCGCTTCCGAATCGGTCTGCGCTTCGGCTCGTCGGCGCATCATTCCCAGCGGAAGGCTGCTTGCAACCGCGGCGCCGCCGGCAGTGATGCCGGATCGCCTGAGAAAGGTTCTGCGATCGAATGCGTCTGTGCGCTTGGCCGCGTCGAGTGATGGGGTGGCTTGCTTTCGGATCAATTTCATCGGGCGATTCTCCAGCCTGGGTTCCGGCTACTGCGACTACAGTCGAGTGCTGCGGTAGTAACTGCGGATGTGTTCGGACTCTCGATAGTTGCGATTGCTTGCCTGCTTCGTCGGCTTGCTTTCCGCCAGCACGTTTCCCGACACCGAGAACAGGCCGAGTCCGGCTGCGGTTCCAAGACCCATCGCGGCGCCCAGCGCACGACGACGTCCGAGATCGGGTGCTTGCACCAGTTTTCTGTCAGGTTTCTTCATGGTTCTTCACTCCCGTGCTATTGCGGCAAAGACAACCAGCTTTGCTCGAATTCAATGAACTGCTGTCCCAGGTCGGCAACACGTCGATAGAAATCGGAATGCTTCGCGGTCCGCAAATCAGCGAAGAATCGCGGCACCCAGGGATGAAAATGGCGATCGAAGAATTTCTTCTGACCGGCGTGATCGATGCCGGCGTCGGCGTCGACGAGCAAAGCCATGGTTTCGCAAAGCGCTGCAACGTGGTCTTCGGATTCCGAAACGTCTTCGACTCGCTCAATGCCGAGTTTCTTGAGGTCCGCTCGCAGTTGAGCAAGCGGCTTGTCGAGCAGGAAACCCGACAGGTACCAGCTCGCATACGGAAGCAGTTCCCCACGTCCCAAGCCGATGAACAGCGCATGGAATTCGTCATCCAGCGAGCGCGGATCCGCCTGGCGCGACGCATCGGCCAATCCGGCCCACGCCTTTGCCAGCGGAGCGTCCTGCTCATCACCGACGCGGCACGCCATCAAACGATCGAGAAGCGCCTGGTCGGGAGGCGCGCGGAACAGTCGGGCAAGTAAGACGTAGGTGTCGGCGCGAACGGTCTCTGCTTCCGTCAACGCCGATCGGCCGTCCGGCGGCGCCTTGTCCCGGTCGATAGCCGGCACCGGCCGATTTTCAGGACGATCAGGATTCGATACTAGCGGCATGGCCGAGATCCGTTCGTCGCTTGCGGCCTTCGGGAAAGTGGAGCAGTCGGGCGAACGAACGGTGGAATCGACGGCAGTTCGTTGCTCATTTCACGGCACATCGCGGTCAGAACGATGTCCGTGCGTCGGCAAGAAACTGCGGAAAAAAACATAGCTTAATCGTCTTGTCGTGATCCCGACTTTCGGTGGAGTCGTTCGTCCCGGATATCGGCATTGCCTAATCCAGATCCCGAATCTATCGCCGCGCCGCGCTCGTCGTCAAGCGTTTTGCGGAAAGAAGAGGCAGTATCGCGAGTTTTTTTGCGCTTAAATTTGACGCGCGTCAATCAAGCGACGGCGTGAATACGAATGCTTATTCTTCATCGCGCCGAATGCAGGTTTCAGGGACGCTTGTTTCCGTGAACGTCGATCTCGCCCTCGTCGTCCCACATTTTTTTGATCCTGCAATCCTCACACAGCATCAGACGGCTGCGCGCTTTCGGGTCCTGATACATCCAGTGATCGGCGAGCCTGTGGAGCATGCCCTCGATCATCTGCTGCGTCGCGAAAGCCTTGCCGCATCCCGGGCAGCAGTGCATGGCCGCTTCATTGAGCAGCGTTGAATCCGGCTCGAGGTGTGCCTGAAAGTTCATTCTCGGCTGCAGCGAAATGGCGTCTTCGGGACACGCCTGTTCGCACAACCCGCATTGCACGCAGTGGTCTTCCCGGAATTCGAGCCGCGGCTGATCACCGCCGCCCTGCACCGCCGATGCCGGGCATACCGAAACGCAGCCCATGCACAAGGTGCAGGCGTCTTGATCGACTTCGATCGCACCGTACGGCGCGTGCCCGGGAAGCGGAACGGTTTCCCGAGGCTCAATGGCCTGTTCGTGCAACACCCGTAACGCCCTTCGCACAACCTCGCGCTTGTTTCCCAGCCCGGCGAATGCGGCCGGCGTTTTGACCAGCGGCGGCACCGGGTTACGCTGTTGCACATTGCCGGCCCCCTCCAGCCAGACGACGCGCTCCGCGAAGTGGCGATCGCCCAGCCCCTCGAGCAAGCGGGCCATCACCTTGACCATGTCGCCGCTCGCCTGGACCTTGCTCGGCGCGGGCGCAGGGCCCGGAAGCATCCAAACGCGCGCAGCCCCGAATGCGAGCATCGACAGCCAGGCATCCATCCCGACCGAACCGACGTCCTCCACGGCGAGCGGCAGCACGTGCTCCGGCAACTCGGCCGCAGCGGCATCGAGTTCAGGCTGCGCGGAATCCGCGCTGTAGAGCAGAACTTCCGGTGCCGACGCGTCGCCCGCTTGGTCGCGGTAGATCTTGAGCATGCGACGCGAGCCATCGATCAAGTCGACGACCACCGGGGCCTGGTACTGCATCGCTCCGGTTGGGCAGACCGTCGAGCAGCTTCCGCATCCCTGACACAGATAAGGATCGACCTCGACCTTGTCGCCGATCGAAACGATTGCCTCGGTTGCGCAGGCGAGCAGGCAGTTATTGCAGCCGGTCATTCCGCGCGCCCCATGCGCGCAGATGTCCGCGTCGTAGGCGAAATAGCGCGGCTTCTGGAAATCGCCGATCATCTGCGGCAGCTCTTCCAGCGCCCGCTCGCGGGCGGCCGGCTCGCCCGCGAAAAAGTATCCCGGCGGCGGCTCGTCCATCCGGAAGCCACCCGATCCATCCAGGTCCAGCACCAGGTCGAACGTGCCCGACTCGATGCCGAACGCCGCCGCCGCGCCGAGCACGCGCCCGCGATCGACTTCCACATCGAGTTCGAATGCGCCGAGGTAGCCGCTCAGGTTCCGCGGCCGGCCGTCCAGGTAACGCACCGAAGGCGCCGCCTCGGGAGCCTCGCTGGGCGGACGGGTGGCCAGCAGCGCGCAGGTCAGCGATTCGTTCAACGCCTCGGCCAGCGGCAACGCGTCGTCGGCCGGGCCGATCACCAGCAGCCGGCCGCAGGACTTGTATTCAACCCACTGCAGCGGCTGCGGCAGCGGCTCGAGCTCATCGAGCGCCGCTGCTCTGGCGCGGCCGGCCCGCGTCGACGCGGGCCATTGAATTTCGCCCTGCTCGTCAGCCCGTGTTCCGGTCATTTCTAGAATGCTCCTGTTCGTCTGTGGCCTCGGCATCCGGCCCGGTGTTCTCGATGTTCTCCGGCTCGGCGACCGCGAACGCCGTCGGCTCCGACTCGCTATCGGTCTCGATATCGGGCTCGGCACCCGGGGAGGGGCCGGACCGGCCGCCCGATCCGGCATCGGACTGGGCTTCGGCCGACGCGAGCCGCTCTTCGGCGCGCTTTTCCAACCGCTGGCGCACGACTTCCAGCCGGTGGCGCATCTCGTTTGTGACCAGGTCGCCCAACTTGGTGTACTTGGTGTAATCGCCGGCGTAGTCGTCGAGCTCATCGACCACGGGCAAGGCACTCTGCGAAAACAGTCGACGCAGGGCTGCGCGACGCAGACCTTCACTGACCCCTGGCGAAAAGAAGTCGGCAACGCTGCCGCCCTGGTCGATGGACTCCAGCGACGGCATGTCCTCGTCGCCTTTCGCTTGCTCTTGTTCTGGCTCTTGCTCTTGCCTCTCGCTTTCGACGTCCTCTTGACCCGAAGCGACGGACGGCTCCGGACCCGGCGCCGCCGTGTTCTGACTCTCGTCCTGCTCGTGCGCAGGCTGCTCGGCCTTCGCGCCATCTTCGGACTTGCGCCGCGTCCAGCGGCGTAGAAAGGACTCTTCCCGGCCGGATTCCTGTGGCCGGCTGTCCGGCTCTTCCGATTCCTTCATGCGTCGCGCTCCCGCTGCCGGCCGTCGCCGCCCTTGCGCTCATGCCGGCGCGGCCCGGGTTTCCAGTGCACTTCAACATACTGGCGAATCCACTCGGCCACCGGACGGGGCATCGGGCACTGGAACACGATTTCATCGACTTCGACGGCCGCGACGCAGTCGTCCTGGTCTGCGGTGACGCGCAGCGGAACGGGTTGCTCGTTCGCGCCGGGCTTGCAGATCACGAACAGCATCGGACCGGGGCTGGTCAGGTTGTAGATGTAGTCGTCGCTCTGATCGGGCTGGAGCCGTAGCGGCAGTCCCTGCCACTGGTAGATCTTCGACTCGCCGCCGTCGCGGACCAGACGGTGCCGCGGCGATTTCGGCGGTGGCTCGGCTTCCGGGAACAGCCCGATCAACTGCCAGCCGCTCGGGTCGTGCTCCATCATCAGCGTCATGCCGATGACCGGCCTGCGTTCGATGTTCGAATCGGCCATAGCAAACCCTCACCGTGAACTCATCAACGATTATGCATCAGCGCGGGATCGAGCTCAGCGGCGTGCCGCGAATCGAGCGCCGCGCAAGCACCACTCGCAGCATCGATCCTTGCCGGGAAAGCGCTCAGCGAATGACGATCTTCGGCATTCTGTGGGTGTAGTCGTCGGCCTGCAGCGATAGCTTGGCTGCCATTCGCAGCGCGATCTCGCTGAAATTGATCGCGATGTCTCCGTCGGGTTCGGCGACCACGCTGGGGCAGCCGTTGTCGGCATGCTTGCCGATCGACGTATCCAACGGCAGCGAGCCGAGCAGCGGAACGCCGTATTCGGCAGCGATACGCTCGCCGCCGCCGGCACCGAAGATGTGCTCCTGGTGGCCGCAGTTGCTGCAAACGTGCAGGCTCATGTTCTCGACGATCCCCAACACCGGCACGTTGACTTTCCGAAACATCTGCAGGCCCTTGCGCGCATCCAGCGTCGCGATGTCCTGCGGCGTCGTAACGATCACGGCACCGGCGACCGGCACCTGCTGCGAGAGCGTGAGCTGGATATCCCCGGTTCCGGGCGGCATATCGACGATCAGGTAGTCCAGATCGCTCCAGCGGGTGTCGTTGAGCAGCTGCTGCATGGCGCGCGTAACCATCGGGCCGCGCCAGATCATCGGTTCGTCGTCGTCGATGAGGTAGCCGACCGAAATCGACTCGATGCCGTAGCTTTTCATCGGCTCGAT
>Ga0207419_1002024_pt1 | contig 13983 bp, 14 predicted proteins | sample ElkSloMetagenome_4_FD_184723 | JGI IMG/M metagenome (GOLD analysis project Ga0207419, IMG submission 184723) | Hot spring microbial communities from Elkhorn Slough, Monterey Bay, USA - MD2A (version 2) | ecosystem: Environmental > Aquatic > Marine > Intertidal zone > Estuary: Microbial mat ... | reverse complement strand
GCCTTGCTGCTTTGAGCACCAGGCCGCGGGCCGCGTCCCGGCGAGAGACGGGAAGGCAAAAAGGGCTCAGGTCACCATCGCCGGCTTCACCGCCACGCTGTTGTCCTGGCTGGTCTGCCTCGGCGTGCAGCCCACCCATGCTGAAACCGGCTTTGGCTACATTCGCGCTGGTCAGCCGGTCGACGGCAATCCGAACCGGCTGCAGATTGAAGCGTTTGTCGAAAAGCCTGATGTAGCCACCGCGCAGCGCTATTACGAAAGCGGTCAGTATCTGTGGAATGCAGGCATGTTCTGCTTTCGTGCCGATGCCATTCTGCAGGCGCTCGGCGACCAGGCCGGAGAAATTCTGAGTGCTACCCGAACCAGTTATGCACAAACGGCTACGGACCAGAATCCGGTCGAACTGGATCCGGATAGCTTTGCGGCCGTGCCCAGCGATTCGATCGACTACGCCGTGATGGAGCGCGCGCCCAAGCGGGCCGTGGTGCCGGTCGACTGCGGCTGGAGCGATATCGGCTCGTGGCAGGCGATCAGTGACTTGTATGAAACCGACGGCGCCGGTAATCAGGTACAGGGCCACGCCGTGCTGATCGACGCACGCGACACCTTTGTGCAAAGCGAGCAACGCCTGGTTGCAGCCGTTGGCGTCGAGGATCTGGTCATCGTCGATACCGGCGACGCGGTGCTGGTCGCCCGGCGCAGTCGGGCCCAGGAAGTCAAATCGGTGGTCGAAGAACTGACTCGCCAGCAGCATGAGTCGGTCGTGCATCACCGGACCGTACACAGGCCCTGGGGCAGCTATACCGTGCTGGAAGACGCCGCCGATTGCAAAGTCAAGCGCCTGGTCGTGAAGCCGGGCGGCATTCTGTCGCTGCAAAAGCACGAGCATCGCAGCGAGCACTGGACCGTCGTGTCAGGCACCGCGCGCGTCCGATTGGGGGATGACACCTTCGACATGACGGCCAACCATACGATTGAAATTCCGGTCGGCACGCTGCACCGGCTGGAAAATCCGGGCCAGCAGGATGTACACATTATCGAAGTGCAGACCGGCAGCTATTTCGGCGAAGACGATATCGAACGACTGGAGGATGTATATGGCCGCGTGTAAATGGATCAGATCAATAAACGTGCTGTTGCTGGCCTGCGTGCTGTGCGCCTGCCAGCCTGAGCCCGACGATACGAACCAGAACGCGGCCAGTGAGTCGCAATCGGTCGCCGAAGCCGGGGTTGAGGCCGAGCTCGAGGCCGAGATCGACCGGTCGCCTGTAGACCCGATGGTTGAAGCGCTGATGCAATGGCGTGAGGGGCGCGTCGAACGACTGACCCAGCCCTACGGCTGGCTGAGCCTGGTCGGCTACTACGCGTTGGATCGTCAGGGCGAATACAGCCTCGGCCGGGCTGAGAGCAATGACCTTGTCGTGCCCGGTGGGCCGGATCTGTGGGGCCAGATCGTGCTGACCGGCGAAACCGTTCGTTTCGAGTCAGCCGACACTGGGCGGGTGACGGTCGATGATGAGCCACTGGCATCGGCAGAACTGCTGTCCAGTGCGTTTACCGAGGGTGAGCCAACCCGCATTGAATCCGACGGCGTGCGCGTACAGCTGTCCCGCTCCGGCGGCATCCCGAACCTGCGTGTGCGCAGTCCGGACGCCAAGACTCGCACCGAGTTTGTCGGTATTGACTACTTCGAGCCGAGCCATGACTACCGCTTTGAAGCCGAGTTCATCCCGCACGAACCGGGCAAGACCATGCGCGTGGCCAACGTCATGGGCCAGATCATCGATGAAGACAATCCCGGCATTGTTCGCTTCCAACATGAAGGCGAGGTGTTCGAACTGGAAACCTTCCAGTACGGCGAGCGCCTGTTCATTGTTTTTGCCGACCGCACCTCGGGCTTTGAGACCTATGGCCTGGGCCGTTTCCTGTACGCCAATCTGCCGGAAGATGGCAAAACCATGATCAACTTCAATTTCGCCTACAACCCGCCCTGCGCCTTCAGCGAATACACCACCTGCTCACTGCCACCTCAAAGCAACCGGATGGATACCCGAATCGAAGCGGGCGAAAAAGCCTATCGCGGCATTCAGGGCATGACCGAGGCGATGGCGGTACCGCCACCTGCAACGCCATGACTGGTGTCGATTAGAGCCGGCCTGAATCCCTTGCAGGCCTGCGCATCGCGGGCATTTGCCTGAATGACTCGGTACCTGTTCTATCGGGGCCAGATGAGATTGGCAGGCGGGGCCAGTGACAAGCCAACTAGCAACAACACAACGCAGTAGTTCGTCAATTTCGCCGGATATCTCCAGTGATGGTTCAGCAAACGTGCTGAATATTCATTGAGTGATCCGAGCTGACCGTGATCTGAGTTGGACTATCCGGCGCTTTCGCTGTATTGTTATCAGTGAGCCAACACAAGAAGGAGAGATGAAAATGGCCAGATCAAAAGCTATCACCTTTACGATCTTGGGCTTCGTCCTGGGACTCATTGGAACTTTGTTTGGCATCCAGGCTTCAAGTGCGGTTCAGAGTTCACCAATGCTTCTGGGTTCCGTGTCGGCTGTGTGGTTCGCTGTTACTGCCGGGATCGTGGGCGGTCGCCTTCGTTCTGAATCATTTGGTCAGTGAAGCACGCGTGCCAGATCCAACATTGTGTCCCGCATGGTGGCTCACACGGCGTTCAAGAAGGCCCGCATTAATGCGGGCTGCTTAACAGATGGTTAGGCGTCAAATCATCACCTCAAACGGCTATGCCATTTGCCATTAACCTTCGTAGCGATCACCAATCTGCTGATTCAATTCGTTCTTTATGGCAGATGTGCAACGTCCTGCAAGAGTCTCCAAGCATGGCTGCCTTGGGATACCCGCCGCACATCACGCTGGCCGTATACGACAACATTGAAACGAACCTGCTGTTTGAGGCACTTGATGCAGCCACTGAAGATATCCCTTAGCTCACGATTCGCTTTTTAGCGCCTGAACTACTTTCTTGCTCCAGATGCCATCACGCTATGGGCAGCCTCAACTCACGTTCGCGAAGCAATTCTGCTGCATGAACGAATACACACTGTAATAAGTACCGATTTGTGCCGACCTCACTATCGACCCGGCACCTGAGTGCCCCACTGTTCGCTTGCAACGAATATCGATCCCGCTCGCGAAGCAGAAGCGATTGAGGTTGCCAGTCGCCCAATTAAACCGTTCGATGTGGTGTTCGACGCTGCGGACTGCGCATCATTTGTTCCGGTTGAGGTGTTGTATCAGAAACGACTTCCTGATTACGTATAAACCTCAACCAAACAGGCCCGTCATTCCGGGGCCGGCAGCGCAGGAACCCGGAATCCCTTTTACCAGTCGTGCTAGTCAGTGAGCGCTGCTGAACTGTGAGATTCCGGATCTCCGTTTCACTGCGTCCGGAATGACGATAGAGCTCAGGTTCTGGGTATCCCCTAAGAATTGCGTTCCAGAATGAAGCACAGGCTTGGTCGAAGCAAGCAAGTACAAGCCTCCAGGACGTAAGGTGAATCACCTACGTAATCAGGAAAGACTTCGAGTTGATGCATGCAGCTTTATGCAGAGATTACAACCTGAAGTTTGCCGTCAACTGCGCATTCAGCGGTGCGCCAACGGTCGCCTGGTGCGTTGCGTGGGCATTCGGGAAGTACAGTTCATCGGTCAGGTTTTCGATATTCAGCTGCAGGCTGAAGCGGTCGGTCACTTGATAGTAGGCCGCAGCGTCGATGCGGGTATAGCTCGGCAGCACGGCGGTATTGCTGTTGTTGATAAAGCTGTCGTCCTGGTAGGTCAGGCCGAAGCCAACGCCGAAGCGCTCGGTGATTTCGACGTTGTTCCAGACCGAGAAGGTGTGTTCCGGCAGTTCTCTCGGCCGCAGGCCGGTGTCGCCGCTTCGGTCAACCTGTTCGCCGTCGAGGTAGCTGTAGCCGGCCGAAACAAACCAGCGGTCATTGACCTGGCCAATCAGCTGCGCCTCGAAGCCGTTGATCTGTGAATCAATAACATCCAACGTTTCCGGGTCGTTGTCGGCGACCTGGGGTGAGCTCTGCTCGATTTCGAAGATGGCTGCCGTCAGGCTGAGGCCGCGGGCGAAATCCCACTTGATGCCGGCCTCCAGGTTGCTGAAGGTGTTCGGGTCCAGCTGGTTGTTGACGCCGTTGATATTGGCAAACTGCTCGCCGGAGCGGGGCAGGAACGACTCGCTGTAGCTGGCGTACAGTGAAATTTCCTCGAACGGCTTGTAGATCAGTCCTGCACGTGGCGAAATTTCCTGGTCATTGCGGCGTCTGCGTTCATTCGCGGGCACGTTGAATACGTCGATTTCAAACCGGTCAAAACGCGCGCCGATAATCAGATCCAACCATTCATTCAGCTGGATTTCGTCCTGGATGTAGGCGGAAAACACGTCGATATCGACGCGCGTGTCGTCATTCAGGTCGCTCGTGAAGTCATTGATGGTTGTGATGCCGAAGGCATTGGTGCCGGTGCCATTCCGCAGCGCCAGGGGGCGCGCGATCGAGAAGATTTCATTGTCATCCTGGGTCGTGTCCCAGAACGCATTGAAGCGAAACTGGTCGGATGCCGTGTCGATGATTTCGGCACCGGTTATCAAGGTGTGCTCGATGCTACCGGTAAAAAATTGCCCGATCAGATTGCCGGACAGAATCAGGTTCTGGCGCTCGGTCGTGTCGACGTACCCGTCCAGTGTCACCACGTCCGGCGTGTTGGCTTCATCGTAGCCGGACACGTAGAAGTTGCCGTAGAACTTGTCGTAGTCTCCGTAGAATGCGCTGAAATTGCCTTTCAGATTGGCGTTGAATTCATGCTGCAGAGCAGCACGAAACAGGTGAGCTTCCAGCGTGCTCAGATTCTCAGCCGGATCGCCGAACACGATGTTCTCGAAGGCCTCGACCGGTCGACCGTCCGCGCCGGTCGGGATTCCGCGGTCGATGAAACGCTCATGATCGATGTATTCGTACGACAGATCCAGCGTGGTCCGATCCGACAGTAACAAGCGACCGGTCGGGTTGATGCCGATGCGCGTACCGTCGAAAAAGTCGCGGTGGTTGTCGAGTTCTTCGACCATTGCGTTGACGCGGAAGGCGGCAGCCGAATTACCGCCGATGTTGCTGTCAAGCCAGACGCTGTAGCCGCCGAATGAATCGATGCTGGTCCGAATATCGGTAAATGCGGTGCCGACAATGCCTTTCTTGGTCACGCGGTTCAGAATGCCCCCGGTGCCGCCACGACCAAACAGCAGGGCATTCGGGCCACGAAGAATTTCAACCTGTTCCAGGTTGTACAGCGGACGGTAGTACTGCACGTCATCGCGTACCCCGTCGATAAAGAAATCCGCAGTCGAGCGCACGCCGCGAAACACGATGGCGTCGCGATGAGCCTCGCCCTGAGAAGTGTTGACGCCCGGGGTGTAGTCGATGATGTCGCCCAGGCTGTCGAAGCCGCGCTGGTTGATCTGATCTGCCGTAATCAGGGACAAGCTTTGCGGGACATCCCGAATCGGGGTTGGCGTCCGTAGGGCGTTGATCTGGTCTGAATACAGCACATTGCCAGTGACTGTAAGGGTACCCAGCTCAGCGGTTTCCCGTTGAGTATCTTGTTGAGTATCTTGACCAGAAGACTCGGTCTCGGCGTCTGGCGGTGCGGGTTGAACCTGGGCAAGCAGGGGAAACGACAACAACAAAAGAGCCTGCCCGGCTATGGCCAGCGGGCATTGAAAAAAGCGATGCATTACAAAAAAACTCGGTGAATTAAATCAATGCATTATTGTACACCAATTGCGAATGATTGTTAATTGCGCTTGAGTCTTTTTGACAGCAAGTGCACTGCTATCAGTCGAATAGGGCTGTCATGGCGCATGACGAATGGCCCTGTTCCAAGAATATGTCCATTGGTAGATTATTGGCATGGGTCCTCGTTCATTCATTGCTGATGCCACTCAGCCGGCCGGCCGTTCCAAGGATCAACAGCCGTTTCATCCGAATGTTGCTCACGAAAAGCAGATTCCACGTCAGCGGTTCGGGCAGTCCACGCTGGTGGAGTCGAGACTGAAAAAATGCGAATTGAACGTGCGGGCACCGATGTATTCATTGAAGGCGGTGATCGGCGGAACCGAGCACTATCAGTTTGATGCCGGCTGCTCCAGCATACGTGCCGGTGAGTTTCTTCTGGTGGCGCCCGGGTCGGAGTACACGGTATCGATTTGTGATCACATCGAAACTCGAGGCTTTTGCTTTTATTTCACCGAGCAGGATGCCGAACCGATTGCAGCCGTGCTGGAGCTTCTACCTGAAAACCACAGGCCTCCTGTATTTGATCTCTGGATGCTGACAAGCAGCAAGATCCTGGCTTCAAGGAGCGTCCAATCGGTGGCTTGCGGTCTGCGCAAGTGGGCGCGTGCCTGGCTGCAGGACCAGGCGCGAATCAACCGGGTTGATCCATTGACTCGCGCACGTGTCGTTCGTGGGCTTCAACGCGCCCGGCGAGTGATGGACGAGGCGTTTTCTGAGCGATGGTCCGTTCCCATGCTGGCCGAACATGCCTTTCAATCGCCTGCCGCATTTTCACGAAACTTCGCGCGGGTCTATTCCGTTACGCCGGCACGCTACCTCGAGTCTCGCAGAATGGCCCATGCAATCCACAGGCTTGAGCATGATGCAGTCGACCTGACACGGCTGTCTCAGGACTGCGGATACCCTGATTTGCCGACCTTTTCCAAGGCATTTCGCCGTCGTTACGGCATCCCCCCGTCGCAGTGGCGGATCAACCATCGCAAGTCTTGAGCAATAGCCAGCCTGGATTGACCGGGCATCTGAAAGACAGGAATTGACAAGCATTGAATGCGGGTTCAAGCGACACTCTGTCCGAATGTCCGTGGTGTAGCGCCGTCAATCGCCAGGTCTGTGAGGCCATAGCCTTGTTGCTGATTCGAAGTGTAACGAACGCTGGTTACTGAAATCCATGTCTGGAGAATCTGAATGATGAAATTGCAGTGCTGGATGACTTTTATTACTCTGATCGCAGGCCTTTCAGGTGCTGTTTTTGCCGAAGTCGATACGTTGGAACGGCGTGGCTCGCTTGGCATCGCACTTCAGCCTGCGGCGCAGGGCATCGTGTTGAGCGCGCCGCCCGAGGCAGCGGCCTATCAGGCAGCGGATATCACGGCTGGCGCCATCCTTGCTGAGATTGATGGGCAGCCGGTATCCGGATGGCTTGATCTGCAGGCGTTGACACATCAGCTTCCGAGCGGTCAGCGGGTTGATCTGACGTTTGACGTGGACGGCGAGCGCAGATCAGTGACGATAGAACCTCAGCCATCCAATCCAAGCGTGGTTCCAGGCGCCGATGTGATCTATGGACAGGTCGAAAGTGCCGATGGCTTACGCATTCGAACGGTGACCCTGGTTCCGGAAACATCGGCTCTGCGGTCTGACCAGGGACTGCCGGGCGTCTTTTACATCCAGGGCATTACCTGTCAGTCCATCGACCGGATCACCGGGCGTTCTCACAGTCGTTCACGCATATTCCTGGATTTGCTGGAGGCCGGCTTCGTGGTCAGCTTTGCAGATAAGCCGGGTGTCGGCGATAGCGATGGCGAAGCCTGCACCGAGGGTGGCTTTGACCGGGAAATTCGTGCTTATCAGGCAGCGGCTGCTGCGTTTGCTGATCGCGAGGATATAGATGCGTCCCGGGTGTATGCCATTGGCATATCCATGGGCGGTTATCAATTTCCACTGATTGCCGAGGCCGTTGATTTTGCCGGTGTCATCACCTGGGGCGCGGGGGTAGAGCCCTGGGCAGACTATTTAATTGGCAATTTTCGTGAGCGCGCGATCATGCGACCCGTTGTTTCGCCTGAACAGCACGAAGCAGGTCTGCGGGCCATGCGCCGAATCGTGCATGCGTTGATCATCGAGGGTCAACAACCCGATGAACTGCGCGAGACCATGCCTCAGGCCACCGCCCTGGCCGAACAGCAACTCGGTCCGCTGGAAGCATTCGCCGGTCGTGCACTGGATTTTCACCGTGAAGCTGATCAGGCCGAACTATGGCCCGCTTGGACGCGTTATGAAGGTGAACTATTGGTGTTGCACGGTGAATATGACTGGATTTCTACCGCTTCGGACCACGCCAAAGCGGCTGAAATTCTGAACCGGATGCGTCCAGGCTCGGCATCCGTTGAACTATTGGAAGGCCTGGATCACGGGTTCACTCACCACGACAGCCTGGAAGATTCATTCACACGGCTATTCAACGGTGATGCTTCAGACCTGTTTCACCAGCGCGCAGTCGATTGGCTTTCGGAGCTTGCCGACACCATGGTTACAGCGGTCGAATAATTGGGCTGTAACACGAGTGCGCAGGTTGGACGAGTTGCGCGGGCTGCAATGACGGCTGATTAACGCGTGCTTACACTGGCGAATCGTCGAGAAACTGCGCCGGCCGCTTTTCAAGAAAGGCAGTCGTGCCTTCCTGCATGTCTTCAGTCGCGCAGCACAGGGCAAAGCGCGCGGCTTCCAGCGCCAGGCCCTGGTCGAGTGAAGATTCGAGACCGCTTTGTACGGACTGAAGAATGCCACGCACGCTTTCGACCGGGCTGGCGGCCAACTGTCGGGCTAGCGTTGCTGCGGTTGCTGCAAGTTCTTCAGCCGGCACGAGCTGATTGACCAGGCCCAGTTCGTGTGCCTGCTGTGCTTCAACTGGCGTGCCCGTCAGCATCAGTTCAAGCGCTTTGGCTTTGCCAACCAGGCGAGGTAAGCGCTGGGTACCGCCAAAGCCGGGAATCACGCCCAGCTTGATTTCGGGCAAACCAAGCCTGGCATTATCCGACGCCAGCCGCAGATGACACGCCAGGGCCAACTCCAGCCCGCCGCCCAATGCAAAGCCATTGATGGCTGCAATGACGGGCTTGGGTGTGTGTTCGATACGTGAAAAGATGCGTTGGCCTTGAGCAGCAAAGGCGTGCGCCTGAATCGGGTCGAGGCTGCTGATCTCATTGATGTCAGCACCGGCCACAAACGCTTTTGGTCCTGCACCGGTCAGCACGATGACGCGCGTATTGCGATCTTCGGCCAGGTCGGCAAAGGCCTGGTCAAGCTCGATCAACAGCGCCCGATTCAGCGCGTTCAGCGCATCGGGACGGTTGATGGTGATGGTGGCAACACGCGCGGTGGTGTCTACCAGCAGGTATTGATAGTCCATGATGCGAAGTTCTGAATTGACCGCATCAGAGTTTACTGCAAACGATGAGTATGCCGACGCCGATCAAGCTCAGGATAGCCGCGGTAATCTGGATTGCCGCATCGAATATATCGCTGTGAGTTTGAGCCAGCTCCAGGAGCTGGTTCATGAATTCGCTGAGCTGGCGGCTATCATGACTCAGGTCATGAAGGCCGCCGATCAGCACTGCCAGCCCTGGCAAAGCCAGCAGTGAGGTCATCATTGCCGGCCAGTAGCGCATTACTTGTCCAGTTCCCGATTGATTCGATATTCGGGCGAGGTCAACCAGGCTTCAAGACGCTGCAACCGCTGATCGAGTGACTTGAACCGACGATTCAGCGTCGAGACGCTGTCTTTAGGTGCCTTGCGCACTTCCTGCCAGAATTCCTCGTGCTCGGTGTCACGGTACAGGTTGTCCGGTTGTGCTGGCACCAGCAGGGCCAATGCCAGATATCCGATGATCATGACCGCGGTAAAGGGCAGGGCCAGCAGGATCACCACGACCCGCAGAGCGGTCAAATTGATGCCAGTCCAATCGGCAATGCCTGCGCAGACGCCGGCCAGGATGCCCCGTTTCTTGTTGCGATACAGTCGATTATGGCTCATGTTTTCGTAGGTTCTCCGAATAGGCTCGCGGATGTGCTCGTAGTCACTACCGGTCATGATCTTTTCTCCATTCAGGCGCATCTGCGTCGAGAATGCGCTCCAGTGTGTGGATGCGATCTTCCAGCTTGCGGGCGTTATCGTGCAGTTCATCGAGCACGATTTCGTCCTTGCTGGTCAGCTTCTTGTTGGCCGAGTTCCGCGTGGCGTAGTGCATGATGATCCAGATCGGTGCCACGACCACCAGGAACAAGATTCCCAGTACGAATAGAAAATCGTCACCGAGGCCAAGCATCAGGCGTTATCCTTTGCTTTGGCGGCCCCCTTGGATTCCTTCGCACCGCGTTCCGACTTCAGCGTTTCCAATTCGGCTTCGACGCGTTCGTCGCGCTCCAACTGATCGATTTCTTCGTCCAGGGTTTTGGGTCGATGACCCATGTCAAGCGACTCGGCCTCGGATTCGATGTGATCGATCCGGCGCTCGGCCGAATCAAAGCGATGCAGCATTTCATCGATCTTGGCGTTATGGATCTGACGCGAGCTCTTTAATTGATGCTGTGCTCCGCGGTGACGCATGACAATGGTGCGTTGGCGGGCACGAGCGTCGTTCAACTTGGCCTGAAGACGACCGATATCATGATCGTATTTAGCCAGTTGCTCGTCGTAGTGGGTCAATTCGCTGGTCAGATGCTCGACGCGGTCAGCCAGTGCGGTCTTCTCGGCCAGCGCGGCTCGCGCGAGATCCTCACGACCCTTGTCCAGCGCTTTCGTTGCTTTATTGGCCCAATCGGCCTTCTGTTCTTCGAGCCGGTGTAGCAGGCGGGCACGCTCTTTTTTCTCGGCAATGCATTTAGCGGTGGCCGAGCGAATTTCAACCAGCGTGTCTTCCATTTCCTGGATCATCAGCCGGATCATTTTCTCCGGATCTTCGGCCTTTTCCAGCGCAGCGTTCAGATTTGAGTTGATAATGTCGCCCAATCGCGAAAAAATTCCCATCGTGCTCTCCTTGCAGTAGCGCCTGGCAATCGATGTTGTGTTGCCGGGCAAGGTTATTGTTCGCCATCAATAATGCAATATATGTACCAAAATAAAAAACCATTTAATATCAAGAGCCTATAAAAATTAAGCACTCCTTATGTGGTGAAAATAACCATTAATATGGCGAGATATGCCAACCTGCAAGGCTGTTTCTTGTTTTGAACTCGACGCGGCACGTCCGGTCATAGGAGCGTCATGCACCGGATTTCTGCGGATGTGACGATGCGTGAGCAGCACGGGTCGGGTAAAATGCCCGGCTGATCGATCTTCAACACCCTCTTTATCACTGGAGTTTGTATGTATAAGCTTTTAGCAAAGCTGGCTGTCCTCATTGCCATACCCGTTGCGGTCATGGCGCAAGACACAGAATCCGAGCAAGGCAAACTGGGTTATGCCGTTGGCTTTGAGTTCGGCTCAGAAACCCTGAACTGGGATATTGACATTGAATCCGTCATCGCGGCAATTCGCGATGCGCATGCCGAACGTGACCCGCAGGTGCCTATGGCTGAAATGCGCGAAGTTCTGGCTACATTCAACGAGCAATTACGCCAGGAACGACTGGAGCAGTTTCAGCAATTGGCAGAAGAGAATCAGGCCGAGTCTGATCAATTTCTTGCCGACAACAGCGCCAAGAACGGTATTGTTACGCTGCCGAGTGGCGTTCAGTATCGCGTGATCGAGGAAGGTGAGGGCACGCGCCCAACCCTGCAGGACACCGTGACCGTTCACTACCGCGGTTCGAAAATGAACGGACGTGAGTTTGATTCCTCGTTCGCGCGCGGCGTGCCCGCTGTGTTCCAGGTTGACGGCGTACTCGAAGGCTGGCAGGAAGTGCTGCCGTTGATGCGTGAGGGCGCCTTGTGGCAGGTCTTCATGCCGCCTGAACTTGCTTTTGGCGTGCGCGGTGATCCACCGCTGATTGGCCCGAACGAAGCGCTGCAGTTTGATTTGCGCCTGGTTCAGATCGGCGCTCCAGAAGGTATGGAGCAGAACTAGGTTGTTCGATGAGCGATCCAGCCCTTGAACTCGAGACCATCGAATCGCCTTGCATTCAAATCTGCACGCTGAACGACGATGGACTGTGCATTGGCTGTTTTCGCACCAGCGAAGAAATAGGCAGCTGGTTGACCCTCTCGGTCGACCAGCGCAAACAGGTCCTTCTTGACTTGCCCCGACGCGCTGAGCAATTGTTTGGAAGCTGATCACTTGGGCCAGCTCAAACAGCATTCCGTCAGTGGCTGAAGCCAACCAGACTTCAGCCGCAAGCGCCGTCCTGGTCCGTCGATTGAACCGGGCACTGTATTCACTGGACCATCCGATTGCCCAACTGCCGGTTGCAGGCTACCCTCGCCCCGGCCAGCGGCGGCAGCGACCTGCCGCAGTGCTCGTCGCTCTGCTTGAGTATCCGAGCCCGGAAGTAGTACTGACCGTGCGTGCGCATCATCTGGATAAACACCCCGGACAGATCGCATTTCCGGGGGGCGCACGAGCGTCTGACGATCGAGGTGTTGTTGATACTGCACTGCGTGAGGCCGAAGAAGAAACCGGCATCGATCGCAACTGCTTTGAACCGAAGGGCCTGCTCGGTCGCTACGACACGATTACCGGCTACCGGATGACGGCGGTGGTTGCAACCGTTCGCGGCCCGGTTGAGTTCCAGCCAGATCGGAATGAAGTCGACGAAGTCTTTACTGTACCGCTGAACCGGGTTGCGGACCCCGATGCCTACCAGCACCAGCAGGTGAAGTACCAGGCGCAGGATTATCAACTACTCACGCTGCAGCATCCGGAACACAATATTTGGGGCGCAACGGCCGCGCTTTTGTATCAGCTGGGACAGCGCCTGCAGCCTGACCGTGACTGGCGCGAGCATTGATCCAGCGTCATCACAGAAGCCTTTCCAACCCCTTAGTCCTCCTCGCGAAGCCCGAACAACAGCTCGATGGCACGCATGTTTTCCGGACGTACCAATAAATGTACGTGATCGCCCTCAATCAGCACCGTATCGCTTTTTACAGTCTGCACTTGGCCTGAACGAACCAGGGCCAGGAAATCACTGCCTTCCGGCAACGGCAGTTCATTGGTCGGGATGCCGGTGACCAGTGCAGCGGGCTCGATGTAGAACGACAGGATGCGGACCGGCAACTCCTCTTGCGCATTGATTTCCAGAACGGGCGGTGGCCGCTCACGTCCGGCTCGCTCGACCTTGAACCACTGCACCGCCCATCGGATGGTTGCACCTGGTATCAGCGCATTGACCACAACCACGAAGAACACCAGGTGGAAGATCTCCAGTGCGCCTTCGACGCCCAGCATGACCGGATAACTGGCCAATAGAATCGGCACTGCACCGCGCAGGCCCACCCATGAAATAAACGCCGTGTCGCCGGCCGAAAAACGAAACGGCAGCAGGCAGAGCGTTACCATCAGGGGGCGTGCCAGCAACGCCAGCACCAGCGCCAGTATCAGGCCATGCCATCCGGCAGATGCCAGCATCGAAGGGATGGCCAGCAAGCCCAGAACCAGAAACATGGTGATCTGCCCAAGCCAGGCCAGTGCATCATGCACGCGCAAAATGCCCGGTCGATAGGGTAGGCGCTTGTTTCCCAGCATCAGTGCGGCCACGTATACGGCCAGGAAGCCGGACCCCATGAACAGCGACGGAATGCCGAAGGCCAGAAGCGCAAGCGCCAGGGTCAGGGCCGGGTAGAGTCCGGCCGCAGGGACGCGCACCCGCTGCACCAGTTTCTGGCCGCACCAGCCCACGGCCAATCCGGCCGCCAGACCGACGGCCAATTGCAGCGCAATATCCATAACCAGATGCAGTGGGTGACCCAGGCCGCCCTGGATCAATGCCGACGTCAGCGTAATCGTGAGAATAATGGCCATCGGATCATTCAGGCCGGATTCGAGCTCGAGTGTGGCGCCCACGCGACGCCGAAGCTGCACGCCAGATCCTCGCAGCGCAGAAAATACTGCCGCGGCATCCGTTGAAGACACAATTGCGCCGATCAACAGTGCCTCAATCCAGCTCAGGCCCAATAGATAACCGGCAACTGCCATCAGCACAGCCGTGCCCGCCACCCC
>Ga0207419_1002022_pt1 | contig 13990 bp, 12 predicted proteins | sample ElkSloMetagenome_4_FD_184723 | JGI IMG/M metagenome (GOLD analysis project Ga0207419, IMG submission 184723) | Hot spring microbial communities from Elkhorn Slough, Monterey Bay, USA - MD2A (version 2) | ecosystem: Environmental > Aquatic > Marine > Intertidal zone > Estuary: Microbial mat ... | reverse complement strand
TCTTTAAGGTCGTCACGGTCAACACTTGTTACGACTGCGTGTTTGATTCCCATAATTTTTATTGAGCGGGCAACTTTTTCAGGTTCGTCCCAGGCGACGTCTTCAGGTCTACCGGTTTTAACACCACAAAAGCCACAGGAACGCGTACAAACGTTTCCTAAAATCATGAATGTTGCTGTACCTTCGCCCCAGCATTCACCCATGTTAGGACAACTTCCTGAGGTACAAATAGTGTGCAAATCATATTTGTCAACCAGTTTACGGAGATTTCTGTATTTCTCGCCAGTCGGCAATTTTACCCGAAGCCATTTTGGCTTGCCTTTAGTTGTGGTAGTTGTATTATCTGACTTTGAAATAGTTTTTTCTTCCTTTACTTCTGGTGTAGCAACTGCTGTACTCATATCATTCATTTAATACTACAAATTTATGAAATAATGATGAGTTAAAAACATTAGGCACTTTTTCAAACAAAATATTAAGAAAGCTTGGAGTTTGGTTTTGAGTTTATGGGTTTAAAGTTTATGAGTTTAATATTCTCTTCGACTGTGTGGTCATTGAGGTTAATTGAAATGCTTACTTTGACAGACTTAGCGCATCGCAGCACAATGCAGGGTGACAATCGGTTTTTGGTTTAAGATTATTTCTAATTTGTCAACGTTATTTAGGTATTAACAATTAACAGCTTCAAACTTTAAACTAAAAACTTTAAACCCTTATCAATCATGGTGATACGGCAAATTATTTAAAATAGCATAAGCTCTGTAGGTTTGTTCAACAAAGAAAAGTCTAACCATTTCATGGGTAAATGTCATGGCAGAAAGCGATATTTTTTGGTTAGCTCGTTGATAAATTTCATCACCAAATCCGTACGGGCCACCAATTAAAAAACATAGATTTTTGATGCCAGAATTCATTTTGTCTTGATAAAACTTTGCGAATCCTTTAGAAGTCAAATTCTTTCCTCTTTCATCTAAAAGGACAACCCAATCTGAATTTGATAGATTTTTGATAAACAATTCAGCTTCTTTTGATTTTTGCTGGCTTTCATTCAATTTTTTGGTGTTTTTGATATCAGATAAACTTACGATTTCAAGTTGAACGAAATGTTTGAGGCGACTGTGGTAATCATCAATTAATTTCTTAATTTCATGAGTCTTGGTATCACCAATTTGAATTAGTTTTATTTTCAAAGCTAAAATTTATTAATCACTGTAAAATTAAAAGCTTATTATGACACGAGTCATGATTCTACGTTCAAATTTATTTTTCATTTAATAAAAATTTATTTTTAAAATTTGACCTTTGCATATCATATTCAAATTAGTATTAAATGAATAAAGGAATATACATTACCACCAGTGAACCAAATAGTGGTAAATCTATAGTAGCTCTAGGACTGATGAAAATGCTACTTTCTAAAACTCCGAAAGTAGGCTACTTTAGACCAATAATAGATTATAATGCCAATGGCAATAGAGATAACCACATCAATACCATTTTGACACATTTTGATTTAAAAATCAATTATGAGGATTGTTATGCTTTTACTCGTCCTGAATTTTTAAGCAAATTAAACTCTAACGCTGAAGGAGAAGCTATCGATACAATAATCGAAAAATATAAGACGCTAGAAGAACAAAATGATTTCATGTTGGTTGAAGGCACGGATTTTTCTGGAGAAGGCTTGTCTATTGAGTTAGACATCAATGTCTATATCGCTAAAAATCTGGGCTTGCCGACTGTTATCGTGAGCACTGGAGTTGGAAAAAGTATAGAGGAATTTATAGATGCTATGCACCTGGCTTATGACACTTATGACGAAAAAGGCGTGAAGGTTTCCGCGGTCATTGCAAACAAAGTTGAAGAGAAAAATATTAAGACCATTGAATGTGAAGTCAAAAAAAATGTGGCTTCAGATATAGTGGTTAATGCGATTCCGCTGGTATCAAATTTAAAAAACCCTACCTTAAACGAGATATCTAAAGTCATCGGTGCAAATGTATTATTTGGTCAAGAGTTAATGAATAATCAAAGTACCAGCTTTAAAGTTGGAGCCATGCAGTTAGAGAACTATCTCAACTACTTAGAACAGGATAGCCTGATTATAACACCTGGAGACAGATCAGATATTATTCTAGGAGCCTTACAAGCTAATATATCAAAAAACTATCCTAAAATATCTGGAATAGTGCTTACCGGAGGTTTAGTGCCAGAACCTTCAATTAAGAAATTAATAGAAGGTTTAAAATATGTGACACCGATTCTTTCAGTAGAAGAAGGCACCTTTGAAGTAGCCAACAAAATCGGGAATATGCGGACTCACATGTATGCTGAAAACGAGGAAAAAATTCAACTAGCCATTAACACCTTCGAAAAATGTTGCAACACTGATAAATTATCAGATAAATTAATCAGCTTTAAACATGAAGGTATTACCCCTAGAATGTTTCAATATAATCTATTAAAAAGAGCAAAAACTCAGCGCAAACATATCGTTTTGCCGGAAGGTGAAGACGATAGAATCATTATAGCTGCCTCAAAGCTTTCTTTGATGGATTTTGTAGATCTTACCTTACTAGGGAATGAAGAAAAAATAAGGGAACGTATGACAAGGCTAGGACTTGTAGCTAATTTTGATAACCTAAATATCATAAATCCTTTAGAATCAGAATACCTAGAAGATTTTTCAAAAACTCTTTTTGAGTTGAGAAAACACAAGGGCTTAACCATAGAAGTTGCAGAAGATTTAATCCATGATCTATCCTATTTTGGAACGATGTTGGTTTATAAAGGTATTGCTGATGGAATGGTGTCTGGGGCAGTACATACAACTCAACACACTATAAAACCTGCCTTACAATTTGTAAAAATGAAACCTGGAGTTTCAGTGGTTTCCTCGGTATTTTTCATGTGCTTAGAAGACCGTGTATCGGTGTTTGGAGATTGTGCTATCAACCCAAATCCTAATGCAGAGCAGCTCTCAGAAATCGCAATTTCCTCAGCTGAATCAAGTTTAGCCTTTGGAATACAACCAAGAATTGCGATGCTGTCATATTCATCAGGAACTTCCGGAAAAGGAGAAGATGTTGAAAAAGTCCGTCAAGCTACTAAAATTGTAAAACAAAAAAGACCTGACCTCAACATTGAAGGACCAATTCAGTATGATGCTGCTGTAGATATGAGTGTAGGAAAAAGCAAGTTACCGGATTCTAAAGTTGCCGGTCAAGCTACTGTTCTTATTTTTCCGGATTTAAATACAGGAAACAATACCTATAAAGCTGTACAGAGAGAAACAGGAGCCATAGCCATTGGTCCCATGTTACAAGGACTTAATAAGCCAGTAAACGATTTAAGTCGAGGTTGTACAGTAGATGATATATTTAATACAGTTATAATTACGGCTATTCAGGCACAAGAGCAATAGAAATGAACATATTAGTAATAAATTCAGGGAGTTCTTCAATAAAATACCAACTAATCGAAATGCCTACAAAAGCTGTTAAAGCTAGTGGTTTGATTGAAAGAATTGGATCTGACAATGCCAGAATAACCTACAAAAGTGGCATTCATAAAAAAATTGATGAACTTCCGATCTTAGATCACGAACAAGGTCTATCAGAAATGAATCGCTTCTTAATGGATAATGAAATCGGTGTGGTTGTTGATAAAAATGATATTCATGTTATTGGCCATAGAGTCGTGCATGGTGGTAAAAATTTTTCGAACACCGTTGAGATCACTTCTGAGATTAAGGATAAAATTAAAAGACTTTCAGTTTTAGCGCCACTTCACAATCCTAATAATTTAAAGGGTATTGAAGTGACTGAAAAAATATTTCCACAGGCCAAGCAGATCGCCGTTTTCGATACAGCGTTTTTTCAAAAAATGCCGGAAAAAGCTTACAGATACGCAATTCCTAATTCATTTTACAAAGATCATGATGTCAGAGCCTATGGTTTTCATGGGACAAGCCATAAATACGTTAGTGAGAAAGCTGTAACTTACCTGAATGAAAGAGGATTAACTTCTGAAAAATTAATAAGCATTCATTTAGGCAATGGTTGTAGCATGACAGCGCTTAAAGATGGAGTTGCCATAGATCATTCTTTAGGTTTTGGACCTTCAAATGGACTTATCATGGGAACAAGATCCGGTGATATTGATCAATCAGTTATTTTTTATCTCATCAATCAGTTAGGATATTCAGCTAAGGAAGTTAATGAAATAATCCAAAAGAAAAGTGGGATGCTAGGACTTACAGGCTATAATGACCTTAGAGATATTCAACAAAGAGCAGAAAAAGGAGATAAAAATTGTAAGCTGGCGTTGGACATGAATGCTTACCGAATTAAAAAATACCTAGGAGCTTACGCTTCAGCTTTGAACGGTCTCGATGCCATTGTTTTTACAGCTGGAATAGGCGAGAACAGCAATATGATTCGACAAAGAGTTTGTGAGAACATGAATTTTTTTGGAATTGAAATAGATTCTGCTAAAAATGAAAGTATTACCGGACATGTTTCAGATATCAGTGCTAATCATTCAAAAGCTAGAGTTTTAGTGATTCCTACAAATGAAGAATTAGAAATAGCTAAACAATCTTTCAATTTGGTCAAGTAATCAAAACAAAAGTCAATTTTTCGACTATTACTTTGAAATAATAATTAAATTAGTTTTCATTAAAACTTATTATGATTTCAGAAGAACAGTTTACCAAGGAAATTGACATAATTATAAAAAATGCACTTCGAGAAGATGTTGGCGATGGCGATCACTCTTCTCTTTCGTGTATTCCAAAAAATGCTGAAGGAGCCGCAAATCTTTTAGTCAAAGACGAAGGAGTTCTTGCAGGTGTTGAATTTGCACAAATGGTTTTCAAGACGGTAGACCCAAATCTAAACATAGAAATATTCAAAAGTGACGGCGACGAAGTAAAATATGGTGATATTGCTTTCTCAGTGTCAGGTTCAAGTCACTCAATATTAAAAGCTGAACGTTTGGTATTAAACGGAATGCAAAGAATGAGTGCCATTGCAACTAAGACTAGAGATTTTGTTGATGCCCTTAAAGGCACTAAAACTCAAATTTTAGATACCCGAAAAACGACACCAGGAATAAGAGCCTTAGAAAAATGGGCAGTCAAAATTGCAGATGGAACCAACCATAGATTCGCACTTTACGATATGATTATGTTAAAAGATAATCATATAGATTTTGCTGGTGGAATTCGAAAAGCTATACAAAAGACTAAGACCTATTTGAAAGATAATAATCTTAATTTAAAAATTATTGTAGAGGCCAGAAACATTGTAGAAGTTGAGGATATTTTAAAGGAAAAAGGGGTTTATAGAATTCTATTAGATAACTTTTCTGAAACAGAGACTAAAGAAGCAGTTCAATTAATAGGAGACCAATGTTTAACAGAGTCTAGCGGTGGTATTACGTTAAAGACCGTAAAAACTTACGCAAATTGCGGGGTTGATTTTATATCTTGTGGTGAACTCACGCATTCCGTTCATAATATGGATATGAGTTTAAAAGCCATGTAAAATGTCTAAAGATATAGATGAAATAATTTTTGAAGTTCCTATAATAAAGAATATAGCCGGGTTTTTAAAAAAGGTGAAATTGCCCTCGCTTGAAGGACTTACATTATATGATCTAATAAATTTATATTTTTTTGGAATAATAAAAGGAACTTTTTCAACCCGAGCTAGTTCTATCGCCTTCAGTTTTTTTATGGCTATTTTCCCTTTTTTACTTTTTATATTGAATCTAATTCCATTTATCACATTTATAGATAATTTTCAAACTGAAGTATTGTTGTTTTTAGAAGATCTTTTGCCTAGTCAGGCGGCAAATTTTTTCAATGATATCTTTAGAGATATCGCAAAGAATCCAAGAGCAGGTTTACTATCTTTTGTTTTTATATTGTCTATTTTTTTAATGTCTAATGGAGTAAATGCCATTTTTACAAGTTTTGAATTTTCGTACCATACCAAAATAAACAGAACTATAATAAGGCAATATTTGGTCGCTGTAGGAGTGGCACTTATAATTGCTGTTTTACTTCTTATTTCGGTAGCATTTACGATTTACTTCACTTATCTCATCGAAAGGCTTAGAGATTTAGGAATTGTTGGAGATGCTTTGTTTTTGGCGAAAGCCGGACGTTATTTTATTTTAATAGTTGCGTTGTATTTAGGGATATCACTTTTATATTTTTTTGGAACAAAAGAAGGTAAACAATATAAATTTTTATCTATAGGATCACTCTTTACAACAATTCTCATCATCATAACAACTTATTTATTTACATTTTATGTAGATAATTTTTCAAATTACAATAAACTATATGGCTCAATAGGAGCTTTATTGGTGTTGATGATTTATATCTGGCTAAATTCCAACATTTTTCTATTAGGTTTTGAACTTAATGCAAGCCTTCAAAAATTAAGAAATAAAGATTAAAAAGAAAATAAATGAAATATTATGTATTATTTTTCTTAGCCTGTTACTCTATACATTCACAAAATGTCACAGGATTATGGAAGACCGTTGATGGTGATGGCGTTTCAAAATCAATTGTCAAAATTTATGAAAGTGAAAATAACACCATTGAGGGCAAAGTTTTCAGAATATTAAAAGATTCAGAGAGAGATAGAGTCTGTAAAAACTGCAAGGGTAGAAAAAAGAACCAGCCCATTGAAGGTTTGGTTATAATAGAAGATATGAAAAAAAAAGGAAGGAAATATTCAGGAGGTGAGATTACAGATCCAGAAAACGGAAAAACCTACAACGGTAAAATTTGGTTAGATGAAAATGATTCAGGTATTTTACACGTTAGAGGATACATCGCTTTTTTTTACAGGACACAGGATTGGATTAGGGTTAAAGAAGCGAGCTTTTCATCGCAATGATAAATTTCTAATTTTTAATAATTTTGAAAGTCTGATTCTCACTATTTTCCAAAACTACTTTTAATACGTAAAGGCCTTGCTTTAAGTCCTTTAATTCTAAACTAGCAGAAGTAGATTCTAAATCATAAGACCTGATTTTCTTTCCGAGTAGATCAAAGATTTCAGCCTTTTGAATGCTCAACCTTGATTGTAGTTTCAAAATATCACGAGTTGGATTTGGATAAATTTCTATTTCAGTCAAATTAAAATTCGCTGTTGAAAAAGTTGTGCAATCTATAGCAGAAGATGATTGAAACTGAAAATTCCCTTGGTCTACCCACCAATTTTGCCACTCGCCACCGATTCCACTTTCCCAGGTATTTAAATCAAATTGGTTTGAACCATCGGTCGTTCCGGCAACTTTATAAGCTTTTACAGCTTGTTGACCAAGATTCCAATTTAAAGTTTGATTTGCGACTAAATTTTCTGGTGAAGAATCAGTAAGACAATTAACCTGAATAAAGTAAGCATAATCATCAAAATTAGGGAAATCTCCGAAAATTTTGGCTGTTCCATTCTCATCTATGCATACAGCGGTAAATTCATCAATTCCAATACCAAAAACACGCTCTCCACTTATTTCTTGAAGCCTTGCTAAAAATGCCATATGTCTCCCTTCTCTAAAAGGATTGTCATAATGTGTATCTGTTATGACTTTTTCTAACAGCGGATTATTTAAAAAATCAGAGTGTCCAAGAGATACTCTGCTGTCATAAGGATTGTTTAAGGCTTGTGTTGTTGTTACTGTTCCATTTAATGCATCAAAATAATACTCACCCATGATCGCCATGCCAGCGCTAATTCCTCCAATTGGATATTGCTTGATATTGATATGTTCGTTGAGTAAGTCCTCTACAGCATTATCCTTAAAAAAGTTGACATAATCAGCTTGATCACCACCTGCAAACCAAATAGCTTCTGCTTGAGATATTTTTTGAAGAACATAGGCAGAGGTTGCGCCAGAACTATTATCTACCCTTATCGTTTCTACAGAATTTAGGTTCACTCCAAGTTGATTAAACATATAATCATTATAGCCGTCACCTCCTGAAGCTCTTAAAACTAAAACATCACCACCATCTGCTAAATTTAAAAACCATTGCATAGCTTCATCACTTTCCCCGGCGCCACCCATCAGGCAAATACCAAATTCTGGATTGGTACTAAGATCATTAGTGTCACCAATAAAAAAGCTTGTATAGTCCTGTGCACTTAGAAGATTCACGGCTAAACACATTAAGAGATATTTAAATATTTTCATTTTATTATAAAAAAAGCTTATGATTAATATAATTTATGATTATTAGAGTAATAATAAGCAATAATAAATACATAGATTATTTGTCAAAAGTACGATATTATTGTTATTTTTGATAAAAAATTTAACAATTGAGAAATTTCTCTCTATCGGAATCTCATACCTTTTCAACTTTATTCAACGGTATATCCGAAGGGGCATTAATTGTAGATGAAACGCAAAACATTATAGAATTGAACAATTCTGCTGCTCAAATGTTCAAATATTCTATTGAAGAGTTAAAAGGCAATCACATTAATGTTCTCATTCCAAAACAATTTCATCATTCACACGCTGGTCACGTAAAAGAGTTTGTTAAGAATAACGAGAAGAGAAAAATGGGTGAGAATCGAAAGATTTTCGGTTTAAGAAAAGATGGAAGCACTTTTCCGCTGGAAGCCGGATTAAATCCTTTTGAGATTGATGGTGTACGATATGTGATGACTATAATTACAGACATCACCAAAAGAATAGAAAATGAGGCAAGTATAATTTCGTTAAATGAAACTTTAGAAAAAAAAGTAACAAAGAGGACCAAAGCTTTGCAACAGTCAATTGATGAATTGTCAGAGCTTAACGAAATGTTTAAAGATGAAATTTTTAAGAGAAAACAAGCCGAAGCCAAAATAAAATCAGCTTTGCAAAAGGAAAAAGAGTTGAATGAGCTGAAAACCAAGTTTTTGTCATTGGTTTCACATGAATTTAAAACCCCTTTGAGCGGAATTCTAACGTCAGCAACACTTGCTGGCAAATACATAACATCAGAGCAACAAGAGAAAAGGGAAAAGCATTTAAACACCATCAAAAACAAGGTGCATTACTTAACTGCAATTCTTAATGATTTCTTGTCTATAGAACGTCTGGAGTCTGGTAAAATGACATATAAATTTGATAATTTTAGCCTACTTAATTTAATTAACGAGGTAGTGTATAATGCTAATGTTACCCTTAAAACAGGTCAAAAAATAGATTATCCTGAAAATCTCAAGGAAGTAATCATGCATCAGGATAGAAATGTTGTAGAACTTATCTTGTCTAATTTAATGAATAATGCCATAAAGTATTCTAAAGAAGACACCACGGTGACTTTAAAGGTTGAGAAGAGAGGAGATGAGTTGCATTTTAGTGTGACTGATCAAGGTATTGGGATTCCGGATAAAGATAAGACCCACATTTTTGAAAGATACTTCAGAGCAGAAAACGCACTGCTCAATCAAGGTACTGGAATCGGTTTAAATATTATAAAAGTACATCTAGAGAATTTAGGTGGTTCTATTTCATTTGAAAGTAAGCAAAATAAAGGTTCAACCTTTTACGTAAAATTACCAATTAAACATAAAGATTGATGGACAAAAAAGTATTGCTAATAGAAGATGATATAACTGTTCGTGAAAATACGGCAGAAATGCTGGAGTTATCAGGCTATAATATTCATACAGCATCAGATGGTCAAAAAGGAGTAGAAGCTGCTAGTCTGCTTTTGCCCGATATCATTGTATGCGATATCATGATGCCACTACTTGATGGTTATGGAGTCCTAGAAGAATTATCAAAAAATGAAGAAACCAAGTATATACCTTTCATATTTCTTTCAGCTAAAACTGATCATAAAGATATAAGAAAAGGGATGGATATGGGTGCAGACGATTATTTGACAAAACCTTTCGAAGAAGATGAGTTGATAAGCGCCATTGAAAGCAGATTGGCAAAAACAGCAATTCTAAACCAAAGAGAGGAAAAGAATAAAGAAAATTCTAAGATAAAAGATTTTGAAGAGCTTAAAAATCATTTAAGATCCTACGAAACAAAATCTTTTGAAAGCTCTGAAATTGTCTACGATGGTCATCAAGGCAATAATTATTTTTACATGGTAGATAGAGGAGTTGTTAAAACTTTTTTGATAGACGAAAATGGTAAAGAATTAATCACAGCACTTTATAAAACTGAAGATGTTTTTGGAGACTTTACGTTCCAACACAAATCATCAAAAGAAGTCGCTCAATGTTTAGAGCCTACAAAGCTTTATTGTATTCCAAAGCAAGATTTTAAAACATTTCTGGACAGTAACACCAAGATGCTTTATGATATAATTAACGTTTTAGATCACAATTTACAGGACACAAAAAATCAACTTTTAGATATGGCCTACAGTTCTGTGAAAAGAAAAACAGCACAAACTATTCTGCTTTTTACAGAAAGACTCAAGAGAAATAAATTAAGACAAATTAGAATATCTAGAGCAGATTTAGCCGCTGTAGCTGGTATTGCTCAGGAAAGTTTGATAAGAACACTGTCTAAACTCAAAAAAGAAGGACTCATAGAAATTGAGGGAAGAAATATTAAAGTTCTTGACTTTGAAAAATTAGAAAATATAACATAAACCTCAAAACTGACATATATCATTTCTGACTCTGTGCTCGAAGCGTAAGTTTGCATAAATATAGGTAGAGTTTATGCATGTCTTACTTCTTACAGACTATTCTTCAAACTCCAAAAAAATGCAGGAATACGCCTTGAATTTTTTTGGAGACAAGCAGGTGCATTTTACATTATTTCATGCCATGAAACCTTGTAAATCTGGATCATGTGAAGGTCTGTGCGCCAAAGCCAGAGAAAATAGTTTAGACTTAAATTTTAAAAATTTAAAAAAGCAACTCAAGCCTAATCAATCTCTTTCTAAAGTTTTTGTAAAAAATTATCTTGTAGATTCAGTAAGAAATTACATTTCAAAATCTAAAGTAGATATGATAATAATGGGAGGAAAGGGAAAAACTTCAGATACATCCAGACAATTTGGTAAAAACACCTTTGATATTGTGACCAAGATAAGGTGTCCTATTTTGGTGGTTCATGAAAATACGGCCATTAAAATTCCGGGAAATATTGTTTTCCCTTTAGATTATAGCACTTCAGTTCATACTGAATACTTTAAAACTGTAAGCAAATTAGACTTTTGGAAAAATATAAATCTATCAATATTGGAAGTTCCAAACAAAATGTTTAATAACATGTTGTTTCAGAACTCTAATAAATTAAAAATGACTAAGGCCTTCGATAAGATCAATCACCATTTCAAATCTATGACGCCACAGAAAGATAAAGACATTTGTGAAAAATGTCTGAACGCAGATATGATAATGTTTATGGCTAAAAACTTGACAATAAGCAATCAAATATTTAAACAAATAGATGCCAGTTCAACCAGCCAGCAAGCGCCATTACTTGTTCTGCATGCTTAAATCTTAAAGGTAACAATCGGTCTTTTGGCATGATTTACAAGATCTTCGCTTATGCTTCCATTGATAAAATGAGCTAAACCTTGTCTGCCGTGAGTGCTTATTCCTATAAGGTCTGCATTTATTTTATTGCCGTAATTTAAAATTCCAGTTTCGACACTTATATCATTATAAAGGGTGAAATGAAAATCATCTTTATCGACGTTTTCAGTGTAGACTTTTAGTTTTTCATCCATTTTTGATGTTGTGATGAATTTTGAAGGTGTATTGACCATAACCAGCTCAATTTTAGCTTGAAGCTTTTGAGAGAACTCAACGGCTTTTTTAAAGGTTGGAATGGTTTCTAAATTAAGGTCTGTTGCAAAAACAAATTTTTTCACCTCAAAAATTGGTATTTCTTTTTTAATAACCAAAACTGGTATCTCAGAACGTCTTACGACTTTTTCTGTGTTAGATCCTATAAATATTTCTTTAAAACCATCAGCACCACTTGATCCCATTATAATGACATCGCATTCATATTTATTACTTATTTCCATTATACCATCAAAAGCTTCATGGAATTCTACGGTTTCATGTATCTTAATGCCTTTCAAATAGTCTTTTTTCATTACTTCAGTGAACCTTTGATGAGCCAGTTTCATGAAAAATATGGATTCTGGTAAGTTACCACTGCTTCCAGGTTGCGATGGATCGATCAGATCAAGAGGTAGTTCCAACATGTGGAGTAGGTAAATTTCACTATCAAATTTTCTTGCAATTTGAGAAGCTACTTTCAATGCGTTTTCAGCTTGATCGGAAAAGTCTGTAGGGACCAAAATTTTTTTCATAATTTGTTTGGTTTAAGAATTGTTAATAAAATTACAATAAAATATCCAAAACATAAAAGCTTTTGATATTAGTTTTAAATCGTATATTTGCAAAATAATTCTTTGATGAGGGGACAAATAGTCCCCTCTTTTTATAAGACTATGCAAGTAGATAAGTTAATAGAGAACACCATTAATAATATATTTGAAGAGTATCAGGATTTGTTTATAATAAAAAAACAAGTTTCTGCTGGTTTGGATATTAATTTGGTGATAGATGGAGACAGATTAGTGAATATATCTGATTGCATAGACATAAGTCGAAAAATAGAACAATCTCTGGATAGAGATGAATTAGATTTTTCTATAAAAGTTCAATCACCTGGTGCAGATGAACCACTTATAATTCCCAGACAATACAAAAAACACATCGGACGTAAACTAGAAGTAAAAACTACCGATGAAAATTATGAAGGTAAATTAGAAGAAGTTACTGGTGAAAGTATAAGCTTGAGCTGGAAAGCAAGAGAAAAAAAACCAACTGGCAAAGGAAAAATTACGGTAAATTACGAAAAGTCTATTCCTTTTTCAGATATAGAACAGGCAAGAATTAAAATAACATTTAATAAAAATTGAGATGGAAAATATTGATTTAATCAATTCGTTTTCAGAATTTAAAGATGACAAACTCATAGATCGTGTCACCTTAATGAGCATACTAGAGGATGTTTTTAGGAATGCATTAAAGAGAAAATACGGGGAAGATGATAATTTTGATATAATTATAAATCCAGATAAAGGTGATCTTGAAATATGGAGAAACAGAGTTGTTGTAAACGATGGTGAAGTCGAAAATGAAAATCAAGAAATCTCACTAGCAGAAGCAAGAAAAATCGAGCCTGATTTTGAAGTAGGTGAAGATGTATCAGAAGAAGTAAAATTAGTCCACCTTGGCAGAAGAGCAGTATTGGCTCTTAGACAAAATTTGATTTCCAAAATACACGAGCATGATAGTACAAATACTTTTAAGTATTTTGAAGATCTTATAGGGGAAATTTATACCGCTGAGGTTCACCATGTAAGAAGAAACTTGGTGATCTTACTAGATGATGATGGAAATGAATTAATTATTCCAAAAGATCATCAAATTCCTTCAGATTTTTATAGAAAAGGGGATAATGTAAGAGGAGTTATTGAAAAAGTTGAACTAAAAGGCAACAAACCCGTCATTGTTGTTTCCAGAACTTCACCTAAATTTCTTGAAAAATTATTTGAGCAGGAAATCCCGGAAGTCTTTGATGGTTTAATAAACGTAAAAGCAGCAGAAAGAGTACCTGGTGAAAAAGCAAAAGTAGCCGTAGATACTTACGATGATAGAATTGATCCTGTTGGTGCCTGTGTTGGTATGAAAGGATCTCGTATACACGGTATAGTAAGAGAACTAGGTAATGAGAATATCGATGTAATTAACTATACAGATAATATTCATTTATACATAACGAGAGCTCTAAGTCCTGCAAAAGTTTTGAATATCAAATTAGATGAAGAAAATAAACTGGCTGAGGTTACTTTAAAACCTGAGGAAGTTTCAAAAGCTATTGGTCGTGGTGGGCACAACATTAGATTAGCAGGAAGATTAACAGGTTATGAAATTGAGGTATTTAGAGATGGAGTAGAAGATGAAGATGT
>Ga0207419_1002021_pt1 | contig 13999 bp, 13 predicted proteins | sample ElkSloMetagenome_4_FD_184723 | JGI IMG/M metagenome (GOLD analysis project Ga0207419, IMG submission 184723) | Hot spring microbial communities from Elkhorn Slough, Monterey Bay, USA - MD2A (version 2) | ecosystem: Environmental > Aquatic > Marine > Intertidal zone > Estuary: Microbial mat ... | reverse complement strand
TTTCTGAATCGTGGTTTGGCTCTTTATCCGGATCCTTATCCGGTCTCGCTTCCGTCTCACTTTGAAGTTTTTCTTCTTCTGTAGACTTGGCCGTAGAAACTACGTGCTCTGGCTCCGAAGCCATTAATTTTTCGGCCTTTTCAAAAGATACCAGATTTGAATTTTCAACCTCAGCGCCTTCTGCCTGAACCGTTTCTTGCATTTGAACAAGCTGTGGCGATTCTTGAACAACGATTTGATCTTCGTTCTTAAGTTCACTGTAAACCCCCAGAGAAGCGAGGATTGAAGTTCCCGCAACAATAGCTAAACCAAAACTATACGAACTAAACCCAACGCCAGTAGATGCTGCTCCTGATGTTGGAATTTGCGACTTGATAGCTTCCCATGCACCACTCGGCACAGGCGCTTTCATGTTCGTTAGTTGCTCTTTAATTTTTATTTCAAAAAGATCTTTACTCACTTAAAGCTTCTTTAAATTCTTCGTTTAATAATTTACGCATGTAGGCTTTCGCCTTTCTGTACTGTGTTTTAGATGTACTCTCGGTAATGCCTAGTTGATCAGCAATTTCTTTGTGGCTATAATCTTCAACCAGGTAGAGATTAAAAACCGTTCTGTAACCCGTTGGCATTTGCTGAATCAGTTCTGTCAACCTCTCCGATGTAATTTTTACACCTTCATCTTCAAACGGATCGTCAAACTCATCACTTTCAAGCTTGTATTCCACCTTAAACATTGAGACATTATCTCTTTCTCTTTTAGTTTTTCTGAGATGGTCTAAAGCATTGTTTGCTATGGTTCTCCGAATCCAGGCACCTAAAGGCCCCTTACCGTTGTACATGTGTATTTTCTTAAAAACTTTTATGAATCCATCCTGGAACATATCCTGAGCTTCTTCATAACAGCTTCCGTAACGCAAACAAACGGCCATCATTTGCTCGGAATACTTATTAAAGAGTTTAGCTTGAGCACGGTCGTTTCCATCAATACAAGCCTTTGCCAACTCTAAGTCTTCCAATTCGCTATTTGTTGCATTTTCCAATATGACTAATTCCGAATTAAATAGTTGTCCAATTTATGTTGAGAAATTCAATATTCTAGGCTTTTCCTGTCGAACACTATGGCCCTATGCTGTGTTTTAAAAATGTAATAGTTTGAAAAAGCGCATTTTGACTAAAGAATTTACTACTTCATATTTGTAAAATCAACAAAATCAAAACATGAAAAGCCTATATCTTGTTGCCCTAAGTATTTTAATCATCTCCTGCCACAACCAGGGGCTTGAGAAGTTTGAAGAAAAGCACGAACCCTTTGATCATTTCTTTTTTCAACGTGCCTTCCCAGATGAAGTAGTAAACTACAAAGAAATGGAAAGAACATTGAAGGCTGCTCAGAGGTTCTCTCAGAACCAGTTATCTAAGTCGTCAAGTGCTGAGTGGAATATAGAAGGGCCTTATAATCTGGGTGGCAGAATTAATTGTGTAGCAATACATCCGGATAATCAGGACATTTGGCTTAGCGGTACTGCAGGTGGAGGTGTTTACCGAACTGAAGATGCAGGAGAAAATTGGGAACCTATTACAAATGCACTCAGCCACCTTCCTATTGGAGATGTAGTCTTTGATCCCACCAATCCCGATATTATTTACATAGGTACAGGAGACACAAATATTCCAGGCACCGTTTGGATTGGCGGTGGAATTTACAAAAGTATAGATGGTGGCGAGTCATTTGAGTACATAGGATTAGAAGAGTGCAGGATTATTTCCAAAATCGCAGTGAATCCAAATAATCCCGACCAGATTTATGCCGGTGCCATGGGGCTACCCTTTGAAGAAAACGATGATCGGGGATTGTACCGAAGTGATGATGCCGGCGAAACCTGGACCAAAATCTTTTCTGTTTCAGAAGACTCGGGTATCATAGATATGGTGATGAATCCTGAGAATCCGGAAATCATTTATGTTGCGAATTGGAATAGGATTCGCACCAATTTTGTCAGTGAAGTTTCTGGCGATGAAGCTGGAATATTCAAAACGACTGACGGCGGAGATTCCTGGACAGAATTGACCAATGGACTTCCCGAAGGACCCATGGGAAGAATTGGCCTTAAATTATGGGATGGAGATTACAACACACTATTTGCGCTCTACGTCGGACCAGATTCTCAATTACAGGGAATCTACAAATCAGCTGATGCAGGTGACTCTTTTGAGACAATTGCCACGGATTTTATCCCGGAAAATGCTCTAGGTGGGTTCGGCTGGTATTTCGGTAAAATTGGCGTGAATCCCTTCAACGAAAACGAGATTTCCGTTCTAGGTGTGAACATGTACTCAACTACAGATGGAGGAGATACCTGGTTTCAAAGTGTACCTGATTGGTTTACTTACGAAGTTCATGCAGATAAACACGATATTGAATACCTTGGTGAAAACGATATACTACTAGCTACTGACGGGGGGCTATTCCGAACCACTACAGGTCTTAACCCAGGTGGAACAGGCTGGGTAGATGTAGACGAAATACCCAATACTCAGTTCTACAGAATATCTGCAGATCCTTATACAGAAGGAGTTTTCTATGGTGGAGCGCAGGACAATGGAACTACGGGAACGCCTGAATTTGGTGATCAATGGCCAAGAATTTTTGGCGGTGATGGCTTTACTCCTATTCAAGACCCAGTGGTTCCAAATTACTTCTACTGCACCACCCAGCGTGGAAATTTCTGGTTCATAGACTCAGAAAATTTTGACGTTTTCAATTTGGCAGATATGGGAATTGATTCGGAAGACAGAAGAAATTGGGATTCGCCCTTTCATATGGATCACTTTGACAATACCGTTTTGTACGCGGCTACAGAACGCGTTTATCAAATGGAGTTTGCACCCTTCGGAGAATGGGTTGAAATCTCCCCTTCTCTTGTTTCTGAAGATGAAGAAAATGCATCGCGAAGGAATATTTCAACCTTTGCGCAGTCGCCTGTAAACGGCGAAATTCTCTATGCCGGAACTTCTGATGGAAAGGCCTGGGTAAGGCCAACCGAAGACGATAATTGGTCTGAAATATCAGAAGGTTTACCGGGATATTACGTTACCGACATAAAAGCTTCTAATTTTGAAGAAGATCGGGTTTACCTTTCTGTTTCAGGTTATCGCGACAACGACAACACTCCCCATTTATACCTGAGCAACGATCTGGGAACAACCTGGGTGGATGTAACGGGCGATCTCCCGGAAATGCCCATTAATCACTTTGAAGAGTATTCTACGACTCAATGGTTCATCGCTACAGATAATGGTGTTTACCTCACAGAGAATTCGGGCGAAAACTGGTCTAGAGTGGGCAATAACATGCCTTTTATTGTAGTAAATGACCTGGCGATTGATGAAATAGGAAATACCCTCGCCGCGGGAACATTTGCGCAATCCATTTGGTCTATTTCTCTGGATGATGTACTCACACCACTTTCGGTTAGTAATCAAGGTCGAGAAGATTTTGACATCTATCCCAACCCTGCTGTAGCGAATGTGAGTATTGAATCAGCGGAAGAGATCAGGGGATACCACATTTTTGATCTTTCGGGAAAACTTATAAATGCCAGCAATGAAATTAATCTCGGAACTGCCATGCAAATTGATGTTTCTGAATTACCGCAAGGCACTTACATCATAAATGTACATCTGGCAAATTCTGAGGTGACCAAAAAGTTTATGGTAAGTCGTTAAGGTTTTGGGCTGCCAATTCTCGCTCTCCTGATGATGAGACGAATATCTCGGTTGTAGTTAAAGAAGTTGTAAGTCCAGTTAAAAAAGACAACTACGCGATTTCTAAAGCCAACCAATGCCATCAGGTGAACGAACATCCAGATGAGCCAGGCAAAGGCTCCTTGAGATTTGAATTTCCCAATCTCAACAACGGCACGCGTTCGCCCGATTGTCGCCATGGTGCCTGGATCGTTGTATTCAAATTCCTGCATGTCCTTACCCTTAACCATTCGGGAAAGGTTTTTAGCCAGGGCTTTACCTTGCTGAATGGCTGGCTGCGCTACCTGTGGCATTCCTTTAGGGAAAAGTGGTGTTTCCATAAAAGCTAAATCTCCAATGGCGTGCAAACCGTCAAAGCCTTCAACGCGACTAAAGCGATCCACTTTAATTCTGTTTCCACGGGCCAAATGATCTGAAGGAATACCGTGCATTTGTTTGCACTGAACACCGGCTGCCCAGATCAGAGTTTTTGAAAACATAGGTTTTTTACCTGTATCAATCTCAAAACCATCGTAGTCCTTTACCATGGTATTGAGCCATACCTGTACGCCTAATTTATCCAGGTAGTTTTGCGCTTTCTGCGAACTACCTTCACCCATACCCGGTAAAACCTGGCCTGCACCTTCCAAGAGATTAATGCTCATCCTCCTGAAATCAAGGTCTGGATAATCATTCGGCAAGACGTGATTTCTGAGCTCTGCCAGAGCACCCGCTAACTCAACACCGGTAGGACCGGCTCCTACAATGGCTATATTCATAAGAGCTTCGCGCTCCTTAAGATTGTCAGTGAGCAAGGCCGCTTCAAAATTCTGTAGAATTAGTGATCGAATATTGAGTGCTTCGGGAACCGATTTCATGCCCATTGCAATGCGGGCTAACTTATCATTTCCAAAGAAATTAGTTACCGTTCCTGTGGCGAGCACCAGGTGATCGTAAGGCAATTTTCCTATAGAAGAGAAAATGTATTTTTCATCCGGATCAACCTTTTCAACTTCGGTCATCCGAAAATAGAAATTCTGCCTTCCCTGAAAGATCTTCCTTAGCGGATAAGCAATGCTATCGGGCTCAAGGCCAGCCGTAGCAACCTGATAAAGAAGGGGCTGAAAAGTGTGGTAATTCTCTTTGTCAATTAAAACAACCTGAAATAATCTCGGATTTAAGTGTTTGGCTAGTTGCAAACCACCGAAACCACCACCCACTATAACCACCCTGGGAAGATTGGTGTCTGGAATATTCATGTACACAGAGCAAAGCTACAAAGCAAGACTTGTATTCTCAGGCTTTATCAGATCTTTTTATCGTAGAATTTTTTCAAATGGTCAGCATCTGCCCCGAACCAGTACAAAATGGTTATCCAGGTAAAGATAAGCTGGAGGCGATAGACACCCTGTTTGCGGTATTTACGTGCCGATGTGACAATTTTCTGCTGAAGAATTGTGAATGACCTTCGCTTCATTAGGCGACGGCACATGTCAACATCCTCCATGATCGGAATCTTTTTAAAACCCTTCAAGTCAATGAATGTATCTCTTCTCACAAAGAGTCCCTGATCTCCTCCCCTGGCAACGGTCCAGTGAAAACGTGTGAACCAGGCAAAGAATTCTAAAAACCAATGATCCCAGTCAAACTTCAGCTGAAAACACCCCGATTCTGCAGAATCCTGACTGATTATCAAACGGTCATAACTATCTGGTGGAATGCTGTCTATATGCAGAAAGAAAAGCCATTTGCCTCGAGCGTAAGCGGCACCAGTATTCATTTGTATGGCTCTTCCCTTTTCCTTGCAAAAAATGTACTGCACGTGCAGATCTTCGCAGATACGCTTTACATCGGAACTTTCACTGGCATCAACCAGAATTATTTCAGCCAATGCCGGCTCGCTTATTCTGTTGAGTATTTGTGGAAGATAGCTTTGGAGAGTAGTTGCTGAATCGAGAAAAGGAATAATGACGCTCAGTGCTTTCAAGCCAGATGTTTCCGCAATTCGCCCAGATCTTTTTCTTCATCCACATCATTTAAGGTGGGCAGAATGTTGTAGCTCAACTTTAGCTTTTTAACGTCAAGCAGTGTGTCCAGAAAGACATCTTCCGTGCTCCAGTTTTTGCTTTTAAAAAGATGCGGATAATGCCTATCCATACCTAGCAGGTAGTAACCACCGTCCTGAGCCGGTCCAATAACGACGTTATGCTCATCCAGCGCTGTAAAGGCGTCTTCAATAATTTCTGTAGATAATTCAAAACAATCTGAACCAATGATCACAACCTTTTCGTAATCCTGACCGAAGGCTTGGCCAAATGCTCTTTCCATCTTATCGCCCAGATCATTACCCTTTTGAAGAAATTTAGGGAATTTGTAATAATCTAGAATATCAAAATCCTGAACCTTTTCGCTGTAGAATATCGCCTTATCAGCAAAAACTCTATCTGCTACAGCGTGAGTATGCTCAAGGAGTTTTAGATAAATCATTAGGGCTTTCTTATCACCAATAGTCCTTGCCAGACGGGTTTTGACTTTACCGATTTCCGGGTTTTTAGCAAATATCATTAAGAGACTATCGTGGTTCATAGGCTTTTTCATAGTTGTTCACCCAAATACCCCAAAAGGAGTTGTACGGGTGAACGCGTTTTACTTCATTTCCTTCCATGTCAACAACCGGCAGTCCTTTGTTTGTCCAATCAAAAATACCCCCGTAATGATTTACAACATGATTATATCCAGCTTCTTTGAGCTTCAATCCTATATCTTCACTTCGCTTTCCCAGGGAGCAGGATACAATTAAAGTTTTACTCTTGTCTACATCCGGCATCTTCTTCAAATCAAATTCATTGTAGCCCACGGATACGGCCCCTGGTATGTGGCTTACTTCGTATTCATCCTTTTCACGAGCATCTATGAGTACAGCTTGATCACTTTGGAGCAATTCTTGAACTTTCTGACTATTGATGGTATCTACTGAATGTTTGATCAAGCCATTGATCATGGTTTCAAAGCCCCATTTGTTTTGACCTTTGGCACTCAGAATTGACATCATTATAAAAAGTGTAAGAAAAATACGCATACCTTTAATCTACGTCGAAGATATGAAGATTAGATTTTCTAATCGCTGAGTTTACCTTCGTTCTATGATATGTTGAACTTGAAAAATATTTCTACTCAATGAAGATAGCTGGCTTGATTATACTTAATATCCTGGTAATGATTGGGTGCAAAAGCACTGAGATGTCTACAGTGAAAGAAGATGAAAAGTACCAGCGCGAGCTCACAACGCTGGCTTTGGAAATTCAAGTTGAAAAAGATGGTAGAAGCGGAGATTTTGAAGTTCTCGAAATTCAAATGGATACTCTGGATTACGCAATTACTCCGAGACCCACAGATGAGAATCTACCCGAAGTATTCAAAGCAGAAGTTTTAAACGCTTCTAACAAAGTGGTATTCGGTTCTCAATACAAAACAACGTTTTCAGAAGAAGGTAGAAATATTGTCAACTTAAAATTCTTCTGCTCTTTAAGTCACGACGCAGTTCGCGTTAAAATCTATTATCGTGTTTCGCAAGGAGTGTGGAAGCAAATAGAATCAATTGAACTTTAGGTAGAGCTTACATTAAATCAAGGCCTTAATCTCGTGTTTCATACCATTCATCTCGAACTTATCACCGGCTTTCAGTCCTTTCATTACTTTATAAATAGGAGCTGCAGTAGATATTCCTAACACCATCTGTCCATCTACTGACATCCGTTCATGCGCAGCGGCAACGAGGATAATACCCATATCTGTATAAACAAGGCTTCCAAACTGAATGCTGTCGTGTTCTGATGAGCTATCCACATTTTTGAGAAGAAGAATCTGCCTTTCCAGAATTTCTACATTGTGATTCAAGAAATCCATCTCGGCTAGCGTTTCTTCGTTCTTGGAGTCTATGTGGCGATTATCCATATCATCATTTCCCACGGCGTCTAAACGATCTTTCTCGGATTGTTCAAATTCCATAAGCACTCCTCTTTTATAATCTATTATAGCCTTTACAACCTTATCCTTCGTGAGGGTTTTAAAATCTACTTCTGTCATTGTAATTCATTTAATTATCCGAAAGATAGAATAATCATTTGCGATAAATTCTGATATAAATCAGTTTTGATACTTGCAATGAATTATCTCTCTAGAATCTTCAGGGTGTATCCATGAGAATGAATATTCTCAATTTCTATTGATGGATCTGGTTTAAGCTTTTTTCTCAGCTTTGCGATGTAAACGTCCATGCTGCGCGTAGCAAAGTAATCATCATTATTCCATATTTGGGTTAATGCAACACTCCTTGGAAGAGTGCTATTCTTGTATTTGCAAAGCAAGTGAAGAAGTTTCCCCTCCTTTGGACTTAATTTGTCTTCTTGACTATTTATAGACAGAATGCGAGTTTCCGGGTCAAATGTGAATTGTCCGATTGAAAGTGGCTCCATTTCAGAGAATACATCGCTGGTTGATCTTTCAAGTATCCGGTCAAGTTTCAACAAGAGCACTTCGGTGTCAAACGGCTTCGTGAGATAGTCGTCTCCGCCCGAACGGTATCCCTTAAGCTGATCTTCCTTCTCACCTTTAGCCGTGAGAAAAATGATGGGAACTTGTTTATTCTTTGATCTTATTTCTTTTGCAACTGTAAAACCATCTTTGAAAGGCATCATTACATCCAGAATACATAAATCGTATTGTCCGCCTTTGAATTTAGCAACCCCAACATTACCATCCTGAGCCAGGTCAACAAAATATCCCGATAATTCAAGGTAATTCTTTAGGACAGAACCAAAATTCTCTTCGTCTTCAACCAGTAATAATCTAGCCTTGCTCATACAGCGGGAATTTTAAATCCGATAGAGGAACCTTTACCCACGCTACTTTCTATGATCATCTCTCCACTGTGGAGCCTAACCACTTCACGAGTATAACTCAAACCTAGTCCAAAACCCTTCACATTGTGTAAATTGCCTTTCTGCGCCCGATAAAAAGTCTTGAATACCTTTTTCTGTTCTTCCGGACTCATTCCTATTCCCTGGTCTTCTACTCTAACTTCTGCAAACCCGGACTTTAGTGTAGATGTAATTTTTACGACTGGGGTTTCAGGACTGTATTTAATGGCATTATCAATCAGGTTCGAAACGGCATTATATGTATGACCAGGGTCAATCATAAGTTCTGGCATGTTTTCGTCAAGATCAAGACTGAGAAGGCATCCGCGCGCTTGTATTTTTAATTGAAATGAATGAACTACTTCATCAATCAATTCATTCAAATTACATTTTTCTTTAGAAACAACGAGCTCTCCCTTCTCCATTTTTGCCAGTTGGAGAATTTTCTCTACATGCCCTGTTAGTCGCGTATTCTCTTCGGAGATGATATCTGTAAACCTGTTTATTTGATTTGGTTTACCCACTACTCCCGGGTGCTTAATTGAGTCAAGTGCTAAACCAATTGTAGCAAGTGGAGTCTTAAATTCGTGGGTCATATTATTGATGAAATCGCTCTTCACTTCTGAAAGCTTCTTTTGCTTCAAAATCATATTGAGTGTTGTGGCAAAAGTGATAATCATAAAAAGCGAGAAGAGAACGACCAGGGCCAACATTCCACCCAGATTCTTAATGACATAAAGATCTTTACTGGGAAAACCGATAGATAAGATGACTTCATCTGGCATTTCTGGAAATACGGGAGCCTGAAAATCTAGGAATGAAGCCTTATTGGGTTTTTCACTGACCCTTGTTCCAACTTTATTGTCATTTTGCTGGGTGAGAGTCCAATCAAAATCAGAGACTATACCTTCAGCTGTGAGTTTTTCTTTTAACAAGCTATCCAGATTCACTTTTCCTATTCTCTCTTCCAGGCTACGACCTCTTCCAAAGTCTTCAACAATAACTTCCTCTAAAGCATCTGTATACACATTGAGCTTTCTCTCAAATGAACGGGCTGTTGATGTGGTTTTAACTGAATCGCCGGTGGTAGTAATAAAGATCATTACTTCTTCATCTCCTTCGCTTGTTAGAAGAACATCCTTTCTTTTCGCCTTTCTCTTTTCCTCGCGTATTTCTACTATTTCCGGCTCCTTCGCACGATCGCCAAAGTGTGGTTCTTCTAATACTTCAATTTCCTTACTCCAATTCATCGGAAGTGAGTCATTCACTCTGAACTCAGAAATCACAAAGGTTTCGCCCTTATCTGATTTCTTAAAATCGTAGGTGATATCAAGGCCGGATACCGCAGTCCCGAGTTTTTTTATGAGTAATTCTTCTGCTTCTACCTTCTCCAATTCTGCTATCGCAGCATGAAGCGCTCTTTGTGCAGATCGGTCAAATTCTACCTGCTCGGATTCAATTGCAGAAACTACCCAATAATATTCCAGTCCGCATATCCCTAAAACGGAGATGGACATTAAAATAATAATTGATATGATTTTTTGCCTGTTCAAATTATTCTTACCAGATCAAAATTAGGCCTATGGGGCATTAGCACAAAATCTTTAACCTTTCTTTAACCTTCTTTAGAATCTCGTTAACACACTACACAAAGCTTTTCTCGGAGATTTGTCTTCAAATAGCATATAGTCTTAAAACTAGAATAGTATGAAAACGAAAATTACCCTCATGTTTGCCATGGTTTTTTCTGGAATGATCCTGGCGTTTAATTCACTAAATGACGAAAAAATTAAGGTCAGCGTAGTTCATCACGAAAATGGTGAAGTAACGATTCTCGACACGGTTTTTGATTCTTCTACCGGATACTCAGTAGAACAATTTTTAAAAGATAATGGCTTTGATCCGGACAGGACGGAGATTGTAAATACAGAGTCTTTTGAAGGTAAGTACGTGGCAGAATTTAGAAATGAATTTAAGTTTGGAAATGAAAGTCAAATATCTTCAGTTGATGTAGATGTGAAAGATGAGAATGGAGAGCGAATTGAAATCAAGAAGATAGTAGATGAAGAAGGAAATGTAAGTATTGAAAAAAAGGTAAATGGAAAAGTAGTAGAGTTAACGGATGGTGAGAAAAAAGATCTCATGAAAAAAGACGCAAAGATCATAAAACTTTCGCGCTCTCTTGACTCTGTGGAAGAAAATAACAAGACGAAAGAAGTTGAAATCATTGAAATACAAGATGGGGACGAGAAGACTTTCGAGATAAAAATTGAAGGTGGCGAATTTGAGTTCAAAGGGGATGGTAAGAATGTTATGATATTTGAGACAATTGAAGACGAAAATGGTGAGTCTAAAGTAAAAACTCGTGTTCATACTTCTGAAGGAAAAGTGCTAAAGGAAGGAGACGTAAATTGGACAGAAGACGAAAAAGGTGGGAAGAAAGTTTTCATTACCGAAGAACCGGAAGGAGAAGAAATTGAAGTCCAGGTATTTATTAATCGCCAAGACATCGAAGAAGGTGATATAATTAGGGAAGAAGTAATGGAGTGGACAGGTCCTGACGGCTTCGTGGAAGAAGTGATCGTTGTTGAAAGCCTTACTAACCTGAAATCTCATCTTTCTGAACCCATATTCTTAGGAAAAGAAGAGCATAATGGGCCTTTTACACTTGCAATTGTTTCTAAGTTGAGTGAGCCAGAAAACGAACCAGAGCCCAAAACAGAAGTAAATGTTTTTACAGCAGATGACGCAAAGCTACCGATTGAAAATCTGAAGTTTTTCCCAAATCCAACAGACGGTAACTTTAGAATGAGCTTTTTCCTACCGCAGCGCGGACAAACATCCATCACCATTTACGATGTTGAAGGCAAAGAAGTAGTACGAAAAGACCTCGGTAATTTCCAGGGTAACTGGGATAATAACATTGATTTAAGTCAACTGAATGCAGGTACTTACATACTAAACATTACCCAAAACAATCTGAGATTAGCGGAAAAGATTATTGTAAACTAGAAAGCAGGATTAAACATTAAACAAGCAAGCCGGCCCCGATTATTTGGGGCCGGTTTTTTTTACCAGGAAAAGATGTGTTAAGGTCCAAAGTCCATATCAAAGTCCATTCGCTATGAATATCTTATGTTTGAATCTAAATTTTAGATGCATGAAGAAACAGAGGGTCTTGATTGTCGGGTATCCACATTTTGCCAGGAAGCTTTGTCAGGGTCTCAAAAAAGTAGATAAGCGCAACTCTTATTTTACGCTCAACACGTATTGGAATACCTGGCATAGAATTATTTCACCTCTGTACCTTTTAACGGCAGACGTTCTTTACTCTCTAAACGGTACCGTGTCCAATTCAGGCCTCATGAATTTGGCTTTTAAATTAAATAAACGAGTCATTATTCATTGGATGGGAACCGATGTTTCTAAGGCAATAGCTAAAATTGAGAACAACCAGCAAGATGAACGGTATTTTTCAGCAGAACATTATACTGTGGCTCCCTGGCTTAGAGAAGAATTAAATACTATTGGAATAGACGCTAAAGTGCTTTCTATTGCAGCCCAGGAAGCAAATATTGAAATAAAACCCTTTCCCGAGAAATTCACAATTTTAACGTATTTGCCCGAAAATAGAGCAGATTTTTATGGGAAGCCCGCCTTAATTCAGGCGGCAAAAACCTTTCCCGAAATCAATTTTATAGTTGTCGGAGATCTGAAGCCATTTGAAGGAGCTCCTTCAAATGTTGAATTTAAAGGGTGGACAAAAAATGTAGACCCTTATATAGAATCAAGCGTAGCTCTCATGCGCTTTATGGAGCACGATGGCATGAGTTACATGGTAATTGATACCCTGGCCAGAGGAAGATATGTGCTGTACAATAGGAATTTTCCCGGAGTTGAATATGTGCAAACGCTGGACGAATTAATGGATGCCATTGCTTCCTTAAAGCAACGTTTCTATGCAGGCAATTTGCCATTAAATAAAAAAGCGGCGTCCCGTGTGCAGGTAGATTTTAATAAAGACTCTCTGATGAATAAAATAAAGGATGTTATCAATTCAGATGAGTACGCAAAGCAGAATCTATAATAGAAAGACTATTTTTCCTGTTTAAAATATTACGATATTTTCGAATTTAGATATTACCACTGTATTGAGAATCATCTTTATACATCCCAAACCAATTGATAACCTTTCTTCGGGGAGCAGCCTGAGACCATGGCAAATGCTGAAAACGTTTAATTCTCTAGATTACGAAGTTACTGTTGTTATGGGTGATAGGAACCATAGAAAGATTCTCTACCAAAAGCTTGCAAAAAAAATAAAAGATGGTGCTAAATTTGATTACGTCTATGTAGAAAGTCTCTCCAGGCCAACTAATTCGCGGATAACAAAAAATCTACCGTTCAAGCTGCTCGTTAGAGAAAATATTGACTTCAATTTCCTCGAGCTTTGTCAATCAGAAGGCCTAAAGGTTGGTTTCTATCTCAGAGATTTACATTGGGATTTCAAAGAGCATATGGTAGAAGAAGGCCTGATAAAAAGATCTTACTTAAAAACTGTGCTAAGGCACTTCGGTAAGAGCGAATTAAAATTTCTTTCAAGCTCTAAAATTGAAGTCTTTACACCTTCAACAGCTTTTAGTGATTACATCTACAAACATTGGAACTTAACGTCTACTCAATTGCCACCCGGTGCAAAAATAAAGAATGCCAACTTGAAAAGTTTAAGTGGAGATTGTTTGAATATGTTCTACGTAGGAGGCTTGAAAGGGGTGTACAGACCCGAAGTTTTTTTAAAGGGGGTTGTAAAGAGCAAGAAATGTTCCTTGACTATATGCGCAAGAGCGGCAGAGCATTACTTAATAGACAAATTTATTAACAAGAACTCTATCAAAGTCGTGGTAGGAGAAGGTGATGAACTCAATATGTACTTTAACAAATCTGATTTAGGAGTATATCTTCTTCCACCGCATGGTTATGCAAAACTGGCCCATAGCGTAAAGCTTTCGGAGTACATTGCACACGGTCTACCAATCATAGCTTTCAATGGAACACATGCATCGGAATTCATCAAAGAGCACCGAATTGGATGGACAATGCCCTATAACTCAGATGAAGTGTCAAAACTTATTGATCACATCAATAGAAACCCGAAGGAGTACGCAGAATATCAGCAAAATGTAATCCACATTCAGCAAGAATTCACCTGGGAGAAAGTTATTGAGAAACTGGAGAATAAGCTGCTTAAAAAATGAAAATCCTTTTTCTTTCAGATATTAATAACGTACACACAAAGAAGTGGGTTAGAGGAATTCTGGAAGCCGGCTTCGATGTCT
>Ga0207419_1002020_pt1 | contig 13999 bp, 7 predicted proteins | sample ElkSloMetagenome_4_FD_184723 | JGI IMG/M metagenome (GOLD analysis project Ga0207419, IMG submission 184723) | Hot spring microbial communities from Elkhorn Slough, Monterey Bay, USA - MD2A (version 2) | ecosystem: Environmental > Aquatic > Marine > Intertidal zone > Estuary: Microbial mat ... | reverse complement strand
GGCGGGTGTCTATCCTTCCGGAGAACCATCGATCGCGACGCCTGCACGGGCATAGCTTCCTTGCCCGTGTGCGGGCCGAACTGCCTGCGGACTGGGCGCCTTTCGCCGAGGGCGAGACGGGCGCTCTGAAGGCGGCTCTGGAGCGGTGCGCAAAGGTCCTCGACTACCGTGACCTCAATGAGCACCTGCCGGTCCCCACCGACGAGAACCTTGCCCGCTGGGTACGGGAACATCTCGAGGTCCCCGACATCGAGTCGGTCGGCATCCAGAGTACCCGCCACCAGGGCGCCGACCTCGACCGCGCCAATCACATCCACGTCTGGCGTCGTTTTCGCTTCGAGGCTGCGCACAGGTTGCCCAACGTACCTGAGGGCCACAAATGCGGGCGCATGCATGGCCACGGCTTCGAGGTCATCCTCCATGCGGAGCAGGATCTGGGCTCCGCAGACATGGGCGTCGATTTCGACCACCTGGGTCAGTTGTGGGCGCCTCTTCACGAGGAACTCCACTATGCCTGCCTGAACGACATTCCGGGACTGGAGAATCCGACCAGCGAAATGCTCTCCGCCTGGCTCTGGCAACGGCTCAAGCCAGCGCTCCCCACGCTGTCCTGGATCACCGTGTACGAGACGGCCACCGCCGGCTGCCACTTCGATGGCGTCCACTACCGCATCTGGAAGGAACAGCGTTTCGAGAGTGCACTGCAACTCGCGAGCGCACCGTCCGGCGATCCTCGGCGACGGCTGCATGGCCACAGCTACCTGCTGCGCCTGCATCTGAGCGCACCCCTGGATCAGATCATGGGTTGGACGGTGGACTACGGAGACGTCAAAGAGCTTTTCAAGCCGGTGTACAAGCAGTTGGACCACTACGTACTCAACGATCTGCCGCGCCTCAGCGGTACCGACCCGGCAAGCCTGACGCTGTGGATGCGCGAAGAGGCGGCAGCCCGCCTCCCGCAACTCGATCGCATCGACCTCCATGAAACCCCTGGCTGCGGCGCCACGCTCTGCTGGGGGCATCTGGGGCCCGCGCTGCCGTCATGACTTAGCGTTTGCCGGATCTCGCCTCCAACCCGTCAACAGTCTGGGCAAGGACGAACGCGCCCATCAGAACGCGAAGGATTACAGTGCCCACTTCACGCGGCGCCTGAGTCTTTAGACCCGCAGCCTTCACCGATCCGTCGCAACCCGCTACCGCAGAGTTACGCGCTGGAGACATGCAACAGGTCATTGTTTTGGAATACTAATTGAGGTTTTCGCTCAGACCGCGAAGCATGATGCGCGTCTAGCCGAGTATGGCATTCTGCAACCAAGGAAAGCGGGGATCGAGACTTTGAAAAAAGGCTCCGTATCGGCTAGCTGCGCGGCCGAACACGAGCTAAAATCCAAGCATTCTGATCTCAAGTTTCTTGCGAATCTGCTTTGCTGCGAAACACAAGAATTTCCGTGCGCAAGAGATAACTTATTGAATTGCAATATTTGTCAATGAGTGCTGTACTCGTTACGGTCTGTACAAACCGCAAGACTATCCCGCCTGCTCGGAGGCTGAAGGCCCAGGATTTACCTTCCGGGCCGCAGTCCTACGTCAGCGAAACCTGGCGCGACTGGCTACGGCGGGCGACCCCGAGTGCGGCCGCTAAGAACCTCTACGCCGGAAGGGGCTTCGCCGAGGCAAGGCTGGCTGCGGAGCGGAGCGGTGCGGACCTGTGGGTCTTGTCTGCCGGATTGGGCCTGGTGCAGGCCGACGAGGAGGTCCCCGCATACGATCTGACGCTCTCCGCGGGATCGGAGAGCAGCATTCGGCAGAAGGTGACCGATGGCCCTTTCGACGCCGCCTTATGGTGGTCAGAGATCGGCCGCCGAACAAGACCCAAGCGAAGCCTTGCAAACCTCGTCAGCGGGCGCCCTGATCAACAAATCGTGATCAGTGTGTCGGGCTCCTATCTGGAGCTCATCGAGAAGGATTTGCTGTCCCTCACGCCTTCCGATTTGAGACGAGTCCGCTTGATCGGACCCTTGAGTGGCACCGGAATCGCCGAGCGGCTACAGGCGTTGGTGATGCCCTACGATGATCGGTTCAACGGTCCCGACACCCCGCTGCCCGGAACACGAGCCGATTTTTCGCAACGGGCTGCACGGCATTTCTTGGAACAGATCTGGCTGGGCTCTCCGAATGCGGAGGCCAGCGAGCATGCCCGGCGAGTGCGCGAGAGCCAGCGCTCGATGGCGTGGCCAACGCAAGTGGAGCGGCAGCAATTGGCGGATGACGAGATCGTCAAGGTGATTCTTTCTTGCTGGGAGCGCGCCGACGGCCAGTCCGCCAGAATGCTGCGCGTGCTCCGGGACGAGGAAAGGATCGCCTGCGAGCAAGGGCGCTTTGTCGAGCTATTTAAGCGTGCAAGGCGCTTGCGGTTCGAGCAGAAGCAACCGGACGAGACATTACGCTTGCGCGCGGTGCGTACTCGCCAGGGGAGTGGGATCGATGTCTACTCCTTCTTTATCCCGGGCAAACGAATCACCGAAATCGCGGATATCACGCGGATTCACCGTGATGATCAAGAACGCCTGGCGGGCTTCCAACGCGATGAGATCAAGCGCCACGTCAACAGCATTGCGGAGTACCTCGACCACGGCGAGGTGCTCTTTCCCAACGCCATTATCCTCGCGTTCTCGCCGGAGGTGACGTTCACGCTAGCGCGCGGAGGAAAACCCGACGGCGCATTGGATGCGGGCGAGGCCGGCACCTTGAGCATCCCCTTGCGCCAGGAAGGTAGTCGCGTGGCCTGGATCGTTGATGGACAGCAGCGCTCACTCGCCCTGGCCAAATCCTGCAACGCCGACCTGAATGTTCCGGTGGTCGCCTTTGTTGCACCGGATCTCGAGACGCGTCGCGAGCAGTTCATCCTGGTGAACAAAGCGAAGCCGCTGCCGACGCGATTGATCAACGAACTCCTACCGGAGGTCGATACCTACCTGCCTCGGGACCTGAAGGAACGAAAGATTCCGAGTGCGCTGTGCGAATTGCTGAACAGAGACCCCGGGTCGCCCTTTCAGGGTCTGATCAAGCGGCTGTCCACGCAAGAGCCTGACAAGGCGATCGTCATCGACAGTGCGGTCCTCGACATGATTCGCGCAAGCCTGAAGAACCCGAACGGGGCGTTGGCGCCGTTCCGATCATTGGGGAGCGGCCCATCCGACACCGACGGCATGTACCAGACTCTTGTAGCGTATTGGTCTGCCGTCAGGCAAGTCTTTCAAGATGCTTGGGGCCTCCCTCCAGCAGCCAGCCGGCTGATGCATTCGGCAGGCATTCGTGCGATGGGCGTCTTGATGGACCGGGTTATTACTCGGGCCTTGGTTCAGCCTGATGCGCGGGGTCACATACTGGATTCTCTCCAGCAGATCGCACCCCACTGCCGCTGGACGGACGGCGTTTGGGAGGATCTAGGCATCGCTTGGAACGACATTCAGCAGACGCCACGGCACATACGCCAGCTGAGTCAATTGCTTTGCCACCTGGACTACACCGCCATATCGCAGAGGAGCATGGCGTGAGGTTCGTCTTTGCCGACAGCATGGATTATGTCGATCCTAATTTTGACTTCATCAAGGATCAGAACGCCGCCACCCGCAAGCCCTATTGGGACGATCAATATCCTCATGAACTACTAGGCTACGCCCCTTACGATGGCATGTTGGTCTCGCGAGCCATCGTCGGTGATCACCGTTTCCCCGGAAAGTACACGGAAGCGCAGGCCATGCGTTTTCGCCGCGTGGGCGCTCGCAAGTTTCTGCGTCTCGACCGACCCGAGCACGCGGACATGATGCTCATGGGTGACTGCGGGGCATTCTCTTACAGCGCCATGGATGCCCCGCCGTACACGCCTGAAGATACCGTCGAGTTTTATGCGGACGGCGGGTTTAGTCATGGCTGTTCGATCGACCACATCATTTTTGAGTTCGATTTGGCCGCAACTGGGATGGGCGGCGGGTCAGAGACTGCCCGAGAGCGTTTCGATATCACCTTGGAACTTGCCAGCGAGTTCTTTCGCGCTAGCCGCGACCTCGGTGCTGGCTTTACACCCATAGGTGTTGTCCAGGGTTGGTCTCCAGATAGCATGGCGGCGGCCGCGCATAGCTTGCTGGCGATGGGGTATCGCTACCTAGCGATTGGCGGGTTGGTTCCACTAAAGACTGAGACGATCCATCGGGCTGTCGAAGCGGTCGATGCAGTGGTTCGCTGCAAGCCGAACGGCCGCATACATCTGCTTGGCTTCGCCAAGGCCGACGATATTGGCCAGTTCAGCCGCTACCGTATCACAAGCTTTGATACCACCTCGCCGCTGATCCGCGCCTTCAAGGATGCGCGTCGCAACTACTACCTGCGGAATGGCAACGGAGAGATCGCTTACTACACCGCTATCCGCATACCTCAAGCCCACGAGAACAATGCCCTGAATCGGCAGATCAAGACTGGGCGTCTGCGCCAGGAGACCCTGGCGCGCATGGAATCGAGCGCCCTCGCTGCGCTGCGCGACTACAGCAAGAGTCGGCTGGATGTGGAGAGCGTTCTCGACGCCGTTATCGACTATGCGCGCCCCGTGCACCGATCGCCCCACGAGCCGGAGCACACCCTAGATCGAAGGATGGATACCTTGCGGGAGCACTATCGGCGAACTTTGGAGGCCCGGCCCTGGGACCGTTGCCGATGCCGCGTGTGCGCCAAGTCCGGCGTCGAGGTCATCGTCTTCCGCGGCTCCAATCGCAATAAGCGGAGGGGTATCCACAACCTGGGTGTCTTCCGCGAGCACCTGCGGCAGCAGTTGGCGTTGTGAGCGCTTACGAATACCAGGCGATCCTGCCTCGGCAGAGCGCGCGTTATACGGTGTTCGCTTTTTGTGCTCGGGCGGCCGACGTACTGAATTTCGCTCAAATTGACCGCATCGGCCGCCGGGAAGACGGTTCCCTCAAAGGGTTTCAACGCCCCCAGGTAGCCGCACACATTCGCGAGATCCGCGCGTACTTGGAGCGCGACGACGCCGTTCTGCCAAATTCTGTGGTCGTCGCCTTCACCAGCGGCGTGAGCCTGTCCCGGGAAGGCGCAACGGCACGCATCCGCATCGACACTGCCGACGGACCGGTCGGCTTCGTCGTCGACGGTCAGCAACGGCTTGCGGCTCTGGCGGATCTCCCGCAGAAGGATTTCGAGGTGTTCGTATCCGGTATCCTCTGCGAGAACGATGAGGAGTTGCGCAAGCAGTTCATACTCATAAACAACACGCGCCCTTTGCCGAAGCCCCTCATCTACGAGCTCCTGCCCACGGTCAACGGGCTGCCTCACCGCCTGTCCTCCCGGTCCGATGCCGCCGCCCTGGTTGAGCGTCTCAACTATGACGAAGCCTCGTTCCTGCGCGGCCAGATCAAACAGCACACCAATCCCGCGGGCGTCCTGCAGGACACGGTCATACAGAAGCTCATCATGGCCTCACTGAGCGACGGCGCCTTGCGTGACCTCGCGGCCAACGAGGATGCCAAGGAAAGCCGCTTCCAGTTGATCGGCAACTACTTCGGTGCCGTCCAGAGCGTGTTCCAAGACGCCTGGGTTGGACATAAGCCGCGTACCTCCCGTCTCGTCCATGGCGTCGGCATCATGGCGATGGGGTACGTGATGGAGTACCTGCATGGTGCGCAGGGCGCAGTGACGGTTGAGGACTTCGTTCCCGCACTCGAGCGTCTGCAGGGCCGCACGGCCTGGACGGAAGGCGTGTGGGACTTCGGTCCAGGCAACCAGCGTCCTTGGAACGGCCTGCAATTCGTGCCGCGCGACTATCTGGAGCTGAGTCAGTATCTGCTGGGGCTCCTTAAACGGGGAGGCGGGTCTTGTGAGCTTGGTCAAAACCTGAGCAAACCGTAGCGGCGCGTGCGCTGGTACCGGTTGATGTCGGGCGCGGCGAGAAAGTATGGTCCCGCGTAGCGTCTAGCCGCCAGGTTTTGTAAAGGATTTTGTCCGAGATACTCCTCGAGACACTCGTAAGGATCGTAGAGAATCCGGAGCTCGGCCCCGGTCGTGTGCGCGACCGGGCGCCCGGCGGCCTGATCTCCGTTCACTTTCTTTGGCGGGGGATACGGGGTCACTTCGATCCCAGCCGTTCTCAGATCGAACCATATCTGCTATTCCCCGGTACCCCGGTCCAATGCGTAGTCAACGGGCAGGAAAGGCCGGTGCCGAGTGTCGTTCGAGAACGGCTGAGCTCGGATACCGACTCCGGACCTCGCCTCTATCGCGTCGCAATACCGACCGATGGCGAGTTTCTCGATGCGACCGTCCCCGAAACCGATCTCCTTCCCATCGCACCGCCCTCGTGCCAGCCGCTCGATATCCTGAAGGCCCTGAGCTGGCAAGGGCCTAAGCGATTCCTGCGGCGCTGGCGGATGCGCCTTTTGGAATCGCGCTGGCTGGAGGATTCGGGGGGTATTCCGAGCCTCCTTGGTGCGCGCATCCATCCGCTCGGTCATCAGTTCTATGCCGTCAGGCGGGTGCTCTGGGACCGAGCCCCCCGGTTCATCCTTGCCGACGAGGTCGGCCTCGGCAAGACCATCGAGGCGGGTCTCGTGATCCAGTCCCTGATGGCCGACAAGCCCAACCTTCGCGTGCTCGTCGTGGCGCCGGGGGGAATGGCGCGACAGTGGCAGACAGAGCTGTATCTGCGCTTCGGGGCTCTCGTGTTTAGGCACCTGGACGCCGCCACCTGGTCTCGCTTGTCCGCTTCCGAGCGAACCGACCTGCTCCACTCGTCGAGACTCGTGGTCACGACAACCGTCCTTCAGACGCAGCCGGCCGTGGGGCGTGCTCTGTCCAAAGAGCCCTGGGATCTGGTCGTCGTCGACGAGGCCCATCAGTTCCCACCCGGTACGGCGTTTTACGACCTCTTTCACGACCTCGCACAGCGCAGCACCGGCGTTCTGGCACTTTCGGCGACGCCCTCGAAGCGGGAGATCACGAGCCTGGCCGGCCTTCTCGCCCTCGTCGCCCCGGACATCTATGCCCCGACCGACCGGCAGGCGCTGTACGAGCGAATCCAGGTCCAGCGCGAGGTTTGGGACAAACTGCACCTGACGCGCAGCTTCATCGACGCTGCGAGTGCATCGGGCGAAGCACTCGAAGCCGAGGACCTCGCCTACGTCGCCGACGAATGGGCTGGGGCGCTGCCGGAGGATTCGGTCGTCCTCGGCTTCCTGGACCGGCTGCGCGCGGGGGATCGGCGAGCCGCCGAGGAACTGGTGGCCTACGTGCAGGAATATCATCGGCTGGATCATCGCATCGTGCGAACCCGCCGGAGCACCCTGCAGCGGGAGAACCGCCATTGGTCCAGCCGCGAGCTCGACCTGCACCGGTATCCGAGCTCCACAGCCGAGGCTGTCGTCGCCAATCACTTAGACAGCCTGCCGCCCGCCGACGGTCAGGATGCGATGCAGGCAGCGCTTCGGGGTCTCTACTTCAGAAAGTTCTCGACGACGCCGAGCCAGTTCATGGCCTTCCTCGCGCTTCGCTCCACGGCCATTGCAGAAGGGCCGCCGCGTGAGGCAGGGTTCGATCCCATCGCCTTATTGACCGCGGACCCAGGTCCCGCGGACGAGGCGTTGCTGATCGAGCGCGTCGCACGCGAGGCTCGGCCCTTGCCGAACGAGCGCGCCTGGCTCGACAACGCCCTCGGCTTGGTGCGGGACTGGCAGGCCGAGCCAGGGCTTTCCGCCCGCGTGCAGGCGTTTCGAGATTGGCTCGCGACCCATCTCGCGGCATCCCCGTCGCATCAGGTCCTGGTGTTCGCGCAAGACAAAGACGTCGTGGACGAGCTCACGCAGGCGCTTCAGGCGGAATTGCCGGATTTTCCGTTTAAGTGCTTCCATCACGGCATGGAAGAAGCCGAGTTGGCCCAGGTCGCACTGCAGTTCCAGCGCAACAACGCGTGCCGTGTGCTGGTGTCCGATGAGTTGGGTGGCGAGGGGCGCAACTTCCAAAACGCCAGCGCCTTGGTCCACTACGACCTACCGTGGTCCGTTGCCCGCATGGAGCAACGGATCGGCCGCTTGGACCGCCTCGGGCGCGGCGGCGATCGGCCGGTCGTGTCGGTCGTCATGCAGGGGCCTAACGTCATGGACACGGCGCTGCTCGATGTCCATCGGGATGTGTTCAAGGTCCTGCTGCAGTCGGTGGGCGGGTTGGAGTATGCGCTGCCCCGTCTGCAATTGGAGCTGAATCAAGCCATCTGCGAGGGCCCCGACGCGGTCGCTGCGATCCGGTCTTCGCTGGCCGAGCGGGTCGAGCAGGAATTGAAGGACGTGGACGAATCGTTCGATCTGTCCCTGGATGCCTCCAAGCTTCAGCTCAAGGATGCCCAAGACCTCGCCGAGATCCTCGGCGAGCCGGTGGACTGGGGGCAAGAAGGCAGGACGCTGGCGAAGTGGGCCGGAAAGCTTGGCATGAGCACTCGGCAACTACCCGACCAGACCTGGAAGCTGGTATGGTCTGCCGAGCAACTGCAGCGCCCCCTCGTTGGAGTGGCCGCGAGCGGCTTCGTGTCCGGGACCTTCTCCCGCCAACTGGCGTTGGCGGACGAACGCCAGCAGTTTCTCGGCCCTGGTCATCCCTTGGTGGACGCGCTGATGCACGACCTGGCGCAATCGTCCGAAGGCCGCGCCAGCGTGATGGTGATGCAGCTAGGCCCGCGCTATCACGGACGCCTGTTCGCACTGGTTCTGGGTCGTTGCGACCTGGGGCTGGGCGAAGCCGATCTCCCTCAGGGACTCCGCCTGCGGGCACACCGATATCTCTGGCCGGAGGTTCAACCCGCCCTGGTGGAGCTGCATCTTGGGAACGAACCGGCTGCATCGCTGGTCCAGGATGCGGAGCTGACCTATCAACTGCGATCGCCCGAGGCTGTCGCGGCCCGATTTCAGAAGCTGCCGCCCAATACCTTCGGCGGGTTGTACGACACGCGGATGCTCTGGCCAGCGGTCGAACAGGCCACAACGCTCGCGGTCGAGCACATCCGCGAGCAACGCTCGGGAATCCCAGAGCAAGCAGCGAGGCGGCTGGCGGAGGAGCTCGGTCCCGAGATCGGCTACCTCAAATGGCGGCAGGGTCTCAACGCGACCGAAGCCACCGGGCGCGAGATCGACGCGAGGCTGCGGCTCATCGAAGCCGTACGCAACGAGAGCATAGATGTAGAAGCCGTGGCGGTGATCGTCGGGCTCCGATCCCAATGAGCTGCGATCTCTCCGGAAACGGCGTCGTGAACGAGATGCCTCTGCCGAGCGATTTGTTGGATCCGGGAGGCACGGCCGAATCAGGTCTAGCCGACCTCGACGATTGGCGTCTCCTGGGCACACGTCGCTGCCTGCGCGTGCTCGACGATCCGAACGCCTCCATCGCCGACCGTGGTGCCGTCCTGCGGGAACTGACCCGACTGACCGGTGGAACCTACTCCCTACCGGTGGAGAGACTCGGCATCGCCGAATCACACTGGCCCCAGCTCCGCCGTTTCGGCCTGAGCGTGCGTCGTACTGCGGACAACCACGCAAAGCTGCTGTTGCTGGGCGACGAGCATCTACCAGACGCCGTGAAGCAGGCCCTTCAGCTGGACCCGTATCCCCGGCGCCCCTATCCGCCGGCGATTCCGGACGCGATCCTGGAGCGGCTGACGCCCTATACCGACTACCGGACGCCGACGCAAAAGGCAGCGATTCGAAACCTCATCACGATGCCCCCGGCAGCCACCCTGTCGGTCACTATGCCGACCGGCTCCGGAAAGAGCCTACTGTTCCAGTTCGGCATCTTGTGGTGGCGAGTGCAGGAGCCCTTTGCCTGTACTCTCGTCATCGTTCCGACCAAGGCCCTGGCCTACGACCATGAGCGAAGCGCAAGGGCTATCCCAGGCCTGGAAGGCAGTCGCGCCGTCACCGGCGAGTTGGGGGTGGCGGAACGAGAAGAGCTGTCGCTCTCGTTTAATCGAGGCGAGATCCCGCTGCTGTTTATCTCGCCCGAGCTGGCTCTGGGCAGGGCCAGGTTGTCTCTGTTAGAGGCGGCGAAACCGCAGGATCAGAAGCCTAGTGCGGCGCGCGCCCGGCTGGTCTCGGTCGTCATCGACGAGGCCCATATCGTCGAGAGCTGGGGCAGGAGCTTTCGCCCGGATTTTCAGCGGATCCCCGCGCTGGTCGCGAGCTTGCGCGAGCGCAACCCGGCACTTCGCGTTGTCCTCTTGTCGGCGACGCTCGGGGATGAGGCCCGCAAGGAACTGGCTCGCGGCTACGCGCGCGAGGGCGCCTTCCTCCCAATCGATGCCCAAGCAGCCCGCTACGAGCTCGACATGGTTTTCCTCGCCGAGCCCTCCGAGACAGCTCGGGACGAGCGGGTGCTGCACCTGATAGACCACATCCCCCGGCCCTGCATCCTCTACACCACCAAGGTGGCTCATGCGCGCTCGATGTTCGATCGGCTCCGCAACGAAAGAGGCTATCGGCGCCTCGCGCTGTTCACCGGCGAGATCGAAGATGCCGCAGAGCGCCGGCGCATCATCCACCAGTGGAGCGAGGATCGGCTCGACCTGGTAGTCGCCACCTCGGCCTTCGGTCTCGGCATCGACAAGCGCGACGTGCGCGCCGTCGTCCATGCCTGCATCCCCGAGAGCCCAGCGCGCTACTACCAAGAGATCGGACGCGCCGGCCGCGACGGTCATCAGGCACTAGCACTTTGCGTTTGGCACGGAGAGCCGAGCAACCAGTGGAACGCGAAAGACGATCGCTCCGTGGCCTACGGTCAGGCAACCCGCCAATGGCTCAAGATCGACACCTCCGTGGAGCGATGGCACGCCATCCTGAACGAGACGGGAAAGCGGGGCGGCTATAGCACCAGCGATGGCAAGCAATTCATGGCTGTCCCGCTAGACGCGGTTCGCGCCGGTCTAGGGCGCGACTCGTCGGACTACAACCGCGACTGGAATCGAACGCTGCTGACGCTGCTGCAGCGCGCTGGCGCAATCGGCGTGCATGCAGTCGAAGAGCCGGATCACGAGGCTCCCCTCTGGCATATCGAGGTGCTGGACACCAGGATCCTGCCCATTTCACCGCAGAACGAGGATTTCCTCAGAGCGCTCTTCTCGATTCGCGATGAAGAGCAGAAGGTGGCGCGACGGGACGTGGATCGCTTGGTCGAAGTGCTGTCCGGCGAGACGGACTGGTGCCGGCTCGGGGCACTGTTCGAGGCGGTAGAGGCCGGACATCCCAGCGTCGAGGAATGCGGGCGCTGCGATTGGTGCCGAGTCAACGACATCGAACCACCCACCCAAGTACCCTTCGCGGGCCTGGCGGAATCCTGGCCAGAACCATACCCGCTGCGGAGCACGCGACTGCCGGCTGGCATCACCCTGATCCGTCCGGAGGACGACGGCGATCACAGCCGCCTCCCTTCCTTGCTGACCAGACTAGCCGCCACCGGAGTCGAGCAGTACGTCGTGCCCCAAGGCCTCGGCCGGCACGTGGCCCGCGAGCTCAGCACTAGGCCGGTCGCCGCCGGCCTGGTCCTGGAACACCAGGACCTGCTCGACCGCTCAGGCTGGGCCATGATGGGCCTGCCAACCGCCGTGTTCTTGTCGAGGGAAGCGCGCCAGATCGATGCCCTGTATCGTCGCTGCGAGGATTGGAGCGCCGCCTATCCAGGCCAGCCGCTCCTGCTGGTCGCTCCCCCGGGCCTGAGGCTGCGCGGCAGGCCCCTCGAGCAGATCGCATCGCGATCGGCACCCTACGGCGAGGCGATGCTGGACCATTGGGCGTTGGCTGAAGGCACGGCAACCGGAAGGGATGCGCCATGAGCTTGATGACCGATACCCGAGGCACGCCGGAGCGCGTCTGGTCCCTGGTCGGGCTCCTGCGGGCCCACGACGGCGAGCTCGGCCGCGAGGCCATCAAGACCTGGCTCGACCCGTTCGCGACGGACGACACGGGAACCGCCATCCAGAACACCATTGGCGCTGCCTCGAGCCTGGACCTGATCGAACCGGATCGCGCCGCCGGCTCTGTTCGCTTGGTCGCGAACGATCTGCCCGACACGCTCCCGGGCTTCGCAGACTGGGTCCACGGCAAGCTCGTGCAGACGCCGCTCGACCACGCTAACAGCGTAGTGCTGGAGGCCTACGCCTGGTTTGTCGCAACCTGTGCCAGGGAAAGGGGCACCACCTGGATCGAGCGGGAGAGCGCGGACAGTCTGACGGAACGGATCAGAGTCGACTTAACGCCTGAAGACGAAGAAGGCCGATTCAACAAGACCCGCTACCCGCGCTGGCGCGACTGGATCGGCTTGATGGGACTGGGCCTCGCTCTGCCGATCCCTCGCGGTCAATCCTTCTACCCCACTGTCACGGCCCGGCTGGAGCGGGAGATGGCCGCGCTGCGCGAGCACTTCGGGACCGAAGCCGAGATCCCGGCCGAGATCTTCTTAGCCGCACTGACCCAGCGGATGGCGTACCTCGATGGCGGTGAGCTCTTCCAAACGGCGGCCAACCGCATCCGCTGGTCCCCGCCCGCACGGCAACTCTCCATCGTTCTCAGCACTGCGCTGCGCGACTTGGATGACGACGGCGTGTTGGAGCTCAAGATGTACGGCGATGCACCAAACGCCTTCACCCTCCATCCCGACCCGACCCACAGAAAGCGCGCCTTCATCGTCGTACGACTGATGCCGACGGAGGACAGCCGTGGCTGAGCTCCCGACCAAGGCTTGCTGGACGGCTGAAGACGCCCGGGTCATCCTGGCCAACGAGGCGCTGGAGCGAAATGACCCCGTCTTCCTGGCCACCCATTCCCCTGTTGCGGACTTCAAGATCGCCGGGATGAAGGCCGCAGATATTGCCGCGCCGACCGAACAGGGGCTGCTGGACGCCCTCTCGGCGCCCTCCACCCGGCACGCCTTCTGCGTCGTCGAAGGAGAGCCCGGGTCCGGTAAGTCCCATCTCATCCGCTGGCTTGCGGTGCGCTGGCCCGACGAAGAACCGCTGCGGCCGCTGTTGATTCAGCGTCTCGACGGCAGTTTGCAAGGCACGCTCCGGCAATTGCAGCGGGCGCTGCCGGAGGAGCACCAGCACCTCTTTGACCAGATAGGGCGTCCCCAGGCACTGACGCTCTCAGGGCAAGCGAGGACCTTCCTCACCAACCTAGCGTTGGCATTGCATCCTGACCATTTTGCGAATCCGCTTGAGGACGCGAAGTGGTGTGATCAGTTCAGATTGGCGCAGCTCATTGGGCACGAGGCCCTGTTGGACCACTGGAGCGCGCCGCAGCGCATTGTCGAGTTGCTTTGCGGTAAAGAGGGTAAGCGGGATCAGGAGGCCGCCAGATTCAATCTGGAGGATGTTGCCGAACTCGAGCAAGTCATTCGGCAGAGAATTCAGAGGCTACCGCATCCGAGGGCCGTGCGCTTCGTTCATACGATTAGACAGGAAGCGCTAGCCATCCGCCAACTGAGTCGTCAAGAGCTCACGGCTCCCAGCGCTCAAGAGGAGCTTCGGCGCCGCTTCGACTACAGCTACAAGTTGGTGGACGCGCTCAACGAGCGCCATAACAGCGCCGTTCAGAATGTCCTGGGCATCTCCGCTGACGGACTCAAGGAGCTGTTCCTGCGTCTGCGCCGCGAGTTGCGCGATTGCAGGCTTGTGCTGCTCTTGGAGGACATCACCGCCTGGGAAGGTGTGGACCGGCAGTTGATCGACGTGCTGGTCACCAACGTCGAGACCCGTCAGGAGCAGGATCTTTGCCCGATGGTCTCCGTAGTCGGCGTGACCCCGTTCTACTTTGATGATAGGAGCCTGCTGGCGAACTACCGCCAACGCATCACGTATCACATCCAGCTCGGCGGCTCTAGCGACAGGCACGACTACCAGGAGGTATCGGCGCTCCGGACACCCAAGTCTCAGATCGCCTTCGCGGCGCGTTACCTGCGCGCCACC
>Ga0207419_1002018_pt1 | contig 14010 bp, 7 predicted proteins | sample ElkSloMetagenome_4_FD_184723 | JGI IMG/M metagenome (GOLD analysis project Ga0207419, IMG submission 184723) | Hot spring microbial communities from Elkhorn Slough, Monterey Bay, USA - MD2A (version 2) | ecosystem: Environmental > Aquatic > Marine > Intertidal zone > Estuary: Microbial mat ... | reverse complement strand
AGCCACTGCTGGTTACAAAGTGATGGTTCTGGATGAAGCATCCAGTATTTTCAACTTCCAGAAAGTAAACCATTTATCGGTTTATCCTAATCCAACCAACGGCACCATCAACATTAGCTCAAGCGAGACTATCAAAACGGTTGAAGTTTATAATAAAATTGGGCAAGCCGTTAAAATAATGAACAATGTAAATCAGCATACCATTGAAATGTCTGTTGAAGATATTCCAGAAGGAATATATTTTATCAAAGGCACTTCTGTTAATGGTAAAACATACATGAGCAAACTCATTAAAGAATAATAACAGCACATGTAAATAAAAATGAAGAAGCTTTAATTAAAGCTTCTTCATTTAAATAATTATAAGTTTTCTCTAATAGGAAAAGGTTGCTTTCATAAATAGTTTATAGTTTAATATTCCGCATAAGTTTTTTAGTTGGTACAAGTAGTAGTAGTAGTAGTTTAGCAACCTTTTCTTATTTTTTTCTCAACAATCACCTTTTTCATAGCCAAATTCCCTTCAGATGAAATACACTCAAATTATACTCTGCATATTTTTCTTTCTTACAACAACAAAAGCCTTTAGTCAGGCGGTAATTGACTCTTCTAACTTGCAAAAAACAGTTTATGTAAATATTAATCACATAAACGCTGATGATACAAATTCAGGACTAGATCCTGAATCTCCGGTTAAATCCCTCCAAAAAGCGATAGATCTCTGTGCTGACACAGCCTCGCGAATTATTATTTATCCAGGTCATTACCGTTCCTATATCGATATTAACTCTGATCAACTGTTAATTATAGAAGCTGCAGAGTATGGAAAAGTATATATTTCCGGCAGCGATGTATTTGAAAACTGGCAACCACAAGACACATTATATGCCCATACCTGGGAATATGATTGGGGGTACTTTGATGACTCAAACTTCTGCTTTGGCCCTTGTAATCTCTCAGATTACCAAAAAAGAAGAGAGCTCTTATTTATTAATGGCAATGCAGTTACGCAAGTGGTAAAAAAATCAAATTTAAAAGAAAATACATTTTATGTTGATGAAGAAAATGATCAAATATTACTAAATCCACCAGCAGGCGCAGATATTGCAACTGCAACAATAGAAGTATCTACACGTGGTTTCGATGTTTACAATGAAGGAAGAAATGGAAGCCTGGTGATTGCATCTGTTTTCAATGATGCAGGTTTAATTTTAAGAGGCTTAACCTTCCAGCATACAGCAAATACTCCCCACCAGGATGCTTTAACAATATCTAATACAAATAATTTACTGGTAGAAAATTGTGTTTTTCAATGGAATAATGGTGTAGGATTCCAAATCCAAAATTGCTCTAACACTACCTTGCAAAACCTTATTGCAAGATATAACGGTGAAAGAGGCATGGGCGTATCAGCAGGTAGTAATATTCTAATTTCCAATGTTGACTTGTATGAAAACAACTGGAGAACAAATGCAGCAAAAATTATTGCACATGATGCAGCCGGAATTAAATTGGCCGGAGGCATAGAAAATTGCATTATGGATAATATACAGGGCTGGAATAATTATTGCCCCGCAATTTGGTTTGACTGGAACAATGGTGACTATACCATTAAAAACTCTACTTTCAAACACAACCAGGAAGAAGGTATTATGCTGGAAGCCAGCCGGAAACCAGCCAGAATAGAGAATTGTACTTTCCTCTATAATGGGGTAGGTATAATGGGTTACGGACATGCCAATGTTACCGTTGACAGTTGCTTTCTATTTGCCAATGGCACACAAATAAGTCTTGGACAAGACGGACGTACGGTGTCGCAGGATAATAACTGGGAGATACGTTCTTTCAACTGGGAGATAAAAAACTCGCACATTATTTCAGCCGCGCCTACACAGAGCATGTTCTCATTTTTCACTTATTTTAATCCTTCTACCGATCCTGGCACTGATTATTACACCACTGCTGAGGCTGATTCAAATGTTTATTTTCATCCGGTTTCTGATGAGCAATGGCCCAATAATGCAGACAATGACAATGCTAAACTTTCATTTTCTGAATGGAAGAGTCAAACTTCACAGGATTTACATTCTGTATGGATGAAACCCACGCCGGACATGGTAGGTGGTAATGAAAAACCAGTAGCAGTGCTGGAATATAATTTCTTTGCAGATACTGTATTACAATTTTATGCTGACAAATCCTACGATCCTGAAAACCTTATTAATAGCTATAAGTGGTATTTTGGTGATGGAGAAACAAGCGACAAGAAAAATGTTAATCATTTTTACAGATCCAAAGGTAGCATGACTGTCAGTTTAGTGGTTACTGATTTCTTTGGAGCGAAAGATAGTGTTTCAGTAACCCTCAATATAGGCACTGGCATTGAAGCTCCCTTCCTAATGTCCGAAATGAAAGGGTATGTATATCCTAATCCTACCTCTGGAGAAGTATTTTTCACCACAGAAAATAGTGCTTTTGAGAGCGATTTGATCCATTGCAGACTCTTTAACCACACCGGGCAGCTAGTATTACAAAAGGGTAATGTCAATCTAAACAGGAATACAAGCTTGTTTAATATCTCGCATTTACCAGCAGGGATTTATTACGTTGAAATCGGTAGCGAGAAACATATGAAACAAAAATTCAAGCTGATTAAGCAATAGCCCTTAATATAACATAATTACTAATCTGCCTTAAAATTAACGGAAGAATGAAATTAGTGCAAATGCGCAATATTTTTTTAACGGTAATATCGCTCTGCTGTTTTCTCCCCTATACAATCGCTAATAATTATTACTTTTCAACCTCGGCACATAACTCCGGTAATAAAGGAACAAAGGAAGACCCGTTTACATCAATTAGCGCGTTTGAATCACTAACGCTGGAGCCAGGAGACTCTGTGCTATTTAAAAGCGGCGATATATTTCATGGTACTATTGTACTTAAGCAAAGCGGCGCAGCCAAAAATCCCATCACATTAAGTTCGTTTGGGAAAGGACCTATGCCTGTCATTACAGGTGCTGGAAAAATTGATGATCTCCACAGCAATTCCCGGAACAATCTGCATACTTTCATGCTAACAGACACAGTGGTTTTGGGAATTATATATCGGAATAAAATTAAACCAGCCGCCCGTTACCCGGAAGATGAATGGCTTACTTTTGATGGTGGCGGCAGGGATTTTATGATTGATTCTTCACTGTCTGATAAGTTTGGAGATTTAAAAGGTGCTACCATAAGAATGAGGATAAAAAATTGGAGCTACCAGTATAAAACCATTGACAGGATTAGCCATGATACGCTTTTTTTCAATGATGTACTTTGGTATAATAACTATGTGAGCTATACCGCAGATCCTGGCTGGGGTTATTACCTGGAAAACATGCCACAATTTGTAGATAAGGAAGGAGAATGGGCTTTCAGAAAATCGAAAAATCTATTATACCTCTACAGCGCTGATCACACTTTTCAAGAGTTTTCATTAATCAGGTATAATAACGGGATACAGGTCAGTAGTGAAGTAGCCAATATTGCAATTGAAGGGCTCGAAATAAAAAATTTTTACGAAAGCGGTATAATAGTAGGTGAGGAAACTTCTGATATCAGCATATTAAACTGCAAGATAGAAAATAATGTGCTTTACGGAATCAAATCAAATGAAGGATCTAAAAATCTTATTATTAGCAATTGTAATGTCAGCAATATTCTGGGTCAGGGAATATCACTGCTGGAATGCAATAACTCCGTAATTAAAGGGAATATAGTAAAGAGAATTGGTCTTATACCCGCATACGGCATAAATGGCAATAATGGAGGAATGGGTATCATTATTACCAATAATGAAATAAGGCCTGAAGGCTACAACCGGATAGCCCATCATAACTTAATAAGCAACAACCTGGTAGACAGCATTGGGAGCTACCCTATTCGCATGGATGGCACGTATAGTATTTGCGAGAAAAATGTTGTAAGCAATGGCCTTCTCACATTAAATGACGGATCACTTATTTATTGCTGGGCAATGGATAGCACCTTTACACATCACAATATAATCCGTGATAATATTGCGATGTATACTCATGGCAATCTCGAAGGCACACCTAATGATCATCATATTAATGCAGGCATCTATATAGATAACGATGTGCACCATATACAGGTGGAAAATAACTTTATTTCCGGAACTCAAATCGGGATTTTATTCAACTGCGGTACTCACAGCAATAGCGCCAAAAACAATATAATTTATGATAATGAGATAGGCCTGTCATTTTCAGAATACCAGTACGCCGGTTCCATTTACAATGATACAATTATAAATAACACTATTATTGGTGAAGATTATGGTCAAAAGTCAATCGAACTAAAGAGTTATGTTGGTGATATGGTGCAACCAGGCATTATTGACAATAATTACCATTATAATACCAAAGAGCAGTTTCTATTCCAGGTAATATCTACACATGAAAACTTCAGGCGAACAGATGAAATGGACATCACGCGCTGGAAAAGCCTGGGAATGGGAACAAAAAGCACATCATTGCTATTAAACGAGGGATTCTCCGATCCTGAAATAATTGTAAATAAAAGCCTCAAAGAAAAAACAATTCAGCTGGGTAATACTGCCAGAACGATAGCAGGAGAAGTTACAAATTCAATAACAATACCCCCTGTTTCCGGTGTTGTAATCTTTCAAAAACCTTAAAAGATATTATTTGTCAAATGGAAAAGCAAAAAAAAATATCAGTAAAACCCAATTTTAAACAACCTTCCCGGCCATTTATCCATACCTGGGAAGGATTGGGCAATATTGATCAGATGAGATGGATGACCCGTAAAGATTGTTTGGCTCAACTGGAAGAGGCTCATCGCGACTTAGGTTTGAATCATATTCGGGCAGTTGGTTTATTTGACGATCATCTTTTTGTAGTGGGCAAGGATCCCAAAAATTTCAACACGGAAAATGCCCCACCCCGCAACAACTGGCAGCTAATTGACTATATTTTCGATTCCCTGCTGGATATTGGAATAAATCCGGTGTTTACCACCTGTTTTATGCCTGAGGCATTAGCATCCGGAGAACAATATGTGTTTGATACCAAAAACAATGTTACCACTCCCCGCTCCTACAAAGCATGGGCAGAGCTGGTGAAGGCTACACTTGAACATATGATTAGCCGTTATGGTAAAAAAAGAATGAGCCAGTGGTATTATGAAGTTTGGAATGAGCCCAACCTAGGGGCATTTTTTGGTGGCACCAAGGAGGATTTTTTCAAACTTTGGGAGGTAACATGGAAAACAATTAAAGAAGCAGATGTTGATTTCCGGGTTGGAGGGCCTTCAACCGCCCGTGCAGAATGGATACCTGAATTTCTTGCCTATGCCTCAGAAACAAAAAGCAACCCTGATTACCTTATAGCGCATATATACAACAATGACAGTGAATATGCAGCGCTATCTCCTTTTGCCGGCCCACAGTCTGACAAAATAAACAAATCACCTAACTTCCTTTCAGGAGTAATTAACGGAGTGAAAAAACTTGCTGAGGAACATGATTTCAACGGTGAAATCCATTGGAATGAATGGGGCCGCTCGTGGTTCCCCAGTGACCCCATGCGGGAATCAGCGAATGAAGCCGCCTTTATCGTTAAATCCATGGCTGAAGTCTCACAGGAAGCCACCTACTTTGCCTACTGGTGCCTTTCTGATATTTACAACCAGGCCGGCTATGGCGCCGAAACTTTTCATGGTAATTATGGCATGCTTAACCTGCAGGGACTAAAAAAACCTTCTTATTTTGCCCATCAATTATTAACAAAGCTGGGAAAAGAGACAATTCCGGCTGATACAGACACTAACCTGCCCTATTCAAATGCAATAGTGACGCAAAATAAGAATAACATTTCCGTGCTTTTTTATAGTTACGATTCAGAATATGAAATTGATTCTTATCAGGAAACCACGCTTGATGCACAGATTATCTTTGACAGAAATACAGGGATAAAAAAAGTATCAGCCATTCCCGTAAGTGTGCTTGAAAACAATATTCTTCATACGTGGAAGGAAAAAGGCTCTCCTGCCTATCTTAACTATGATGAAAGGGAAACATGGAAAGAATTAAATCAATTAAAAGAATCCTCCAAAATTCAGGTTAAAAATTTAGATGATAAGACCCTGGTTGAATTTAAGATGACTATTCCCGGCATCGCACTTTTAACCATTGAATTATAGATGATACAAATTGAAAAAGCCATCTTATATTCTCCTTTTGCAGTAAGAAAAACATTCATACACATAAAATTGGAAATTATTTTTATAAAACAGTCACAAGTAAAACCATGAACAATCTTGTTGATTCTCTAATCGTCTTTTCCTATTTCATAGTAGTTTTTGTAATAGGTTTCATTATCAGTAGAAAAAACGCGAAAAACAGTTCCCATGAATTCATGACAGGTGGGCGACACCTAAAGTGGTGGCAAACAGGATTAACCCTCATTGCCATGTTTGTTGACCCGGGAATTATGGGCACAGCAGCTTTAAGTTTTATACACGGATTTTATGTCATCCAATGGAATGGGGTAAATTTTTGGATTTCCGGTTGGTTTTCGTCAATGTTTTTCGTTGCCATCTATTGGCGATCTAAAATTATAACTACGCCGGAATATCTTGAAAAGCGTTTTAATGTGATGACCCGGGCCTTTTTCTCTTTTGTAATGATTTCAACCATTGTGGCTTTTCTAGCCTACGCGGTTTATCTCGGCGGGCTTTTGCTCGAAGAGTTAATCGGCTCCCCTTTCTGGATAAATGTGGCCATTATTGCAGCAATAGCAGGTTTTTATGTCATGTACGGAGGATTAAAAACCATGCTTACCATGGACATAATCCAGGCCGTTTTCCTTTTGCTTACTATTTTGGTAATGGGCATTACAGGGTTTGTTCTGCTGGGAGGTTTTGAAGGAATTCAAGCACTTGACTTTAAAGGTTTAACAGGAAATAAATTTAACAGCTTAATACCTCCGGCAGAGTTTGATCTGGATACAGAGGCATTTTTCCCGTTACCCGCCGTTCTCACCTATGCTATTATAGCCTCACTTTCTTGGATAGTTTGTAACTTCAGTATGGCGCAACGACTTCTTGCATCAAAAGATGAGAAGCATGCGCAAAAAGCACTGGTTGTAGCCGGGGTTTTCAATGCTGTTTTAATGTTTATGGCTTACCTGGTAGGAGCCGCTATGCGGTTAAAAATGCCGGATGTATTGCCTGACAAAGCTTTTATACTGATGATGTTCGAGTATTTCCCTGTTGGTGTGCGCGGGCTGCTCATTGCAGGTATTATGGCAGCACTGCTCTCTACGGTTGACGGGCTGCTCTCCTCTTCAAGTTCTCTTTTTGCGCAGGATATTTACTTTCGCTTTTTCCGGAAAAACCCATCTGAAAAACAAGCCAAGCGTAGTATCCGCATTATAGAGTTTTTTGTAATCATTCTGGTATTTATCTTCGTTCCGCTTTTTCTCGAGGCACGATCGGCCATGGAAATGGTACAGGGCTTTTTGGGGAATGTGATGGGGGTAATTATTGCCTTGTTCATCCTGGGCATTTTCTTTAAACGCACAACTTCATGGGCTGCATTTGGCAGTATGATAACCGGACTTATTCTGGCGTTTACCCTGGATTTAACTACCAATATAAATTTCGCATTTATTGGCACATTATCCTTCTTTGTAACCCTCGTTCTTGGATATGTATTGAGTTACCTCGAAAAGCCAAAGAGCATTGAAAAACTCGAAAATTTAACGATTTGGACATTGCCCGATGTTAAAGGACCCTTTGTAGGTTTAAAATCATGGCCTAAACTCTGGGTATGGGCTATTGTTCTCCCGGTTACATGGGTACTGATAACCCTTCTATGGGACTGGTATATGATTTATTAACCTGAGAATCTTAACAAAAATGGCCAATTCATATTACTTTGCAAGAAACGGAAATGATAACAACAACGGAAATGCTCCTGATAGTGCCTGGGCTAACCTTTCTAAATTAGAGCATATCAGTTTGAATGCCGGGGACATTGTCTTTTTGAAATCCGGAAATATATTTGAAGGTTCGGTTTTAATCAAACAATCAGGAAGTCCGGAAAACCCGATACAGATAAAAACCTATGGCGGTACTGAAAACGCCATTATGAAAGGTTCAGTGGGCATTACCCCTAAGGAGAAATACCAAAAAGGCTTTCGTTATAAAAGCAGTAAAAAGGTAAAAGATGTTTTTATTGATAATCACTGGTTGCAACTGGCCAGGTATCCCTCAAAGGGCTTTTTTGGAATTGACGGAGGAAGCAAAAAAACATTAACTGATCGTGAATTACTGCTCAACCCGGTAGATTGCACTGGTGCTGATGTTAGAATTAGAGCTGTAAACTGGCAATATGAGATTGCCCGTGTAAAAGAACATGTGGATGACAAGTTGATATTTGAAAATAACATGATTTATCAATGCAATAAAGATTATGGATATTTTCTCGACAACAAGCTCGAATTTATGAGCGATCCCGGCGAGTGGTATTATGATGACAAAAACCAGTGGCTGTATTTTAATCCATTAAATGAAAACGAAATAAGCAAAAGCAAAGTCGAAACTGTACTTTTTGATACGGGTGTAAATATATCATCAGGATCACATATTCACATCAAAAACATCACTTTTGAAAGATACCTGCTTGCCGGAATAAATATAAACACAGATTCTTCTGAAATCAATATAGAGAACTGTTCTTTCAGAGAAATACACCGTGATGGAATAAACCTGAATGCGGGCACACTAAACGTGAATGTCCAAAACTGTTCATTCAGCTACATTAAAGGGAGAGGCATTGCCTGCCTCGATGCAGAAAAAGCAAACATCAAAAATAATCATTTGGCTAATATAGGCCATTATCCGGGATATGGGTTTGATGGTGTAAACAACGGAACAGCCATTGCCATTTTAAAAACAGAATTGGTTTATCAAATAAATAATACCGCACACAAACATTTAAGTGAATTACTGCCTTTAGATGTAACCACCAAATTAAAAGATTTAATTGAAGTTCCGTTTGCAGATGAAAAATTTCTAATTACGGCACTTGAGGAACGCCTTGGAAAAGAAAAAGCTGCACAACACACCCCCGCAATTATTGAAACTGTAAAAAAAGAACTTGCAGCTTTCACCTATGATTCCAATGCAAACTATGTAGGATATAACTTAATAGAGAATATTGGTTTACATGGTATACGGCTTGACGGAAAGAATTGCGTTTGCGAGTATAATATTGTAAAAGACACTTTACAGTACATGAATGATGCAGGTGCTATTTACAGTTGGGCACAAACTTATGATTACTCCATTAATAGCATTATCCGGAAAAACATTGTGATAAATGTAAAAGGAAATGTAATTGCAACACCTGATTTCCACAGGTTTGCACATGGCATTTATCTCGATAATAAATGTGTGGGATTTACCCTGGAAGATAATATTGTTACAGGTGCTACCTGGGGAATACTGGCCAATGATGAGTCCAGACAGCAAACGATAACAGGAAATATTGTTTTTGATAATGAAGTGGGTCTTGCTTTTTCTGAATATTTTATGCCCGGGACACTTTATGGGTGTAAAGCCGAAAACAACATACTATTTGCAAAAAAACGACACCAGCGTGCGTTTTTAATCGAGAGCCGTATTTCCCCGGCGTTCTCACCGGTTGTAACGGACAACAACTTTTACGGGCACTCCTATTATACATTCCCGATTGTACGTATGACGTTTAAGGAGGGACACCGGAACTGGGAGGAACATACGCTTGAATCCTGGCAAAAAGCCACAGGTTATGATAAGGGCTCATTATATTACGCCCCTGCCGATCCCGAACACCGGCCCCGCATGTCAGACATCATTATCAATGACACATTGGAGAAAAAAGAATTTATCATAGATAATACTTTACGTGATCATTATACCATTTATGATGAAAAACTGGGTGATAAAGTCATGCTTGAGCCATTTTCCGCAATGATAATACTTGAAGATTAATGCCGTAAAAGAAATACATATGCAAAAATTATCAAATACGCGCTTTCTTACTTTTCCGGCAATGGAAAGGTTTGATTTGATGCGGAATTTCTATTTCTTCATTCACATAAGCTTTGCGCTTATCATTACCTATCTACCGGCATACATGAGTGCCAGCGGATACACAGGTAAGCAAATTGCTGGATTAACCTCAGTAGGTTATATTATGGCCTTTTTTGTACCCTTACTTTTTGGGGTACTGGCTGACCGTACCCAACGTCCGGCGCTAATAATACGCTTGCTTTTACTGGCTGTAGTAATTACACTTATTCCTTTTTTAAAACCTGGTATTGGTTATACATTTTTATTGGTCAGTTACTTTTTCTATTCATTTTTTAATGTACCCATTATGGGTATTGCAGACTCGCTGGCAACTGCCAGAGCAAAGGAACGCGGCAGTGATTATGGAAAAATAAGAATGTGGGCTGCTTTGGGTTGGTTTGTGGCATCTGCAAGTTTTGGAATAGTAATGGATTACCTGGGTTTTGAAAGCGATTCACCCTGGCTCTTCACTGTGCTAATTATTTCTTTCGTGGGAGTTTTTCTAGTTTCACTTACCATAAAAGAAAGAAATACGGAAGGCCCTGATAAGCTAAAAATGTCGCAGGTGAAACAATTATTTCGTAACCGCACATTTACAATATTTTTGATAGCCGTTGTATTTCACTACATCAGTATGTCGCCTTTTGGCGTATACATAGGCCCTCTTGTTCAGGAGTTGGGTTTAAGCCAATCGGTTTTAGGCCTTACAGCAGGCATGGCTACGGCCACAGAAGTACTTGTTTTACTCGCTTTTGGTTGGCTGTCGCGTAAAATGAGACTGGAAACTATTCTTATGCTGGCCGTGATTATTACTGGCTTCAGATGGTTCATTATTTCCATAGTCACCACTGCTGTGCCGCTGATTATGGCACAGGCGCTACATGGTGCTACTGCCGGGTTATTTATCGCCGGTGCTGTAACCCTTGTGGGTAACCTGGCACCCAAGGGCCTGAAAGCATCATCACAGATGATGTATGGTTTGGCCGGGGCGGGTCTTGGAAGTCTTATTGGCACCAACCTTACTGGCTTCATATCAGATCATATAAACTCAATACAGCGTACTTTTCTGTTTGCCGCAGGAGTTGAAATAATACCCCTGATCCTGTTCGCCTATCTAGTAATTGTAAAACCAAAAAAACAAAATGAAGAATAATAAAAATATTGAAAACACCTTAAAGAAATATTCAGGACATTTAAAAGAACCCGTGTCAGTATATATAAACTGGGCGTCCTATGATGAATTATCAGATAACATAAGACTCAATGAAGAAATAGCACTTCAGCAGCTTGAAGAAGTAATCCGTTTGAAAAATAAAGGAATTAAATTTGATTATTACCTGATGGATGCCTTCTGGTTCTCCAAAAAGGGCGGGTATCGCCAATGGAGAGAAGGATCGTGGCCCGAAGGAGGCCAAAAGTGGTTATCACTTTGCAAAAAACATAATATCCTCCCCGGATTATGGTTTTCAACAAATGTGCGTGTAGCAGGCTATGAATACTGGTTTCTTGATGAAATTGACGAATGGAAAGATTCTTTATCTCATGATGAACGGGCGTTTTGCCTTTTTGAAGGAGGTTATCTTTCTCATTTCATGGAAACACTCAGGACATACGCCGCACAAGGGATAAAAATCTTTAAATTTGATTTTGCTGACTTTACGGCAGTTACTCCTTCTGGTAAGGAAAAATACAGCCCCATGGAGGCATACTGCCTTAATAAAGAAGCATTTATTGAGGCTATTAAAGGTTTTAAGGAGGAATTTCCGGACACAGTATTTTTAGCATACAATGGCTATGGTGGATATTACCTTGACACTTCCGCACCCCGGGTAAACAGCATAGATTTTGACTGGCTACAGGTGTTTGATTCCCTTTATTGCGGAGATCCAAGGCTGGCCGATATTCCTTGTATGAATTTCTGGAGATCGAAGGACATTTATTCCGACCATATGGTAAGGTATTATTACGATTCCGGCATTCCCTTGCCCAGAATTGACAATACTGCTTTTATGATAGGAAAAACAGGCACGTGTTACTACCGGAAAAAACAGGCCTGGAAAGGCATGCTGTTACTCTCGCTTTGCAGAGGAGGATGGGTAAATACTTACTACGGTAATCTGGAATTAATAGACGACCAGGAAGCTGACTGGTTTGCAAAAGTGCAAAAAATATTTTTTAACTTTCAGCAAGAAGAAGCCCTGAAACTGGTAGGAGGAATACCCGGAAAAGGAGAAACTTACGGATATTTGGCAAATGGATTAGATGGTGGTATCCTGATACTGGTGAACCCATCACAAACCAACAGGACAGAAACAATCAAAGATTACGCTCCGGGAATATCAGAGGGATCCATTATTTTTACGGATAGGGGTAAAAAGCCCAAAATTGACAACACCAAAATTGAAATAGGCGCAGAACAGTTAATCGTTCTCGGTTATGGGAAATACGCCGCTGAAGAATACAACCTGGGCATTGAACCAGATGTACATATTCCAGAGGCCCTCGATGACATAGGCTTACCATTTGTTCCTGACACACATGAGAATGCCATAACCTGGCATGGCAAACTTGAAATGGCTGTTACTTACAGGATAGTGGTACAACTTTATGAACAATACGGTAATCCGGCCCGGCTTTCAGGCGGTGCTTATCCCGATGGCACCACTATGGAAAAAATTATTGTAATAAAGGTAAAGGCAGGTGGAAAAGATATTCCTGTTACCCTTGATTATGACAAAGCGCTCTGGAGTGGATTAAGCTGGGGGGTGGGCGAATTTGAACTAAAACAAGAGGACAATGATGAGCCCCTTACAATAATATGCACAGCCAAACATCCTGAAAAGCTCACTTTACGGTCTACCGTTTATAAAATCACCCGCACATCATGAATACACTCTTAAAATACTCATTACTGCTCTCTCTTCCGGCATTAAATAATTGTACAACCCCAAACGAGAAGAAAACTTCAAATGAAAAACCAAATATCATCTTTATCCTTATCGATGATATGAGCATTGCCGATTTAGGCTGTTACGGAAATGATTTTCATGAAACCCCACATATTGATTCATTAGCTGCACAAGGCGTAAAATTCACAAATGCTTATGCCTCTTCACCCGTTTGCTCCCCAACAAGGGCCAGCATACTTACCGGAAAATATCCAGCTTCTGTTCATATCACTGACTGGATACCAGGAAAACCTTCATGGGTGTCAGAGTCATTACTGGCGCCGGATTTTCTCCATGAACTTCCGCAAGAAGAAACAACCATCGCTGAAATGTTAAAGCAGAACGGTTACAAAACCGCAAGTTTCGGCAAATGGCACCTGGGAGATGAGGGATCCTTTCCACAGGATCATGGTTTTGACCTTAATGTTGCAGGCAATGAATCAGGTTTGCCCCCCTCCTACTTCTACCCTTATATTGATGGAGATTTTGTATTACCAGACTTGCATACAGGGGGAGAAGAGGGTGAATTTCTCACCGACAGATTAACCCAGGAAGCCATGAAATGGGTAATTGAAAACAAGGATACTTCTTTCTTTTTATACCTGCCATACTTCACCGTACATATATGGTTGGAGACCAAACCCGAATTAAAAGAAAAGTATCTTGAAAAAGCTCAAAATGGCACATTTGAATCATTGACAAACCCCGTATATGCCGGCATGGTGGAAACCCTTGACCACAACATTGGTTATATCATGAATACACTTGCTGAACAAAACCTGGATGAGAATACATTAATCGTTTTCTATTCTGATAACGGCGGCTTACATAAAGATGAAAGTGAAAATACGCCGGCTACTGACAATGGCATCTTCCGTGAAGGAAAAGGCCACCTTTACGAAGGGGGTATAAGGGT
>Ga0207419_1002014_pt1 | contig 14025 bp, 14 predicted proteins | sample ElkSloMetagenome_4_FD_184723 | JGI IMG/M metagenome (GOLD analysis project Ga0207419, IMG submission 184723) | Hot spring microbial communities from Elkhorn Slough, Monterey Bay, USA - MD2A (version 2) | ecosystem: Environmental > Aquatic > Marine > Intertidal zone > Estuary: Microbial mat ... | reverse complement strand
GTGGGGGAGGCGCTGCAGGCAGTATTTATACAGGAAAACATCAGGCGGCGCAAGTTGGAAGTGGTGGGAATTTATGATACCGGCATGGAAGATTTTGACGAAAAAATTATAATTGGCGATATTTCATTGATACAGAAACTTAATGGCTGGGATGAAAATATGGTAGGAGGGTTTGAATTATTTGTGGATGATTTTAATAACCTGGATTATTATGTAGATCAGGTATTTGAAATGGTAGGCTATGATTACTATTTGCAATCAGTAAAAGACCGGTATCTTGAAATATTTGATTGGTTATCATTGATTAATCAAAATGTGTATATTTTCCTGGTGATCATTCTTTTTGTAGCCAGTTTTAATATGATTTCAGTATTGCTTATTTTAATAATGGAACGCACCCAAATGATTGGTACACTAAAGGCACTTGGAGCAACCAACAGGCAAATACGAAATATTTTTATTAATAATGGCTTGATTTTAGTATTTAAAGGATTGTTATGGGGCAACCTGATTGGAATTGGCCTTTGTGCACTTCAATTTAATTTGCAACTTATCCCGCTCGATCCTGAAAATTATTATATGAATTATGTGCCCATTGAATGGGATTGGCTTACAATTTTTCTGCTCAACCTGCTTACATTTACCATTGTAGCTGTAGTGCTATTGCTACCAGCGCTGTTTATTAGTCGTATTTCCCCGGTTCGCTCGATCAGGTTTGATTAAAAGATTTTAAAAGTGTTTGATAAAAATCTGACTTCGGAATTTGAAAAACTATGCCATTAGTCGGTTATAATTGTCGGTGATATTTTTGAAAATAACTACTTATTTTTATTCGCATAACTCCCAGTATGGCTTCTTTAAATATATGCTTCGACATTTTGGAGGTGCCTTGGGTGCGGTCAGTGAAGATAATTGGTACTTCCTTAATTTTAAAGCCATATTTCCAGGTTAGAAACTTCATTTCTATTTGAAAGGCATAGCCAATAAATCGTATTTTTTGTAAATCGATCGTTCGTAATACTGTATGTCTATAGCATTTAAAGCCTGCAGTAGTATCTTGAATGGATAAGCCGGTAATAAAACGGACATATACACTGGCAAAATAAGACATTAAAACACGACCCATTGGCCAATTGACCACGTTTACCCCTGATACATAGCGCGAACCTATAGCCAGATCATAGCCTTCATTTTCACATGCCTGATATAATTTAATCAAGTCATCAGGGTTGTGAGAGAAGTCTGCATCCATTTCAAAGATATATTCATAATTATGCTTTAAGGCATATTCAAAACCAGCTATATAGGCAGTGCCTAAGCCTGATTTGTTTTTTCGTTGTAACAAATGAAGTGCCCGGTCCAGTTCTTTTGGCAATCCTTTGAGCTCTTGTTGTAGTTCTTTCACAATGTCCCCCGTGCCATCAGGAGAATTATCATCCACCACCAGTACATCGAAGGGCAATGCCAATTCAAACACAGCTTTGATGATGGCTCTAATATTTTCCTTTTCATTATAGGTAGGTATGATTACTATGCAATTATTCACGTGCTATTATTTAATTTTGCGCAAAACTAAAGGATAAACGAATATTATTGCAAAATTTGTGAATGAAGCCGAAAATAAATGTGTATTTCTAGATAGAGATGGCGTGATTAATCAGGAATTAGGCGACTATGCCTACCGTCTTGATCATTTTAAAATAATACCAGGTGTAAAAGAAGCTTTGCAGCAATTAAAATCCGCAGGGTTTTTACTAATTGTAATTACCAATCAGGCTGGAATTGCAAAAAATCGTTACACGGCAAAAGAGGTAATGGCTTGCCACTATCATTTACAAAAAACATGCGGGTTTTTGGTAGACGATCTTTATTTTTCACCTCATCACCCTACCGTCACCGAGTCTCTGTTGAGAAAACCTGATTCTTTAATGTTTGAAAAAGCCATGGCAAAACATAAGATAAATGCTGGTTTATCCTGGATGGTGGGTGATTCTGCCCGCGACATTTATCCTGCCCAAAAAATGAAATTAAGCACTATTGGTATTGGTAAAGCGGCGCAGGCCAATCCGGATTATGTAGCTCAAAATTTGCTAGAAGCTGTAAATATTATATTGAAACGAAAAAATTGAGTAAATTCTTTATCTTTGCAGCTTTTTACTATTGCATTAGTTATGGCTCGCGTTAAAATTGATTTACCTGCGCAATTTATATTTTCTACCAGCTTAAGCATTCGGGTTTACGATCTAAACTATGGTGCTCACTTGGGCAATGACCGTGTACTGGCATTGATGCATGAGGCACGTGTACAGATGTTGAAGTACTTGGGATTTAACAATGAACGAAACGGAATTGAAGGAAAAGGTATAATAATGAGTGATGCAGCCGTTGTATATAAAGCAGAAGGTTTTTATGATGATAATATTACAATTAAAATTGGAGCAACAGACCTGAGCCGGGTAAGTTTTGATCTGGTGTATCTGATGGAAAAGAACAACGGGAAAGAGTTGGCCAGAGGTAAAACCGGGATTGTATGTTTTGATTATGAATTGGGTAAAGCAATATCAATCCCTGAACCCCTTAAGAACAAATTGGTTGCTGGTTGATAATTTTTGTGAAAGGTAAAGCTGAAATAAATTAAATAATCTACTATTCAAAAACAAACCTGGGTAAAACGCCATAATAATGATTGAAATCGAACAAAAGCAAGATATTAGAAATCTCTCCTTTGAAAAATTGACTGCCTCATTAGCCGAATTGGGCGAAAAGCCTTATCGGGCGAAGCAAATCTACGAATGGCTATGGAAGAAGTCGGCTGGCAGTTTTGAGGAAATGACAAACCTGAGTAAAAACACTCGCCAGTGGCTGGAAGAAAATTTTGTTTTCAATAAGCTAACACTCGACCAGCAACAATTGAGCAATGATGGAACTATTAAAAGTTCATTTCGCTTGCACGACCAAAACCTGGTAGAAGGTGTACTTATACCAACTGACAATAGGATGACTGCCTGTATATCATCTCAGGTTGGGTGCTCACTCAGTTGCAAATTTTGCGCAACCGGTTATCTTGAAAGAAAAAGAAATTTATCGGCTGGAGAAATTTACGATCAGGTAGTAGCTATTTCGCGTCAAGCCGAAAATCAATATAATATTCCTCTTAGCAATATTGTGTATATGGGCATGGGTGAGCCACTTCTCAATTATGCCAACGTGTTACAATCCACCGAGTATATTACTTCAGCGGCTGGCTTAGGCATGTCGCCCAAAAGAATTACCGTGTCTACAGCCGGTATCGCCAAAATGATACAAAAATTGGGTGACGATCAGGTGAGATTTAATCTTGCGCTATCTTTACATGCGGCTAATGACGCCAAGCGTAATCAGATCATGTCGATTAATGAAACTAATAACCTGGAAATATTGAAAAGGGCACTTCAATATTATTATCAGAAAACAAAAAATAGAGTAACGTTTGAATACATCACTTTTCATGAATTTAACGATGCTCAGGCAGATGCCGAAGAGTTGTATCAGTTTGCCAAGCATGTGCCTTGTAAAATCAACATAATAGAGTATAACCCTATAGCACAGGCAGAATTTAGCAAAACAACAGACGATAAACTAGATGAATTTTCTGCTTATTTGGAAAAGAAAGGGCTAGTGGTAAAGGTGCGCCGAAGCCGAGGAAAAGACATTGATGCCGCCTGTGGCCAATTGGCAGGTAAGAATTGATCCTCTGGCAAAAGAAATTACCACTATCTATTTCTTCACTTTGAATTTTCATCGGTCAAATACCTGTTTTTATAGGATGCCTTAGCTGTTCGGCTTAATTTTATCCCTTTGTGCTTAATTTTCATCAATGGTGTTCATATAGCATCTTTTCAGAAATACACATATTATCGACTTTTTCCTTTATCAGTTTCTATTTTCTCAATTTTTAAGGATTTCATATTTTACATTACTGCAGAAATGTTTTCATCAATGTCCAACTCACCAATTATTTCGCCCATAGATTGGTGGTTGACCATTAGTTAAACTTTTCTGAAAGATTAATGAAACGCCTAAAGTTGTTTTTTACTTTTTTTGTCATTTCTTTCAATTCTAATTTCTATTAAATGCAAGCACGGGTCAATAGATTATACAGGTTATTCCCATACCACTATAAAATCATTTTTGATCTGAATAAAAACGACTTAGTACGAGTAGATTGATAAATTTTCCAGCCGCGATTGCAGTTTATTTCCTAAGATTACTATCTTAGTCTTCGTAACATAAAAACCTAAAAATTATGACTAGGAAAAGCCTGACAAACCCTACTGTTATTTTTATAATCATTTTATTTAGCACTTGTAACCAATCCAACAAGCAAAACCAGGAGGAAACCACCTCTGCCCAGCCACCCAATATCGTATTGATATTAGCCGATGATCTGGGTTATTCTGATATTGGCTGTTTTGGATCGGAAGTAAATACTCCCAACCTCGACCGGCTAGCCAATAATGGTATGAGATTTACAGAAGTATACAATACGTCTAAATGCTTTCCCTCGCGCGCATGTTTGCTTACCGGCGCTTATGCCCAGCAAGTAAATATGGGCAGCCGACCGGCAATTATCCAAAATGCTATGACTTTGGGCGAAATGCTCAAACAAGCCGGCTACTATACCATGTGGTCTGGAAAGCACCATAGTACGGAAAATCCTATCGATCGGGGGTTTGATCATTATTACGGTTTGTTAGATGGTGCTTGCAACCATTTTAATCCCGGCGAGGAAAGGCCGGGTGAAGGTAAGCCGGCGCAAAAAAGACCCGATAGAACCTGGTGTATCGATGAGCAGGAGTATTCCCCTTTTACTCCCGGGGCTGAAGATTTTTATACCACCGATTTTTTTACCAATTATGCTTTGCAATGGCTCGATGAACCTCAAATAGATGATAAGCCATTTTTCCTTTATCTGGCATATACGGCACCACACGACCCCCTGATGGCATGGCCTGAAGATATTGCTAAATATGAAGGAAAGTACAGCAGTGGTTTTGCCGAGGTAAGGCAGCAACGTTTTCAAAAGCAAAAATCGATAGGTTTAGTTGGCGAAGATTATACTTTGCCAGAGGCCCAGCATCAAGATTGGGAAAGCTTATCAGCAGAAGAAAAAGCCAGGGAAGAAAGAAAAATGGAGGTGTATGCAGCCATGATCGATAGGCTTGATCAAAATATTGGGAGGGTTTTAGATAAAATAAAGGCGCTCGGGAAAGAGGAAAACACGCTGGTGATTTTTGTATCCGACAATGGTGCATCTGCTGAAGTAGTAAATATAGAAGGCTCTGGCAAAATAGGAAGCCTGACCCGCTGGACTTCGCTAGGACCTGATTGGGCCAATGTAGGTAACACGCCATTACGGTATTTTAAAAACTATAGTTATGAAGGGGGAATACGTACACCAATGGTGGCTTATTGGCCGGCGGGCATTGAATCCAAAGGCAGCTTCAATGACACACCCCTGCATTTTATTGATTTTATGGCCACTTTTGCCAGCCTGGCAGGTGTTGAGTATCCCGCAACTTATAATCAGGAAGAAATTGTACCCCTGCAAGGGGAAGATTTTTCGCCTTTGTTTGCCGGCCAATCAATTACCCGCGATAAACCTCTTTACTGGCAGTGGGCCAAAGGTAGAGCAGTGAGGGACGACGAATGGAAGCTGGTTTCCTGGAACAACGAATGGGAACTTTACAATTTGGAAAATGATCCTACCGAAACCAATAATTTGATTGGGGAAAATCAGGAAAAGGCCATTGCTTTACAAGAAGCTTTCAAAACCTGGGCCAGTGAAGTAGGCATTGAATAGTGAATAAACTGTAATAATAATCTAACTAGCAGGAAATGCGGCGGGTGATCATGTCATTTACAATAGAAGCTAATTGCGCTGGATTATAGGTGCGCCAGTTGCCGATTTGTAAAGTTCCACCAAAATTGAGATAGCTATCCAGATTATAGTGCTGCATTTCTTGTAATACAAAGTCTCTAAAGTTGACCATGGCTATCCAGCCATCCTCTACATCGTCAAACCACTCCTCATAATAGCAGTCATCAGAACCATGAAAATTTAGCACATGCTCACCAATTAGTATATATTTGTTAATGCCTTTTTTATAAAAATGATCGATGATATTGCGCTTCAAATGCATAATGTCATTGGTGATGGCGTCATTCCATTCTCCGATAAATTCAATTATTACTAATTGGTGCTTATAATCAGCAAATAAAATTTTAATATAGAGTGTTTCGGATCCCATATAATCCCAGGCAGGGTCAATATAGTATCCATAGATGGTGTCGCTATAGCGTTCAAGGTTATAGGTTTTGCCAAAATAAGGCGACTTTTGATCCTCGGCTACATTGTAATACTTAGTCCAGCTGTAAAAAGGTTCAATTGTGTGCATAAAATAGCGTTTTCTAATGCTCTAAGTCAAAAAGGTAACGGTTGGAGACTGCCAACTTTTAAATTACCTGAAGCAAATTTACGTATTGAAGTTGAAGCATTTGAAGAATTTTTAATTCTGTTTTCTGAATGTTAAGCTAATCACTTGGCATCAAATCAACAAATTATCTTTTAATAATCATAAATCACTGCTTGGCCTCAACCTACTACTCAGAAAATAAATTGCAAAATAGTACATAGCTAATTTCTTGATTTTAATCAACAGGTTTTACAAATCATCATTGTCTAATTTCATGGTATAATTAAAAATCAACCAAAATGAAAAAGCTTTTTATACCTTTTATATTAATATTTATAGCATTTGGTTCTAATGCACAAAATTTAAGTGAAAATTTAGGGCCATGGTTCTACGGTTCTGTTGTATTGAAAAATACTGAAGTAGCAAAAGGACCAATTTATGTTGATCTCGAAAAAGATATTGTGATTTGTAAAGATAAAGAAGGTGCCATGAAAGCTTTTACTGCTTATCAAATAAAATATTTTCACTTCTACGATCAAATTTTAAAAGCGGAAAGATATTATCGATCGTTCAATACTAAATTAAAGCGATCTTCAAGAAATCATTTTTTTGAGGTACTTGCGGTAGGGGATATGTACTACCTAAGGCAGGAAGTAGAAATGCTGGTGCCCAATAGCGATTATCGTTATTTTTTCGCTGACAACAATGAAACAATAGGTGCCAAGACATGCTTCGTCTATTATATGTATCAAGACAATGAAATGATAAAAATTAAAAATTTTAAAAAGCAGTTTCTTGACCAAACAGTCAATTATGAAGAAAAAATAGATAACTATGTAGTAGAAGAAAATATCAATTTTGTATCTACCGAGGATCAGGTAAAAGTGATAGGCTACTATAACTTCCTAAAAGAGATGGAACAAGCCGTTTCCAAAAAATAAAGTTTCCCATTTAACACACTTTTCTTTGTAACTTGCTTTTTTCAATTGAAAACCAGCGATGTAGTTCCACTTGGGCAACTCAAGCTACCTACTCATTTCACCCCATTATGGAGTAGGTGGTATGTTTTATAAAACAAATAATATACTTAATACGATAAATATTCAAAATATAAAATTGCAATAATAGGCAATATTGTTGTGTGGGTGCCTTATAGCAATTTTTGGCATAATATAATATATTACAAAAAACCCGCAAATGAGGCGATTACTTCACATTCATAGTGATGGTATATTTGATTAAAAATATAACTATGAATAGAAGGGTTGTTTTCAAATTTGCTTTCAGTATTTTTTTCTTCTTTGTTATTGCTGTCAAAGGGTTTTCTTCCAATGGAGGGTTTCTTATTAAAAATGATGCTGATAAAGCAATTATACCGTTCCAATATATAGATAATTTTATAGTACTTCCGGTACGGTTCAATCATGGGGAAGTAATGAATATAATTCTAGATACCGGAATACGCTCTATTGTGCTGTTTAATAAAAAATTAGCCTATAAAAACGGATTTTTTGAGGATCGGCCGGTAACATTTGCCGGAGCAGGTTTTAGCAATACTGTAAAGGGGTTTGTTACCAACGATGTAACGGTTTCGTTGCCACAGGTACAAGGCAAAGGTATAAGTATTGTAACCCTAAATAGAGCTTTTTCTAAAATTAGATCATTGGGTATTGATGGGGCCATGGGGTATCAGATATTTTCCCGATTTGTAGTAGAAATTGATTATAAAAATAAATATCTTATCCTGCACAATGATAAACGCTTCAGGCTAGAGCAAGGCTATAATACCATTCCCCTGCAAATAGAAGATACACGACCCTACATCCATGGAGCAACCAATAATGAGGGTAACCATTTTAACTTAAAACTATTGATCGATACTGGTTTTAATGATCAGATGATGCTGTTTGAAAATAAAAAAACTATGCCTATAATTGATAGGCTCGACAAGAAAGCGCATGTAAATTCATTGGGCAAAGGATTAGCGGGTACCATAAAAGGCAGGTTGGCCAGTAATTTCAATTTTCAAATTGAAAATATCCCGATAAATATTCCACGTTTATTTTTACCCAGAAGCGACAATTACGATTTAGACGATCAGCGTGACGGTGTAATTGGCAATAAATTACTCAGTCAGCATGTAGTAATTATTGATTATATTCATGGCCATTTGCACCTTCGGCCACATTATTATCGTAATTCACTGCAACAAATTTATTCAGCCTTAGCCAATAGTTGGTTGTAGCAATTATTTACTCAACACTTCCAATTCTGCCAGTGCCGGAGGATATCCTTCGCCTCTCAAGAACTCAACTTTTACATACCTGGCCTTTACCTGCTTTTGCGGTACTTCCTGATAAGCTTTTCCAGCTACTTTGGTCAGGTCTGCATAGGTATCCCATTGTTGATTGTCCATTGAATACAATATTTTATAGAGGTTAAAATAGTCGTATTTTACAAATCGTGGAATTATTTTTTCAATTGGATAAACCTGCCCCAGGTCAACTGAAATATAGCCACTACCTTGCCAATAGGTAGCATAGTTGTTGTCCACCGCTAGTTCAGGGTTAAATGATTTACTGATATTGCCTGCCGCTACATTTTTACCAAAAGCCACATTGGTATACTTTTCTTTTGGCTCCATATAGTTAGAAAAGTCTACTCCTTCATTGGTAGGGGTAATTTTATTAATCCAGCCCTGGTTATCAAACGTCATCTTGTCGATACATACTTGACGTTCACTACAGGTAGGGTAGAAATAATAGTCTTGTCGGTGGTAAGCAATAAAATAATCTCCATTCAAATTAATTACCGAATGGTGGCCAGGGCCAAAAATTTTCTTTTCCGGATTAGCCTTTAAAATTGGATTGTTGGCAGCATCTTCGTAAGGGCCCCATATATTTTTGCTGCGTGCATAATTGATCTTATAAGTTTCAGCTCCACATTTTCCTCCGGAATACATCAGGTAATAATAGCCCTCACGATACACTATAAATGAGCCTTCGGTATAATCAAAGAAAGGCCCTTCTAATGTAGCCTCTTGTACCACTTTGGTTAAGTAGCCGTCTTTATCCGGATTACTTTCAAATTCCACTAATCGTGGCCTCGACTGAGGATTGGAGGAGGTGCCATAAACTTTTCCAGTAGCCGGATCTTTAAATACTTGCAAATCAAAACCTTGCTCTACCTGGCCATATTTTTTCCAGGGTCCTTTGTAAGTATCACCAATATATAAATGACACTTGAAGTCAAATCCACTGGAGTAGTATAAATAAACTTTGCCATCTTCACCTTTAAGTACCGAAGGAGCCCAAAATCGGTGCTCCCCCAAAATATTTAAAGGTTCCACTTGCCAATTTTGCATATCTTCAGATACCCAAACAACGGGTTCCATATAATCAGATACGGTAGTGGCATAAATTAAATATTTGTCATCCATTTGTACAATTGAGGGATCAGCAAAATGCCCCGGAAATATAGGATTGCCATTGTTAGAGCTAAAATATTCATCTTTAGTTTGTGCATAACTAAATAGCAGCAGAGATGAAAAAAAGAAGGTTGAAATAAGTTTATACATGATTGCAATAAATATATAGTTTAAAGTGACTAAGATAAAGTAAATTGAAACTGTAACAAAAATTACTACATCTTAAATGTTACTACTGTGGCTAGCCTAAAGGCATGTTGTGTAACATATATTATCTTCTCCTGTTGGATATTTAGTTTTTTACCAACACAAACCAATATATTTATGACTGTAAAAAAGGCTTTTGGAATATTTTTCACTTTATTAGGGGCTTTTGGTGTAATACTAGGTGCCATAGGTCTGCTAAGTGGAGGCACAGCATTATTTGGTGCTCAATTAAGCGTAATCGGTTCTCTGGTTCCACTTATCATAGGCTTGATATTTTTTGCTTATGGAATGAAACTAATGAAAGGAGTAAAAGAATAATTATTCGAACTGAAGGTAAAAGGTAAGCGTATGCAAGGTTAATCTATCCAAATTAATGGTATTCAGATTAGGTTCGTTTCCCAATAAATTTCTGAAGCCAAAAGAGTAACGTATCTCCGGGCTAAATTTAAATAGCTCGTAGTAAATGTCAGTGCCTATACCAATCTCTACTGCCAAATTTGCATTTTTCAAAAATAACCTTTCGTCATCTTCCACATCTTGTCGTTTGCCGGTAGCCTCTATGGAGGGGGTAATTCCTCCAACTATATACATCCTGTTGTTGTGTCGCCGCTGCGATTTAAATTTTAGCACCAGGGGCACTTCTACTATGGTATTTTCTACCGGAATAAGTTTTTGAGGAAGTCCGTTTGTATAATTGTATTCGAGCCTGTTTTCATAAAATGACACTTTGGGCAAAACTCGAAAATCAAGGTATTGCGCCAGGCGGAAATTAACGATAAAACCCAATGAAAAACCAAAATTGGAAGGCGTAACAATAGAATGTACAGAATCCATCGCCGGTGAGGTAAAAAGTTCATTGTAACGAATACGGTAACCTGAGGTATGCAACCCAATGATGAATCCGTAATGTAACCATCGTTCATCATAGTTAGGTAAATTTATTGCTGAATTTCGGCGTTGAGCAGTTGCCTGCTGGCTAATGGAGATTAATCCAGCCAAAAGTAATAAAATGACTATCGTTTTTTGCCCCAATAAATTGAACTTATGCCGAATGTTAATGGTATCCATTTTGTTTCTTTAAAACCCAACTCGTCAAGAATGTTTAAAAAAGCTTTTCCGTCAGGAAACGCATTAACCGACTCTGGTAAGTAAGTATATGCACTGTTATCTTTTGAAACAATCTTGCCAATTATAGGCAAAATATATTTGAAGTAAAAATTATAAAATTGCTTCATTGGAAATTTTCGAGGCTTTGAAAACTCTAGTACCACCAAAACGCCGCCGTTTTTAATAACCCGTTGCATCTCGGCCAGTCCTTTCTCCAGGTTCTCGAAATTTCTAACCCCAAATGAAACGATTGCAGCATCAAATTTATTATCTTCAAAAGGTAGCTTCTCGCTGTCAGCATGCGATAAAGTAATGACATTCTGTAAGTTAAGCTTCTTAATTTTTTTTCTGCCAATATCCAGCATGCTATCGGCAATATCTACACCTACCACTTCTTTTGGTTTCAACTTCATTGATTCAATAGCAAAATCCGCTGTGCCGGTAGCTACATCCAAAATAATTTCAGGTTTTTCTTTTTTTAATAGCTTAATGGCTTTCTTTCTCCACAAAATGTCAATTCCAAAGCTCAAAACGTGATTAAGCAGGTCATAGCTTTTACTTATGTTGTTGAACATTTGCTGTACCTGCGTTTTTTTACTTTTCTCCTTCTCTTTATATGGTAATACCGTCATCTCTTCAATTAAAGTTGTAATAATAGGCCAATAACCGCAAGTTAGAAAATATTGTTGCCCATTTTTATTATTAAATGATAATAGGAATAATCTTATTTGATAATTCGATAGCAAAAGTACTTGCTCACCAAATAATAAATTCAATACTGTCCTGTATGTAGCAGCACCAGTGTGCAATGCTGATAAGTTTGAATCCCCTTTGCACGAGCTTTTCTTTCAAAATCGCTATTTTCAGTTCCCGGATTAAAAATAATACGCTTAGGCTTTAAGCTTAATATATAATCATGATAAACAGGTTGATTGGCCGGGCCCACGTACATAGTTACGGTATCCACATCTTCTACCGGGGGAGTATCTTTAATGTTGAGGATGTTCTCTCCGGCCACGTCTCCCTTTTTGTTGCTTACCGGTATAATTTGATGTCCATGTTCTTTTAATAAATGAGCTGCTCTGAAAGAATATCTCGAAGGATTATTGCTTGCTCCTATTATTACCGTCTTTTTCATAAATTTATTTTTTTTATCTTTACGCTTTCAATAACAAATAGTTAATCTTTTTTTTATCAAATAAGAAGTCATTTATTGATTTTTTACCTATCAATGGTCAAGATAAGCATTCAATTTTAATTTTATGTTTAGTATTCTGCCCAGGTAGGTCTTAAACTACAAAGAAATGACAATAATCATAATCAGACGTTCGAAATTGAATTAATTTTGCGCTTTGATTTAAATCGAAATTATTAAACTAATTTTAAAATAATAACTATGAGCACATCTAGATTTAGACCGGGAGTTCTTTATGGCGAAGAAGTAACCGAATTGCTTAATTACGCCAATGATAATGATTTTGCCTTGCCAGCAGTTAATGTGGTAGGGACTAACTCTGTAAATGCAGTTTTGGAAACTGCTAAAGCTGTTAATTCTCCGGTTATCATCCAATTTTCTAATGGTGGCGCCGTATTCTTTGCAGGGAAAAGTGCACCAAACGATAAAATGCAAGCCGCTGTAGCTGGAGCTGTTTCTGGCGCTTTGCATGTACATCGTATGGCTGAGCTTTATGGTGTACCGGTTATATTGCATACTGACCATGCTGCCCGTAAATTATTGCCATGGGTAGACGGCATGCTTGATGAAGGTGAAAAACATTACGAACTTCACAAAAGACCACTTTATAGTTCTCATATGCTCGATTTGAGTGAAGAGCCTATCGAAGAAAATATCGCTACTTCTAAGAAGTACTTTGAAAGAATGGATAAGATGGGAATGACCATTGAAATAGAATTAGGCGTAACCGGTGGTGAAGAAGATGGTGTAGATAATACAGGTATCGATAGTAGCAGGCTTTATACGCAACCAGAAGAAGTGTCTTATGCTTATGAAGAACTAGGCAAAGTGAGCAAAAATTTTACTGTGGCGGCAGCTTTTGGCAATGTGCACGGAGTTTATAAGCCGGGTAACGTTAAATTGACACCCGTAATTTTGAAAAACTCTCAGGATTACATCCAGAAAAAATTTAACACGGGTCATAATCCGGTGAACTTTGTGTTTCATGGCGGTTCAGGCTCTACCAGGGATGAAATTAGGGAAGGAATAAAGTATGGTGCCATCAAAATGAATCTTGATACAGATATGCAGTGGGCTTACTGGGATGGCGTAAGAAACTATTATCAGGCCAAAGAAGGATACCTGCAAACACAAATCGGCAACCCTGATGGTGATGATATACCAAATAAAAAATTCTATGACCCACGTGTATGGCTTCGAGAAGGCGAAAAAATGTTCGTAAACAGACTGCAATTAGCTTTTGAAGACCTCAATTGTATAGGTAAAAATGCATAGTTACCATACTCATAAATTTTAATATAGATAGGCTGGTTGAGAAACCGGCCTTTCTATTTTCATAGCTAATTTTTTATCATTGAAAATCTCAGTGTGATTAACGGTTCTGGCTATGCCTAGTGCGGGATTAAAAAGCATTTCACTGTCCGCCTACCTATTATTTGTTAATATTCATGGATCAAACCTAAAACGTGGGGAGGAGTATTTTTCAAGCATAGATTTTTGAGAGTCTAAAAAGTAAAAAGGAAACGTTTTTCACACCTCTAAACTGATTTGAAAACTATCGTCTTTCTTTTTAACTGAAGTAACCTGGAAATATTCCAGAATGCCTTCTGGCAAAAACAACTTAATTAAACTTT
>Ga0207419_1002013_pt1 | contig 14026 bp, 13 predicted proteins | sample ElkSloMetagenome_4_FD_184723 | JGI IMG/M metagenome (GOLD analysis project Ga0207419, IMG submission 184723) | Hot spring microbial communities from Elkhorn Slough, Monterey Bay, USA - MD2A (version 2) | ecosystem: Environmental > Aquatic > Marine > Intertidal zone > Estuary: Microbial mat ... | reverse complement strand
TTGAAGGTTGGATGGTTGGCATTTCGGTACCAGTATGGTTTTTTCCCATTAAGGCAAAGGTACAGCATGCGAGAATTAAAAAAAATAAAGCAGTAAATGAATATGTGTATTATGAAAATGCTATTCAGAATGAAATTCAAAACCTGATTTTACAACTTGATAATCAGTATAATCAGATATTGCATTATCAGCAAAATATGTTACGGCAGGCTGATGTTCTGGTGCGTTCAGCGGGCAGTCAATTGGCCAATGAAAGCATTGACTATCTCACCTATATGGAAAGTATATCGGCTGCAATTGAAATTCAGATGTCCTATCTTGAAGTTGTGAATGGATATAATCAAACCGCCATACAACTTGAACAATATATTGAATAATGTAGGTATTAAATATCCGATACAAAATGATAAATGTAAAAGACATACAGCCGGCCTCTTTTTATAAAACCATCACCAACCCGATTTTTATAACCTTGCTCCTTTTGTTCCTGGGTATTTTGGCATCCTGCAATTTTGCAAATGAACAGGTTGTCTCCACTGATAATGCTGAGGAATTACTGGCAGAAAACGAAATCAAGTTTACCAACGAACAGTTGGAAATGGCTGAGATTGTAGTGGGCAAAGTAGAAAAGAGAATTATTTCACCAGTAATTCAAACCAGTGGGTTGCTTTCCGTGCCACCCGTAGCTAAAGCCTACGTATCAGCTGCCATTGAAGGTTTTGTGAAAGATATTTATGTTACCGATGGAGACTACGTTCGTAAAGGGCAAATGCTGGCTACCCTACAAAACCAGGAGTATATTCTTCTCCAGCAGGAATATCTGGAAGCCAAAAATGAAATTGCCTATTACCGTGAGGAGTTTAAACGTACCGGAGAGTTAACCATAGAAGAAGCGGCTTCAATAAAGTCTATGCAAAAAGCAGAATCTGACTTTCTGAGCCGTGAGGCCAGCATGCTGGCCTTACAGGCACGTCTGAAGTTAATTGGCATTGATCCTGAAAAATTAAATGTTGACGGAATTCTTACAACCATTCCCGTTTCAGCACCCATTAGTGGCTATATTACAGGAGCAAATGCCAGTACCGGAAAATTTGTTACACCTGCCGATCCTTTATTCACCGTTATTGATCCTTCACGCATGCAGCTTATTTTAAAGGTATTTGAAGCAGATGTTCCTGCGCTGGAAAAAGGGCAGGAGGTACAGTTTTATCTTCCTGACAAGCCGGGAAGTCTTCATATTCATAATGCAGTAATTATTTCCGTTGGGAAAGAAATAGATTCCCGTCAACGTACGCTTAATATAAAGGCGCAACTGACAGAATCCGGAAATGAATTTGTTGCCGGGATGTTTGTTCAAGCCACTATCCTTACCTCAAAGCAGCAAGTATGGACACTTCCGGTATCCGCCATTGTTAAACTAGATGAAAAAGCATATGTTTTTACCCGTGAGGGAGATACCTTCAAACGGAATATTGTTACGCTTGGCTTTGAGAATGATGAATATGCCGAACTTATAATAACAGATAGCAGCCTATTATCAAAACCTGTAGTTACAAAGGGAGCATATTATTTTGCTGCAAAAATGCAGGAAGCAGAAGAATAAACCTAGATTATCAACGTTACATTTGCATGTTTAATTTATAAAAATACAAAAGCAAGGATATCATTGCCATAAAATTATTGTCTGGCAAGCCTTTTGTTCTATAGTGTTTTTAATTGTAATTTTGAAGGCCTAAATCCTACGTTAAATTTTTATCATTATATGGAAACAAAAGAATACGGAAATGCCGCTCCGAATAAATCAACGAATCACCAGGATAATCAAAACAAAAAAAAGCCCCCTGTTTTTTTAATTATCCTTACCATCGCTTTAGCCATCGGTGCTGGTGTGCTGGGTTATCTTTACTGGGAGTTGGATAAGGAATCTTCTGAGGTTCATGAAACTCTTGAGGTACAGAAAGATTCACTTGCCGCTGAATTAAACCTGATGGTTGCAGAATATGACGAGTTGAAGACAGATAATGACTCGATGAATATAAAGCTGGAAGCAGAACAGGAAAAAATTAAACGCCTACTTGGGATTAGTGCTTCCAATGCAGAGAAAATCCGTTTGTATCAGAAAGAATTGAATACTTTACGCGAAGTTATGCGCAGCTATATTGTGCAGATTGACTCTCTGAACCAAAAGAACATACAACTTACAGCAGAAAACCTGGAAGTTAGAAGCCGGCTTGAAGAGGTAGAGACTGACCGGGAAAACTTGTCGCAGGAAAAAGAAGAACTGACAGGTAAAGTGCAAATGGCCTCCGTGCTCAGTGCTAAAAATATTTTGGTAAGTCCGCTTAATAAACGAAGCAAGGAGCGCGATGATGTTGATAAAATCGTTAAAATCAGAGTCTGCTTTACCTTGCGCGAAAATCCAATAGTAGAAGCTGGCACCAAGGATATATATATCCGAATTCTTCGTCCAGATGAACTCGTACTCACCTCTTCTGCCACCAGCATGTTTGAATACAAGGAGGAGCAATTGGTTTATTCAGCAAAGCGACAGGTTGAATATGAAAACAAAGATGTGGATATGTGTATTTACTGGGATAATAATGGAGATTTAATACCCGGACAATACACCGTAGATCTGTTCGCCGGCGGTGATCTCATTGGCACCACTACATTTGTATTGGAAGATTAAAATCCGTATTTTACATTAGCAATAAGGATGCAGCCAGAAATCCGGCTGGGTGCTATTTATTGAATTAAGTAGCTTCATACTTTCACTTTTTAAATTATTTTTTCTACCCCCAATTATTAACACTCTTAATGTTTGTATTTTAGTTTCGTTCTAAATAAGAATAAAAAAAGTGGCATGGAAAAACACTTCCGTTTAAAATAATTTACCAATATGAAATTTTACCCTGGGAATAAACTATTTTCCTAGATGCAGTATTAAATCCGGCAAATATGCCATACCCATTTTCAATGTTGAAGTGAACACCCACAGGGTCTGAATAAAATTCCTTGTCGGCAACTCGCTGGTTATAAAAGTCCATCTAAAATCATTTTTTATATTAGTAGCTGTCGTGTTGGCGGGTGCCTATAAGGGTGAGAACGGATAATCAAATAAATTCTTTACTGGAACTCTCATACCTGGTATAAGAGGCTTCCCGCTAAGTATTTCTTTATCTATGGTGATAAGGCTTCTTAAATTTCCATTATGTATCTCATTCTAATCAACGTTTTTTATTCGGTTTAAGTTTTGTTTAATGGGTAATATTTCTCCAACTCCTTCTACAAATCCTCCATATTATCAGGTTTGTATCGTTTGCTGCTTACCAACGTATGCCTGCCATGTATTACGCTTCCCGTAAACCATTTCCGGTGTCAGGCTGATTTTAATGTTTAAGCCAGTTTGCAATCACAGAAGCCTTACTTGTGCAAGGTTGCTTATCATGGTTAGGGGCAGTTATAACATTTAGTTTTAAAGGTCTTGCATATTTGTGTATTACTAAGATTTTAAAGGTTTTTACACACTTTTTAATATCCTGTTTCAATGTTTAATCATTAAAATCACCATATTTCGTTAATGAGCAATACCTGCTCAAATTACTTTCTGCCCCACACATTATACATCCCCCCACCTGCTCTAAAACCTCTTCCCCCTTCATGCCATTTTATTTACCTTTGCCCTCTGTTTTTAAAAAATAGTAATGAAGAAAAACCTCAACGGCACAATATTTCTGGCAATCGTAGCCTGTTTTCTGTGGTCAACGGCTTTTGCAGGCATTAAAATAGGTTTGGAGTATATCACTCCGCTTCGTTTTGCCGGCTTTCGTTTTATATTCGCCAGCCTGCTTATTCTGCCGTTTGCCGGAAAGTTTTCGGTTTTCCTGTACCACCTCAAAACCAATTGGCGTAAAGTACTGCTGCTGGGTTTTTTTCAAACCTACCTGTTGTATACTTTATTCTATTTTGGCATTGACAGGTCGCAGGCGGCAGTTACAGCCATTATTGTAGGTTCGCAGCCGGTATTTATAGCCGTAATGTCACACTTTGCCATGGGCAATGACAGAATCACCCTGCATAAAGTACTTTCCCTTATGCTGGGTGTTTTGGGTGTCGTAATTATTTCGTGGGACCAGTTGCGTGAAGGTTCCGGCGGAGGCAGTGACCTGCTGGGGTTAACCCTGCTTTTTATTTCTAACATTGCCAGTGGTGCAGGCAATATACTGGTAGCACGCGATCAAAGCCGTATGCCCTCCATGATGCTTACATCGGCGCAGCTTATGGCGGGGGGAATAGGGTTATTCTTAACCTCGCTTATCTTTGAACCTGCAGGCTTCGAAATAAAACCCTTACGGTTCTATGCAGCCATGGCATGGCTCAGCTTTATTTCGGCAGCAGCTTTTTCCATATGGTTTTCACTACTGAAAAGACCTGGGGTAAAAGTGTCCATTTTAAACGTGTGGAAATTCATTATACCTGTATTTGGTGCCGCGTGGGCCTGGTGGCTGCTGCCTGGTGAAGATGCAAGTATATACCAGATCATCGGTATGGTGGTTATCGGTATTTCTATTATCTCCATGTTTTATAAAAACAGCAAGCTGGAAGTATTCATGAAGCAGATTTTTAGCAACCCCCTTCACCGTTAATGATGCATCACGGTAACAGTGAAATACTCATTCAATATTGCTACCTTTGCAAGAAATTTATAAAACCCAAAAAAATATGTTCTCAGGAATAGTTGAAGAGTACGCAGTAGTTAAAAAACTGGAAAAAGAGCAGGAAAACCTGCACATTACCCTTTCCTGTTCATTTGTAAATGAATTAAAGATAGACCAGAGCATCTCGCATAATGGTGTTTGTCTTACAGTGGTGAAAAAAGATGCTGATACCTATACCGTAACCGCCATTAAAGAAACGTTGCTCAAGTCAAACCTGGGGCTGCTGCAGGTAGGCGATAAAGTAAATCTTGAACGCAGTATGCCCATGAACGGACGCATCGACGGGCACATTGTGCAGGGCCATGTTGACCAAACAGCAACATGCACCAAAGTGGAGCAGGCTGAAGGCAGCTGGTACTTTACATTTGAGTACAAACAGGGACCAGATAATATTACTGTTGAAAAAGGCTCAGTATCCGTAAATGGGGTTAGCCTTACCGTGGTAAATTCCAAAGACACTTCGTTCCAGGTAGCCATAATCCCCTATACCTATGAATACACCAATTTTCACGAGTTTAAAAAAGGAACAGTAGTAAACATTGAGTTTGACATTATTGGTAAGTACATTTCAAAAATCGTTCGCCAGCAGATGGCAGGGTAGCCTTTCACCATTAAAATATTTTTCAGAAAACGGTCCATTGCTTCCTGTTTTTAATAAAAGTTCAAAAATCTTCTATTGATATTCATTATCAGGCACTCAACTACGAAAAATATTTTACATTTCTTTTGCAGTTCATTTAAACTTTACTATTTTTGCAGTCCTGAAATTTTTAACTAAGTGAAAATCAAATAGCATGTACGCAATAGTAGATATCGCCGGTCAGCAATTCAAAGTGGAAAAAGACCAAAAAATATATGTTCATCGCATTGAAGGTGAAGAGGGTTCGAAAGTTGAATTCGACCAGGTATTGCTCATCGAGGACGATGGTAAAGTGAATGTAGGAGCTCCCGTGGTAGATGGTGCCCTTATTTCAGGCAAAATAGTTGCACACCTGAAAGGTGACAAAGTTCAGATTTTCAAAAAGAAAAGAAGAAAAGGTTATCAGACACTTAACGGACATCGCCAGCAGTTTACAGAGCTTCTAATTGAAGGTATTGCTGCCAATGGTGCTAAAAAAGCTGCTAAAAAGGAAGAGAAGCCAAAAACTGAGGCAAAATCTGAACCTAAAAAAGAAACAAAGCAAACTTCAGCGAAAAAAGCTGAGCCTGCAAAAACAGAAGAAAAGAAGGAAACAAAAGCGGCAAAACCCAAAACAGAGTCAAAAAAGGCTAAACCCGCTGCAAAAAAGAAAGAAACAAAAGCAGCAGCCAAAGACGAGCCTAAAAAAGCAGCTCCTAAAAAAGCAGCACCAAAAGCAGAAAAAAAAGACGATAGCAACAAAGAAGCAAAATAAATTAAGAAAAAGTTTAACTTTATAAAATATAACCAACCATGGCACATAAAAAAGGAGCAGGAAGTTCAAGAAACGGTCGTGAATCAGAAAGTAAACGACTCGGTATTAAACTCTTTGGAGGTCAGGCTGCTAAAGCCGGAAACATTATTGTACGCCAGCGCGGAACCCGCCATAATGCAGGAACCAATGTAGGCATGGGAAAAGACCATACCTTATTTGCCCTTACTGACGGTAAAGTGGAATTTAAACGCACCCGTGGTGACAAGTCATTTGTTTCAGTAACACCTGTTAACGAATAAAATATTTCTGAAAATAATATAAGCCCCTGAATATTTGTTTTCTCAAATATCAGGGGTTTTTTGTTTTTCACACATCTAATAAATTTAATGCTGATATGCTCACCATTCAATCTCTACGGGAAAACCCTTCGCTTATAAAAGAGCGGCTGGCTGTGAAAAACTTTGATGCCACCGCCATCATTGGCCAGATAATGGAAAAAGATGACCAGCGCCGGCAAAACCAGCAGGCGCAGGACAATAAGCAGGCCGAGATGAACAAAATTTCAAAAGAAATCGGCATGCTCTTCAAGGAAGGAAAAAAGGAAGAGGCTAACCATGCACGTCAGCGTACCACAGAATTAAAGGATGAAATTAAGATCCTTACCGCTCACTCGAAAGAAATTGAAGAAGCCCTGCAACAATTGCTTGTGCAGGTACCCAACCTGCCGGCACCACAAGTTCCTGCCGGTAAAGGCGAATCTGATAATGTTGAGATTCGTGCGGGCGGAGAAATACCCTCACTCAATAATCCCTATCCACACTGGGAGCTGGCAGAAAAATATAACCTGATCGATTTTGAACTTGGAAACAAAATCACCGGTGCAGGATTCCCTGTTTACAAAGGCAAAGCAGCGAAATTCCAGCGCTCTTTAATCAATTACTTCCTTGATAAAGCCATTGAAAATGGATATAATGAAGTTATTCCGCCTCTTTTGGTAAACGAAGCATCGGGGTTTGGCACCGGACAGCTTCCAGATAAGGAAGGACAGATGTACCACATGCCCGTGGATAATTTTTATCTCATCCCTACTGCCGAAGTACCGGTAACCAATATTTACCGTGATGTAATTCTGGAAGAAAAAGAGCTGCCGGCCAAAACTGTCGCATATACACCTTGTTTCCGCCGGGAAGCAGGTTCTTACGGAAAAGATGTACGTGGCCTCAACCGCCTTCACCAGTTTGACAAAGTAGAAATAGTACAAGTGGCGCATCCTGATAAATCCTACCAGGTACTGGAGGAGATGGTAAACCATGTGGAAGGGCTGGTGAAATCACTCGGGCTGCCTTATCGCATCCTTACCTTGTGTGGCGGCGACATGAGTTTTACCTCTGCCCTTACGTATGATTTTGAAGTATACTCCGCTGCACAGGAAAAATGGCTGGAGGTAAGTTCCGTTTCAAATTTTGAAGCTTATCAGGCCAACCGGTTAAAGTTGCGTTACCGCGATGCTGAAACCCGCAAAAACAAGCTGGCCCATACCCTTAACGGCAGTGCCCTTGCTCTGCCCAGGATTGTTGCTGCCTTGCTCGAAAATAACCAAATGGACAAAGGCATAGAAGTTCCCGAAGTATTACAACCCTATACCGGCTTTGGTTTAATCTTTTAATATGCTGCTACTATAATATTTTAGGTAGTTTCTGCGCAAAAACCCCAATTTCTTTCCCGATTTTCGGGACAGGCTGTTATGCTTGTCAGAAAAATACTCATTTACATAAGTAAACTGCGTTTTTTCTGACTTCACAAGCCTCGAACCTGAACTTTTCTCATCAGAAACATGAGTTTTCGCGCAAGCACCAGGTAGAAAGAGTGTAAAAGATTTACTACTTTTAGGGTGGTAAGTTTCTGTTTATGATAAAATCCGGTACGTTTTTATACACCCTCTTCGGGCTCCAGGTGTCTTCTGAGATTGAATGCCCGGAGTTGCTGCCAGGCAACGCAGAAGCCGAAGTGGTAATTAAATTTGCGCCAGTGCCAGTAACGCTGAAGAATCCCCGTTTCAAAGGAGTTCGTTTTCAGGCTGTACCCGGTAAATTACTGCTTTGGGTAGATAACATTGTGCGCATACTGATACAGGATGGTTCAACTATTCTTATTGATCCTTCTCCTGAAGCCGATCAGGACAGCATCAGGGTTTTTTTGCTGGGCAGCGCTTTTGGCGCGCTATTGCATCAGCGCGGTATCTTGCCATTTCATGGAAATGCCATCCATACCCCGCAGGGTGCATTTATTTTTTCAGGTGCCAGTGGTGCAGGCAAGTCTACCATTGCCGCAGCATTGTTAAAAAAAGGATATCCGCTAATTGCCGATGATATTTGTGCCATACATTTAAATAGTAATCAAATTCCGGAGGTGCTTCCCGGATTTCCCAGGCTGAAACTATGGGAGGACAGCCTGCAGCAACTGCAGGAAGAACCGGATAATTTTGCGCGGGTAAGACCACAATTAAAAAAATACAATTATCCTGTGATACAGTCATTTACCAATAAGCCTGTGCCGCTGGCCTCGCTGTTTATTCTGGCCACAACCAATAAAAATGAGTTCACTTTCCGCACAGTAAATGGCATTGAAAAATTTAACCTGATTAAAACGAATACCTACCGCCACATGTATATGGAAGGTTTGGATACATTGAAGCAACACTTTAAACTGGCATCTATTGTGGGCAACAAGGTGCCAATGCATATGGTAACCCGACCATCAGAGGGTTTTCAGCTGAATTCACTTGTTTCTAAGATTGAAGATAAATATCTATTTAACAATTAACACTATGGAAGCTCAACTACGCATGGGCATTATCGGCGGAGGACCCGGCTCCTTCATTGGCGATGTCCACATCAAAGCTGCATCATTCGATAATCTTGCTGAACTGGTATGCGGGGCATTCAGTACCAGCCAGGCAAAATCTGTACAATCAGGGGAACTGTACCGACTCAATCCGGAAAGAGTGTATGCCAGTTATGCTGAAATGTTTCAGAAAGAGGCTGCACTGCCGCCGGAAAAGCGTCCTCACTTTTTTATTATTGCCACACCAAACCACCTGCACTACGAACCTGCCATGCTAGCCATGAAAGCCGGATTTCATGTGGCATGCGACAAGCCTGTGGCCATCTCATCCATCCAGGCCAAAGAGATTGCCCGCACGGCTGCAGAAACAAATCGTGCATTTTTACTTACCCACCATGCAGCAGGGTATCCGGCAGTGATGGAAGCCCGTGCGATGCTTGCCTCACACCAGTTGGGAAAAATCCGGAAAATACTTGTGGAATACCCTCAGGGATGGCTTTCGCAACCTGTGGAAAAAGCCGGAAACAAACAGGCCAAATGGCGCCTCGACCCCGGTCAATCAGGAATGGCGGGATGTATTGCCGATATTGGCTCCCACGCTTTCAACCTGCTGGAATTTATGACGGGTCTGCAGGTACAGTCGGTTTGTGCAGACCTGACCTCATTTGTGCCCGGGCGCACCCTCGATGATGATGGTAGCATCCTTCTACGCCTCAGCAAAGATGCAAAAGGCATGATGAACGCCTCACAAATTCTGGTTGGTGAGGGGAATGACCTGAACATCCGTATATATGGTGAAACCGGAGCCATAGAATGGCACCAGGAAATTCCGGGACAGCTCATCTTAAGGTACCCGGATAAGCCTACGCAAATTCTGAATATGGGAGTGAATACTGCAAATCATACCATTACAGGGCATAAATATGCCCGTCTTCCTACCGGTCATCCCGAAGGGCTTTATGAAGCTTTTGCGTCTGTTTATCGTTCTTTTATGGGGAATATACGCAAAATAGAGATAGGTGAAAATCCCGCCAAACCTGATTATCCCTCGGTTAATGAAGGAATTCGAGAAATGTTGTTTATTGAAGCTGCCGTGCGATCGTCTGAAAAAGGAACCGGGTGGACTTATCTCGAATAGTAAAAATCAGGTTATATGGCTTTATTCGGTTTTCTTCTCTCTTCAAAAAATAAAAACCATGAAAAACATCCTAAATCTGATGCCGAACTTCTTGTTATTTACAGGATAAACCAGGACAAAAGCATAATTGGAGAATTGTTCAACAGATATACCCATTTGGTATATGGTATTTGCCTTAAATATTTAAAAAATGACCATGCAGCCCGTGAGGCAGTCATGCAGATATTTGAAAAACTGCTTACTGATTTGCAGGAGCATGAAATCAGTCATTTTAAAAGCTGGCTCTATACGGTAAGTCGCAACCATTGCCTGATGGAGCTAAGAAAATACAAAGCAAGTAAAGAACAATATGAAAAATTCCTGCAAGAATCTGCTACAGAAAATATGGAATCTGATGATTTTTCCCATCTAAATGAGGAAAATAGATCTGTGAAACGGCATCAGCGTTTGCACGAAGCATTAAAAAAACTAAAAAAAGAACAGGAAACCTGTGTGCGTTTAATGTATCTGGAAAACAAAAGTTATCGTGAAGTGTCTGAACTAACAGGTTACAATATGAAAGAGGTGAAAAGCTATATCCAGAATGGAAAAAGAAACCTTGAAAAAATCCTTAAATCTCATGGTACATAAAAGGATATACAACATGTTTTTAGAAAATGGCTGCCTTTCGGCCAAAGCCATTGAAGGATATATTAAAGGAGGTATTTCTCCCGATGCCCGTGAAAAAATTGAGTCGCATTTAAAGGAATGTGACCTCTGCCGCGAAGCTGTTGATGGGATAAAAAAACACGGAAATGCCGGAGATCTTGAAGATATCAATAAGGAAATTCAACAAAAGGTAAATGAAAGAACTCAAATGCATGACAAGTCCGGGTTTCCCGGACGCACTGTGCTCCTTGTAGCCGCAAGCATTGCCATATTGGTAAGCTTTTGGTTCATCTATCAGCAGGTACAAAATGTCCAGGAGCCCATTCTCGCTGTAACTGAAGAACAGGAGGCACAGGAGAAAGAAGTATCAAAAGAGGAAGATATTGTGGCAGAAGATACAGAATCAGCCAGCCAGGAGGGGAATCCATCTGCTGAAAAAGAAAGTCCGCAGGAAGAAATAAGTGAATTGGCACAAAGCAGCCAGGAGGTAGTTGTTAACGAAGAAGAGTTGATGGATGAAGAAGCTTCTGAAATCAGTTTTGAAAATTTAGAAGTATCTTCCTATGGTGCAGCTTCAGCGAATCAACCGGTGGACAACATTGAATCTGTAAGTGCAAATGATGAAGATATTATAAATGATTCCCGGCTTTCTACCAGCAGTAAAAAAGCAGCATTAGGGGAGAACCAAAAATACTACTTTAGTGAGGCAGTGCCGGAACGCAGGCAGGAGATACCGGCTTTTATCCCGGCAGCTTTCATGGCTGACACTTTTTCATCGTTTGATAATTACCTGATGTACAGGCTTGGGGAAATGAATCAATTGGATTTGATTACACAAGATTTCACCCTGGAATTTACCATTAACAAGGAAGGAAAAATAACTGAACCTGAAATTGATAGTGCCATCTCAGACAAATTGCGGGAAGAATTACTCTCCATCTTTCTCAACTCTCCGGAATGGAAACCGGCAACAAGAGATGGGAAAGTTGTGGAAGAAAGAATAATTCTCCCATTGGAGAAGGAATAAAAAAGAATGTATTACCCTGCATTGGATAAAACATTCGGTTTGATAAGGCGATAAGCCTGCTTGTAAATGCCCTCCGCATCAAACCCGCATTCTCTTACCAGCTCGTCAACAGTGCCGTGGTCTACAAAACGATCGGGGATACCCAAACGTTTCAGGCGTGCATCATAATCGTGATCGGCCATGAATTCCAGCAGTGCACTACCCATACCACCGGAGATGGTTCCGTCTTCTATAGTGATTATTTTATCATGCTTTCTGAATATCTTGTGAAGGGCCTTCTCGTCCATGGGTTTTACAAAGCGCATATCAAAATGCGTTACTGAGATATTATCTTCTTCAAGCATTTGGCGTGCTTCCGCTGCATATTGTCCGGCACTGCCCACCGATATAAGTGCTATATCTTCACCTTCTGCCAGGAACCGGCCTTTCCCTACTGGTATTTCACTAAACGCTTTCTGCCAGGAAGGATTATTTCCTGATCCGCGCGGATAACGGATACTAAAAGGGCCATGAGCTTTAGCCTGTGCGGTGTAAAGCATGTTTCGCAACTCCACCTCATCCATGGGGGCAGCCACAATCATGTTTGGAATATTCCGCATATAAGCAATATCATAAGCTCCGTGATGGGTAGCACCATCGTCGCCAACAAGGCCGGCACGGTCAAGACACAAAACCACATTGAGTTTCTGAAGAGCCACGTCATGAATTACCTGATCATATGCCCGCTGCATGAAAGTGGAATAGATATGGCAAAAGGGGGTTAATCCTTCTACAGCTAAACCTGCGGAGAATGTTACCGCATGCTGCTCTGCGATACCCACATCAAAAACCCTCTCGGGCATTTCAGCCATCATAATATTCATAGAACTTCCGCTGGGCATGGCAGGTGTAATGCCAACAATGTTTTTATTTTTACGCGCCAGCTCAAGCAATGTAGTGCCAAATACTTCCTGGTATTTGGGTGGCTGGGGCTTGTCTGATTTTACTTTAAATATTTTACCGGTAATTTTATCAAATTTACCCGGAGCATGAAAAATTGTTTGGTTGACTTCAGCAAAGCTTAATCCCTTACCTTTTTTGGTGATCACATGCAAGAGTTTCGGACCCTGAATATCTTTGAGATCTTTCAATACTTTGGTAAGATACACCACATCATGACCATCTACCGGTCCAAAATACCGGAAATTCAAGGATTCAAACAAATTGCTGTGTTTTAGCAAGGCTGTCTTAATGCTGTTTTCAATGGCACTGATATATTTTCTGGCGCCGGGTCCAAGCTTATCGATTGAGCCCAGCATGTTCCACACATCATTTTTCAACCTGTTATAGGTTTTGGATGTGGCTATGTCAAGCAGGTATTCATTTAAGGCTCCTACACTTGGATCAATGGCTATGTTATTGTCGTTGAGAACCACCAAAAGGTTTGATTTGTGGCTGCCCGCATTGTTTAGGCCTTCAAAGGCAAGCCCTCCCGTCATGGAACCATCACCAATTACGGCCACTACCTGTTGATCACTCCTGTTTTTCAAATGGCTGCCAATGGCCATCCCCAACCCTGCAGAAATACTGGTGGAGGAATGTCCAACACCAAAGGCATCGTATACACTTTCTGACATTTTCGGAAAGCCACTAATGCCTTTATACTTTCTGTTGGTTTCAAACACATCACGCCTGCCGGTAAGAATTTTGTGCCCGTAAGCCTGGTGCCCCACATCCCATACTATTTTGTCGTGTGGGGTATTAAAAATATAATGAAGTGCTACGGTTAGCTCTACAGAACCAAGGCTGGCACCCAGATGACCCGAATTTTTTGATACTACATCAATAATAAGTCTGCGAACCTCGTCACTTAGATGCACGAGATCGTCCTCATTTAGTTTCTTTAGTTCTGCCGGGGAGTTGACTTTCTGCAGAAAACGAAATTTTTCTTCTGACATGAGATAGGGCTTAAAATACTTGTCAAATATAAACAATAAAAATTATGAATCACAATATGGAAATCAGGTTATTAGTAATAACCGGTATGTAAGAATTATGTTGTTTCTCCATGAAGAAAAGCATACCGGTTTTTCTTATCCTTAACATGTTTACTATAACCCAAATTGAGCGATTACGCTCAATCGTTTAAGTAAAGGTAAGCTTTTCACCTCACCTATTCGGTGAAAAGCTACCCCGTTTATCGGGGCAGGCTATTTTCTAAAACGGGGTTAACCCTAAGTAAAGCGCTTGTTCGCTTGCTCCAACCGCTCAACTTAGG
>Ga0207419_1002012_pt1 | contig 14027 bp, 15 predicted proteins | sample ElkSloMetagenome_4_FD_184723 | JGI IMG/M metagenome (GOLD analysis project Ga0207419, IMG submission 184723) | Hot spring microbial communities from Elkhorn Slough, Monterey Bay, USA - MD2A (version 2) | ecosystem: Environmental > Aquatic > Marine > Intertidal zone > Estuary: Microbial mat ... | reverse complement strand
TATTGAGCTTAATGGCTTTCCAGTTGTCCATGCGCAGGGCTTGTTTGCCCCCCTGCTCATAAAATTCCCAATACAGGTACCGGTGTTTAATTTGTGGTTCTCCCAATAAAGCAGGTAAAAGCGATATGCCATCGGTGTAGGCTGTGGGGGGAATGCCTGCCACATCACATGCAGTAGGCAAAATATCCCAAAAAGCACTTACTTTATTGTTTTCTGCGCCTGCTTTTATTTTTCCGGGCCACCAGGCAATCATGGGAACCCTAATGCCTCCTTCTGTTAAATCTCTTTTCTGACCGCTAAAAGAACCATTGCTATCGAAAAATTCCGGGTCGGCGCCCCCTTCACTATGTGGCCCGTTATCACTTGTAAATATTACCAGTGTATTGCGGTCTATTCCCAATTCCTTCAGGTGCGCGATAAGGGTGCCTACATCGCGGTCGAGTGCGGTAATCATAGCTGCATGTGCTTTTTGGGCCGCAGGCCAGTCTGTATTATTGTATAAAGTAGTGTCCGGTGCTTCCATACCAATGGCTTCCCAATACCATGCTTCATTGTTGGCGTGGGGCAGGGTATAAGCCAGGTAAAGAAAGAAATTTGTGTCTTTTTTTTGCGAAATGTAATCCAGCGCTTCACTTGTAAAAAGATCCTGGGTATGGGTGTTCTTTTCTGTAGCCACACCGCCAATTCCTTTGGCATAGGTTTCCGGAATGATTTCTACCTCGTTATTAAGGAAAAGTGTGTCCTGATTCTTCCAAAGATAAGCAGGGTATGCATTGTGTGCATGAATTTGATTCAGGTAACCCACGAAATAGTCAAATCCTTTTTTATCAGGAGTTCCGGTTGTACCATTTTCTCCCAGTCCCCATTTGCCTATCAGGGCGGTTTCATAGCCTGCTTTTTTTAAAAGCTCTGCTACTGTGGTATCAGCGGGTTGCAGCGGAACATCTTTATTGCCCCTGACACGGGCATGTCCGGTATGTAACCCCGTCATTAAAGCACAGCGCGATGGGGCACAAACCGTGCTTCCGGCGTAATGATTGGTGAACATCATGCCTTCCCGGGCCATTTGATCAAGGTGTGGTGTTTTTATTTGCTTTTGGCCAAATGCGCCAATATCACCATATCCTAAGTCATCAGCTAAAATGAAAATAATGTTGGCAGGTTTGGCGGGCGGTGCTTTAACTTCCTCTTTTGAAGCACAGCTTACAAAACTGATGGAAGCAGTAAAAATTACAGGATAGGTAATCTTCATCTTAATCTGGATAAAATATATTAGATTAAATATACGAATGTACTAAATTTCCTTATTATCAGAAAGAAGATATGTGTATTTTACTTTTTTGCAAATATTGTTTAACAAAACGAACCAAACATTAAACAAAATGTGTTTTTATTGGTTATGCTACTAGTAAATTATAGCGATATGATTAGAAATGTAACTTACAATGATAAAGAAATCAAGGATGAAATCAGACAAGAAGTGGGTGATTCATATTCGTTTTTCCATCGATTAAAATTGGGAGGGACAGGTTCACCCAGGTTTGTTATCGTTGAAGCTTCTAAAGATTTTAATAATTTCCTGGAACTGGATAATAATATTAATTACTGCAACATTGAATTGCGCCCTGAAGGTATAATTGTAGCTTTCCGCTCCCTCCTGGAGACTTTTGCCTGGATAGTACCTTATCATATGTTGGTTTTATATAAAAGTAAAGGCACAGTTACCGTGTATGCAGGAGAACATTTTATGCGTTTGCAGACTTTATATAAAAATAAGGGTGATAATAATTTCATAAGAAAACTGCTTCACCTTCGTTCAGAACACCATACAAAAAAATATGAATTTATAACATAGCAAAATCATGATTTCGTTTAGCAAACATTCAGGAATTTATACCCTAAAAGCAAGACAGGTACTACCGCTATCACTGGAAGAAGCCTGGGAATTCTTGTCTGATCCGCAAAATCTGGAAAAGCTGACACCTAGGCATATGGGCTTTAAAATTACCAGTGGCCAACCGGATGAAATGTATCCGGGACAAATTATTTCTTATCGTATAGCTCTGTTGCCAGGGGTTTACACGAGCTGGGTTACAGAAATTACACATGTGCAGGCCAAAAAATACTTTGTCGACGAGCAAAGGTTTGGCCCTTATAAAATGTGGCACCACGAGCATTTCCTTGAAAAATCTAAAGATGGTGTTATCATGCACGACAAGGTAAGTTATAAACTTCCTATGGGGATAGTAGGTAGAATATTTGGAGATGCATTGATCAATAAACAATTACGTAACATTTTTACACATCGTTTTCAGGTACTGGAACAAATGTTTCCGGTTCCTCAAAAGGATGAAAAATCATCTGAAACTAAGGTGATACAGCATCCTGCATGATTTATTAACCAAATAATTTTAAAATATGCCGTTATTTAATTTATTCAGAAAAAAATCCGAAAAGGAGAAACTTGAAATAAGATATAAGCAAATTTTGAAAGAAGCACACGCTCTTTCTAAGTATAACAGACGTAAGTCTGATGAAAAATATGCTGAGGCAGATCAGGTGATTAAAGAAATTGAATCGCTTGAGCTTAACCATCAAAATTAGAACAATACAGTTTAGTGATGATTTTTACGGCCTCACAAATTCAAGCGATGGATCGGACTTACCGGTTAAACCTGATAAATTCCTTTCCGGGAATGAAGCCAGTAAATTTGGTGGGAACCATATCTTCTGAAGGACTATCTAATTTGGCCATTATAAGCTCAGTTGTGCACATTGGTTCAGATCCTCCACTTATCGGTTTTATGATGCGTCCCTCAAACACTCCGCGGCATACATATACCAATATTAAAGAAGCAAATGAGTTTTCGATCAATATGGTTACGCATAAATTTGTTGATCGTGCGCATTTTACCTCCGGAAAATTTTCAGCAAATGTATCCGAGTTTCAGTCATGTGGCTTTACCGAATCTTATATTGCAGGGTACCATGCACCACTGGTAAAGGAAAGCCCTGTAAAAGCGATTTTAAGTTTTGAAGAAGAAGTTCATCTTTCCAGCAGCAATTCCATTCTTATTGTAGGAAAGATACAATGCCTTTGGTTGCAGGAAAGCACCCTGCAGGAGGATGGAAACATTAATATGGAAAAGTGCCGGCCTGTTGCCGTGTCAGGGCTGGGCACCTATTTTCAGCCAACGCAACTGGCAAGTTTTCCTTACGTTGGCAGCAAAGTTAAAGGTTTGCGGTAACTTAATATGAATCAATATTCTTGTTTTACTGATCTGTCATCAATCCATTTCGTTTTTCTAATGTATTCCTGTTTTTTTCCTTTAAATTTGTAGAAGCCAACAGAATTAGTATGAATTATAAGCTTCTCATAAAAATTTCTTGGATTACGGCATTCGCCATTGCGATGGGATATCTGGAAAGCGCTGTGGTAATATACCTACGGGTCATTTATTATCCGGAAGGATTTAATTTTCCGCTTGTGCCTATGGAATCGCTATTGCTGGTTACCGAAGTATTTCGTGAGGTGGCTACCCTGGTAATGCTTCTTGCTATTGGGTTTATAGCGGGAAAAGATTTTACGGAGAGATTCGCTTATTTTATCTACAACTTTGCTATTTGGGACATCTTTTATTATGTATTTTTAAAAATCTTTCTGGACTGGCCGGAATCGCTTCTTACCTGGGACATTTTATTTCTGATCCCCACCACATGGACAGGTCCTGTTATAGGCCCTATTATTCTTTCCCTGTTAATGGTGTGGCTGGCCTTGATCATCATCATAGCAAAAGGCAGGGGCAAAAAGCCTGCGCTACATAAAATTGAATGGTCATTACTCATTACAGGCTCTGTGGTGGTAATTTTAGCTTTTATCTGGGATTACAGCCGTTATGTTTTAGCAAGGCATTCATTTGTAGAACTATTCAAAGTTTCTTCTGCAGAATTACAGGCTATTGCATATGACTATATGCCCACTGATCCTTTTAATTGGGTGGCTTATATTTTTGGAGTTTTGCTAATTGTATCCGGAATTTTGCTCTACCAAAGAAGAATTAAACTATTTCCTTTACGTTAGGTTTATCAGGCTCAGGTAAAGTGGCATTCCCAATGTTATGTTAAATGGAAATGTTATGGCCAGCGCCATGGGGATATACAAACCCGGATCAGCTTTCGGGGCGGAGAGCTTCATGGCAGCAGGCACTGCGATGTATGATGCGCTGGCGGCTAAAATAGAAAGCATAAACCGGTTGCCTGGAGCTTCTATGATAAATCCGCTCAAAACAGCTACAGCACATCCGTTTATAACAGGGATTACAATGGAGAAGGCTGTGGAAAACCAGCCATAATTCCAAAATGATGATAGCTTTTTTCCACTTACCATGCCCATCTCAAGAAGGAATATTGCTAAAAATCCCTGGAATATGTCTGTGGTAAATGGTTTGATCCCTTCCGCCTGTTTTTCATTGGCCAGGATGCCAATAACAAGACTTCCCAGAATTAACAACACACTGCCGTTTGTGAAGGAATGTATTATGGTGGTTTTTAAATTTCCGGTTTCTAATTTGTTGTTTTGGTGACGCATCATTAAAATTACGCCCACAATAATTGCCGGGGCTTCCATCAAAGCCATTACGGCTACCATATGTCCGCCAAAATCGATGAGCTGGCTGTCAAGAAAGGCTGAGCCGGCAACAAAAGTTACCGCACTAACCGATCCATAAGCGGCGGCAATGGCTCCGGCATCAAAGATATTTAGTTTTCTTTTTAGGATAAAAAAGGTATAGAGTGGCACTAAAGCAGACAGCCCAATGCCTGCCACAATGGACCAGAATATCTCCATGGTTAATGGACTGCTGGACAGTTCTGTTCCACCTTTAAAGCCAATCGCAAATAACAGGTAGAGAGAAATGAATTTGGCCGAAGGGGCGGGTATTTCAAGATCACTTTTGACCTTTACTGCAACGATTCCTAAAACGAAAAAGAGTAGTGTGGGGTTGGTCAGATTAGCGATCAGAATATCAAAGTTCATGAGCAATAATTAAATGAACAACAGAAATAAAGATAACAGGAGGCGAATATACTCTTTTTCGTAAGTTGCCACAAATCGGGTTGATCGTTACATCGGCCCACCAATCCCAGTTATGTTGGAGAATGTAAGGGTAAAGTGTTTAAAATAAACAATTTAAATTTATTGATAAATTATTATTAAAAACAGAATTACTCCTTCAATTTATAAATAATTTAATGCAGAATGCAAAAAATATCAACGGATAAAATCCTCTTCAATGAATTTTCCCAGGGACTTGTACTTTTCATACAAATCGTCATAAATTTTTGCATTTTCAGCATTCGGTGTATATTCTTTCTCAAAACCTTGTCCCATGTGCTCCTGTGCCGCTTTAAATGTCTTATGCACACCGGCAGCTACTGATGCTGCCATGGCAGAGCCAAGCGCACATGTTTCTTCAGATTTTACAACTTTAATGGGCATATTTAAAACATCAGCAACTGTTTGCATTACAAATGGTGATTTTTTTGCTACCCCACCGAGGGCGATAATGCCATCTATTCGCGCACCTTCTTCTTGGAAGCGTTCAACAATTCTCCGTGCGCCATAGGCTGTTGATTCCACAAGAGTCCTGAAAATACGTGGTGCGTCGGAACCAAGAGTCAGATTGGCTATTGCTCCTTTCAGCTCCTGGTTGGCGTCTGGCGTTCGACGGCCATTCATCCAGTCAAGGGCAATTTCTCCACCTGCACCAGCAGGGATGTCAGAAGCTGCTTGTGAGAGCTCTTTTATCATATTGCCTGCAATTTCATCTTTTATTTTTTGTTTTGTATCAGAGGTAAGATATTCAGATTTGGCCAAAACATTTTCTATCGGCCACATAAGTACATTTTTGAACCAGGCATAGATGTCGCCAAAGGCTGATTGCCCGGCTTCAAGACCAATCATGCCTGGGGTTATTGAGCCGTCCACCTGTCCGCAGATGCCCCTTACTGTAGTGTTTCCCACTTCGTTTTCCGGCGCCACAAGCATATCGCAGGTGGACGTTCCCATTACTTTGCTCAGGTAATAGGGCTGTATTTCGCCACCCACAGCTCCAAGGTGAGCATCAAAGGCTCCTACACCTACTACTACGGTTTCAGGAATGCCCAGTCTGGAAGCCCATTCAGGCGAGATGTTGCCTGCCTGCTGGTCACTGGTATACGTTTCCGTATACAACCTTTCTCTTAATCCTTCCAAAACAGGATCAACTTTTACAAGAAAATCTTCCGGTGGAAGCCCGTGCCATTCAGGATGCCACATGGCTTTATGCCCGGCTGCGCAACGGCCTCTTTTTAAAACAAGTGGATCGGTATTGCCGGTTAGCAGGGCGGGTACCCAATCGCAATGCTCCACCCACGACCAGGCTGCGTGCTTTACTTTTTCATTTTTGCGAAGCGTATGCAGTATTTTTGCCCAGAACCACTCTGAAGAGTATATTCCACCTTCGTATTTTGTAAAATCAGTACCTCCCCAGGTGCGGCATACATGGTTAATTTCTTCAGCCTCTTTTACAGCAGTATGATCTTTCCACAAAATAAACATGGCATCAGGATCATCTGTAAACTCTTTTTTCAACGCCAGGGGGATGCCTTCCCTGTCAACCGCTACCGGTGTTGAACCTGTGGTATCTACTGAAATGGCCGCAATATTTTCTGCAGTACCTGCCGGTGCCTGCTTTAAGGCCTCTTTAATTACAAATTCGAGCCCCTCAATGTAATCAAGAGGATGTTGCCTGAACCGGTTTTCACTGGCGTTACAAAACTGTGCTTTTTTCCATCGTGGATATTCAAAAACAGCGGTTCCGGCTTCTTTCCCGGTTTGGGTATCTACAATAAGGGCACGTACAGAGTCAGTGCCATAATCAATACCGATAGTGAATTTATTTTGCATGGCGGATTATTTTTCTTTTAAAATTAAAATATCCCAGGGCGCTATTGAAACCGTCCGGGATTTTGTATACATTTTGTTATTTAATAAGTTTTCTGCATTCTTTGTAATGGCAAGGTTTTCAGGGTAATTGCTATAATTGAATATAAAATGCAAATAATTTCCCTGTGCATTTTTACCACTTCTTATTTTAACTGATGAAGGGCTATGAATTTCCAAATTCCCTTAATATTTAATTTAGATAATACTTTCTTACTTCTGGCCATAGTAAGCATCTTTCCCGTGCTTTCGCGAGTAGTGCTTTTCAAGCAAATAATGCTCAATAGGTATTTTATTTCCTAACACCTCATTGCGGAAAGCCATTTTTGCCACCTCTTCCATAACTACGGCGTTGTGAACTGCATCACCAGGATTTTTCCCCCAGGAGAACGGGCCATGTCCGTGGACCAGCACGCCTGGAAGGGCTTTCTCATCGAGGTTTTCAAAACGTTCAGCAATCAGCTTTCCCGTGTTCAATTCGTATTCATCTTTGATCTCCTGTTCAGAGAGCAATCGAGTACAGGGAATTTCTCCATAGAAATAGTCGGCATGTGTTGTGCCATAGGCCGGGATAGACCTGCCAGCCTGTGCCCAGCTTGTGGCCCATTCGCTGTGGGTATGCACAATACCTCCAATGGTGTCGAATGTCCGGTAAAGCTCCAGGTGGGTGGGGGTATCAGATGAGGGCTTTTTATTCCCATCAATTTTATTTCCATGAATATCAATTACCGGAATATCTTCGGGCCTTAGTTCTTCATAAGAAACACCGCTGGGTTTGATGGCTATCCAACCATTCTTGCGGTCAATTCCCGATACGTTGCCCCACGTAAATACCACAAGTTTATGTTTTACCAAATCCATATTTGCTTCATAAACCTGCTCCCGCAGGAGCTGCATTTCATTATTCATATTCTAACATTTTTTTTTGTGGAATAATAAATTCTAATATTATTTATACAATGCTCTGTTCATCATATAATACATTTCATTCCAGCGTATTTCTTTTTCAAAATTATCAATCTTCGTTTCCTTGTCGATCAACAGGAATTCGATGCCTGCAATTTCAGCAAAATCTTTAATTGTTTGGGTAGAAACGCTTTTGCTAAATACCGTGTGGTGCGCACCTCCGGCTCTTATCCATGCTTCCGCGGCCCGGTTTAAATCTGGTTTGGGATCCCATAATACTCTGGCTACAGGCAATTTTGGCAGCGGGTTACAGGCAACAGCTTCCACTTCGTTCACCAAAAGCCTGAAGCGGTTTCCCATATCCATCAATGATGCATTCAGGGCCGGGCCGGGTGCAACATCAAATACCAGCCTTGCAGGGTCGTCTTTTCCCCCAATGGAAAGCGGGTGAATTTCGAGGTTTGGCTTACTGGAGGCTATGGAAGGACATACTTCAAGCATATGGGCTCCCAATACCCTTGCATTTCCCTTTTCAAGGTGGTAGGTGTAATCTTCCATAAAAGATTCACCCCCGGGCAGGCCTGCCCCCATAACTTTAAATGCACGCAAAAGGGCTGCTGTTTTCCAGTCGCCTTCAGCACCAAAACCATATCCTTTTTGCATAAGCCTTTGAACGGCCAGGCCAGGAAGTTGTTTCACACCACTCAGGTCTTCAAAATTTGTGGTAAATGCCTTAAAATCTCCTTCCTTCAGGAATTTTTCCATGGCTATTTCAATGCGGGCATGGTAAAGTAATTTGCTTTTAAGCTCCTCTTTTTCCGAAGCTTTAAAAATATAGGTGTCAAGATACTCTTCTACCATGGCAGATGCCTCTGATTCAGTTACGTTTTGTATAGCCTCTGCGAGTTCACCTACACCGTATGCCAAAACATCATAGCCAAACCGAACCTGTGCCTCTACTTTATCGCCATCGGTAACCGCCACTTCGCGCATGTTATCACCAAAACGTACCACCCGTGCGTTTTGCATATCATGCCAGGCCATGGCAGCCCGGCACCAGGCCTGCAATTTTTCAATAACACTCTCATCTTTCCAGTGGCCCACAATAATTTTGCGTTCAATGCGCATACGGCTCATCAGGTAACCAAATTCCCTGCCACCATGAGCTGATTGATTCAGGTTCATGAAATCCATATCAATGTCGTTCCAGGGAATTTCCCTGTTGAACTGGGTATGGAGATGCACTACGGGCTTGTGTAGAATTTTTAAGCCTGATATCCACATTTTTGCCGGGGAAAAAGTATGCATCCAGGTAATTACCCCAATGCAGGCAGGAGAGGCATTGGCTTCCCTGCAGGTGTTATAAATTTCGTCAGGGGTAGTAACTATAGGCTTGAAGCTTATGCTCACAGGAATACTGTTTTCATTGTTCAGTGCATTGGCAATTTCTTCGGCATCAGCAGATACCTTTTTAAGTGTTTCTTTTCCGTAAAGATGTTGGCTGCCGGTGACAAACCACAGTTCGTAAGTGTTATTGTTTTCCATTGTTTATAATTTCAAAGTGATAACCATTATTAAGTAATTCATTGTATTTTGATGGATTGAACTTATATTTGTAAGCACCGCGTTTTGATCCGGTCATGTCCTTTTCAGGTAATTTTTCAAGGATATTCATGGATAAAATTTTCTTTCTGAAATTTCTTTTATCTATTTGTTGCTGATAGATTGATTCATAGAGAGCCTGCATTTGCGGAAGTGTGAACTGAGCCGGCAGTAATTCAAAACCAATGGGGCGGGAGGCAGCTTTTCGGCGAAGTCGCAGAATGGCTTTTGCTACCATTTGGTTATGGTCAAAGATGAGGTTGGGAAGCCCATTAAGGGGATACCAGCAGGCATTTCGATTGGATTTGTTTTCTTTAAATTTTGTAGTACTGATGAGGGCATAATAGGCTATACTCACCACGCGTGCTGCGCTATCGCGGGCAGGCTCACCATATGTTGCCAATTGCTCCAGGTATATATTTTCAAGGCCGGTAAGCTTATGTAAAATGCGTTGTGCAGCCTCATCCAGGTTTTCTCCCTGGGATAAAAAGCCGCCCACAAGAGACCACTGTCCCTTACCTGGCTCAAAATCCCGCTTTACCACCAACAGCTTTAATCCATCTTCATCGAAGCCAAAAATAATACAGTCAACGGCAAGATAGAATTTTGTATGTGCTTTGTAGTAATTTTCCATTTAAGTGTCAAATATACACTTAAAATATTTGCAAATCAACTATTTTCTTCAAAACCTAAAAGTAATCATGCCATAGCGGAATGACCACTAAAAGGTTTTATGAAGATTTTTTATTTAGCCTTTACTCCAAATTCCGGGGTATTGATGAGCGGAAATAATGCTCACCATTTATGGTGCACGTGCTCCTTTATCAGTTCATCATAAACCTGCTGCACCTGTTCTTTTTGATGCGCGGTAATTTCAGGTAAATCATTTGCCTTAAGGTTGGAGTGAACCTGTGAAACTTTGGATGCTCCTGGTATAACACAACTGACGGCATCAAAGGATAATATCCATTTTAAGGCAATGGGGGCCAGGTTGTCAGTGTCAGGAAATATTTTTCGCAATCGTTCTACAGCTTCTAAACCCACTTTATAAGGTACGCCTGAAAAAGTTTCGCCTTTATCGAATGCTTCGCCTTCTCGGTTAAAATTACGATGGTCTTCTTTGTCAAACTGGGTGTTTTCATTAAACTTTCCTGTAAGAAGACCGCTGGCCAGGGGCACACGTACAATAATTCCTACATTTTTTTCTTTGGCCAGCGGAAAAAACTTTTCTGCAGGCTTCATGCGGAACATGTTGAAAATAATCTGTACTGTTGTAACATTATCATATTCCGCTGCTTTTATGGCTTCCTCAACATTTTCCACACTTACACCCAGGTTTTGTATTTTCCCTTCTTTTTTCAAATCATTGAACAAATGAAAAATTTCCGGCCGGTAATACACTTCTGTTGGCGGGCAGTGCAACTGTATCAGATCAAGCGTATCAACCTGCAGGCGTTGCAAGCTGTCTTCAACAAACTTCCGTAATACTTCGGGCTGGTATTCTTCATTTGTGTGTGGCTGCAGGTATCTGCCACATTTGGTTGCCACATAAATGCTGTTTTCAGTTTTTTTTATGTTTCTGCCAACGGCTTTTTCACTTTGACCGCTTTCGTATACATCTGCAGTATCAATAAAATTTATGCCCTTACCCAAAGCAGTCTGCAGGATTTCGTCGGCATTGGCATCATCAAAACCTGATCCCCATTTGCCACCTACCTGCCAGGTGCCAAGCGATATTTCTGATACTTCAAATCCTGTTTTTCCAAGTTTTCTGTATTTCATAATCATGTTTTTTGGTTGTTTGAAATCTTGTTTAGTTTTTAGCAAAACAAGTATGGGTTAGGAAGGTTGAAAAATGACTTTTACCCTGTCAACCTAACCGGGGCCATAAATTGAATGAGTGCTTACATTTTGAATAGAACATCAATTAAAAATGACCCCAGCAGATATGTAAAGATTGGAAACCTTTTTTTTCTTGTAGGTCGTTTCGCTTCCCTGACGCTTGTGGGTGCCCTCATAATCCCTGACCATGGTGTATATGCCCAATTCCATAATATATTGGTTATCAATTTAGAATTTTTATATTACTAAATTGGGACATATTCTAAAGAATCTGTTGACTATATGGATATAGCGCATGAATTGGTCGGGAAATTCCATAAGGAAAATTACAATTTATGCCATTTTAATATACTGCCAATTAACACCCTCATTATTAAACCTACTGAAATAGAAGGGATATTAAACACCCTTTTTGAAGCAGAAATGAAGGAGGAAGGCATCAATTGAGAGTTGAAAACATACCGGTTTAATTGATATTTAAGCTTATAATATCGCAGTGATTTACAATGTTGATATGTAGATATTTTTATTTTATGATTGATTCTATGCTAACGTTTTAGTTTTCGATACTGTGACGGAGTTTTACCGGTAAATGACAAAAATCGGGTCGAAAAATAGTTAACATCATTGAAACCACACATAAAAGCAATTTCTTTTATTGGCAGGGTGTTGTTATTTAATAAATACATTGCTTTATTCAAGCGTAGTTGATTGATATATCGCTTGGGTGTGATATGAAAACTCTCATTAAACATACGCACAAGATGACGTTCTGAAACAGCGGCTACTTGTGCAATCTCTTTTAACTGTATTGGTGAACTATAGTGTTTTTCAATAAATGCCATTGCCTTTCCAAATTGATCAAGTTTTTGGGGTGTGGTTTTATTTGATGTCGCTTGATATTCCCTGCATAATTTTACAATAATTGCTGTAAAGCACGATTTAATGATTGTTTCATGACCACTTGCCTTTGTAAGAAACTCCTGCAATATACTTTCAGCTATTGACACAATGTCAGAACGGTTTTTAATGGATAAACGAATGTAGTTATTATTGCCTACAATCGATCGGGCATTTAAGGCAAACAATGCCTGAAAACCTGGCATCTGCAATAAATCCTCTCCAATTTCTCCCAGAAAATCGGATGAAAAACTGAAATTATAGATTTCTAACTGCTTTGGATCAGTAAAACCATGCCGAATATTTGGATCTTTGATAACAAAGACATCACCAGGTGATAATATATTCTCTTGTTTGTTAATAGTGTGCCGTGCTGTGCCCTTGGTAATAATAAATAGTTCATTAAATTCATGTGAATGCATTGGGAAATCTGTGTTTAGGACCGCCTTTTTAATATTGAATTCAAACAGGCCTCCTTGTTTTCGTAGAAATTCACTCGCAAAAGTAAATCGCATTTAAGTCTTTTTATTTAATAAATCTGTCGTTTTATTTGAGCATAGACAAATGATAAACATCTATATTTACCGTATTTAATGATAAATATATAAAAAAATTATTATTCATCGCAATGTCTAAAAAATTAATGTTTTAATTATATCATGAGAGATAGAATCAATGGTGCATTTCAATATCCGGATAAAAAGTTCTGTTATTATACAGGTAATGCAAATCAACAGGTTGCCAGTGCACTGGGCATAGAAAAATGGGACTGGACACCTGAAAAAGCATTGTTAATAGAGCCATTTTACGGTGATACACATACTATTGCACTTGCTATGGGTGGCGAAAAACGCTTTACTGCGGATGGAAAAGAATGGGTTGAACCGTGCATTAAGTCGGTGGATGATATTGCTAATATTACTGTTCCGGATGTTTACCAGGGGAGAACAGGCGAGATTATTGAAGTTATTAAAAAATTGCAGAAAGAAAATCCCGGACAAAAAATCCGTTTTCCGGATATACAATCTCCTCTTGGCATAGCAGAACTAATGTGGGATGACTCATTTTATATGGCTCTGATTACGAATCCCGATGAGGTCCATCAATTATTGAAAGTAATCACAGAATTTGTGATTAAGTATGTTAAAGCGTTGCAAACCATCCTTGGGAATAAATACAACCCTTCCTGTTTTCCGCATACATGGAGTCCAATCCCCGGATATTATATTGCCGATGATACCAATTCAATGGTATCACCCGAAATGCATCTGGATTATTCGATCCGTTATATCAATCAAATTACTAAAGTCGTGGGGCCACTGTTTTACCATTCATGTACATGGTTACCTCACTATTTTGATAACATGAAGCAAATTCAAAATGCAAAAGCAATGAATTGGAGTATCATTGTGAGTGATGATCCGGCCAAAATACTTGAAAACTTTTCAGGCAGTGTATTACTTTGTCCTCATATTCATTTAAATATGCATAAAGAGACAGGCATTCAAAAGCTGAATCTCAATATTAACTCAGAATATGATATGGTGAAATACATTTTGGATCACATGCTGGATAGTACTACATTATACATGCATCTGTACGATGATTTATTGGAAGATATTGATAAAGCAGTGTCTATCTATGAGTTGTTTGATTATTACGGTTATTCGCCCGCCAAAAATGGATATTAAACTTTAAAACACCTACAGTATGAATAGAAATCTAGTCAAATACACAGGGATTACAGATCAGGAAATTAAATTTTATCACAAGTATGGCTATTTATTGTTGCCAG
>Ga0207419_1002011_pt1 | contig 14028 bp, 14 predicted proteins | sample ElkSloMetagenome_4_FD_184723 | JGI IMG/M metagenome (GOLD analysis project Ga0207419, IMG submission 184723) | Hot spring microbial communities from Elkhorn Slough, Monterey Bay, USA - MD2A (version 2) | ecosystem: Environmental > Aquatic > Marine > Intertidal zone > Estuary: Microbial mat ... | reverse complement strand
GCGGATGCAGTATAAAGATATCCACGTATTTTGAATGGCGACATCCCTCCAGCGCTGCCGAGCCGGTGTCACCGGAGGTCGCGCCCAGGATCACCACCCGCTGTTGCTCGCGCTCGAGTACGTAATCCAGCAAGCGCCCCAGCACCTGCAGAGCAAAGTCCTTGAATGCCAGGGTAGGCCCATGAAAAAGCTCCAGCACCCACAATCCCTCGCCTAAATCTTTCAACGGCGCGACATCGGGATGGGCGAAGCCGGAGTAACTCTCATTGATGATGCGGGCCAGATCCGTATCGGGTATTACGCCGCCAACAAAGGGGCGGACAACTTCCAGGGCCAGTTGTCGGTAGTCGAGCTCAGCCCATTCCCGAAGTGTTTCCAGAGATAACTCAGGCAGCGACTCGGGAACGTAAAGCCCCCCATCTGGAGCCAGCCCGGTCAGTAGAACTTGCTGGAAGCTTTGTGGCTTTCCGCCGCCGCGGGTGCTGATGTATTTCAATTCTACTTCTCCGCCGTTCAGTCAGGCTGGCCGTGAAAGGGCTCAAGTCGGATGCGAGTAATCTTGCCCACCACATCGTCCAGAGCCTCCAGTGCGGCAATAGCCTGATCAAGCTGCTTTTCCTGTATCGTGTGAGTCAACAGCACAATAGGGATACTCTCACTGACAGCCTCTTTCTGGATAACGGCCTCAATACTAATGTTCCGGGATTCCAGGATGCTTGAAATACGTGCCATGACTCCCACTTTATCGACAGCCGGTATACGCAGATAGTATTCAGCGTCGATTTCCTCGATCGGTAGAACCTGAATGTCCGTTCGCTGCTGGGTATAGCCTAGTTCGGGGTAGACAGATTGATGCGCGCCGGCCCCAAGCTGTCGGGCCAGGTCGATCAAATCCGCCACTACCGCTGAGGCGGTGGCCTCCGCTCCCGCACCCGGGCCAGTGTACAGGGTCGAACCGACTGCATGCCCATGCACCAGCACCGCATTGTCTACTCCATTGACATTGGCAAGCAGACGGCGGCGGTCAACAAGTGTCGGATGAACCCTTAGCTCCGCCCCGGCTGGGGTTTTGCGCGCTATGCCAAGGTGCTTGATCACATATCCGAGCTCGGCCGCGTAGATGATGTCCTCCGTCGTGACATGGCTGATGCCTTCGGTATACGTGCGACTGAAATTTAGCGGCATACCAAAGGCGATCGAGCCTAGGATCGTCAGTTTATGGGCGGCATCGATCCCCTCCACATCAAATGTTGGGTCAGCCTCGGCATAACCGAGTTGCTGCGCTTCCGCCAGCACGTCATCAAATGGACGCTGATGCGCCGCCATCTCTGAGAGAATAAAGTTCCCTGTCCCGTTGATGATGCCTGCTAACCAATCGATGCGATTGGCGGCGAGACCCTCGCGCAGAACCTTGATGATGGGGATGCCGCCGGCGACCGCGCTTTCGAAGGCCAGCACTTTGCCTTTGCTTCTGGCCAGAGCGAAAAGTTCGTTACCATGCTCCGCGATCAGCGCCTTGTTGGCCGTGACCACATGTTTACCGCTGCCCAGCGCTTCGCGGATGAGTTGCAGGGCTGGATCATGACCGCCGATTGTCTCAACGATCACATCGACGTCCGCATCGGCAACGACCACGAACGGGTCGGCTCCAGTTCTGGGTACCGAACTGGTTAGCTCCGGCTTGAGAGTTCGCGTGGCAACATGCGTTACTTCGATCGACACTCCGCTTCTGGCGGCGATTTCACTGCTATTGTTCTGCAGCAGCTCCAAGGTGCCGCCACCCACTGTGCCCAATCCACAAATTCCGACACGTAACTTACCGGGAGGCTGTGTACTCAAAACCTTATCTCTCTCGCTGGGGCGTGGTGCGAAGAACGCATGGGGTGAATCGTGGGGTCGGCCGGAGTGGGCTCAATAATGGGGTCGGAACAAATTACTAATGGTTTTGTTTCGCTGTTCAGCGAAATTCCAAATCAATTTGATCCGACCCTTTTCCAGGAGCGCTTTAATTCAGTCCCAGCATAGAGGCCAGGGTGTCGGAATCCAGGTAGCCAGGGATAACGCGACCGTCGGGGAAGACGATCGCCGGGGTGCCCGAAATTCCCAGTTCATTGCCCAGCGCATAATGGGCCATGACGGGCGTTTCGCAGTCTCTGGCCGGCAGGTTCTGGCCATTCTTGGCCTGGGTCAGGCTGCGCTGTCGATCATCCGAACACCAGACCGAAATCATTTTCTCAAATGATGTCGCCTGTTCACCACCGCGCGGATAGGCGACGTAGCGAACTTCGATACCGAGCTCCAGAAGCGCCTCCAAATCCCGGTGCAATGCCCGACAATAAGTACAGTCAACATCGGTGAAAACAGTAATGCTGGTCTGGCGATCCTCGGGTTCATAGATAATCATCTCACTTTCCGGAATCGCTGCGATCTTCTCTTGAGTTCGCACCTGTCGGGTGCTGGAGGAGAGATTCAGCAGCCCGTCGGCCGTGGTCTGGTACATGTCTCCGGCGAAAAGATATTCACCTGACACGTCGCTGTAGAGAAGCTCTCCCGTACTCAGCTCCACCTCAAAGACACCGGTCAGGGGAGTGGCTCCTATATTGATGATCTGAATCTGATTCCCGGAGGCAATCTCAAGCGATTGCACCAGCCGGTCCCTAAGTATCGCTGGGACCGCAGCATTCTGGGCCAGGCTTGATAGTGGAAATGACGAAACTATTGCGAGCAGCAGAGTACTCATGCATAAGGGCAGTCGGAAGCGATTTGCAATCATTTTCAGTATTCTCCGGATGCTGTTTTAGTACTCGCCGTGCCTCTTAGGAGACCGGTCACCGCAAGCAGAGACGACGACCAGGTCGTGCTCTGATGGCTCAATATGCTGCTACTCAATAGTGCCACTTTATAGGGCCCGATACAAAACGGGAGCCGTTGAATAATCAACGACCCCCGATTCGAGACGAGTGGCACAGCTTGCAATCAGCACTGCCTGGACCGCGTCCTCAGACGCTTTTCTTATCGAGCTTCTCCGAAATCCGGGCAGCCCGACCGGTCAGCTCACGCAGGTAGTAAAGCTTAGCCTGACGGACATCGCCCCGGCGCTTGACTTTGACACTGTCCACGAGCGGGCTGAAGGCCTGAAACGTCCGCTCGACGCCGACCCCGTGTGAGATCTTGCGCACTGTGAAAGATGAGTTCAGACCACGATGGCGCCGACCGATCACCACGCCTTCGAAGGCCTGGAGGCGTTCCCGGTCACCCTCGCGAATCTTCACCTGCACGACAATAGTATCGCCGGGCGAGAAGTCCGGCAGGGATTTCTCCATCTGCTTCGCTTCGATTTGCTCAATGATTTTATTCTTGCTCATCACTCTTGTCTCCTGAATTCCTGTTTGCTGGCCGTAGAGGCCTGCGTGTCAAGGTCCTTCTGCCGGGACTGGTAATCCGCTTTAAATTCTGCCAATAGCTGCCGCTCTTCTTCGTTGCAACCCCGTTTCTCGAGGAGATCCGGGCGTTTCAGCCAGGTTACCCCAAGGCTTTGCTGCAATCGCCAGCGCGCGATTGCCTGGTGATCCCCACTGAGTAAGACCTCGGGCACCCGAAGTCCGGCAACCGTCGCCGGTCGCGTGTACTCAGGACAGTGCAACAGTCCGTCGCTGAAACTGTCCTCGCGAGCCGAATTTTCGTCCCCTAGCGCTCCCGGCTGCAACCTGATCAGCGCATCGATCAGGGCCATCGCCGCCAATTCTCCACCGCTCAGAATAAAATCTCCCAGCGACAGTTCGGTATCTATCTCCGATTCCAGCAGCCTGGCATCGATACCCTGATAGCGTCCACAGACAAGAACCAGGCTGTTTTGACTTGCCAGTTCCGCTACCCCCTTCTGCGTTAAGGGCCGTCCCTGCGGCGACAGGTAGAGCGTCTGCACCACAGTCTTTTCGGTGCTTCCAGTAGCAGTGCCTCCTGCGTGTCCCAGCGCCGATTTCGCCGCCCCGATCGCCGCCGCCAAGGGTTCGGTCTTCATCAACATCCCCGGACCACCGCCGTAGGGCTTGTCGTCTATAGTCTGGTGTCTATCCGTGGTGAATTGCCGCGGATTCCAAAAATCGAGGTGCACCAGACCATCTTTGATTGCCCGGCTCGATACGCCGTGCTCGCTCAGGGCCGCGAATAATTCCGGAAACAAGGTGACAATACCGAGCTGCATTGCGTTTCCCCTTTCGGTTTCCGGTAAATCCTGTGACCGCTCCTTCTTAATCCTGATCCGCCCTACCCCAGCTTGGCGCCGCCCCGAACCTTAGCGGTTCACTCCAGGTAGTCAGGATCCCAGTCCACCGTAATGAGCTGACTCTCGAGATCGACTTTCAATAACACGGATTCCGGCAGATACGGAATCAAGCGCTGCCTTTGGTCAACACTGCCTGGCTGCGGGACGACAACCAGGACATCGTTGGCACCTGTCTCAAGCAAGCGCTCGACTGTCCCTAAGCACGCTTGCTGGCGGTTTACTACCGTCAGTCCCTGCAGCTGATGCCAATAGAACTGACCCGGAGGCAATTGCGGGAGTTCGTCATCGCGCACCGCCAATTCCAGTCCGGTCAATTGCCTGGCAGCCTCCGGATTGTCGCAGCCCTTAAAGTGAACCAACAGCGAGCCTGAAGAGTTGCTGCTGGCATCGATTTCCAGCTCTGTTGCCGCCGCGCCACCTAATACACTGAAGCTGCTATAACTCAGCACATTTTCCGGTGGGCTGGTGAAAGAGTTCAGTCGCACCCAGCCCTTCAGGCCATGTGGTCTGCCGATTCGGGCCAGCACTATCGATGCGCCCGAACCGTGCGGCCGGCCCCCCGCTTCATCCCGCGCCATCGTGGGCCGCCGGAAAACTCGAATCAGGCTTCAGTAGTAGCCGTGGCTTTAGCGTCACGAGCCAGCTTGGAGACGCGTGGACTGAGCTGCGCGCCTTGAGACTGCCAGTAGCCAATGCGCTCGAGATCCAGACGCAGACGTTCTTCCTGGCCACGGGCCATGGGGTTGAAAAAGCCGATGCGCTCTATATAGCGCCCGTCCCGGGCGCGACTGCTGTCGGCCACTGTGACGTGGTAGAACGGCTTTTTCTTCGCACCGGTGCGCGCCAACCTAATTGTGACCATAAGATCTTCCCAAGTAATTCTTTAGATTTCAGTGACTTAGACTACGCCCATAGCGCTGGCGACGAGGCCCTGACAAAAAGGCGCGTATTCTATGCCATTAGCCCCCGATTTGGAAGTGTCAGCGCCAGCAAAACTGCTATCCAGACGCAGGTAACTTACTGGCCCGGGAACCCCCCACCGCTTCCCCTGCCACCCCCCATGCCCGGCAGGCCACGCATCATATTGGCCATGTTGCCGCCCTTCATCTTCTTCATCATTTTCTGCATCTGCTTGTGCTGCTTCAGCAGGCGATTGAGATCCTGAACCTGCGTGCCAGAGCCTTGAGTGATACGGCGCTTGCGGGAACCATTTAAGAGCATTGGATTGCGCCGTTCTTTTGGTGTCATCGAGCCAATGATTGCTTCCATGCGGCGAAACTGCGAATCATCGACCATTTTTGCGGCACCGGGCGGCAGACCACCCAGTCCCGGCATTTTGTCCATGATGCTGGTGACCCCGCCCATGCTGGCCATTTGTTGCAGCTGCTCCCTGAAGTCCTCCAGGTCGAAACTCTTGCCTTTCTTAATCTTTCGAGCCAAGCGTTCGGCCTTGCCCCGGTCGACCTTGCTCTCGGCCTGTTCGATGAGAGACAGCACATCTCCCATACCGAGGATCCGCGAGGCAATGCGATCAGGGTAGAAGGCTTCCAGAGCGTCCGGCTTTTCACCCATGCCGATGAACTTAATGGGCTTGCCGGTGATCTGCCGAACGGACAGTGCGGCACCGCCGCGGGCGTCACCGTCTGCCTTGGTGAGGACGACACCGGTAAGGGGCAAGGCTTCATTGAACGCCTTGGCGGTGTTGGCGGCGTCCTGGCCCGTCATCGCGTCGACAACGAAAAGTGTCTCGATGGGCTGCAGCTTTTTATGCAGGCTGCTGATCTCCTGCATCATCGCCTCGTCTATCGCCAGGCGCCCAGCAGTATCTACCAGCAGTACATCCATAAACTGGCGTTTGGCCGCTTTCATGGCGGCGGCGGCAATGGCGTTCGGGTCTTGTCCCCCCTCGCTGGGGAAAAAGGTGACATCGACCTCGCCCGCCAGAGTCTGCAGCTGCTGTATAGCCGCGGGTCGATAGACGTCGGTACTGACTACCATGACCTTCTTCTGCTGGCGCTGCTTCAGCCAGTTTGCGAGCTTGCCCACAGTCGTGGTCTTACCCGCGCCCTGCAGACCAGCCATTAAAATAATCGCTGGCGGTTGCGCCTTCAGATCCAGTTCGGCATTGGCGCTGCCCATGATCGCTTCCAGCTCAGCCTGGACGATCTTGATGAAAGCTTGCCCCGGTGACAGGCTCTTGGAGACCTCAGTGCCCACTGCCCGCAGGCTGACGCGATCTATAAACTCTTTGACTACCGGCAAAGCCACGTCTGCTTCCAGCAGCGCACGGCGCACTTCGCGCAAGGCATCCTGAATATTCGCTTCAGTCAGCGTGCCCTTGCCAGTGAGTTTACGAAACGTACCAGAGAGGCGCTCTGTCAGGTTATCAAACACGGATTGGATCCTTATGGGTCATAAAAATGGGTCGGAAAGTCAATGCACACGAGCCGGCGCAAGGTTGCCAATTATAGCGGGCCTGGAAGCCGCAAAAAAAGGACTTCAACCGCCTCTGCACTTGTGCCAAACTCTCCGGCTTCGATAACTACCCCATACTCCCATGCAAGTTACCGTAATTTCAGGACTATTTGCGGTTCTGTTTTACCTCATAGCTGCCACTTTACAGGCCAGTAAAGACTCCGGCAGCGGCAACATGCGCAACCAGGTTTTCAGCCTCGGCGCCGTGGCCGTGGCGGCTCATGCCGTCTCGGCGTTTGGCGTGCTGCGGATTGACGACGGCTATCGCTTCGGAATCGTGGAGATCTCTTCCCTGATCACTGTTCTCATTGCTGCTTCGGTACTCTTCAGCTGCATGCGCAGACCGCTGGCGAACCTCGCAATTCCCTTGTTTCCCCTGGCGGCTTTCGCCATCGTCATCTCCCTGATGGCACGCAGCGACTACCCTCCCATTAACATGAGCCCGGGACTGGCCAGCCACGTGCTGATCTCCATCATGGCCTACAGTATCTTCAGCGTTGCCGCGCTCCAGGCCGCCTTCGTCGCCTATCAGAACTACCAGCTAAAGCATGCCCATGCGGGTGGCATACTGCGTCACTTGCCGCCGCTGCAGGACATGGAGGCCTTCCTCTTCGAGTTACTCTGGATAGGGCAGTTGCTTCTGAGTCTTGGCATAGTAGCGGGGCTGGTTTTTTTCGACGATATCTGGGACAACGAAGGCATCATTCACAAGGCCTTCTTTTCCCTCCTGGCCTGGGTCGTTTTCGCGATTCTGCTCTGGGGACGTCACCAACGGGGATGGCGGGGTCGAACCGCCGTGCGTGGCACTTTAGCGGGCTTCGTACTGCTGATCATCGGTTTTTATGGTTCCAAACTCGTGCTGGAGATTATCCTGCGTTGACAGCCTCTGAGCAAAATCGTTGAGCCTGTGACCAAAGCGACTAAACTCTGACCCATGGAGAGCTCCAGCCCCTCATTGACGACGCTGCTGTTGACCTTTACAGCACTCATCCTCGCATCTGCCTACTTCTCCAGCTCCGAGACAGGCATGATGAGTCTCAACCGCTATCGACTCAAGCATTTAAAGCGGCACAATCATGCCGGTGCCACCAGAGCCAGCAAACTGCTGGAGAAACCCGACAAATTGATTGGCGTAATCCTGATTGGCAACAATTTCGTGAATTTTCTTGCCGCCTCGATCGCCACATCCATCGCCATTGCCCTGGTCGGCGATCCTGCGCCCCTGGCCACCGCCATAGTGCTGACTATGGTTGTCTTGATTTTCGCGGAGGTGACGCCAAAAACGGTAGCGGCTCTATATCCAGAGAGAATAGCCTACCCATCCAGCCTGTTACTCAGCCTATTGCTGCGGGTGCTGTATCCCGTAGTGTGGATAGTCAATTTTATTTCCAATGGTCTGGTGCGACTACTGGGTTTCAAACCTCAGCCCGACGAAAGTTATCAACAGCTCACGCCTGAAGAGCTGCGCACAGTCGTCTACGAGTCTGGCGAGCGCATACCGCGCAAACGCTATGGCATGTTGTTGAATATTCTCGACCTTGAGAAAGCCAGTGTTACCGACATCATGGTGCCGCGCAATGAAGTCTTGGGAATCGACATTGAAGACAACCTTACGGAGATTCTCGACCAGATTGCCAATAGCCAGCACACCAGACTTCCGGTTTATCGCCAGGACATCGATAACATTATCGGCGTGCTGCACATGCGCAGCGTCGGCAAACTGTTGAAACTGGAGAACCTCAATAAGGCTATGATAATCCAGGAAACCATCGAACCCTACTTCATCCCGGAGAGCACTCCACTCCACACCCAGCTTTTCAACTTTCAAAAGAAAAAGTTACGCCTGGCACTTATTGTGGATGAATACGGCGCCGTCAAAGGCATCGTCGCACTAGAGGATATTCTGGAAGAGATTGTCGGCGAATTCACCACCGATCTCGCTGCCAGCAGTAAGGATATCCATGCGCAACAGGATGGCAGCTACCTCATCGACGGTGCCACCAGTATCCGTGAAATCAATCGTACCCTGGGCTGGGATCTGGATAGCAGCGGCGCCAAAACAGTTAACGGACTGATGATGGAAATCCTGCAGGCCATCCCGGATTCTTCCGTGGGCATTCAGCTCGATGATTATTACGCCGAGATCGTGCAAATTAAAGACAACGTCATCCGCACTGTGCGCATGTGGGCGCGACCGACGCGCGTGGACCTGCTGATCGACGGCTGAAATCAGGCAGCACTGAATTGCCATTCGACGGGCAGCGATTGCTCCGTGACCGTCGCCAGACTCTGCCAGTGAAAAAAACGAAGCTGCGTCTCCTGACTACCCCTAGAACTCGCTGCGGCGGCAGCCTGAAAGCATTGTCCGAACCCGAATTGCCAGAAGCGCCAGCGCGCAGCTGAATCTTCTAGTCCTGCCTTGACGTCAAAATCCAGACAGCCGTCGGCGCCGAAACTGAAACTGAAGCGGTCGAGTCGTAAACCCAACCCGAGTCCCCGGGCCTTGAGATAGGCTTCCTTTAAGGTCCAGAGTCGGTAGAAACGCCGCTGTTGTTCGCTTCCAGTGAGCTTCAGTAATTCGTGGACTTCGCTCTCGGAAAAGTAGCGTTGGGCGATACGGGTGAAGCGCCGGAGCCTGTGGCTGTTTTCCACATCGATTCCCAGCTCGCTTGAACGACCGACGAGGATAAGCAGCAGGTCTCCCGAGTGACTCAGATTAAAGTGCACAGACTCGTTACCGGCTTGCGCAATCTGAGGCTTGCCGTATTCACCAATGGTGAATGCCCAGTCTTCCGGCGCACAATCCCGGTAGCGGCTGAGCGTGTATCGAAGCAAAACGCGACCAATCAGGAAACGCTGGCGGTGCCTGTCCAGGTGGTAGCGACGATAACGTTCCCACTCTGCAACATCCAGCCACTGCAAAGAATCGACAATGGAACGACTTGCCTTGAAGTCACTGTAGCGCGCCGAATACAGGTGCAATTGCTGCGTATTGAGCCGCATCACTTACCGCCCTGCTCCCAGATACAATGCAGCCCCTTGCGGGAAATATTGCCTTCAGTCGGATAAGCAAACGCGTTGTTGATATAAAGGGTGTCGCCGAGAGTAATGGACTGGTTTACGTGGCTGTGCCCGTAAACGTGGATATCGGGTTTGAGGCGTGAGAGCTGTTCACCCAGCCTGACGCTCCCAAGGACGGGGTAGACCTGGCGCTTTTTTGCAGGAATACGCTGCGGCATTACCGCTAGCGTCGGCAGGAAATGTGAGAAACTGATAACAGTATTTGCGACCGTGTTGGCGACTGCGTCCAGCCTAGACTCGTTGCAGCCCAAAAAATAATCGGTCAAAGATTTCTCATCGGCCAGCTTATCGGGCCATCGGCAGGCTCTAAAATCCCTCCAGGCACGCCGCAGTAACCGGCAGGGCTGGCCAAAACTGAAATCATACCAGCCAAGGAGCGGCACAATGCTCAGACCACTACATTGCCAGGGACTGGTGCGCACGAGCAAGTCGCCGCAAAGAGCTTGAACTGCGTGATATTTCTTGAGCGAGCAGTCCATCTCCGACCCGACCACCCAGAGCTCATGATTTCCCGGCACGAAAAAAACCTCACGAAACCTGGCCTGAAGTAGCCCTAAGGTTTCACCCAGAGTGTTAAGGTCGGCGCTGACATCACCAGCAAGAATGAGCAGATCCTGGCCATACTGTACCGGATCCAAAGTTCGTACCCAATCGAGATTCTGCGGATAGTCCGTGTGCAGATCGGACAGGGCATAGACTTTCAACTTGGCCTCCATTACGCCAGCGCTGCGGATTGTGCCCCTAGCTGCCGGAGTTATAATCATCCCATGAGCGAAAGTCTAGCTAGTCTTCTCGCAGAGGTTCGCGCCTGTCGGCTCTGTGCCGGCAAGATCCCCGAGCCAAACCCTGTGCTTAGTGCCTCTGCTGATGCGAGCCTGCTCATTGTCGGTCAGGCGCCGGGGATACGCGTGCATAACAGCGGCATACCCTGGAACGATCCGAGTGGTGATCGCCTGCGCCGGTGGATGGATGTGAGCACAGAGACTTTCTATGATAACCGCAGAATCGCCATCATGCCCATGGGTTTCTGCTTTCCCGGAAAAGGCAAATCGGGAGACCTGCCCCCTCGACCGGAATGCGCCCTGACCTGGCATGAGCGCCTGCAACAATGCTTGCCCGCGATTCGCTGCACTCTGCTCATTGGCCAATTTGCGCAAAATTATTACCTGGACGAGAAATACCCTAGCCTGACCGAACGCGTCCGGGACTGGCGGCGCTTTGCCCCTGGCACCTATGTACTGCCGCATCCTTCGCCGCGCAATCTACTCTGGCTGCGCCGTAATCCCTGGTTTGAACAGGAAGTCGTGCCTGAACTGCGGGCAACGCTGCGCTCTATTCTGGGATAGGTTTAGGCCCGTGGGAATGCTTGCGTATGAATTCCGCCAGCAGTCGGTAATCATCTCGGCGCGGATCTGAACGCCTCCAGGCCATGCCTATTTCACGGTTGACGTTTTCTTTAATGAAGTGCTTGAGCGTGAGCTTGGTATCGCCTAGTACATCCGCCTCCACAGACATGGCTGGCAGCAGAGTCACGCCCAGACCGTTGGCGACCATTTGCACCAGCGTGTGCAGACTGGTGCCCTGATAAACCAGATCACTGTCGGATTTTTCGAGCTTGCAGGCTTCCAGAGCATGATCGCGCAGACAGTGTCCCTCCTCCAGCAGCAGCAGACTTTCACCCTTTAGTTGCTGCTGTCGCACCTGTTTGCTCCTGGTCAACGGATGCCCAGGTGGCAGGCACAGGAGAAACTCATCTTTAAACAGACTCTCGGTCTCCATGTCGGGCAGTGGAAAGGGGAAGGCGAGAATAATCAGGTCCAGCTCACCCTGCTGAAGCTGATGCACGAGTTGGGCACTCAGGTCTTCCTTCAGGAAAAGTTTGAGCTTGTGGTACTTCTCGCGCAGTTCACGCAGGAGATGCGGCAGCAGGAAGGGCGCGATTGTCGGTATAACGCCCATGCGCAGCTCACCGGAAAGAGCCTCTTCATGCATCTTGGCCAGGCTGATGAAATCCTCAACCTCGCCGAGGATCATGCGTGCCTGTCCCAGCAGCTTTTCACCCAGAGGAGTGATGAGTACATTCTTCTTGTTGCGCTCGAAGATGACAACCCCGAGCTGGGATTCCAGCTCCTGGATTGCCGCGCTAAGTGTTGACTGGGTCACGTGAGAGGCCTCGGCTGCCTTGCTGAAATGTTTGTATTCAGCCACGGCGCAGAGGTATTTGAGCTGCTTCAGAGAAAGATTCATGACCCGAATAATAATCGTTAAAATCGATCAAAGCATCAATAAAAACTATTGGCATTGATTACTGACAACGCTTATCTTTAACTAAACCTTCACAAAATCCGTCCGCATCATACTTTGCGCTGACACGGTCTCACCCTTCACTACAGGAGAAAACCATGGAACTGAAAGGATCCAAAACCGAGGAAAACCTGAAAGCTGCCTTCGCCGGTGAATCGCAAGCCAATCGTCGCTACCTGTATTTTGCCCAAAAGGCCGACGTTGAAGGCTACAACGATGTCTCCGCTCTTTTCCGCTCCACGGCTGAAGGCGAGACCGGGCACGCACATGGCCACCTGGAATACCTTGAGGCTGTCGGCGACCCCGCCACCGGCATGCCAATTGGCAGCACTTCTGACAACCTGAAGTCGGCAGTTGCCGGCGAGACTCACGAATACACTGATATGTATCCCGGTATGGCCAAAGACGCCCGTGACGAGGGCTTTGATGAGATAGCTGACTGGATGGAGACGCTTGCAAAAGCCGAGCGCTCCCACGCCAATCGCTTCCAGAAAGCTCTAGATGCATTGGACGAATAAGACGAATAAGACGAATAAGACGAATAAGACGAATAAGACGAATAAATAGGTTAACGATTCGTCATCCTGCCGCCAACAGGCGGCAGGATGCGTTTTACGGCAGAACAAACGGCTATAAGTAAGGAATACGGCCATGTCAGGAGAAGGACGCGAAGGCGGTTTGGATGCACCAACACGCCATCCTCTCAATCAGAATGACCCTGAATTCTGGGATGAAGACTCCCTCAATAAGGAACTGGAAAGGGTCTATGACATCTGTCATGGCTGTCGCCGTTGCGTGAGTCTGTGCAATGCCTTCCCGACCCTATTCGATCTGGTCGATGAAAGCGAAACCATGGAAGTTGACGGTGTGGAAAGAGCCGACTACGGCAAGGTCGTCGACCAGTGCTATCTGTGCGACCTGTGTTATCTCACCAAATGCCCTTATGTTCCTCCCCATCCCTGGAATGTCGATTTTCCCCACCTGATGCTACGAGCCAAGGCCGTCAAATTCAGCAAAGGAAACTCGAAGTTGCGGGACCGCCTGATCACCAGCACTGACATGGTCGGCAAGCTGGCCGCGAAACCGCTGCTCAACAGGCTCGTCAACGGCGGCAACGGCAATGCCACCGTACGCAAGGCGCTGGACAGTGGTCTCGGAATCCACAAGGCCGCGTGGCTGCCCCCGTTTGCGCGCAAACCAGCGCGACAACAGCACGCTGTGCTGAATTGGGATCCGGAGCGATCCAAACCCCTCGCAGACGCCGCGCACAAGGTGATGCTATTTACTACCTGCTACTGCAATTTTAACGAGCCCAACATCGCAGACAGCGTCATCAAAGTGTTGCAACACAATGACGTAGAGGTGTTCATTCCCGAGCGTGAGCATTGCTGCGGCATGCCCAAGCTGGAATTGGGCGACCTGAAGTCGGTGACCCAACTCAAAGACGCAAACATACCGGTTTTATATCGTTCTGCTCAGAACGGCTTCGCGCTGGTTGCCGCTGTGCCTTCTTGCGTGCTGATGTTTAAACAGGAACTGCCGCTCATGTTTCCCGAGGATGAACAGGTCAAGGCTGTTGCCGCGGCCTTTCATGATCCTTTCGAATATCTGTACAAGCTGCACAAACAGGGTCAGCTAAAGACCGATTTCAAGAAATCTCTGGGTAAAGTCAGCTACCATGTCGCCTGCCACCAGCGGGTGCAGAATATCGGGCCGAAGACGCGCCAGATACTGGAGCTGATCCCGAAGACCACCGTCAAGAGTATCGAGCGCTGCTCGGGCCATGACGGAACTTACGGCGTAAAGAAAGAGACTCTGCAGTTTGCCAACAAGATCGCCAGGCCCATCGTTCGTCAGATCAAACAGGAAGAGCCGGATCTCTA
>Ga0207419_1002010_pt1 | contig 14042 bp, 13 predicted proteins | sample ElkSloMetagenome_4_FD_184723 | JGI IMG/M metagenome (GOLD analysis project Ga0207419, IMG submission 184723) | Hot spring microbial communities from Elkhorn Slough, Monterey Bay, USA - MD2A (version 2) | ecosystem: Environmental > Aquatic > Marine > Intertidal zone > Estuary: Microbial mat ... | reverse complement strand
ATTAAACTTTATCCTAAGTTGAGCGGTTGGAGCAAGCGAACAAGCGCTTTACTTAGGGTTAACCCCGTTTTAGAATATAGCCTGCCCCGATAAACGGGGCAGGCTCTTTACTTAAACGATTGAGCGTAATCGCTCAATTTGGGTTTATTTCAACTATATGTAAACAAATTGCAAGTTACCATTAAATTCGTGGTAGAACCTTTTTTATTATTTGTAGGCATTAATGGGTTATAATCGCCCACTAATGATTGTGCTTTGCCAAACAGATATATCTTTTGAATTAGGATACCTAAAGAAGGATGTATTTGAAAATATTTCGAAAAAGGTAAAAAACTGATGGTAAAAATGAGCCACTATATTGCGTCAATCAAAAAAAGCAACATTTAAACCACATTTACAACCACATTTACAACTATATTTAAACAGTATTTTAGTCCTGTAAAAATATTTAACCACAAAATAAGGGTAGTACCAAAAATAAAAATAATGTTTATGTAATGCTTATAAAAAATACAACAACCCATACCCTACACCGCCAATCACGAGCGATGCCATAAATACAGGAAGCAAATTTTTGTTGAGTATTGCCTTAAAATCATCAACACCTGCAACCGCTGCCGCCGCAATTATATTGAACAGACAAACGGCATTTCCAAGTGATGCACCCGCAAGCTGCAGTCCCAGTATAATCTCAGTCTGCAAATTGAGGTTAAGGGCGGCATTATATTGTACCGGTCCAAAAATTATATTCGAAACAGTGGTACTACCCGTGATAAAGCTACCGATAACCCCGATAAAAGGGCTGAACAGTGGATATGCCTGACCTGATTGTACAAAAACACTGGCAATAGCCTCTATCATTCCTGGTAGCTCTTCGCCTCCGCTGTTCATCATTAATTGTGTAATAGCCAGGGAAGGGAATAATATCAGAAATACGGCAACGGTTTTGTTTATCACTGGCTTCAGATTTACGTTGTAATCCTTAACCCGGTGAAGTGCGAATAAGGCCGCAATTACAAAAGGAATAAGCGGAGAACGGAAAGGTTGAAGAGAAGCGCTCACACCTGTTCCATATATTTCGGAAAAATCTATTTTGTAGGCAAGGATATCCATAAGAGCAGGAAAAAGCTTTGGCAAAAGCAGTATTACCACAAGCAAAAAGTAAGGAACCCAGGGTTTCCAGTTAAAATTTTTATTCTGAAAAAAGAAAATGTAAGAAAATAAAGCCATAAATACAGATGCTATAATACCGGTGAGCTCCATAAGCCAGTAGGAAGCTACGGTAAACGGAATTAAAATAACCACGTAGAGCCACCAGCCATACATTTTTGCTTTTTTACCTGTAGTCTGTTTCAGGTATCCATAGATAAAAGCCATCACTAAAAGGCCACAGATAAAAATAGCCAAAGAGGCATATAAATAAATAAATTTCACGGACCCAAAACTCAACTCAAGGGGAAGTTCCAGTCCGGCAATTACAGGTGTACCCACCGCGCCTGATATGGCAAAAAATCCATTAAGCAGTAATACCACCGCTATTGAGAGCACTGCAGGATAACCCATGGAGATAAGCAGCAGGGGAACAATGGCTCCGGGTGTACCAAAACCGGCCACACTCTCGAAAAATGCGGTTAGAAAAAGTGCCAGAAAAAAGAAACGAAAATTTTTATCGGGATGAATAGTGGTAAGTGAGCTTTTTATCTGTTCAATGTAACCCTTTTGCTCCATGATGTGATAAAGCAATACGGCGCCAAAAATGATCATGAGTATGTTTACCGTTCCTATAAAAGCACTGAATATACTGGCAAAAAAGGTAAGCCACTCACTGCCACTGATAAAGAACAACACAATAGAGGCGGCAAGACCTGCATAAATACCTGTTCTAACGTTACGTATAATACTTAATATCAGCAATAAGAGAATTGGTAAAAAGGATAAGAGGTTATAATATATGACCATTAGCTTGCTTGTATATAATAAATGACCACAATATTACTTATTGCCAATGAAAATTAAAAAGTAAAAAAGAATATTTTTAACCATAGCCCGCTTTTGGTTCATCGGATTGAAATATAAAGTAATATTAGGAATCATTTATATACAATGGATTAATGCCCTACTGGTATCGTAAAGATAAAAGTAGTGCCTTTATTTATTTCACTTGTTCCCCATATCTCACCTCTATGACGTTCCACAAATTCTTTGGATAATATCAGCCCAAGGCCTGCTCCTGTTTCATTATTTGTACCCCTACGGGAAGACTCCGCACCAATAATAAAGATATTTTTCAGAAATTCGTTTTCCATGCCTTCTCCCGTATCGGAAACGGTGGTATAACACGATTTCTGATCGATAAATGATTTTATTAAAATGCGTCCTTTAAAAATTCAAAGGGTGAGTGAAGGATACACATATTTATTGTTGACATGACACTAGCCACTTTTGTATGCTCATCACTGCTTCAAGCAGGTCAGGTAAAGAATGAATTAGCTAATCAAAAAAGAAAAATGTAGTAATTTTAGTTCTCTGTTTAATAAATGGAGCTGGAGATGGTGACAATCATAGTTTTTTTATATTTTCACATGGTGAAATCAATATTAGGCTAACTTTACAATTTGGTATTAAAAAAATGAGCAAAAGGGTTTTATTATTTCTAAGCAATGGCTTTGAAGCCCTCGAAGCAAGTGTATTTACAGATGTTTGTGGATGGAGCACAACCTATGGCAATCAGCCGGTGGAGCTGATCACTGCAGGATTACACAAAAATGTAACAGCAACCTGGAATTTTAATGTAGCGCCCGAAGTGGATCTGATGGAGATAAATCCGGCAGACTATGATGCACTTGCAATTGCCGGTGGATTTGAAAAAGCAGGTTTTTATACCGATGCGTATGATGAGAGATTCCTGGATGTAATACGGGCCTTCGACCAGCATAAAAAATACATTGCTGCCATTTGTGTGGCTGCCCTGCCACTTGGGAAAGCTGGCATACTGAAAAACCGTCCGGCCACTACGTATGGCCTTCCCAATGGTGAAAGGCAGGATCAATTACAGGCTTTTGGTGCTGTACTGCAACTGGCTCCCCTTGTGGTGCATGAAAATATTATCACCTCATCTGGCCCAAACACTGCGGTGGATGTGGCATTTAAGCTTTTAGAACTGCTTACCGATAAGGCAAATGTTGATAAGGTAAAATATTATATGGGGTTTTGTTAGCTTCATCCTAAAGTCCTTTCAGTAAGATTTGAGGCAAGCAAAAAAATTAAATTATTTAATGAAATCCCTCTAATTCGTCTATTCCTATTTTATAAATATTTCCAAAACCATTTAGGGTACTATTGGCAATGGTTTTAAGTTCATCTACGTTATCGAGTTTCTCCTTGTTCTGGGATGCTCTTTCACTGGTAAAATAAAAGTTCCCTGTTTGCCAATCAACAAAAGGACAAAAATCCAGTTGAGCAGAGTTTATTGTATTCCCCATATTCTTTGCTTTTGTCCAATTACCTGTAGAGTCTTTATAACTGATATATAAATCACCTCCTCCAAAACCGTCTTCCCTGCCATAGGAACCAAATATAATCATATGCTCTTCCGGACTGATATATGCATTAAATTCATAGGCGGCAGAGTTTATTTCATCAGGAAGTGGTTTTGGTGTTTGAAACTCACCACCAATAAGTTCTGAGATATAAATATCCTCCAGGCCCACGCCATATTCTCTCGTTGCGGTAAAGAATAAATTCCCTTTTAAACTTAATGAGGGAAAGAATTCGTCCGCTGTAGTATTTATAATTGAATCCAGGGCAATGGGCGCTGACCAGCCAGCTTCAATTCTGTCACTATACCAAATATTATAATCATTTCTGGTGGTGTCATCGTAAATGGGTCTGTCGGAAGCAAAATACAATCGGTTGCCATTATGGCTATAAAACGGCTCAATATCCTGAAATTCCCCGGATATGTTCAAGATTTCAGGCTCATTCCATTCATCCTCTGTTTTGCGCAAACCAACCAGACACCTTCTGGAATGTTTATAATCTCCCAGGGTATAAATAATTTCATCTCCTTGGGGAGAAATTGCTATATCTCTTTCATATAAAGGTGTAGATATTACATTTTCACCCAGCAAGGTTAAACTGTCTGATACGGACTGAATATCAATGGCTGATGTTTTTGAAAAATCTTTCTTTGATTGACAATTGGTTAAAGTTAGTAATGTAAAAAATATTAAGAAACCGTATTTCATAAATATTCAGATTTTCAAGATTTTATGATAAATGAGACACAAACAATTCTGATGCCAGGGAAGAATTTGCAAATATATAAGAAAAATAAATGCTGCTGCATAAGAATTCTGAAAGAAAGAAAAACCTGAAGTAGTTCCAGGAGCCTATCAAATTTTTTAAACCTAAGTTGGTCGAAACGAAAATAACGGGGTTCCGCATTATTTAGAGTTAACCTTTGGTTTAGGAAGTTTTGGCTTTCCATTTTGTTAGGTGAAAGTATTATATTTGCTGAATCGATGCGCGTAAACGCTTAATATGGGTTAAAGTTAAAGCAGTTTTATAGGCTCAAATAAGAAGAAAATACAATTGTGGCTGAGGCCTCTCAACTAAATATCACCCCTGGCTTTGTCAAGAATTCTCCAATTAGCTTTTGACAAATAGCATCTTGCATTATTGAATGCTAATACTTTCCATTTAGGATCTATTTATCTGGTTTTGTATTGCGCTATTTTTTCTTCAGGTAAATTCAGAAACCTCGCAGCATTATTAAAGAATATGTCTTCTTTTTGACCTGGTGTTAAAAATTCTGCTGAATTAACTGCTTCTATCGCAATATCGATGGTTTCCGGCCATACCATCTGGTCACTACCAAACATAATTCTTTTTCCAAAACCTGAATCCACTAAACCTTTCAGAAAATTGTGAAATTCAGGTTTGGGCAGGATCCAATTAATTGCGGCAATATCAATATATAATTGCGGATGTGCATACATCATGGCTTTCATATCTTCCAAATAAGGCCAGCCCCCATGCATAATATACACTTTCATGGCCGGATGGCTCACAAGTACTTCCTCAAGTTGCAAAGGATTTGCATTTTTAACCCTTACTTTATCCATGCCCAAATGGTAAATTCCTCCCGGCGGACCACCAGGCATAATATGGAATCCAACTGGTAAATTATACTTTTCAGCTAAATCAAAATATGGTTTTTGACTGGCATCATCAGCCGTAATACCTCCATAAAATGGATTTAGTTCTCCAATTGCGGCAAGTTCTCCTTTTTCTGCCATTTCCTCTAAACGTTCCAATGGCATATTTCTACCGCCAATCAAAATCCTATCTGGGTCGTCCTCAAACCATAATTGACCATCGGAGGTAAGGGCAAGCACAATATGATGCTCATCAAATTTTTTAAAGGTTTCTGTTTTCTGTTCTTCTGGCGTTTTAACACCTTTATAGACCTCATTCTTTAGGGGGTTGGGATGATCCATTCCAAACATTCTACCTCCCAATTCAAGATTATAGGCATGGACATGCATGTCAATTATAGGTCCTGTATACCGATCATTGGAATTGTTGGATTGCGCACTGGCTTGATTTGCATTTTGATTAAAGCCTAGATTAGCAATCAGAGTAAATATCAACATAAACAGTTTGACTTTCATAAGGCCGAATTTAATATGTAGTACTTTTTATTATTCTTTTCCCAGCTCAGATTCATGAATATGCACTATTTTCCATTTCCCATTATTCTTTTTCCACACGTATGTGAATGCACCTGTACCATAATCGTATGGTTCTCCATTGGTCAAAATCGTTGTTGAACTTGTAGAATTAAATCCAACTATTGCAATGTCTTTTGATAATACCTGAACGTCGTAATTCTCAACTTCCATTTCCCATACCTTTGTTGTTGACATCCATTCTTTAAATACCTTGAGAAATTCCTCATTTGACGAAGAAGCTAAAAACCCATGCCAATAATACCGGATATTATTATCATGATATACCGATACTTTATCCATGTCAACAGTTTCCCATGTTTGGTTATATTTATTTGTTACCTCTATTATTTCTTGCTTTATGATTTGAGTGGAGTTCATTTCAGAATCACATGAAATAAAAAAAACAGTAATCAAAATAGATAAATATCTTTTCATGATGGTTATTCTATGTTTACTGAAAATTTGGTACTGATATTCATTGGATAATATTTTAAACAAATGTATAACTTTTTACCTGCTTTTCCCAATAGATTATACCTTACATGCATTCTATTCTCATTAACGCTTACGAATCCACCTTCTCCTGCTTTTCCAATTCCTTTTCCTGCTCTTTCATGGCTTTTTCATGCTCCAGTTTTGCCCGGTAATCTGAGCGGCGTCTTTCCAGGTTACGGATGGCCTTTTTCCGGCCATAAATGATCAATCCATCGCCGGTGTAAATCTGGGTGTCGCCGTGTGGGGTACCTACATATTCGCCATTGCTGCGCTTTATGCTAATGAGGTTTAGCCCTTCCTTTCGCAAATGAATATCTTTAAGCTTCTTGTTCTCTATCCAGTCGCCTGCACTTACTGTAATCACGGTTATCTCATACTCTTTTGAGAGGTGCAATAACTCCACATAATCCCGCACAGTGATACTGGTGAATTTTTCCAATGCACGCTTAATCCAGTGCGCCAAAATGCGATCAGCCCACCGACTTTTGGAAACAATCCACAAAAGACCTAAGCTACCTACAATTACAATAATCCTGATATAATTAGGCAAGCCTCCTTCCTGCTGGCTGATAAAAGTAAGCATCAGCGAGGCTACCGCTGAGATAATCCCGACATTCCCTATCAGCATAAGGCTTAATACAATACGTCTGCGTACCGGATGCCTTACAATGCTTTCGGTTTCATTGGTGGTATACCCTACTCCTGTGAATGCAGAACGTGCCTGGAATTTCGCAACCGGTTTTGAAAGGCCTGTGTGAATAAGCATCTCCGTGGCTATTTTTGTAATGAGAATAGATAATATAAAGATTATGATTAAACTAATCAGTGAACCCATTGCATAAATTTTTAGTTAACCTTTAACAGGATGCGTTTGTACCGCCTCCCAATAGTTAAACCACTAAGTAAAAAGATAGTTTGAATTGGCTGAACGAGTCGTATGGCGTCCCCTACCCTTTGGGTGCCAACTCCTGAACACGGGTTTTCAGGTAGTTCAGTCTTTCCTGCTTTTCAATATCAAATGTATTGCTATCGGCCAACAAGTGCCTTAGCAATATTTCTGCCTTCTTATAGTAAATGCGGCTCTTTTCAGGTTTATCCTGAGCATAGCTGAGCTCAGCCTGTGCATATAGAAGCTCCGACATTATTTCCAAGTGTCCATGGGTATAATTATGCTCCTGAATCAACTCGCTTGTTATTCGGAAAAAGGAAGTAAATGGGAACCCATGAGGGAGCAAACAAACCATCGGTTTGTCCTCCAAAAGAAAGGCGTTGATAATTTATTTGAAGATTACCTTAATGTGCGTCTGGTGAAAGAATAGAGAGGGTCGCCGGATAAGAGACATGAATGTAACAGGGGTATGCTGGCTTGACATTCACTTTTCTGGAGATTTTCTATATGGAGAAAGAAACGCAGCACCAATATTCTTATTCATAATGAATATAAATGTAGTTTCAATTGAACATTTTTGCTCTTATCAGAATCTATCCATATAGCAATGGCGAGTAATTATTTACTAAAAAAGTTATTAAAATGCAATACCGCAATTTAGGAAGATCAGGACTGAAAGTTTCAACTTTAACCCTGGGCACAATGACATTTGGTGGCAAAGATAAATTTGCCATGCTGGGCAACAGCGATGTAAAAGAGGCAAAGGAAATAATTGATTTGTGCCTGGATAACGGTGTAAACATGCTGGATACCGCGAATTTATATTCCTTTGGCGTTTCCGAGGAAATAATAGGTGAGGCCCTGAAGGGAAAGCGCCCCAAAGATGTATTAATTTCCTCTAAAGCACGTATGCGTGTAGGCGAAGGTCCTAATGATGCTGGTTTTTCACGTCATCACCTTATAAGAGAATGCGAAAAAAGCCTCAAAAGATTGCAAACTGACGTGATTGATGTGTATTACATGCACGAATGGGATGGGCAAACACCCATGGATGAGATGCTGGAGGCCTTAACAACGCTTGTGCAACAAGGAAAAATAAGGTACATTGGCTGTTCAAATTTCTCCGGATGGCACATCATGAAAGCGCTCGGCATCAGCAATGAAAAGAGACTTTCCCGCTTTATTGCCCAGCAAATCCATTATACGCCTGAAGCACGGGAAGCAGAATATGAGTTACTGCCTATTGCAGTAGATCAGGGTGTGGGCGCCACAATTTGGACTCCGTTGGCCGGAGGGTTATTATCGGGGAAATATACACGCAACAGTAAACCTGAAGGCGAAACTCGTGTAAATCTGGGCAGGCAGGAACCGCCCATTCGTGATCAGGAACGTTTGTGGGATATCGTTGATGTATTGAATGATATCGCAAAAGCGCACAATGTTTCCGCCGCGCAGGTTACCCTTGCCTGGACACTCTCCCGCCCTGGTGTGGCATCCATTGTTATTGGTGGCAGAAAAATCCATCAAATTAAGGACAATTTAGGAGCTGCATCGCTGGAGCTTTCAAAGGATGAAATTAATCGTATAAATAAGGTGAGCGCTTTACCCGTGATATATCCCTACTGGCATCAGCGCGACTGGGCAAAAGACACATTCTGTGAAGGTGATATGGCTTTTTTTCATGATAAAATGGATTATTAATTTATCATTGTAAGAAATGAAAACTTTCGTAGATAGTCTTGCAGTTTCTGACAAGCAGCATATTGATAATTTGCGCCAAACCATCCTAAGGAATGATGAAAATGTAAAGGAAGAACCCGGTAAAATAATGTCAGTTGATAAAACCCTGAATTATATGCAGGAGGGAGTGTTTAAATACGGTCTGGCAAAAACCGAAAAACATTACTCGTTTCATTCTATGGTGATGTATGCCTATCCGGATATAGCAAAGTTTGTAAAAGCCAACACCAAAGGTTTAAAACTTCAAAAAGGATGCATAAATTTTCAGAATCCGAAAGATTTCCCTCCTGAAGTTTTCACAGAAATGATAAAAATGTCTGCAGAGAAAGACTTTTCAGTAGTGATGAAGCGCTATAAAAAATAGTCTTTGAGTATTACTTTAGCGAAAAAGCTATTAATGAATTTGCTTACATTTTAACACGATTTTCTTTTAAAACCGATGGGTAAATCAATTTTTTTTCTACCTTTCGAGGCTTAAAAGCCTGAGATATCGTGTACCAGTTATTTATTCATCACCTAAAGGAGAAAAGCCGCGCCACATTCTGGCAAAAAAGTGCAGCATTAAACCTGTTACTGATTTTCGCCACACTTATGTTTATTGTCTATCTCCTGGTTTTTGGCTATTACGCAGATGAAATCCTCCTGGAAATATTTCCGGACGAGGATATTTTGTATACCTTCAGCCGTATGCTCTTCTATTATTTTATTGCAGAATTGTTTGGTCGTTTTCTTTTGCAGGCTTTGCCTGTTTTAACCATAGAGCCATACCTGCTTTTACCAGTTAAAAGGAAAACGCTTGTTCATTACCTTATCCTGAAAAGTGTACCCTCACCCTTTAATGTATTTCCATTTCTACTTATACTCCCGTTTTTTATCAAGGTCATAACCCCTTTGCATCCTTATATTTTTTCTTTTCAATGGCTATTTGCCATTGGTTGCCTGGTGCTTGTAAATAATTTTATAAATATCCTGCTGAAAAGGAGTTTTACTCATAAGCCTTTACCTGTAGTGCTGTTTCTGGTAGTAACCGCTATCATTATGTACCTTGATTATGCGGCATATATTTCACTAAGCAAAATTTTTTCTCAGGTTCTGTTATTCGTTTCAAAAACAAATTTTTATGTATTGTTATTCGTCACTCTTGTGATACTGGCATATGGGTTAGTGTATATCATCATGCTACGAAACTTTTACACGGGCACAGGTACGGGAACAAAGTTACGTTTTACCAAAAGTTTTGCTTTTTTAAATCAGTTTGGAGTTACCGGTCATTTGATGGTTAATGAATTGAAACTAATATTACGAAATAAACGGCCGCGTTCTCTGTTTTATATTTCACTTATTTTTATGTTGTATGGTTTTCTAATATACGAAAAGGATAACCTGAATAATGATTTCATTTTGATGGTGGGGGGCTATATTGTTACAGCCGGGTTTATGATGAATTACGGACAGTTTTTATTTTCCTGGGAAGGTTCATATTACCCTGTTTTCATGATAAATAATTTTAATTTCAACGATTATATAAAAGCCAAATACTTCCTGCTTTGCCTGTTTTGTGTAGCTGCTTACTTACTGACCCTGGCTTATGCGCTGATAGATATTAAGATAGCTTTTATTCAAAGTGCCTTGTTTTTATATAACGTAGGTGTAACTGCCCTTTTGCTGTTGTATTTTGCATCGTATAACAAAGATTCGATAGACCTGAGCCGTTCGCCTATGTTTAATTACCAGGGTGTTACTGTGGCACAATTTCTATTTACAATCCTCATTTTTTTGATTCCTGTAGGTATTTACCTGGTATTTAAATATACAGGATTATCCTCATATTTCTTTTTCTTTTTAGGTTTTATAGGTGTTGCAGGCATTGTATTGCATAATCGTTTTATTTTCTTAATTGAAAAGCGTATGCGAAAAAGAAAATACAAAATGTTACACGGATTCAAACAAAAAAATTAACTATGATAACAGCCGCAAATCTCATTATGAAGTATTACAAAAATGTAGTACTTAATGTTGAAAGCATGCAAATAAACCCGGGTGAAATAGTAGGGCTTATAGGTAATAATGGTGCCGGCAAAACCACCATGCTTAGTCTGTTTTTGGACTTGATAAAACCTGCTGAAGGTTATGTGAAGATTAAAGATAAAAATGTAGCAAGGGATGAAACATGGAAGACATATACAGGAGCTTATTTAAATGAGCGTTTTTTGATTCCTTTTCTTACTCCGTTTGAATTTTTAACCTACATTGGTAGCCTGCATGGCAAGAACAAAGCAGATGTAGAGTCATTTCTTGAAGCCAATCACGCATTCTTTACTGAAGATATATCCGGAAAATACATCAGGGACTTATCTACCGGAAACAAACAAAAAACCGGAATCCTTGGGACCTTTTTATCAGATCCGGAACTGATTATTCTGGATGAACCCTTTTCTGCCCTCGATCCATCCTCACAAGCGTGGTTAAAAAACAAGCTATCAACCCTTCACGCTGAAGGCAAAACGCTGATTGTTTCCAGCCACGACTTAAAACACGTTACGGACATCTGCAAAAGAATTCTGCTTATTGAAAAAGGAAAAATAGTGATGGATCTAAATGTAAATGCGGAAACACTTCCCAAACTGGAGGAATATTTTATGGTAAAGCAATAAAAAAAGTGGTAACGCCCACGGGGTATTACCACTTTAGAATTACATTGAATATTTTAGTATTCTACATTAGAATCTGTAGTTAAGTCCTGCTGAGAAAAAATGAGGTGCACCTACAGCAAGTTCAGCATTCAAACCAATATTTTCTGTTATATAACCGCGCAAACCGTAAAGTATAAGCTGTGGAGCAAAGTTAGTGCCGGTACTGCTAACAACGCTATTATAATCATAAGATTCATTGCTTAAGTCATCAGATATAGCCCAATTCGTTAAACCCAGACGTACACCCGAATACATATCAAGACGACCTTTATTAAAATAATGGAACAAAGCCCTGGCAGCAAAATTAGACCTAACAATATCTAAAGTGCCATTCACCGTTTCACCGTTTTCATCAACATAATTATCATAATCAACCCCCATAAACTGAAAGGATCCGGCAGCACCAACTGAGAACCAGTTCAAAATAAAATAATCGTATCCCACCTGTATTGCCGGTAGTGAATAGCTGGACACATCTCCGGTGGTGTTTCCTGCGTCAGGTAAATCAAATAATCCACCAACAAGGCTAAATCCTGCATTCACCGTAATGGCAGATTTATGATCCTGTGCCTGCAGGTTCGTTAATAAAAAAGCAAAGATTGCCATTAATGTAATTAGTCTGATCTTTTTCATGTTAAAAAGTTTTTGGTTTTTAGAAATTTAAATAATTATTAAATATATCTGACCTTTCTACTGAATTCAGGATATTTAGTTACGTTTTCGTTATATATGAATGGAAATAATCCAGATATATCATTGCAATCATCAAATAGGAAGGCATTTAACCTCTATATTAATATTTATCATTTTTCGATATAACCTTCTTCCACAAGGTAAATCATCCCCAGTAAAGCACCCCAATGGTAAAAATGTTCACTTCTGAAATTAAATCCCCCTGTTTCGGCATTATAATTTTCTCTCACCCACCCCTTTTCATGCCAGTTTTTAAGGAGCAAATTTTTAGATTTCTCGGCAAGATCTTTTCTTGCTTCAGGCAGCTCATAATTTTGCATTCCCCAATAAACAAGCAGGTTCATAGGTGCCCATATGCTGCCACGCCAGTAGTCGGCGCCGGTATAGGCCGTGTCATTGCGTGCTACAGAGGGCATTACGTATTCCCCATAGAATTCTTCAGGGTTATAATAGTGCTCTTCCATCATCTGCTGGGCCTGTTTTTGGCTGGCTACGCTGCCATTAAGCGCATAGAAATTGGTTGGAGATATACGTTTGCTTAATTCACCACTCTCAATGTGCCTGTTCAGAAAAAGGCCAAAGGCAGAATCCCATAAAGGTTGCATGTTTTTGCGGTACAGTTCAGCACGGGCAAGTAATTCTTCCCTTTCTTTTTCCCTGCCCAACTCATTTGCAATATAAGCAAGTGCTTCACAATCCATAATGGTGGGATAGATGTCTGTGCTGATGATAAGCTCATTTGAGGCAAATCCTTTTTGAAACTTTTCGGGCCAGTGAATAATGGTAGGAACCCGCAAACCACCTTCATAAAGCGTACCCTTTCCGGCGCGTAACGGATAATTGTATGAAGCCAGGTATGCGCCATTCTCATCCTGCCTGATCAACCCCCCATTATCAGAAACAAATATAATGAGTGTATTTTCCAAAATAGCAAGTGTGTCAAGAACATGTAAAAGCTCCCCGATATTTTCATCCATGCATTCCACCATGGCCAGAAAATGGGGATTGCGAATAACTGAGTCATTATGTGCTTCAAGTTTTTGAGTGTATTTTTCAACCAGGTCTTTTCTCCCTTCAATAGGCGTATGCACAGTATAAAAAGGAAGGTAAAGAAAAAAAGCACTGTCTTTTTGTTGCCTTATGTAGGAAATGGCTTCATTCGTAAGCCGATCAGTTAAATAAAGGCTATCGCCGGTAAGCTCCAGATGTTTTAATTCAAAATCCAGCCATGGATTCCTTGCTGCTTTCGCAGAATCCACGGAATAGGGATAATAGTACGTGGGAGGCAGACCTTTGTGATTTCCGGCAATATTCACATCAAATCCCTGCGATGTGGGTAAATACCCCTCACCCCCAAGGTGCCACTTTCCAATTGATGCTGTGTTGTATCCTTTTTCCTTCAGCTTTTCAGCAATGGTAATTTCTTCAATTGGAAATTACCAGTTAAATTCCGGAACAATAAATTTATGCCAGGGCTGAATTCTTCCCTCCTGGTGACCGGGTATCCAATCAGTGATGTCTACGGCAACGGGATTTTTCCCGGTAAGCAGAGTGGCTCTCGTAGGAGAACATACCGGACAGGAGGCATAGGCATTTGTAAAACCGGACACCTTCCGCGGCAAGTTTATCCACATTAGGTGTTTCCACAATGTCGGCACCATAGCAGTGCAAATCATTGTAACCTAAATCACCTACAACAATTAAAAGAATATTAGGCTTTTCTTCTGGCCTTTGTGCAGTCTCACCTTTGCATCCGGCAATTAATAAAGGAGTTAAAGGAGCAACCAGCACCAGCAT
>Ga0207419_1002008_pt1 | contig 14053 bp, 13 predicted proteins | sample ElkSloMetagenome_4_FD_184723 | JGI IMG/M metagenome (GOLD analysis project Ga0207419, IMG submission 184723) | Hot spring microbial communities from Elkhorn Slough, Monterey Bay, USA - MD2A (version 2) | ecosystem: Environmental > Aquatic > Marine > Intertidal zone > Estuary: Microbial mat ... | reverse complement strand
CAGTACTCCAGACGGCAGCTGTATCCGGGATTATATCCACGTATCAGATATTGCTGAAGCGCACGTATTGGCTTATGCGCATTTGACGGAAATGAAAGAGAATTACGAGGTTTTCAATTTAGGAAGTGGCTTTGGCAATAGCACACTTGAGGTGCTGGCTGCCTTTGAAAGGGAAAATAAGGTTAAGTTGAACTATGAAGTAGGGGCGAGAAGATCTGGCGATGTGGAGCGAATTTATGCCTCGAATCAAAAAGCCAAAGATCAATTGGCTTGGAATCCGAAAAAGGATCTTGGCGACATTGTGAGCTCTGCCTGGAAATGGCAGCGCAACTCCCCGGACAAAATTTAATGGTGATACTTTTCCCCTTTCAGTATCGTAAAGGCTCGATACAGTTGTTCCGTAAAGAACAGTCTGACCATTTGATGGGTGAAGGTCATGTCGGATAAAGATATTTTCCTCACTGCCTTTTGGTACACCTGCTCACTGAAACCAAAGGCTCCGCCTACACAAAAGACCAATTCTTTAGGTCCCCGATTCATTTCACCTTGAATGAATTTTGCAAATTCAGTTGAAGGCATTCGCTTGCCTTTTTCGTCCAGCAGAATAAGAGGCGCCGATGACTTGCAGTTGGCCAAGATCAGTTCGCCTTCCAATTCTTTCTGCTGAGCTGCTGTCTTAGATTTGGTTTTAGACCCCACCTCAACAAAAGTGATCTCAAAATTCACGTAATGACGAAGGCGACCCTCATATTCACCAATCAACGCATCGATTTTACTACTCGTCGTCTTTCCCACGCACAATAGGATAATTTTCATTGGGATAAAATAAATAAATCCCCCAAGAAGAAGCTGATGCTTTCATCAAAAAATTATACTTTTAAAGTATGCGAAGTCTACTACTTTCCTTAATGCTGATTGCCGCTCTATTTTTGAATGCTCAGCAAAGTAAACAGATCGCAGAAGCATTTAAGGCAGGGGATGCAATTTCTTTAACCAACCACTTCAGCAGTTCCGTAGAGCTCAATCTGCCCAAACATAAAGGCATTTTCCAGAAAGATCAGGCCAAAATGATCTTGAAAGAATTCTTTGAGCTATACCCGCCAAAGTCATTTGAACTTAAACACAAGGGGGGATCAGAACGCAAATCACGGTTTGAGATCGGCAAGCTGAAAAGTGGCCCGCGTGAATTTCGCACCTATCTCTTCTATAATTCCGTGGGAGGTAATGTTCAAATTATCGAACTTCGCATAGAAGAAGAATAATTATGCATAACTACCAAGAGCTGATCGCTCAAGCAATTGAAGAAGATATTGCCGAAGGAGATCATACTACCTTAGCGTGCATTCCAGCCAATGCCGAAGGAAAAGCCAACTTGATCGTCAAAGAAGAGGGCGTGCTTGCCGGGATGAAAATTGCCAAGGAGGTGTTCCATCAAATCAACCCTGAGTTAAAGATCACCGAATTCATTGAAGACGGTGAAGAAGTAAAGGTGGGTGAAATAGCTTTTGAGATCAGCGGCTCATCAGCCTCAATATTGAGTGGGGAACGATTGGCGCTGAACTACATGCAAAGAATGAGCGGAATTGCTACCCATAGCAGAAGGTTAGTTAAGCTCACAGCACATACCAATTGCAAGATTCTCGATAGTCGCAAGACCACTCCCAACAATCGCCTCTTCGAGAAAATGGCTGTGGAGATCGGCGGGGCCCAAAATCATCGCTTTGGACTATACGACATGATGATGATCAAAGACAATCATATCGACTATGCGGGTGGAATACCCACTGCCATCAATAAGTGCAAGGCGTATTTGAAAGAAAATGAGTTGGATCTCAAAATAGAGATCGAAGCCAGAAACCTAAGTGAATTAGAAGAAATCTTGGCGTCCGACCAAGTAGATCGAATCATGCTCGACAATTTTAATTATGCCGATCTAAGGAAAGCGGTAGAATTGATCGGTGATTATGCCGAAACGGAAGCTTCCGGAGGAATAACAGAAGCGACCGTAGCCAAGTATGCGGAATGTGGGGTAGACTTCATTAGTGTGGGTGCCTTAACACACCAGATCTACAGTTTGGATCTGAGTCTAAAAGCAATTGGAAATGGGTGAGGGTATAGTGGCCAAGATCAAAAGGTCTGGAACGGTTAGAAAGGCGGTACTCATTTCCAAGAAGATCATATTGCCCGGTTTTGATGGCTTGCCGATATACTATGTGGCCAAATTCTTTTTTACCGGCTTAGTTGAGGGTGCCCTGGAGTTAAAAGCCTCTTCCTTGGCCTTCAAATTCTTCTTAGCCATTTTTCCGACCATCATATTTCTGCTTACACTAATCCCATTCATTCCAATCGAAAACTTTAGGTCTGAACTACTAGAGATCATGAACAATCTGCTACCTGAGCAAGGGTATCAATTTTTCAACGACTCGCTGATCAGCTTGATCACCAATGCAGATGGAGGCTTACTATCTTTCGGATTCATCTTTGCCCTCTATCTGGCTACGAGTGGCTTTGATGGCATGCAAAATGCATTCATGGAAAGCTACAATACCAACTTCAAACGCAGCATAATACGCACAAGGATGATCTCGATTTTGATGTTGTTCATCCTTACCACCCTTTTGGTGGTAGCGATAGCCGCGATATTGATCAGCGAATACATGGTCAATTTCATCCTTGAAGAGGGCAGTATCTCCTCCACTCTCTTGATCGTTGGAAAATGGATCATCATTATGGCGCTCTGTTTCTTTTGCATATCGGTACTTTACTTTTTAGGCGGAAATCGAAAAATGAAATGGAAGTTCTTTTCGGCCGGATCCAGTCTGGCTACTTTTCTGGTGATCATCGTTTCCCTGGCCTTTGGCTTCTATGTGGATAATTTTGCCAACTACAATAAGATATATGGCTCCATCGGTACCGTGATCGTACTGATGTTATGGATCTACTTTAATTCTTTTGTCCTGTTGATCGGCTTCGAGCTGAATGCCAGCATCCAACAGGCCGGATCGGTAGATCAGTTGGAAGAAGAAATGGATAAGCTGCTCTAATTCCATGCTTAAAGCTCCCAAAATTATTATCCTTGCCAGGACATTGAGCAAGTCTGAAGAGCAAAATTTGCTCGACAAAGACATTGATTCCATCCTCCTGCTGAACCAAAGTTTTGCCCCACAAAATGAAAAGCTGGCAAATGTCGCTAAACTGCTATCCGTCAGCCAGCGTGACCACTCGGAACGCCATATAGAGCGGATTGTCGCCTTTGGACATAAAAAACTGATCAATGGAGAAAGTATTGCTGAAAAACTAAGCTCAAAGCAAAGCTCAGACTGGTATTTTTTACGTTTCAGTTTGTTCCAACGAAGCCGATCCAAAATGGTCGGTGCCGATGAAGTCAATCAGCTCTTGGAGACCATTGATCCAAAGGCTCAAATCACTTTGTACCATCTTGATCAATTCCCGATTAGCCTACTTAACCGGCCAATCGAACAACAGCCCCTACCCAAAAAAGCAAAAAAAACCTCATCGCTCACCTTCCTGTTTACCTACGCGATGCTCTTTTTTTACCGGGCGCTATCTGGATATCGGCAAGGGAGAGATCTAAACCGTAAGGCGACGAAAATGATCATCGCCAATCCATACCTGGAGCAAGAAGTTATCGATCTGCAGACCGGTGAGCTTAAAATTGGCGACCCCCATCTACACACGATAATTGATCAAAGCCTAAGAGAAAACGATTTCATCTACCTCACTCAGCTGCGCCCGCCAAGTCTTGAGGCAAACCATCAACTAAATCCAAGTGCCTATCTTAGAAAACGCTCTTATGATTCACAAAGCATTTACTTCGAGCCCTTTTTGTTCAAGGCATTTTTCAGCAAACGCTTTTCAGTGGCCAAAAAAAGGATTCAGACTGTGTTTGATCAACTTGAAAAAGGCAGCGGCGACTTATCGGCTGAAGATCGTTATCTAATGGGGGTGTTCCTTCAGCTTAAACGAACCTTGATCCTGGCAAAATGGCGAGAAATAGCAGCCGAGGATCTTTGGAACAGGTATCAGGTAAAAAAGGTGCTGGCCATAGACGAACACTCTCTGCAAAACCGGTCGATCTTCACAGCGGCTAAAACAAAGGAGATCGAAACCTTTGCCCTGCAACACGGGGCCATAAGCAGAGCCAACGTAGCCTATCGCTATTCCAATAGTGACAAAGCGTTTGCGCCCTGGCCCGATCATACCTTTATCAGAGGATTACATACTCAGCAGCATTTGGAAGCCAACCACTACCCCACCGAACAACTTGAGTTGGTGGGACATCTCCGCACCGATGTCATTCCACTTTTAAAGTCCCACGAAGCATCGGGATCAAAGGTGATCTATGCGACTCAACCTATGCCTCCAGCAGATCGGGAGTTAAAACAAAGACAATTGAGCGACTTCCTGAAATTGGTAAAGCATTTCCCGAAACAACCCTTTGTGATCAAACCACACCCAAATGAAAGTGAGAAAGATCATTATCACCGCCTAGCAGCTGATCCTAAATATGCTAATCTGTCTGTTTACGAAGGGAATCTATACCAACTGCTGGCAAGTGGTAAACTGTTGATTACCTATTACAGTACCGTCGGGCTGGAAGCAATCTATTTTGATAAGGAAGTGATCTGTCTTGACTATGAAAAACGCGATCTCCAAGCATATCATCAGGCACAAGTGGCACATCGCGCGTTGAACGGCGAAGAATTGATTATGCTTTATGAAGCATTAGATTCCGGACAACTCAAGACGGATGAGGAGGCAAAAAAATCGTTTATCTCCGCTAGGGCCTATAAAATTGATGGCAATGCCACGCAAAGGGTGATGGCTGCTTTATTTGAATAAATAAAAGGAGAATAACAAAAGTTAAGACTTTGACAATCATTTCTGCAAGCTTATCTTTGATAAGTAGAACTTTATCTATGAAAGGCCTATTATCACTTGTTTTCACCTTTTCCAGCTTAATTGCATTATCTCAATATTCAGTCAGTACTGTGGCCGGATCTGGGATTACAGGTTTCTCAAATGGCCCGGCTAACTTAGCTCAATTCAATCGACCAGTCGGTATTGTTGTAGACGATAATCAAAACCTAATTGTAGCAGACTTTCGAAATCATTGTATTAGAAAAGTTGACTCCAGTGGTACAGTCAGCACAGTTGCAGGGAATTGTGGCGTAAGCGGCTTTGCAGACGGGAATGGAAGCGCGGCAAGATTTAATGGCCCAGGAGGAGTTGATGTAGATCAGAATGGAAACATTTTTGTCACGGATAATTTCAATCAAAGAATTAGAAAAATAGATCCTCAAGGAAACGTGACCACCTTAGCTGGTAATGGAAATGTTGGTTACGTAAATGGCACTGGAAGCTCGGTAGAATTAAATATTCCAAGAGATTTGGTAGTTGATCGGAATAATGGCGTTATTTATTTTGTAGGCAGAAATAATGTGGTTAGAAAACTGGGTCCAACTGGTTTTGTTTCAACATTTGCCGGTGATGGTATTGCAGGTTTTGTAAATGGCCCGATTGCACAGGCAAGATTTAATTTTCTTTCCGGAATCGCGATTGATCATCTAGGAAATATTTACGTTACAGAACAGGGAAATCATTCTGTCCGATTAATCACCAACGGAACGGTATCTACAGTTGCAGGAACTGGCACGAGGGGCTTTAATGATGGACCTGCAATAAGTGCTCAATTTGATCGACCAGTAAACATAGATGTAGATGAAAATGGCAAATTGTATGTCTGCGACTTTGATAATAACCGAATCCGTGCAATAGACAATGGTGTTGTGACAACTCTCGCTGGTGATGGCATCAGGGCATTTAGGAATGGCCCTTCACAAATATCTCAAATTGGAGAAACTTTTGGTTTAGCAGTTTTCAAGAGCCATACCATTTATTTTAATGACGCATCGGCAGAGCGGGTCAGAATGCTTCAAGACACTTCTTCCCTTATTACTAATTTGACAGAAACTGCAACCGAAAACTCAGCCTTGGACCTATCTTACAATGGACAAGAACAAGTAAAATATAACAGCGCTAAAGCCTTTAACATAATGGTCTATTCTGTTGATGGAAAACTCATCACCCAAGAAAGAAAATTGGCTGGAAATGGAGACATTCAGCTGCCTGCTCTTACTTCAGGCTTATATATTATATACGCTATAGATATTAGCGGAGAGTGCAGTTCACTTAAATTCAATAAGAATTAATTTGTAGACATCAATATGTAAGAACGTTAACCCTATTGGCATCTTCTTTTTCAAATTCCAATGACTAAAGTGGACGATCTAAAGATCATTTCTAAAAGAATAAATTCTTATCTGAATTATAAAACTTCACGGCTCTGTTTTTATTCAAAATAGACTTCGAGTGGCTTGTTTTCCTATTCCAGTTGAAGCTTTCAACTGTCGCTTAGTTTCATGAGGAGTACGAAGGTAGATAATTGATCAGCAAACAAAAATTAAAAATTTGAGGACACAGAACTCATTTGATCCTGCAAATCAATCGCCTCTCAACGTAAAAGGACTCATAATGACTAAAGCAGTAATTAATTAGGCGGCAGTCCTTTTTCTCAAAACTTTACTTCAATGAATCAATTCTCGACCCTTCTCGCTACCTTTACAGTCTAGGCGAGCCATTCAGGAATAAATAGGACTTAGATACCAACATGAACAAAGAAAATTGCATCTGCATCATCCCTGCCAGAGGGGGGTCTAAACGCATCCCCAGAAAGAACATCCTTCCGTTGAATGGGAAACCACTGATGGCATACTCCATCGAAGCGGCCAAACATGCAGGCGTTTTTGAAAAAGTGGTGGTATCAACTGAAGATCAGGAGATCATGGAGATTGCGAGGGATTTCGGCGCTGAAGTGGATGTGAGACCACAGGCTATGGCTGGTGACCGCGTAACCAAAGTAGAAGTGATCAACGAGTATATTGAACGGAATCAAATTCAAGAAGAATTTCAGTACGTCGCCGCCCTGCTGCCCACTTGTCCGTTCAGAACTGCTAATGACGTCAGAGAAGCCTTCGAAAAGTTAAGTGGACAGGATCAGTACCATTTCATGATCGGAGTTACCGAATATGAATTTCCGGTCGAATTTGCCCTTAGTCTGGACGGCGAGATCGTAAAAATGGACGACCCTGGAGGATATGCCGTGACGCGCTCACAAAACAAACAGAAAAAATACCACCCCAATGGCGCTTTATATATGGCCAGCATGAAGGGGTTTTTGCAAAAGAAAACATTTTTTAACACCGAGATGATGCATCATATGATGCCGGCACTACGTTCTTATGATATCGATTATCCATATCAATTTGAGATTGCTGAAATAATCGCTCAAAAACAATTCAATGAAAAATAAGTACCTCGATGAGATCCAAGGGACGGTCATACCTCTACCTACGCCATTTTTGGCTGATGAAAGCGTAGATCACGATTCCCTTAGCAAATACGTAAAGTTCTTAGTAGATCAAGGCATCCCTAATGTCATGACGACGGTTGGTACCTCTAGGTACAACTTATTGAATGCTGAGGAGATCAAAGCGGTAAACAAAACCGTGGTAAAGGCCGCAAATGGCCAAGCGAAAACCATTGTGGCCAACCCTCCTTTTGGTCGCCAAGCCGATGCCATCGAATTTGCAGAACACAGCAGGGAAATAGGGGCTGACCTCTTTCTCGCCTATTATCCCGAACGCTTCTACGGAGATGACTATCTCCTGGATTTCTTCGGTAAAGTTGCCGATGCAGCCGGAATTGGTGTGTTGATCCATGAAATGCCCATGAGAAACGGTCTTGGTGGTGGCTCCGTACAATATCCAATTTCAACCTTGAAAAAGCTTTTAGATATTCCCAATGTAGTTGGATTGAAGGAAGAGGCCTTGGATATGGCCTACAGCGGATCTGTGGTTAGAGCGTTAGCTAAAAAGGCAGTGATCATCGGTGCCGGGGGTGGCATGAGCCGCTATTTACGTGATTATTGGTCGGGTGCGAAGGCCTTTCTTGGTGGGATCGGTAACTTCAACCCTGCTTTGGAGATCGAATTCTTCGCAGCCATGCAAGCAAAAGACTATGATAAAGCCTATGGGATCGTCAATCAGGTAGAAATTCCATTTTTTCAAAAGATCGTTCCTTTTGGATGGCACCCTTCCTTAAAAGCAATGCTTGCTTTGAGAGGTCATATGGAAGGCTATGAAAGAAAACCTATGAAACAGAGCTCAGAAGAGGAAAGAAGCAAGATCGATGAGATCATGAAATCAAACCATTGGTAGGATGATCGAAGCACTTCATACCCAGATCAAGCTTGCTGATAAGACCATTGGTAACGGTTACCCAGCCTACGTCATTGCAGAAATGGCTTGTGCGCATAACGGCAATCTTGAAGATGCAAAAGCACTGATCAAGGCTTCTTCAGACGCAGGTGCGGATGCTACCCAGCTGCAGTTTTTCAACATGGCCCATGTGGTTACGCCAACCAACGACCTTTATCCCACGCTGAACGCGATCTGCTTTAGCGAGAAGGAATGGGGTGAACTCAATGACTATGCGAGGAGTCTTGGAATAGACGTCTGGGCCTGTACTTACGATACTCCCTCTGTTGAACTGGCCATTAAATTAAAGGTGGACGGGATTAAGCTGAATTCTGCTGACCTTTCAAACCCTGAAGTGGTTGAAGCCGTCGCCAAAAGCGAAATTCCCTTTACATTGGGAACCGGCGCCTCCACGCTAGAGGAGATTCGCAACGGACTGCAAACTGCTGTAGAACATGGAGCGAGAGATATCATCTTGATGCATGGCGTGCAAAATTTTCCTACTCAGATCGAAGATCTCAACATTTCTCGACTCGAACTATTGAAAGAAGTATTCGGCATTCCTGCAGGTTATCACGATCATGTAGACGGGGAAGACCCCTTTGGTAAGGTCGTTGATCTGATTGCCATCGGAATGGGTGCGAACGTACTTGAAAAACACATTTGTCTGGATCGCTCGAAGAAAGGTCTAGATTATCAAGCTGCATTGGAACCTGATGAATTCAAGGCTTATGTGAGGCGATTGAAGATAGCCGCCGCCGCATACGGAAGCAAAGAACCAAAACCCTTTGGGCCTTCTGAGATCAAATACAGAAAGTTTCAGAAGAAGAGCATTATCAGTGTGAAAGAACTTAAGAAAGGGGAAACGCTGACCAGAGATGCCGTCTTCTTTAGTCGCAATAACGAAGTGGGGCTTGCCCCTACCGAATTTTCAAAGATGGTAGGTAAAAAATTGACCCGGGATCTTGAGGCCTATCAAAATCTTTCTTGGGAGGACGTTGAAGGGTGAAGTTTGACAAGCAACTAAATATTGCCGGCAAAACGATTTCTAAGGAGCATCCTTGTTTCATTATTGCCGAAGCCGGGGTAAACCACGGCGGAGACATGAACCTCGCCAAAACGCTTATTGATATTGCCGTTGAGGCAGAAGTGGATGCCGTCAAGTTCCAGGCTTTTCGTACCGATGAGTTGATCATTGATCAAGTAGAGAAGGCTCCTTATCAAACCAAAACCACTTCAGAGACTGAAAGTCAGGCCGATATGCTGCGAAAGCTTGAACTTCAAAAAGAGCATTATCAAGAACTGAAAGACTATTGCACCAAAAAGGGAATCATTCTGCTGATCACGCCTTTCGATGAAAAAAGTCTCTTTGAATTGGAAGAGATTGGCCTTGAAGCTTACAAAGTGGCCTCTACCGATACTACAAATCTTCCCTTTCTTAAGCAGATCGCCATGACAGGTAAACCGATCTTTCTTTCCACCGGCATGAGCTACCTGGAGGAGATCAAAATGGCGCTGGAGGAGATTCATCCCCACAACAGTCAGTTGGTACTGATGCAGTGCACCGCCAATTACCCCATAGCCGATGAAGAGGCCAACCTCAGGGTGTTGAACACTTTCGACCGGGCCTTTGATGTGTTGCTGGGTTATTCCGATCATTCGGTGGGCACAGGTGCGGCTCCTTATGCGGTGCCAATGGGCGTGGTTCTGGTGGAAAAGCATTTCACCATAGATAAAGAGGCAGAAGGGCCGGATCACCGAGCTTCTCTAGATCCTGAAGAACTTAAGGAACTGGTAAAAGAAATCAGAAGGATCGAAGCGTATTTGGGGAGATCGATCAAAGAGCCTACCGAATCCGAATCCCAAACCAGAAATTCCTTGCAGAAATGTCTGGTTGCTAAACAAAATATCAACGAAGGAGAGGAATTTAGCTTGAACAACCTTACGGCCAAGCGAACGGGCGGGGAAGGTATTTCACCGATTCGCTATAAAGAATTGATCGGCCGGAAGGCAAAGCAGGCATTTCGCAAAAATCAGATCATTGAATGGGACAACTAGTTTCAATAGTTGGTGCCGGGGGTCATGCGAGAACGCTGGTCAACATCCTAGAGCTTAAAGGATATACCGTGAAGGGGGTATATGACGATCAGTATAAAGATGAATACCAAGGCGAACTAGTTGAAGGATACCCTTTATTAGGAGGTCTGGATGCCATCAGCGCTTCAGAATTGTTGGTAGTGGCCAAAGGAGATTGCAAAGATTTGGAAAGCTTAAGTAGGCAATTCAACTCACAGTTGCTTCGCAATAACCTCATTCATCCCTCCGCATTGGTTGAAACAAAGCGGCTTGGTCAAGCCAATCAGGTATCGGCCATGTCTTACGTCAGCAAATCAGCCAGCCTGGGATCCCACAACTTGATCTATAGTCAATCTGCCGTGGAACACGAAGTCATCATTGGCGATTACAATGTAATTACCGTAAATGTGAGTCTGTGTGGTCGCGTGAAAATCGGCAACGGCTGCTTTTTTGGCGCCAGCAGCACAGTGCTTCCGAAACTACATATCTGCGATGGGGTAAAGATTGCTGCGGGTGCGGTAGTGACAAAAAATATAAGTGAACCAGGCACCTATGTAGGTATCCCTGCAAAAAAGATCCAGGCATGATCTACGTCTCTTCCTCATGTGTGAAGACGGTTCGCATCAATGAGTCAGTCAAGGCACTCGCTGAAGCAGGCTTTAAGCATATTGAACTATCTGGGGGCACGGAAGCATACGACAACCTAGAAAGTGACCTCTTGCGACTGCAGGAAAAATATGAGCTACAGTACCTTTGCCACAACTATTTTCCACCTCCCCAAAAGGCCTTTGTATTGAATTTGGCGGCATTGGATGAAACGGCCGACTTGAGCTTGGCCCATTGTAAGCGGGCAATAGATCTTTCTATGCGCCTTGGAGCACAACAATTTGCGTTTCATGCCGGTTTTCTGATCAATATCCCGCTTGATCAGATTGGAAAAAAGATCGAAAAGAGGACGTTATTTGATAAGTCAGCTGCTTTGAAAAGGTTTCATGAAATGCTGGATCAGCTCCTGGAGTATGCAGATGGGAAAGTGAAGCTTTATATTGAGAACAATGTGTTGTCGAAGGAAAACCATTTGGAATTTGAAGGCGAGAACCCATTTTTCTTTACCCACTCAGACAGTCTAGCAGAAGCCAAAGGCAGTTGTGAAATTGGGCATTTATTAGACCTGGCCCATTTGCGCGTCAGCGCAAACAGTTTGAATTTGGATTTTCAGAATGAGGTGAATCGATTAATCGATCAAACTGACTACATTCACATTTCTGAAAATCAAGGTAAGCGCGATGAGAACAAAGCCCTAAAGGTTGATTCAGCTATCGTCAATGCCTTGAAGAATAAAAAATTAAAGCATAAAAGCATCACCCTGGAGACCTATACTGACCTGCGAGGTATCCGAGAGTCGTACGAAATTGTACAAAGTTTACTATGAAGCAATCTACTTGTAAATACAACAGTAGCTTAAAGGATCTGATCAAAGCGATCGACCAACAACCGGCTGGCACCGCCTTCATCCTTGATGAAACAGAAAAATTGTGCGGCATTGTGACCGATGGAGATTTTCGAAGAATGCTTTTGAAAGGTAAGTCGATCGATGATCATTTAAGCAAAGCTGATCTTGGAGAGTATGTGGTGGCCCGCAAAGGTGAGAGTATGGAGGCCTTGCTTAAAAAAACCAGCAAAAAAATTCGAATCATCCCCATTATTGACGAGGAAGGGTTTTTGATCGATTACTTCGTCTACCGCCACCAAACCCGTTTCACGCCTATCGCAGAGCCGACTCTAGATAATACAGAGTACCGTTATTTAATGGATGCCTTCACCTCCACCTGGATAAGCAGTAGGGGAAAATACATCGATCAATTTGAAGAAAACTTCTCAAATTATATTGGTTGCTCGCACGGGGTTGCCGTAAGCAATGGCACGGTAGCCATACACCTTGCTCTGGAAGCCTTAGGAATTGGAGAAGGAGACGAAGTCATTCTACCAGACCTCACGTTCGCCGCGACCATCAATGCGGTATTATTAGCCAAAGCCACTCCGGTTTTAGTCGATGTGGATCTTGACAGTTGGACGATCTCTCCTGAGGAGATCGAAAAAGCCATCAACAAGAAAACCAAGGCCATTATTCCAGTGCATGCCTACGGACAAGCATGTGAAATGGATCGCATCATGCAGATCGCCAAAGCACATGAACTCAAAGTAGTTGAAGATTGTGCCGAAGCCCATGGGGCCGAATTCAAGGGCCGTAAAGTTGGCTGCTTCGGTGACATTTCAACTTTCTCTTTCTTTGCCAACAAGATCATTACCACCGGCGAGGGAGGTATGTGTTTGACCAATTCATCTGCCTTAGACGACCGCATGCGGCAAATGCGCGACCACGGCATGAGTCGTGAAAAGAAATACTGGCACGAAATGGTCGGCTTCAATTACCGCATGACCAACCTGCAAGCAGCCATCGGTTGCGCGCAAATAGAAAAGATCGATCAATTGTTAGTACGCAACGATAATTTCGAAGCAGCTTACAAGGAAGCGCTAGACAGTCTGGGGTTGATCGAGTGGCAAAAAAATATTCCCGAACGTAGAAAGGTGGTCTGGCTGGTAGCTTGTTTAAGCGATCATAAAGCCGCCATTAGCGATGCGCTCAGAGAAAACTCGATAGACGTAAGACCTTTCTTTTATTGTTTGTCTGATATGCCCATCTATTCCAAATATCATTTTTCGAACAAGAATGCAAAGCTGCTTTCAGCAAAAGGGATCAACTTGCCTACGGTAGAGAACGTTGATTATCAACACATCTATCAAATCCTCAAGGAACTAAATACAGATGCGAATGGATCCACTTGATATGAAAATATCATTCAACGCTTTACAAAAAACTATTACTCAAATACAAAGATAAATATAGCCAACCCCATGAAAAAGCTTTTCAAATACGTCACCCATATTGCCTACCGAATAGCGAATATGTCAAAATTTCACAGTGACTTAAAGCATAAACTGGAACCAACTTTTCATCCCGCAGCCAAATTGCTTTTTTACCCCAAACTCACTGCCAAGGAAAAAGCCCAATCGAAAATAATCGAATCTTTTAGACCCCAAGTGCCAAAGCTATTAGCCGATAAAGAGTTGTACAATTACAGCTCGCCAAAATCAAACACCTTCGAGAAAGACGAATCTGGATTAGCTGTTCCTGGTCCTTATGAAAAAAAGGATCCCAAAAAGATTTTAAATGCTGCCACGGCTTCTATGAAAGGTACTTTGCTTAAGCGTATTGTTGAGGGTGGTAACTGTAAGAGAGTATTAGAGCTTGGCACACATGTAGGTTTCTCTGGCTGTTATCTTTTATCCGTAGACGGATTGCACCTCACTACAATTGACGGTTCAGAAGCAGAAACCGAAGTAGCTCGAAAGAATTTGGCGAGGATCTCAGATCGTTTCGAAGTGATCAACCAACTCTTCGATCAAACTCTTGAAGAGTTGATCAAGAAAGGTGAAAAGTTTGATTGTGTTTACATTGACGGTCAACATGAAAAGGAAGCCACGATCTATTATCAAGAAAGAGTAAAGCCGCTCTTAACAGATCAAGCGGTGATCATTCATGACGACATTTATTTTTCCAACGGCATGCATGAAGC
>Ga0207419_1002006_pt1 | contig 14062 bp, 11 predicted proteins | sample ElkSloMetagenome_4_FD_184723 | JGI IMG/M metagenome (GOLD analysis project Ga0207419, IMG submission 184723) | Hot spring microbial communities from Elkhorn Slough, Monterey Bay, USA - MD2A (version 2) | ecosystem: Environmental > Aquatic > Marine > Intertidal zone > Estuary: Microbial mat ... | reverse complement strand
CAACGTTCGTTGCCTATCGGCCCGAGTCAGCCGACGAATAGTTGTTAGAGACTCCAGGGCGGATACCGGGCCAACGTCATGCACGTTGGCCCGGTATAATTCGCTACCACTTCGAGATTCGCAGCCGAGCGCTGTCAAACGAGAGGCGCTTTTTTTTCCCACCGCTGCCTTGAGTTGCGGCTATGCGCCGTGCAACCCTAAACCACATGCGTTGATTTGATGACCGACACCCGCCTTATTCGAAATTTTTCGATCATTGCCCACGTCGATCACGGCAAGTCCACGCTGGCTGATCGCTTCATTCAAGTGTGTGGGGGCTTAAGCAATCGGGAGATGAACGAACAGGTGCTTGACTCGATGGATATCGAGCGCGAGCGCGGCATCACGATCAAGGCCCAGAGCGTCACGTTGAACTATACCGCTGACGATGGCAACACCTACCAGCTTAATTTTATCGACACGCCGGGGCACGTGGATTTCTCTTACGAAGTGTCGCGCTCACTGGCAGCTTGCGAAGGGGCACTACTGGTGGTGGACGCTGCTCAAGGCGTTGAAGCTCAAAGTGTTGCCAACTGCTATACCGCAGTCGAGCAAGGTCTTGAAGTGATCCCCGTGATTAATAAAATTGATTTGCCGGCGGCTGATCCTGACCGCGTCAAGCATCAGATTGAAGACATTATTGGAATTGATGCGCAAGATGCAATTGCCGTGAGCGCTAAAACCGGTGTTGGCATTCGTGAGGTGCTCGAGTCACTGGTTAAACGAATTCCGCCGCCAGCCAATAATGATGGCCCGCTGAAGGCGTTGATCATTGACTCCTGGTTTGATAATTATCTCGGCGTAAACTCACTTGTGCGCATCACTCAGGGCCAGTTAAGCAAGGGCGACAAGATTCGGATCATGTCATCGGGTGAAGAGCACGGGGCTGATCAGATTGGCATTTTTACGCCCAAGCGGACTCCCAGTCAGGTCCTGGGCTGTGGCCAGGTCGGTTTTATTGCCGCCGGCATCAAGGAAGTACACGGCGCACCAGTAGGTGACACGATTACCAACGCCAAAGCGCCGGCCGATGCGCCTTTGCCTGGATTTAAGCCGCTCCAGCCGCGCGTGTTCGCTGGCATTTTTCCTGTGGACTCCAGCGATTACCCAGATCTGCGCGAAGCCTTGGACAAGCTCCAGCTCAATGATTCGGCCCTGCAGTTCGAGCCGGAGACCTCGGTGGCCCTGGGGTTCGGGCTGCGCTGCGGTTTCCTGGGTATGCTGCACATGGAAATTGTTCAGGAACGCCTGGAGCGTGAATACAATCTGGACCTGATTACGACCGCACCGACCGTAGTCTATGAGCTGGAAATGACCGATGGCGAGGTGGTTCGTCTGGATAATCCCGCCGGAATGCCGCCGATCAATAAAATCTCGGAGATTCGGGAGCCAATTATTACGGCCAATATTCTGGTGCCTCAAGACTACGTCGGTGCTGTTATTGGATTGTGCGAAGAAAAACGTGGCGCGCAGCAAGACATGCGGTTTCTCGGTGGACAGGTGCAGTTGACCTATGAATTGCCAATGTCTGAAGTGGTGATGGACTTTTTCGACCGCTTGAAATCATGCAGTCGGGGATTTGCCTCGTTCGAGTATGATTTTGATCGGCATCAGGCCGGGCCCTTCGTTCGTTTGGATTTGATGATCAACGGCGAGCGCGTTGATGCTTTAAGCGTCATCGTCCATCGAGATTTCGCCGATCGCAGAGGACGTGACTTGGCCGAGCGCATGCGTGAGCTGATCCCGCGACAGATGTTTGACATTGCCATCCAGGCAGCCATCGGTTCGCACATCATCGCGCGTTCAACGGTCAAGGCGTTCCGTAAAAATGTCACCGCAAAATGCTACGGCGGTGACGTTACCCGCAAACGTAAGCTGCTTGAGAAGCAAAAGGCCGGAAAACGCCGGATGAAACAGGTTGGACGCATCGAGATCCCTCAAGAAGCCTTTCTCGCGGTCCTCCGAACTGATCACGAAAAATGAAAATTGAGTACTTAAAAAATAACAATAGCGACCACTAACAATGGCCACAACATGAATATTGACTACGCACTGATTCTGACTCTGCTGACGCTTGTAACCGGCGTGCTATGGGTCATTGATCGATTTGTGTTACGACGCAACAAGCCCAAAGACCACCCGCCGGAAGGTTTCGGCAAACCCGTTGAAATGTTTGGGTCTTTTTTCCCGATTTTTCTTCTGGTGCTGGTCTTTCGATCGTTTTTTTTCGAGCCTTTTAAGATCCCATCATCGTCAATGGTCCCGACTTTGTTGATTGGGGATTTTATTGTGGTCAACAAGTTTGCCTATGGATTGCGTTTGCCGGTGCTGAACAATCGGTTTCTCGAGTTAGGTGACCCTGAGCGCGGTGATGTAGTGGTGTTCCGTTACCCGGTTGATGGACGAACGAACTACATCAAACGCGTTATCGGTTTGCCCGGCGATCAAATTGCTTATCGCAGCAAAACGCTTTTTATTAACGGCGAGCCCGTTGTTCAGGAAAATATCGGTCGCTACACCGGCGAAGGCATTAATCGCAATCGTCCCGGCACTCAAATGCTGCGTCGAAGCGAAGAGCTGGCCGATGTCGAACACGATATCCTGATCAACACAGCCCGTCCTCGGCAGCGTTCACAAAGCTGGGAAGTGCCTGAAGGCCACTATTTCGTGATGGGCGACAATCGAGATATGTCGCAGGACTCACGGTCCTGGGGTTTTGTTCCGGAGGAAAATCTGGTTGGTCGCGCATCACGGATCTGGATGCATTGGGACTGCAGCCAGGGCTGTGTGGTATTTGAACGGATCGGTGATAAAATCGAGTAAAATTTTGAACCGGCACATTGCGGTTTTCCGTCAAGTTCACGGCCCGGGTAAGACTGGTTTTATGGGAGAGTTGACCAAATGATGAAGCATCAAATTTCAGACACTGGCAAATTACAGCAGGGGATGACGCTGATCGGGTTTATATTCATCCTGATTTTCGTGCTGTTTTTTGTCTACATCGGCATCAAGCTGGTGCCGATTTATCTTAATCATATGTCGGTTGCCAGTGAGGTCAAGGCAATTGCGCAGGAACCGGGTGCTGCTAACACGCCGCCGAATACGATTCGCCGCAATCTCACCTCGCGCTTGCATTTGAGCTATGTCGACCATGTGGAAGCTGAGCATATCTCTATTGAACGCGGTCGCGAAATGTTACTGGTCGTCGAATATCAGGTTGAAACACACTTGATCGCCAATATTGATGCCGTGTTGTCGTTCAGAGCAGAAGAGCCGCTGCGGGCGAATTAAAAACTCGACAAGCAGAAAAACACACATCAAGACGAGCAGTTTCGCCCACCGTTCTCCGACTCGGATGGGGGTATGCTTTAAAAGGTGAGCGTCCTCAACCACATTTCCGGCATCAACTATCGTTTCTCCGACTCCGATCTTCTGCGACGTGCCTTGACGCATCGCAGCGTTGGCCCCGGGCACTACGAGCGACTGGAGTTTCTTGGCGATAGCCTGTTGAATTTTGTTGTGGCTGAGCTGCTGTTCGAGCGTCGTCTGCATGCTCCTGAGGGCGATTTGAGTCGACTGAGATCGCGCCTCGTTCGTGATCGAACGTTGGCCCAATTAGCCAAAGAACTCGAGCTGGGTCAGTATCTGCGATTGGGTGGCGGCGAGAAAAAAAGCGGCGGCTACCTTAGAGAGTCAATCCTGGCCGATGTCGTCGAGGCGATCTTTGGCGCCATTCTTTTGGACGGCGGTTTCGATGAAGCTCGACGGGTTGTGCGTGAATTGCTTGATGCACGCGAACGCTCGCTGCCAGACGTCGATGATTTAAAAGACCCCAAAACGCGCCTGCAAGAACTACTACAGGGGCGCGGTCACGAACTGCCGAACTATCACGTGCTTTCCGAGAGCGGTGCCGATCACATCAAACGCTTTGAAGTGGAGTGCCGGGTCGGGACATTGGCCGATCCGGTTCAGGCCGAGGCCGGCAGTCGACGCAAGGCAGAACAGGCGGCGGCAAAATTAATGAATGCTCAACTGAATGAGCAGTTTGGACTTGAATCAGATCCTGTTTTCGACGCTAAGCGCAACGATAAATGACATCGTCATGGTGACTCTACAAACATGAGTGCAAAATTTGGCCACGTTGCCTTGATCGGTAGACCTAACGTGGGAAAATCAACGCTTTTAAATCGGCTCGTCGAAGCGCCGGTTGCGATTGTTACCCACAAGCCGCAGACCACGCGTCATCGAATTATGGGCATGTATAACGATCAACGCGGTCAGGCAGCGTTTGTGGACACACCGGGTCTGCACCGCCGGCGTGATCATGCCTTGAATCGCCGGCTTAATCGAATTGCTGCTGATACCAGCCGTGGGGTAGATGTGCTGGGCCTGGTAATCGATGCCAGTCATCAGACTGATGAGGATGATTTGGCCTTGGCTCAAATCAGCCAGCATGACGGCCCCAGCCTGCTGGTGATCAATAAAATTGATCTGCTTAAAGACCGGGGCGACTTGCTCAAGTTGACAGAGAAGTGGACTGAGCGCGCTCAATTTGAAGCCGTGGTCTACGTATCAGCGCTGCGCAACAACGGCATTGATGATTTGCTGACCGAGGTATTTAAAGCCCTGCCCGAAGGCGAGCCTGTCTACAGTAGCGATCAATTTACCGATCGCTCAGAGCGTTTTCTGGCGGCCGAGCTGGTGCGTGAGCAGTTGATGTTAATGCTGCATCAAGAGATTCCCTATGGCCTGAGTGTGATCGTAGAGCGTTTTGAGCGTACCGGCCGCCGGATTGAAATCGATGCGTTGATTGTTGTGGCGGAGGAACGTCACAAAGGCATGGTGATTGGACGCCAGGGCCAGGTCCTCAAGCGGGTTGGTACGCGCGCGCGCTCGAGCATTGCTGAACTGCTCGACGAGCGAGTTCACTTGAATCTGCACGTGCGCACGCGCAAGGGCTGGATTGACGACGAGGCGCTGCTCGACGAGCTTGGTTATGCGCGCTGATGCGAGTCGATCAACAGCCCTGCTGGATACTCCACAGACGGCCCTGGCGTGAGTCCAGCCTGCTGCTGGAGGTTTTCAGCCGCGATTACGGTCGGCTTGGCTTAGTCGCGCGTGGCGCGCGTGGTGCGAAGTCTTCGTCGCGCGGGCTGACCGAGCCGTTTGTTCCGCTACGCTGTTCCTGGAGTCGACGCTCTGAACTGGGCACGATGACTGGCCTGGAAGCATCGTCCGCAAAATTGCCGCTACGAGGCCAGGCGCTCTGGTGCGGGCTCTATGTCAATGAGTTGATGTTGACCTTGTTCGGACGCGATGACCCACTACCTGAACTGTTTGATGTGTACGCAGCAAGTCTGCCTGCGGTGGTCGACAAATCCTCTCAAGCAATCGCTTTACGACAAATTGAGATGGCGATGTTGTCGACCTTGGGCGTGCTGCCAGATTTGACTCAGGCGGCCACTAGCGGTGATCCCATTCTGGTCGACGCCTTGTATCATGTGCAACCAGAGTCGGGCCTGGTTGAGGTCAACGCACCGGGTCGCAATGTAGTCCACGGACGCGCAGCCCTGTTTCTCGCGGCTCATTGCGAGCCAATGGTTGAAAAACAGTCCGTTGACTCACAAATCGACGAGCAAACACGGCGTGAAGCACGGCTGTTGACGCGCTGCTTGATTGATCACCAGCTTGGCGGTCGAGCGCTGAAAACGCGTGAGCTTTTCGTAAAGTCCAATGCGCGCACAAGAGCGCGTCAAAAGAATGGAACAGGAAAATGAACAGACTTCTCTTGGGTGTCAATATCGACCACGTTGCGACCTTGCGACAGGCCAGGCTGGGTCGCGAGCCATCGGTTATTCAAGCCGCCGCGTTGGCTGAACAGGCTGGAGCCGATGCCATCACCATTCATTTGCGCGAAGATCGTCGACACATTCAAGATCGGGATGTTGAGCTGTTGGCAGAGTTGATTACCACGCGAATGAATCTTGAACTTGCGGTCACCAACGAAATGATTGCCTTTGCCGAACGCATTCGGCCCAGTGATGTGTGCCTGGTGCCTGAGCGCCGTGAGGAACTGACCACCGAGGGTGGCCTGGATGTTGTCGACGCGCGCGCTCGAGTGAAGTCAGCGTGTCAGCGTCTGAGTGATGCTGACATCAGGACCAGTCTGTTTATTGATCCAGACATTGATCAGCTCTCCGCCGCGGTCGACTGCGGTGCCCCGGTGGTTGAGCTTCATACTGGCCGCTATGCCGAGGTTGCTGAATCAGAAAAGCCGCAAGAGCTGGCGCGAATTGTTCAGGCAATGGAGTATGGCGTCGATCAGGGCCTGGTGATCAATGCCGGTCACGGGCTGAATTACCGCAATGTTCAGGCGGTTGCCGAGCTGGGTCAGATTGCCGAGCTCAATATCGGCCACTCAATCGTGTCGCGATCGGTGATGGTTGGTTTGAGTGCGGCGGTTCAGGAGATGAAACGTCTGATGGATCAGTCTCGCGCCAGGTCAGTCTGATAATTGACGAAGCGCGGTTTGGGTTGCATCGGCGCAGCGCAAGAACTTGAAATAGGCGTCGGCCATTTTCGAATCGTCTTGTGAAATGTTTTGGCCATCAACGGTAATACGGTTGGCTAATGCAGGGCTCAATGAATCGATCTGACGGGCCAGGCCGCCTGCGCCGGCAAAACCGGTCGCCCCGCGCCACTGATGGAGAATCGCTGAGACGGCTGAAATGTCACCGCGCTTGAAGTGTCGATCCAGTTTTGGCAAACGTGAGTCGAGATCATCTGCGAACAGGTGCATCATCTTTGCCACCAATTCCGGTTGATCATGGCAGGTCTGAAGTGCGGCTTGCTCATCGATCAAAAGATTCTCATCGGCTGATTGATCGAACGGATCGTCGCTGTTGATGTCGACAGCAAGCCAGCGCCTGAGCTTGCTGAAAAGCGCTTTGACACCAATGGGTTTGTTCAGGATTCGGTTGAATCCGTCCGCGTGCAGCTTTTGATGAATGTTTTCGCGATTGTCAGCGGTCAGAAAAACGATGTTGCCTGCTGCGGCCTGTGGACTCAGGTTTTGTATCGCGCGCGCTGTTTCCAGGCCATCTTGCTCAGGCATGTGCAGATCCAGCAGGATCAAGTCATACTCGCATTCCTGGCAGTGCTCGACCGCTCGCATCCCAGAGCTGGCAACATCTACTGTTGCGGATTCGTACTCCAGCGCCGAGCGCAGGAATTCTCGATTAATCACATGGTCATCAACGACCAGAACACGTAGCGATTCAAACGAATTTTGATTGGATGATTGATTCACGCAAGCAATATAACGCGATTTATGGCGCTAGCCAAATAAGCCTTCTATTGCTGCTGATTCTGCTGGCACCGTCACTCAGTTCGGCAGAGCTGAGCGTAATCAGTGGACCGGGTCAAGCCGGACCATTGAGTTGGCGCTCGGTTGAAGTTCGCTACCGAGCGGCCAGCAACGAGAAGGCTGGCTGGCGGGCCGAGCTTGCGGGTTTGCGTATTCAGCTGGGGCAGGGCGCAGACTCCGAGCCGGGTTCAGAGTTTTTGCTGGATCAGCTGCTGATCGAATGTCCTGATCCAAAACGCGCGGATTTTGGGCCGGCGCACAAGCCAGTGCCTGGCTGCGAAAATGGTTTCGTGGTCTGGCGAACACCGGAAAATCAATCGCGCCAAGCCGGTTTTTCGTTGACCCACCAAGGTGCTGATTTGGTTGCAACATTGACAATGGATGGCGCGAGCCTTGAGGGCCGTTGGTCGTTCAGTGAACGCGCGCTGGGACGGGTGCTCGTCACTCTGGATGCTTTTGAGCTGGGCGGGCTTCGACCATTGCTGGCGCCGTGGATCGAAATGGACGCTTTTTACGGCCTGCTCAGCGGCCAGCTTGAAATCGACGCTCAGCGGCTCACAGGTCAGTTTGCGCTCGACTCGGCCGGGTTCGATGGCAACCGGGGCCAACTCGCAGGCGATGGTTTGACTGTGGATCTGGCTGTGTCTGGCGAAATAAGCGAGAACCAACAATCGATCGCCGTCTCGCTTACGCAGAGCGCCGGAGAGTTACTGGTGGGGCCGCTATATTTGCCAAGCCCGGAGCAGCCTATCGAAGTCAGCATTGAACTTGTCCGGAGCGATGCATTGATTCGGTTTGATAGCATCTCATACGTTAATCCTGGTGTGGTTGAACTTCAGGCTAGCGCCGTAGTGTCAGGGCAGAATTCGACTTGGAGTCTGAGTGACGTCCATTTAACTCAACTCAATGCCGACCTCCAGCACGCCTGGCCGCGCTGGATCGACGGACTCGCTGCATCCTTCGGTTTTTCCGGCATGCAGGCCAGCGGCAAGGTATCGGCCAGCGCTCGTTTATCGGCCGGACAGCTCGACGCGCTAAATCTGAATTTGAATGGCGTCGAACTGACCGATCCAAAACAACGCCTGACCCTTGCACCCACCAGCGGACGCGTTTCTGTTACTGAAGGTGGACTGAATCTAGCGCTGGATCTAGAGGGCATCGCTCTGTATGGTCTGCCGTTTGGCCCAACCCAAGTCCGCGCCAGCGAGAACGATGGTGACTGGCGCTTGACTGAACCGCTGCGCATGCCTTTGCTCGATGGGGCGCTTGTGTTGGATCGGCTGGCCTTGAATTCCGATTCCAAGGCCAGTGATGATGGGCCTGACTTGACCCTCGATGCTCGAATTGAGCCCCTTTCGTTAGAACAATTGACGACAACGCTGGGTTGGCCGCAGTTCGGCGGCAATCTGGCCGGAAACTTCCCCGGGATCGAATTTCGCGATGATCGCCTGGACTTCACCGGCGGCATCAACATCAACGCATTTTCAGGCCAGATCCAGCTGACTGAACTATCCGTCGAGCGCCCGTTCGGAACCTTGCCTGCGCTGGCGGCTCAAGTCGAAATCAATCGCCTGGATTTGCTCGAGTTGACCGGTGCCTTCAACTTCGGACGCATGGAAGGCGAGGTCTCGGGTTGGATGCGCGATCTGCGTCTGCTCGACTGGCAGCCAGTGGCCATGGATACCCGCTTGTATACCCATGACGATGCGCCAAAGCGACGAATTTCTCAGCGCGCCGTCGATAACCTGTCCAATCTCGGCGGCAGTTTTGGTGGCGCTTTGATTAGCGGCACCGTACTGAGCGTGTTCGAAGACTTCCCCTATCGCCGCGCCGGTTTGGCCTGTCGCCTGAGCAACAATATTTGCTATATCGATGGGGTGGCCAAGCATGATTCCGGCGGTTTCTACATCGTTGAGGGTCGCGGGTTGCCGCACCTCGACATCATTGGCCATCGCCGATTGGTTGACTGGCCTCAGCTCCTGAGCCAGCTCGAAGCCGCGACTCGCTAAGAGAGCCTCTGAATAACTCTGTACCGAGCGCGTTTCAGTCGGAAAAGCCGCCGTCTCGCCCGCACAGAGTTATACAGAGGCTCCCTGAGCCCTGGAAAAGCAACTATCCGAAGATGCAGAGAAATGAGAGTGCGCGAAGAATTGATAATTTCAATCTGCGATTCTCTCGCGCCCTGAATTTATGCGTTAGCGCTTTTGGTTTTCTTACTCCTGGTTTGCAGATTTGCTGAAGAAGGTCATTTCTGCGGCAAGGACCAACTGCGGTCTAACAGAATTTCCAGCACCAGTTTGCTGCCAAAGTAGCCCAGCAGCAGCACGAACATGGCGGTCAGGGTGAAGTAAATCGCCTGACGCCCGCGCAGGCCGTAGCGCCAGCGCCCGAGCAGCAGTAGCGCGAATAGCACCCAGGAAATTGCAGTAAGAACGGTTTTGTGCAGCAGATGCTGGGCCAGCAGGTCATCAACGAATAAAAAACCAGTGATCAGGCTCACTGAGAGCACCAGTACGCCGCCGGCTACCAGCCTGAACATCAATCTTTCGAGCACGTTCAGTGGTGGCAGCATTTCCAGCTGTCGAATGCTGCGCGGGTGACGCAACAGGCTGTCTTGAACAGCCAGTACAATGGCATTCAGAGCAGCCAGGCTGAGCAGGCAGTAGGCCAGCAGTGAGCTGAAGACGTGCAGTTCCAACTTGACTGACGGCTCACTCAGCACCAGCGGCGTGATCGGAACCATTTCAGCTAATGCAACGCACAGCGCGGCTCCTGGAAAAACCAGAATGCCGGCCTCAAGCAAGCCGGTCCTGAACGAAGTGATGATCAGCACAAGCACGACCACCCAGGCCGACAGTGATAAGGTGTTGAGAAAATTGACGTCCCAGCCGCCGCTCACTTTGACCGTCAACCAAAGGGTCAGGCCATGTCCTATAGTCGCCACGACTGCAAGCATGACGGCAGCAGTGCGCAGATTGGCGCGCGCTTTGACAAAGCCTAACGCCATAACAACACCCGCACTGACATAGGCGAGCACCGTCAAAATTTCAACAAAGATGTAGGCTGACATGGAAAGCGCGTCGCCGCTTTGGTCTCGAACGAAGGGCCAGTATAATGATTTGAAGGATTCAGCCCAACACCTGTTTTCATTCCACAGATTGTTGACTGTGCAAATTTTTGCTTGAAAAACTCAGCGAGTAACCATGTTTGACCAACTAAGCGAACGACTGACCGGATCCCTGGAGCGCCTGAGAGGCCGGGGCAAGCTAACTGAAGACAACATTCGCGAGGCGATGCGAGAGGTGCGTGTGGCCCTGCTGGAGGCTGATGTGGCCTTGCCGGTGGTCAAGGACTTCGTGCAGCAGGCCACTGAACGCGCGGTCGGGCAGGAGGTCGTTGGCAGTCTGAAGCCGGGTCAGGCCCTGATCAAAGTGGTTCACGAAGAGCTCAAGCGCGTGCTGGGCGGCGATCAGGCCGAGCTTCGTCTTGATGTGGCTCCACCGGCAGTCATTCTGCTCGCAGGCCTGCAGGGTGCGGGTAAGACCACCACGGCCGGCAAGCTGGCCAAATTGCTTAAAGAACGGCACAAGAAAAAAGTGTTGCTGGCCAGTTGCGATATCTATCGCCCAGCCGCTATTGACCAGCTCGAAACGCTGGCCGGCCAGGTCGATGCCGAGTTCTATCGTTCACCTCGCACCGATGATGCACGCGCCATCGCCGAAGAGGCCCTAAAGCAGGCCAAAACCCAATTTGCCGATGTATTGATCGTCGATACAGCTGGTCGTCTGGCCATTGACGAAGCGATGATGGACGAGATCAAACGCGTCCACGCTGCAATCAGTCCGACTGATGTGCTGTTTGTGGTCGATTCCATGACCGGCCAGGACGCGGCCAATACCGCCAAGGCTTTCAATGAAGCGCTGCCGTTGAGCGGCGTGGTGCTGACGAAAACCGATGGTGACGCCCGCGGCGGTGCAGCACTTTCGGTACGCCAAATCACTGGCGCGCCAATCAAATTCCTCGGCACTGGCGAGAAACTTGACGGACTGGAGCCGTTTTATCCCGACCGCCTGGCATCGCGCATTCTCGGTATGGGCGATGTCTTGAGTCTGGTCGAAGAGGTCGAGCGAAAGGTTGATCAGAAGCAGGCCAAAAAGCTGGCCGGCAAGATGGGCAAGGGATCACGTCGGTTCGGTATGGATGACTTGCGTGATCAACTGATGCAGATGCAGAACATGGGTGGCCTGGGTTCGTTGATGGACAAGCTACCGGGCATGGGCCAGATTCCAGAGGCGGCCAAGGCGCAAATGGATGATCGCCAGACCCGTCGAATGATTGCGATTGTCAATTCAATGACGCCGAATGAGCGGCGCTTCCCCGACATCATTCGAGGATCGCGCAAGCGCCGCATTGCCGCCGGTGCCGGCCTGCAGATTCAAGACGTGAATCGACTCATCAAACAGCACAAGCAGATGCAGAAAATGATGAAAAAAGTCGGCAGCAAGGGCGCTATGTCAAAGCTGATGAAACGCCTGCCCGGCGGTGGTGGCTTTCCCGGGATGTAGCTTCAAAGCTTGGCTTGGCGAAAGCAATTGAAGAGTACGATGCGAGCGCTTTCTCAGTGCAGGCGTCGGGTACAGTTGCTGAGCTGGCGCTCACAAATCAGGGCATTGACCGATACTGGTCGGCCAAGAAATTCTTCAATCGACTCGAGCAGGTCGCGCGAGTGACCTCTGGAAAATATGTTGGTCAGTAGCCGTTGAGCGGTTTGCTCAGTAGTGTTAGTAGTATCGAAATAGGCAACGACATCCGCCGCGAGCATCTCAGCCCACAGCCGTCGATAGAGTAGTCCTCCGCGTGGTCTGACGAATTGTTCGCGGTAGCCCGGGGAGGTTTCGTGGGGGTTGAGAACAGCAGGCAATTCCATGTTCTTTATTACGCGATTTTTGATCGCTAATGGATCAAGGTCTTTGCCATTTTCGATCGTGTGCCAGGCCAGATCGACACGGATAGCGGCAATTTGCTGCAGCGTTCTCAGGCCCGGCAGTGGCGATTTGTAGTTGGGCCTGGGACGATCTTCAGGAGTAGTGAACAACTGCTGCCGTTGGTCGGGTTCAAACGCAAATCGCTCAAAAACCAGGGCCGGGAATTCAAGCGCGTCGGTGGGCAGTTGATTGCCGGCCAGCGAGCGATGTTTTGTATCCGACATGAGTTCCATCAGTGCGTGGCCGAATTCATGGAACAGGGTTTCTACATTTATCCCGCTCAAGACGGCAACGTCTTCGCCATTGTTTTGAAAATTGGTTTGTATAGAGACAATCGCCGGTTGTCGGGTGCCGTCGAACTGATGGGCGTGTTGATGCACTGACATCCAGGCGCCGCCGCGTTTGCCGGGGCGAGTCAACAAATCAAAATTCAAATGGCCAAGCAGTTGCTGGCTGGAAGAGTGAACGCTAAAACGGGATCGTCCGGGTGTTGGTCCGGTTTGATGTTGATCTGGTTCAAACTCAAGGCCCCAAAGCATGTTGCTGAGTGCGAACATTGCTGCCAGGACGCGATCGCCAGTCATCTCAAGATTAGCTGGTGCCGGCTCGCGTTCGGTGGCCTCAAGGCGGGCCTGGTAATACGTGAAATCCCACGGTCTGGGCTCGGCGTCGACCCCGTCTGCGAGCATCAACTGACGCAGTGCGTCCAGTTCGATGAATGCGGCTTGCTGCGCGGCGGCTTCAAGTTGATCAAGCATGGCCAAAAACTGCTCGCTTGCACCCATCGAGCTGTCGTTCAGCTGGTAGGAGAGCGCGTGTGAGTGATCGAACAATTGCGCCCGCTGCAGCCGCAGTTCCAAAATTTGGCGCATTAAGTCCGGATTGTCTCTGAGTTGACCGACCCGCATGCCACCCGCGCGTCGAAGCCAGGCACGATATAGCTGCTCGCGCAACTTGCGATTGTGCAGATTTCTCAGCGCGGGAAACAGGCTGTGGGCGTTCAGCGTCAAGACCCAGGCGTCTGTAAACCCGCGGTCGTGGGCATCCTGGCGCGCAAGCTCGACGGACGAAGGGGGCAATCCCGCAAGTTGGTTGAGATCACGAATAGGAAGCTCGTAGCGCAGCGTTTCACGCCTCAGGTTGTCGTCGAATTGGCGCTGCAGATCGTTCAGGTCTGTTTCGATTCTGTCTAGCGCATCAGCCTGGGCCGGTTCGAGGAATGCGCCAGCGCGTTGGAGTTGCAGCCAGGACTGCGCGATCAAGCGCCGGTCTTCTTCTGAGAGACCAGGCGGTGGGTTGTGGTGATCCCGGGCAATGCCCTGGATGATCTGTTTATGGTTTTGCAGTAGATTTCGATGGGCTCGCATTCTTGCCTGGAAGGCTGTGTCTGCACGTCGCCATTCTTGGTTGTCGTGAATGCTGCGCTGGGCCAGAAAGCCAAGGTTCAGCCTGGCAATATCGCGGGTTGAATGTTCCAGCCACAGCGTTAACGGCAGCGGATTTTGATAATTGTTACGCTCGCGCCGCTGATCATCCGAAAATCGATACTCAAGCTGCTTTTGGAATCGACTGATCGCGAGATCCAACCGCTGGATATAGCATTCTGGATTCAGGCAATTCCCCAAAAGTTCTGCCTGTTGGTCTACGTTCGAAATTTCTAGTGAGTTGCCTC
>Ga0207419_1002005_pt1 | contig 14068 bp, 7 predicted proteins | sample ElkSloMetagenome_4_FD_184723 | JGI IMG/M metagenome (GOLD analysis project Ga0207419, IMG submission 184723) | Hot spring microbial communities from Elkhorn Slough, Monterey Bay, USA - MD2A (version 2) | ecosystem: Environmental > Aquatic > Marine > Intertidal zone > Estuary: Microbial mat ... | reverse complement strand
AGTTCTTCTAACCCCGCAGTGAGTCAAGCAAAAAAAGATGAGTGTGTAGCTGCGGGAAAAGCTTTCTATCACCTTTTAGAAAATGACCTTAAACCAAGAGATATCGTTAGTAGAGAATCTTTTGAAAATGCTTTGAGGCTGATCACCGTTTTAGGAGGTTCTACCAATGCAGTCTTGCATATGATTGCCATTGCACACGCATTTGACATACCGCTTTCTATTGATGATTTTCAAAAGATCAGTGATAAGACCCCACTGTTGGGCGATATGAAACCAAGTGGTAAGTATTTGATGGAAGATGTTTATGAGATTGGAGGCATACCGGCAGTAATGAAAATGATGTTGGACGAAGGCCTGCTTGTTGGCGACTGCATGACGGTTACTGGAAAAACTGTCGCGGAAAACTTGGCCGAACTGCCCGGTTTAAAAGAAGGGCAAGATGTAGTTAGGCCGATAAGCGAACCGATAAAACCTACGGGCCATTTAAGGATCCTGTATGGTAATGTAGCTGAAAAAGGTGCAGTTGCAAAAATTACAGGTAAAGAAGGAGAGCGCTTTTCAGGCCCTGCCAAAGTATTTGATGATGAGTTTGAGACAATAAAAGGTATAGAAGCCGGTAAAGTACAAGAGGGCGATGTGGTAGTTATTAGATACGCAGGCCCTAAAGGAGGACCGGGCATGCCGGAGATGCTAAAAATTACTTCTGCCATTATGGGTGCAGGACTTGGTAAGAGCGTAGCACTTATTACTGATGGAAGGTTTTCTGGAGGTTCTCATGGCTTTGTAATTGGTCATGTAACGCCAGAAGCGCAAGAAGGTGGAAACATCGCCTTATTGAAAGACGGCGACATCATTACGATAGATGCGGTAGAAAATACCTTATCAGTGGATGTTAGCGAAGAGGAATTACAAGAAAGAAGAAAAAATTGGCAAGCGCCGCCTTTAAAATTTAAAAAAGGTATTCTTTACAAATATGCTAGGAGTGTAGCCTCTGCGTCTGAGGGCTGCGTTACAGATGCATAATTTTTCACCCCTGATCAAAGCCAAAAGGCATTAATTATGGAACAAATCAATTCGGAAATGACAACTCTATTGGATCACTCAATGATGTACCAGCCAGCAGGCGAGCCATTGGTGAGCAAAAAAAATATAAATGGTGCCGAAGCGGTCATCCTCTCCCTCATTGCAGAAGGTGTAGATGCTGTATTTGGCTATCCCGGTGGGGCCATTATGCCTATCTACGATGAGCTCTATCATTACACCGATCAACTGAGGCATTTGCTTGTTAGGCACGAACAAGGCGCCACGCATGCTGCACAAGGCTATGCAAGGGTTAGTAACAAAGTAGGTGTTTGCTTTGCTACATCTGGCCCCGGTGCTACCAACTTGATTACCGGTATAGCAGATGCAATGATCGATTCTACACCTATGGTCTGTATTACAGGGCAAGTTCCCAAACATTTATTAGGTACGGATGCCTTTCAAGAAACCGATGTGGTTGGTATCTCTATGCCAGTTACCAAGTGGAACTATCAGGTAACTTCTCCCGAAGAAATACCTGAAGCCATAGCTAAAGCTTTTTATATTGCAAAAAGCGGTAGGCCAGGTCCTGTATTGATTGATATTACCAAAAATGCACAAATAGAGACCTTTGATTTTGAATATAAAAAATGTGAGAAAGTGAGGAGCTATCATCCTTACAGAAAATTAGATAAATCGAAGTTAAAAGAGGCTGCTGAATTGATCAACAGTGCAAAGAAGCCTTACATGCTTATTGGTCATGGCATATTAATTTCAGAAGCTCAGCAAGAACTGAAAGATTTTGTAGAGAAAACGGGTATTCCTGTAGCGAGTACTTTAATGGGGCTTTCTGCTTTTTCTAACAATCACCCGCAGTACGTAGGGTATTTGGGGATGCATGGCAACTACGGCCCCAACATCAAAACCAATGAGTGTGATGTGCTCATAGCCATAGGAATGCGCTTTGATGACCGTGTAACCGGCGACCTGAATCGTTACGCAAAGCAGGCCAAGGTAATTCATGTAGAGATTGATCCTGCCGAAATCGATAAAAATGTTAAAACAGATGTAGCGATATTGGGCGATGCCAAAGCAGCATTAAATGCCTTATTGCCTCTTGTTAAATCTAAAACTTATGCTGACTGGCTCGCCGAGTTTGCTGCTTGCGACCGAGAAGAGAAAAAGAAGGTTATTGAAAAAGATTTTGCCCCTTCTACAGAGAAGTTGAAAATGGCAGAGGTCATCCATCAACTTTCTAACCTTACTGAAGGTAAAGCCATTACAGTAAGTGATGTGGGCCAACATCAAATGGTGGTTTCTAGGTATTATGAATATTTAGAAACCGATAGTAATGTAACCTCAGGCGGTTTAGGAACTATGGGTTTTGCTTTACCTGCTGCCATTGGTGCCAAAATAGCTCAACCCAACAGGGAGGTGGTAGCAATTATTGGTGATGGTGGTTTTCAAATGACTTTGCAAGAATTGGGCACCATTATGCAAGAAAAAGTGCCTGTTAAAGTCTTGATCTTGAACAATAGCTTTTTGGGCATGGTAAGGCAGTGGCAACAGTTGTTTTTCGATAAAAGGTATTCTTTTGTTGATATTGAAAGCCCAGACTACATTATGTTGGCGCAAAGCTTTGGTATAAAAGCCCAAAGGGTATCTGAAAGGGAGGATTTGCAAGACGGCCTGAGCAATATGATCAACTCTCAAGAATCTTTCCTATTAGAGGTAATTTCAGAAAAGGAAAATAATGTATTCCCAATGATTCCTTCCGGTGCTTCTGTAACAGATATCAGGCTGGAGTAAAATTTAGAATAGGTAAAGCCCTATGATATTTTATGTCCAATTGACCCCTGATTATAAAGTGTTGGATAAAAATCTTATGGGTGTTAAACTGTAAATAAATATGCCTTTTTACTAAGTATTATAAAATTTAAGTTTAACCATTTCTCTAAAACAGATTTATTACATATCCAATAAAAACATAGCTTAGCCAAAAGCTAAGAACTAAATACCAATAGCCAATTAAGTCATGCAAGAAGAAGAAACAAAAATCAGATATACACTTTCAATTTTCACTGAAAATAAAATTGGTCTTGTAAATAGAATCACCATTATTTTTACGCGCCGAAAAATGAATATACTCAGTCTTACCACTTCTGAGTCTGAGCTAAAAGGGATTTACCGGTTTACTGTTGTTATTGAGACTACAAAGTCTCAAGTAATTAAGGTAGTGAAACAGATAGAGAAACAAATAGGCGTATTAAAGGCATTTTACTATGAAGAAGACCAGACCATATATCAAGAAATTGCCCTGTATAAAATACCGACCAAGGCGCTCTTTGGTGGCGAGACCATAGAACATATCATTAGGCACCATTATGCTAGGATTTTATCTGTAGAAGAAAATTTTGTGGTGATTGAAAAAACAGGACATGAACACGAAACACAAGAATTATTTGAAGCACTAAAACCCTATGGCGTACTAGGATTTGTAAGGTCGGGGAGGGTAGCTATTCCTAAACCTATGCGCAAGGTAACTTCTTACCTTAAAGAATTAGAAGAATGGGCAATTTCCTAATATAGGAAACATCGCCCTAGCATTATTTTAACTCGTAATTCACTTTTTACTAAATATTTTCGAAACATCAACTTTTAAATTTATGGCTAAAATAAACTTCGGAGGAGTAGAAGAAGAAGTAGTTACCCGTGAGGAATTTCCTCTAAGCAAAGCACAAGAAGTGCTCAAAGACGAAACCGTTGCAGTTATCGGATATGGAGTACAGGGGCCAGGCCAGGCACTTAACCAAAAAGAAAATGGCATTAATGTAATTGTAGGTCAAAGAAAACCTTCTAAATCTTGGGATAAAGCCGTTGCAGATGGTTTTGTACCCGGAGAGACACTTTTCGAAATCGAAGAGGCACTTGAGAAGGGTACGATCATTTGTTATCTATTGTCTGATGCTGCGCAAATAGAACTATGGCCCACAGTTAAGAAACACCTCACTGCCGGCAAAGCTTTGTATTTTTCACATGGCTTTGGCATAACCTATAAAGATAGAACTGGTATTGTACCACCGAAAGATGTAGATGTTATTTTGGTAGCTCCAAAAGGCTCTGGAACTAGTTTGAGGAGAATGTTTTTAGAAGGGAGGGGCTTAAATTCGAGCTATGCCATCTTCCAAGATGCTACGGGCAAAGCTAAAGAAAGAGTGGTCTCACTGGGTATTGCCGTAGGTTCTGGATATTTGTTCCCTACAACTTTCCAAAAAGAAGTTTACAGTGACTTAACAGGCGAAAGAGGGACTTTAATGGGTGCGATTCAAGGTATTTTTTCGGCCCAATATGAAGTATTAAGAAGTAAAGGACACTCACCTTCTGAAGCTTTTAATGAAACTGTAGAGGAGCTCACCCAAAGTTTGATGCCACTCGTAGCTGAGAATGGTATGGACTGGATGTATGCAAACTGTTCAACAACGGCGCAAAGAGGTGCTCTAGACTGGAAAGATAAATTTAAAGATGCTGTAAAGCCTGTATTTGAAGAATTGTATGAAAGTGTTGCTTCTGGCAACGAGGCTCAAAAATCTATTGACTCTAACAGCCAAGCGGACTACAGAGAAAAATTAGAGGTAGAATTAAAGGAGTTGAGAGATTCTGAAATGTGGCAAGCTGGTAGAGAGGTTAGAAAACTTAGACCAGAAAACGATAAATAAGCACATTATTTTTACTGGCTTTTTAAGATAACAGAAAAGGGTTTGCAGTGATGCAAACCCTTTTTTTGTGTATGTCTCAATCAATTTTTTATGAACTTATGTGTCACGCTATTAGAAGCATGATTTATCCTTAATAGATATACACCTTTATCAAGAAAATCTAAATCAAGTTTAAAGCTGTCTCTAAGGCTTTCCTTTGAGAAAGTGTCCATAAACACATTTTTTCCGGTAATGTCTATCACCTCAAAGGTATAAGAACCGAACCTGTTATTATCCATGTTAATTACTATGGCCTGGCTAACTGGATTGGGATAGATTTCTATGCCTTCAGACTTTAGTGCCTGACTTAAGCTTAAAGGTTCGTCTATTTCATCTAGGATTTCTACATTGAAAGAACGAGAAACTCTACCGCCAGATCCATCATTGGCTTCAACTTCTACTAGATAGCTGTTTTGTAGTTCGTAATCAAATATGCGGGTAGCTATTAGCTTGTCATCTTCTATTTTTAAGATGCCTGAAGTCAGCGTTTTATTTAAGATTTCATAGCTGTGCGATGTATTGTCTACATCTTCTACACTAAAGCTACCAATCTCAGCGCCAAGTACGTTGTTCTCCTCAATTTGTACATTGCTAATTTCTAAATTAAAAGGTCTGTCGTTAACGGCATTGATAGTGATCTCTATATTCCCGTCTAATTCTGAATTTTCAATTCCATCAGACACCTTATAGTCAAAGCTTGTCTGGCCGAACCAGTTTTCTGTTGGCACATAGCTTAATTGCCCCAATAAACTGCTTGAAATCTCTTGTCCGATTGAAACTGGAACTGATTCTAGGATCAGTTGTCCAGTATCTGGCAGAGAGGTTATGATGACCATATTGAGGGTATCAATTGCATCAGCATCACTAAAATTACTCTTAAAAGTATTAGCATTAAAGAACAATGTATTGTCTTCGGCAGCCGCAGCTGTAAAGTTATTACCGATTGGGAGTGTATTGGTAGCCACTTCTATAGTTTCGGTAAAGGTTGACTCTATATTACCAAACAATGCTTTTAGTCTGAAGTAATGCTTAGGGCCTCTATTTGCTATGGTGTGCTCATAAGTATTTTCATTACTGATTGTAGAAATCATAGAAAAATCACCATTGGCACTTTCCGCTTCTTCTAGTTGATAACTCACATCGCCCTGCATAGCATCCCAAGAAAGAGAAATACTTTTATAATCATCAGACATTTCACCTTTTAAGTTACTTGGTGCATTTAATACGTCCTTTGAGGTAAACTTAATGGTATCTGCCGCTTCAGCATTGGTAAACAATTGATGCTGTATGTAAGCCATATTAGCAATTAATGTATGCTCACCCTCAGTGATGTTTTTTAGTACAAAGGTGCCATCTAGTGTATAGTCAGGTTGGTAGGCTTGGTCATCTAAGTAGAAATGGATATGATCTACATTGGCTAATTCGCCTGATAACTCATAAGTTATTTCCATTTCATTACCGTAAACAAATGCATCCTCTTCAGGACCTGTAATAGTAACGCTAGGTGCATCTGAAGGGTCTTTAATGGTAAAAGTTACTGTGGCTTCTGCTTCAGGGTTAGGGAGTGGTGCATGATGCGTGTCCACCAAATACAATCTTAGGGTATGCTCACCAACAGATAAGTTTTCAAGTAAATAAGAGCCTGTCAAATTGAAAACAGGTATGTAATCTTGGCCATCTAATTTTAAGTGGAAATGATCATACAGAGTATTGGAACCCATTATAGTATATTCTACCAGCACATCATTGTTATAAAGCGTCGCATTATTTTCTGGGGAATCTATAAGCATGGTAGGTATATCTGTAGGGGCATAAACCTTGAACGCTACAGACGTGCTTGCTTCCGGATTGGTCAGTGGTGTATCGGTATCATCTAAGAGATTAATGGAGATTGTATGGTTTCCATTACTCAAGTTATCTACTTGATAAGTGCCTGACAAATCGGTCACTTTTATAGCGGGTAAATCATCCACAATAACTTCTAATGCGCTAAAAGTACTCTGATCGCCATAGAGTGTATAATTTATATCGATGCTATTGGTAAAAATCTTACTTTGATTTTTAGGAGAAGTAATGACCACACCGGCATTTTCTCCAGCATTTTGAGTATACACCACATCAAATGTGACTGTTTTAAGCGCTTGGTCATTTTCTAAAGGAACATTATGTCCCATAGCCACAAAAGCCGTTACAGTATGCGTGCCCGGTGCAACGTTGGTAAACAAGAAAGAACCACCATCTAGGTTATGTGCATATTTCGCTGGTTCATCGTCTATTTGGAAAACGATGTGATCATAGGTCGTTGGGTCCCCGAAAATAGCATAACTTATTTCAACATCAGGACCGGTAACTTGTTCTCCCGATTCTGGAGAGGTAATTATGATGCCGGCGTCCATGGTGGCTGAAGTGGTCACTGCAAGCGTATTACTTGCTTCGGAAACACTACCTGCTATATCAACTGCTTTCACAATAAAGTCATAAGCGGTTTCTGGAGATAGCTTATCAAAAGTGTATTTGGTTTTTGTTGTAGTACCTACTACAACACCGTCTTGATAAACCTCATAGAAATCAACTCCATCAGCATCAGTAGACTCTGTCCATACAATACTCACGGTTCTGTCTGTATTGCTTTCTAGAGATACTGTAGGCGTGGTAGGAATATCATTAGATACTTTAACAAGTTCAATATAATCAACGACACTAAATCCGTTGACAGCTTCGATGGTGAAATCATGAGTTCCTTCAGTAAGGATGATTTCATCAGAGACCATGGTGCCCCAATGAGAGCCGCCTAAGTCATTGCTAGGACCTTCAATTGAATTAGGGTCTCCTACTAGGGTAATATCTGCACCATCTAAAGTAAATTTGTATCCATCTGGCCAGTAACTATCATTAAAAGTATTTGTACCTGATCTTACCCTTGTATTTATTATATACTTACCGGGCGTTGCAGTAGCCCTTTCTGCAGCTACATCAAAAGATATCTTTATTTTGTCACCAGGATTGTAAATGCCAATAGCTCTACCTTGGCTAGTAAAGTCAGAAAATACTGTAGTTATTGGTAATTCATCTACATCAGCTACAACTTCATAATTATCTTCTGCCTCTAAAAATGAGGATTCGACTTCCTCAAAAATGGCAGTTAAAGTTGAATTGGTCTCCGGGTTCTTATATAACTGTGTCCTTGTAGCACCATTAGACCATTCCTTAAAAACATATTTTTTACTATTTAAAGCCTGTGGAGAAATAGCAGTAATTTCTGCTTCAAAACCTATAAGTTCATCTACTACGTATGGAGTGGTTCTTGGCTGATTGGCTACAATGAGTCTTAACCCTGATGGTACGGTCTCTAAGGAGATATTGGTTTTCTCAGGGAATATAGTAACAGATTCCGTTGTCGAGATACCATCGGCATCGGTTACTGTTAAACTGAAAATAAAGCCCGTGTTGTCGTGAAAGCTATGACCGTCTACAGGAATATTAAATGTACCCGATGCCGCATTAAAATTACTGATACCGGGGTGAGTATGATCGTTGTGAAGAAAAACGATATTCCAAGAATAGTTACTATCATCCAAAGGCCCATCATCAGTAGCAGTAGCAGAAAAGGTGATTTGCTCACCTGCTAAGAATTTATTCCCCTCAATAGGAGAAGTGATATTTACTATAGGAGGTTCTCCCACAACGATACTGATTTCTTCAGAAAAGGCGCTTAAACCATTGGTATTTGTTACACTTAACCTTGCTTTATAAGAGCCACTTTCTGTGTAAGTGTGCGTAGTATTTTTAGCGTTGGCAGAATTCCCATCACCAAAATCCCAAGTATAAGTAAGTTCAGTGCCGTTACCAATAAAGGCATCTCCCTCAAAATTTACTTCAAGTGGCGCTGTTCCGAAGATAATATTGTTTTCTATATTACCATTAGTAGTTGAAGCAGACGCTTCCGTAATAATCGGCACTTCAGGACCTACGTAAGATATTTTCTTGAGTAGACCATTTTCAAAATCATTGATATCAATGTAATACAGAGAACCATCTGTACCTTGGGTCAAGGCTACATTTCCTTTAAAACCTGTGGGGGGTTTAAATTGTACAGCCTCACCAACAGGCATCATATTTTGATCGAGTTTTAAATACCTTATCCAGCTTTGTGCATAATCAGTAAAAAAGTACACGCCTTGGTATTCGGTGGGGAAATTACCATTACGATAAACCACACCACCGGTCAAAGAGTGGCCTCTTCCAACTATGTGAGGGTAAGTATAGATAGGGTCTTCAAAAGTTGCGCCTTGACAAGAACCATCTGCATTTCTACCAGATTCGCCACAATCAGGCCAACCGTAATTAACTCCTTTTTTACCATAGTGAATATCTTCCCATGAGCTACTAGCGTCGTTTCCACCCACTTCACCAATGATGAATATTTCTGATTGCTTATCGTAATAACCCTTGAACGGATTTCGTAGTCCCCATGCGTAAATTTCAGGTAATTCTCCATTAGGACCTGCAGCAGCGCCATCATTGTAAAAAGGATTATCGGCTGGTATTGTGCCATCCTTGTTGATACGCATTAATTTGCCGTGTTCTTCTTGTAAATCTTGTGTCTTGCTTTCTTGCAGCATATCTCCTGTACAAAAGAAGAGAGTGCCATCGTTGGCAAAATCCATAGCACCACCAAAATGATATAGCTGTGAGCCATCATAAACATGAGTGCTTTCCCAAATTACTGTTTCACTGTTCAAGTCTCCGGTAGCGCCTAAGCTTGTAAACCTAGAAATGCGAACTCTATTTGAGGATGTTGTATAGAATAGATAAAAGTAGTTGTTGGTTTCAAAGTCTGGGTCGAGCAAAACGGTGAGAAGTCCTCTTTCGAAACCACCATCTACATTGCCAAGCGTCATAAAATCACTCTTGGTAGCTGTATTCGGGTCTACAAGAAATATTTTACCAGATTTCTCTGTTACGAGTATTTTGCCGTCAGGCAGTGGTTTTAAATCAGTAGCTGTGCCTAGACCTGATACGACTAGTTCCTCATTGAAATCACTGGGCAAGGTTTGTGCGCTTGTTAATTCTAACGCTAATAGGGAATGTAATAAAATGACCAAAAAGGTCAATGAAAACAGCTTTGTTAGCTTCATCCTCGTGTAAAATTTACTATAGTTAATAATGCTTTTAATATGTAATTAGCTGGTTGACAAGCATCTAAAAGATAGAAGATTATTTGCCTCCTATTATAATACTCAAATCTACATACTAGGTAATAAATCAAACATATTTTTAGCCTAATTTCTTTGAGGCATTAACTTTTGTTTTAAAAAAAAGCCAATTTATTACGCTATTCTATTAATTATTTGCACAAAATTAAGTTTTTTAAAATTACCTATCTGTAGTCTTTTTTATTGCTTAGTAGGTGAGATAGCAAAAATTATTCCTATAGGCTACTTTCTTGGCACGATATTTTTTCTGTTTAATTTAATTTTTTCATAAAACCATACTTTTTAACCCATGAAGTTGACTAAAAGCATCAATCCTGAAAAATTAGAGTATTGTTTCGTTTGTCTAGCTACCTTTTCAGTATTTCTTATACTGGCATTTACTTTTTTCTTTATCTAGATAGAAAAGATGGCTTCTTGCTTAAACGTTAAGTGCTCATTATGAGAAAGATAACCTAACTGGTTTGTTATCAAAACTGTACCGTTGATATCTATATTTGGCATATTTCTGTGGCTGTGGCCATAAATCCAATACTTTGCATTACAGCGCTCAATAGTATCGGTTAGGTCTACGCAGAAAGCTTCATTGATTGCGCTTCCTACAAATTCTTGGGCATTGCATGCATTACTGGGCAGGTGGTGGGTCACTACCACTTTTTTGTCGTGCCCTTCTCCCAAGGCCCGCTCTAAAAACTGTACTGCCCTTTGGTGTAGATGGTTATAATCTGCTGTCTTGATGATTTTATTATCAAGATGTATAAACCTAAAGTCTGACATGTAATGACTAATGATTTGACTGTTTTTCATACTGATCATAGACCACAGCGTAGTGAGAATAAATTTTACTCCTCTGTGTTCTATGGTTTCATTGTTACAGAGCCATACGTTTTCTCTAATTTGTACTTTAAAAGGTTCTCTAGTGATGTTAAGGTCTTTACCGCCATAAAATTCATGGTTACCGGGTATCATCAATACCAAGTCAAAGTCTCTGCTCACCTGATCAAAAAACGATAACTTAAAATAATAATCGCTGAAATGGCAGATATCTCCTGCCAGAATAAGTATTTCACCTTTTGGTTTTAAAGGATTGGCAAGTATAAACTTTCTGTTTTCGTAAAACTCAAGGTGCAGGTCTGAACAATATTGAATTGTCATTAGCGCAATTTTTTGGTACCGGTTCAGCTCAAAAGTAAAGAAAATGAAAGGTTATGCAACAATTAGAATTAGTGAGTCTAATTTTACCCTACCATAATATTGCCCTCAGGATATCTGTAAGAATTGGTGATTACCTTGTTGCTCAATGCCAAAGCTAAGGTAAGTGTACCCACTCTGCCAATGTACATTGATAGTATGATCACAATTTTGCCCATCCAAGTGAGGTCTGCGGTAATGCCCATGCTCAAACCAACCGTAGAAAAAGCAGAGATTTGTTCAAACACAAGAGAAAGGATGTTGCTGGCTGCAGGATTGCTAGATTCGGTGATGGAGAGTATGAATATGGCTATTAAATTGTAGGTAGTGGCAAACATGAAAATAGAAAATGCTTTTCTGATAAGCTCATTTGGAATGGTCCTTCTTTCAAGCTCGATTCTTTCTTGGCCTTTAATGTTGGCAATGGCCGCTAAAGCCAATACCAAGAAGGTCGTACTTTTGATCCCACCACCTGTTGAACCAGGTGCCGCTCCTATAAACATTAAGAATATAACTAGAATAATAGTAGGGTTTGCCAAAGGGATACCACCTTCAGATCCTCCAAAATTCATGGTATGAAAGCCGGCTGTGCGTGTAGTTACCGACTGAAAAAACGAAGTGATCGTTGCTTCAATTATGGTACGGTCAGTAAGCTGATGCGCTTCTAAGATCATAAAGCCCAAGGTGCCTATCGCAATGAGAAATAACGAAGAATAAACCGCTACTTTGGTGCCTATTTTCCACTCTTTGGTTGGCTTAAGTTTTTGTTTTTTCCTACCTGAAGTAAAGATATCTTCTATGGTACTAAAACCAATACCACCCAAAATTATGATGATGGCAATGATAAAATGAAGGGTATACATTTGCCTTAAATCTATATCCACTTCACGTGCAAATACCTCGTTGCCCTCGCTAATGTTGCTTGTAAATAAACCATCTGAAAATAGGCTAAACCCTGCGTTACAAAAGGCCGAAATAGAATGAAAAAGGGAATAGAATATTTTATAACCTAAGCTGCTAAATTTCAACTCATCATCCCAAGAAAAAAATATAAATATTGCGCCAACCAATTCTATGCTAATGGTCATTACTATTATTTTCTTTAAAAGTCCCTTGGCGGAATCTAATGAGTCGCTGCTTAGAAAGTCTTGTATAATGGATTGGTGTTTAAGGCTCACTCCCTTTGCCAAAAATGAGGCAAAAAAGGTGGCGAAAGATACAATTCCAATTCCGCCTAATTGAAAGAGGAACATCAAAATTAAATGGCCTTTAAACGTAAAATAGGTGCTCACGTCTACTACAGAAAGACCGGTTACACAAGAAGCACTAACCGAAATAAAAAGTGCATCAATAAAAGGCATGCTTCCTTTTTCGCGACTCATAGCGGGAAGCATAAGTAAAAGTGTGCCTATGAGTATGAGTAGGATGAAACTATTGATAAAGGTAGTAGCGGGCTTGAGTTCTAGCTCAGATATTTTTGTGCTTAGTTTGGTGAGTTCAAGAAATATTAAGATAATGAGAAAGATGCTTAAGATATGATGGTAGGTCAGTATCGGATGAACTATCTCACTGGCTTTTAAAAGATTGAGTAAAATGTTGTAACCTTCTGAGAGATAATACACCAACCCGTGTATTAGAATGATAAAGTTAACGCCTGATTCAAACCAAGAACGTTTTAAGAATGCCGCCTTTTCTAGTGCCAACAACCACCTAATGCCGAAAAAAAGTAGGTTAGAGGCAAAAAGTATGTCGAAAAAGCGCAAGATTTGATGCATGGTTTCATCTTCGGGCAAAAAACCATAGCGAAATACGAGTAGGGCAATACCGAGTACAACAAAGATGCCCGAAGCGACCTTTACCAGACCCAAAACTTTATCTCGTTGATTGTATAGCAGGTTGTTAATTTGTTCGCCCAGCTTCTGCATACGCCTTAATAGTCAAAAAAATCTTTTTGCTGTATGCTAACGATGGCATTTAAAAACTGGTATCTTTAGGAGATGTTGTAAGGGAAATATGTGAGATGCAAACTATGTATTAGTACAACCATTAAAATTCAACCCTGATTTGCCTTATGAGGTCATATGTTATTTTACCGCTATTTATTGGTTTAACATTTAGTATGTATGCCCAAGATGTTGAAACCATTGAAGTAGATGTGCTTAATTACAACCGTGAAGCTGCAAACTTTAACGATAAGGGATTTGCATTATTAGAGGTAAAAAATTATTCTGAAGCTATTCCGCTTTTTAAAAAAGCCATTGAGCTCGATACTACCAACCTTACCTATTTCGAAAACTTAGGATTGGCCTATAAAAAAATCAATGCTTATCAAAAAATGCTAGAAAATTATCAGAAAGCTATTTTGTACTTTCCTGAAGAACCTGATTTATATTATTACTGTGGCGATGCGCTCCAAGAGATGGAACAGCTTGATAAGGCTATTGAGGCTTATACCCTGGCTATAAAAGTAGCCAATGACGATGATACTGTAGAGTATCTTTATTTGTACTATTTTAATAGAGCCAATGTATACTTAAAGCAAAAAGACAATATGAACGCCATGAAAGACTACAACAGAACTATTGAGCTAGAGCCCTATTTTCACGGTGCGTTCAATAATCGAGGATACATCAAATTTAACCAACAAGACAAACGTGGGGCTTGCGATGATTGGCGAAAGGCTTTGGAACTAGGTAATAAAACGGTAGCAAAATATATAGCTAAATACTGCAAATAAGCAAAGAGGTCTACAAAGTGCAGACCTCAGAAGTAATGCTCCTAAAAAACATTATTGAACAGTGCTTTCATTTTTTGCCAGCTTGCCTCATCGGCTTCTTTTTGATAAGCTAGGGGCAAATCGAACTTTTTGCCAAGTGAGTCGGCGCTTGG
>Ga0207419_1002004_pt1 | contig 14076 bp, 3 predicted proteins | sample ElkSloMetagenome_4_FD_184723 | JGI IMG/M metagenome (GOLD analysis project Ga0207419, IMG submission 184723) | Hot spring microbial communities from Elkhorn Slough, Monterey Bay, USA - MD2A (version 2) | ecosystem: Environmental > Aquatic > Marine > Intertidal zone > Estuary: Microbial mat ... | reverse complement strand
GCGGGATCTCGACCCCGTGGGGGCAAGCGAGAGACCGCGTGCGCCGAGCGTCGATGACGAGCGGTTGCTCGCTGAGGCAGACAAGTTCTCGGCGACGACTGCAAAACTCGGCAAGGGGTCAAACACTCCGATCAGGGCACGCTCGACGAGATGCCTTATTGATCTGGAGGTGCCCGATGAAGAGATAGTCGATCTGACGCCACTGGCAAGGCAGCGAGCTGCGAGGCCAGGTGCGGCAGAGTTGGCTGAGTGCGCGAAGCGCATCGACCGATGTGAGGGGTTGATCGAAACCCAGGTCGACATTCTGAGGAGCCTCACAGATGGAATGAAGGCTAACGCGGAGGCCATCAGGCGTCTGCGCATTGCCATCGAGGTGCCTCAGACTGAGTCGCAATCGGTGCAGGCGAGTGGAGACGACATCGCTCTGACCGAGAGGCGAGATGTGCCAAAAGTGGTCAAACGCACGGCGACGGCGAAGCCCGAGCTTGCAGTGAGACCAAGGGCATCGAGACGAAAGGGATCGGCGCCCGATGGGACCTCGACAGTCTCAGTCGGCAGGCGTCCGAATACCAGAGCGTCTAAGCGACCGCACAGTTTGACGCAGGCTGAGGTGGAGCAATTCATTCTCAGGCAGCGTAAAGACGAACTGTCTGGCGGGTCGCAGAGCGATGAGCCGATATGGTCGGCCATTGCGCAGGTTTTTCGGCTCGCGGGCAGCGACCATCAGGGGCCGTAAAGGCGAACCATTCGCCTGGACCTGGTAGTGCTGCCCGACAGCCGGAACGTGCAGGGTGGATGTGCCCATGTCGGTCGGAACGGAATACCTACACCAGGATGTTCGAATCCCCGATGAACGTCGAGTACTATTGCTGCAATGTGACGGCAGATACCGACGAGGAATATGCACGATACCTGGGCTGTGCGCGTGAGTATGCCAGTAGGCATAACGTGCAAGTCAGGATAGCGACTCGACAGAAGTTCCATGAAAACGCCAGCCGGCATCGACCAGATAACGGCTTTAGGGTGGTTGACATGGGAACTTATCACGACAAGAGATCGCTGGCCTCAGAGGGCCAACCGCTGGTGCCGCCTTTCAGATCGACCACGCCGCAAGGGTGGACGACTGACAAGAGGGGCCACCGCGTGTATGCCGGCAAGGCGCCGATGCTGAATCTTGTGAATCCGGAAGGGTATGGCCATTACGAGATAGAAGAGAGGCATATCCTGGGTTCAATATTCAGTGCGACTGTACCCCAGTCGCAGGAATACGAGAGGGATACCTGGCAAGTGCCACCCTGGGAGGTGATTGACTGCCGGGATGCTCTCAGAGAGTCGAAAGGGAAGTGCGTTATGGTGTCTTGCGACGACGTCGAGCTCGCCCCCGGTGAGAGGACGGTCCTGGCGGCGAACATCATGAACGATACGGGGAAGGAGTTGACCAACAACTTCCTCTGCTTCCCGAGCGACACAATGGCCGAGATAGATCACGCAGCTACACAGCTGTATGATGCGGAGGCCTTCATAAAGACGGGGTACCTGATCGAAAACCGCACGGCGGCGACGATAACGGTCCCTAGAGATGCCAAGCTTGCAGACATTGAGCTGCTTGAAGGGCCATTGGAAGAGATGTACGCAGTAACTGACAGTAGACTGGTTGACGCGTTCGCCAGGTTGAAGGAAGTCAGTGAAAGTGGCTGGCACAAGGTGCTGAGACTGATCGATCAGGCAAACGCTAGACAGATCAGGCTCATGAAAGCCAGCGTACCAGAAGTCGACGAAGAGCAAGGCGGTATCGGACGCTACTACATCCTCGAATGTAGGCGGTCTAGATTCGCACGCTTTCTGTACCAGGGACTCCCGGACTTGAGAGAACGGATGGCTTATATCAATGAGCACTTCAAGTACGGTGAGGAGACTCCCCTGACGTATGAACAAATGCAAGAGGTGAAGTTGCTAGCCATGTGCTTCGCGGACCGCGTGTGCATGGCTACCGACGACCTACCTTTGGCACAAGGTGTCGAGCCGTTCCGGGTGAACACTGGGAACAACCGGCCGGCTAAGCAGAAAATGCGCGTGACACCATTTGCAGCTAGGGATTTCCTGAAAAAGGAGATCGAGATGCTGAAAAAGATCAATGCGATCACTGAAGTTCGCGAATGCGAATATGGCGCACCTGTCAGAATGGTTGCAAAACCCGATGGCAGCTGGCGCTTGTGTTTCGACTATCGGTGGCTGAATCAAACGACAATGATTCCAGCCTACCCGATGCCGAGACTCGAAGACCTGATTAGTAGGGTCAAGGGTAAACCGTATATGGCAACCTTTGACCTCACTAAGGCATACTGGCAGATGCCAGTCGCCAAGGAAGACAGACACAAAACGACGTTTGTGTGTGAATTCGGCAACTATGAATTCAACCGGGTTCCGATGGGGATCGCGGGTGCAGTGCCTTATTACCAAGCAGCGGTAAAACAGGTGCTGGAAGAGATCGAATACGATCGGAAGAAAGCTATGATGGTGAACTATATAGACGATGTCGTTGTGGCGGCAGAAGACTATGATAGTTTCATCGAGGCTTTGCAATGTTTCCTTCAAGCGATGCGCGGTCATAACATCGCCATCTCTGTGAAGAAGTCCCTATGGGGAGCCAAATCGATCGAGTACTTGGGTTTTGTGGTGGATAGCGAAGTCTGGTATCCATCACCGAAGCGAGTACAGGCCTTGCTCGAGCGCAGTCCACCGACGACGCTCAAGGAGCTGAGAGGCTTTACGGCAGCAGTTTCGTTCTACATGAGATTCATCCCGAATTCTCAGCACGAACTGGAGCCGCTCTACGACCTTTTAAGAGGTCTAGACGAGAAGATGTCGAAACGTCGACGCAACTCACCGAAGATTGATCTTGGTGAGAAGGCGAGGGACGCTTTTGACAGAGTTCTGAAGCTGCTTAAAGAGAAGCTGATCTTGTGGCACATCGATCCAGCGAAAGACTTCTACCTCTTCGTGGATGCGAGCGACACAGCCTCGGGATCATGCTTAATGCAGTATGTGGGTGCGGACCTACGCCCAGTAGCGTTCCACTCACAAGTGTTTGCGATGGCGCAAAGGAATTATGCCACCAGCGAGAGAGAGCTGCTGGGCGTGATTCACGCGCTGAAGAAATACCACTCGCTTCTCTATAGAGGGCCTGTGACGCATGTCTATACCGACCACAAGAGCCTGATCGCTCTCATGGTTGCAAAGACGGATGCGACCCCGCGGCTTGAGCGATGGCGTACCAATTTGCAGGCGTATAACCTGAAATGGTACTATATCGAGGGCAAAAAGAACGGCCTCGCCGACTTCTTGTCCAGGCCGAGCGAAGACATCTACAAGATGTACGAGGAGTACATCATGAAGGTGCATGATGAAGCGGATGTCGACGAGTTCGACTACAGGGACGAGAACCCTAAAATGTGCTTCTTAGCGCAAACCAGGGTGATCGGACAGCAGTATGCCGCAGCACGACCGGGCAGGGCTCAGACCACCCGGGGCGTCCAGGCAGATGGGCCATGGTTCTCGACACCACCGCAGGAGTACGCGCCCGAGTGGCATGAGTACATCTGGGTGTATCAACCGGCCATCGCGAGGGCTCAGTCTCGATGCGACGATTGTGAGACCATCAAGCGTCACATTCGCCAGATCGAGATTGACCCTGATTGGAAACCAGAGGACGCTAAGGATCCATTGTTCGCGTATGCGAGACGATGCAAGATCATTGAGTCAACGCTGGTAGCAGAAAGTCTGGTTCCTGGTCGGGGTTACGTTACCGTAATCCCCCGGGACGCTGACAATATGCGATACCGTATCTTCGAAGCCGCACATGCCGGTGAGAGAGGACACCTGCGCAACCCCAAGTTGCGAATACTGATAGCACAGAGCTGCGATTGGCCTTCGTTGAAGACGGACGTCAATCGCTGGCTAAACTCGTGTATCGAGTGCTTGCAGTACGATCAGAAGCAATCGTTGACGCCAGTACCAGGCGCCTTCATTGCGGAGGATCGATTTGACCAGATCACTATCGACGTCATGAAGATGCAGCATGCATGCGACGGACACGATAGGATCTTGGGGGTGGTCGACACCTGCACTCGGTTCTGTTGGGCGATTCCCATGAAGGACGAGAAGGCAGAAACCCAGATACATGCTCTGAACCAGTATGTTTACAGCATGGGTCGACCTAAGCTTATCATAGCTGATAAGCACCCAGTGTACAAGAGCATGCCGTTCTTGAACTGGGCGATGATGCAGGGTACCGCAGTGCACCTACCAAGTGGATACAGCTCGACGCACGTATCCCTGGTAAATAGGTTGCACAAGACGCTTAGGTCAATGCTGGTGAAAAGCAGAGTTGCTACCGGCGATTGGCTGACAGCATTGCCGGTCATAATGCATGCATTCAACGACACGGTGAACCCATCGACGGGGTATGCGCCGATGGAGTTGATGATGTACAAGAGAACTCGGACGCCGGTGGACAACCTCGTCGGCTACCAACTATCGGGTATTGCTGATGACATCGAGCCAGCCAGGGCGCGCGAGTTTAAGGTCTGGGAACTAGCCAGAGCCGAAGCTACAGAGAGAATGAGAATCGCTTGGAAGCAGGCAAAGCAGAAATATGTCGACCAGATAAAGAACCCAAATCGGTTAAAGATCTCGGTAGGCGACATCATGCTTCGAAGAGTGCCTAATGAGCAGAAGAAGGCAGGCAAGGATGCCCCGCGCAGGTACTGGGGCCCTTATAGGGTCGTGGACCTGGTCGACGATGGCGTCCATGCGCTGATAGTACCGTTGGCGATGCCAATGGGCCCACCAGAAAGGGTCCACCGGCAGAACCTAATCCCGAACAAGGATCGGTACACGATTGGCATCTATCCGACGATGGAAATCTCGGATATGCGAGGTCCTGCGAATCCCAAGGAAGCGATCTTTGTGAAGCGCGAGGAGCCTAAGCATGACTACAAGACGAGGTCCAAGGAGGAGCCACAGGCTGAGGAGCCAGGCACCATTGCGGACAAGAGTCGACTCGATCGGAGTCTGGAGGGGGGGAGTAGCGATTGACATCACTACTCCAACCCTAGGTCCAAATGGGACGTGAAAAGAGGCCGAAGGCCTGAGGTCGAATCCGGAGGGGGGGAGTAGCGATTGACATCACTACTCCAACCCTAATGTGACCGACGAGAGAAATTCGATTTTTTGCGCTTGCGCAAAAGTCGTATTTATTTGTTTGCGCAATGTTTTTGGGCGCATGAAATTTGAATGCGCGCCAAAACATTTTCTCAGGCGACTGACCCTGAGATTTCGAAATTCGAAAATTTTCGACGCGGCTTCAAAAAACCGACGACGAAACTCGAAGAGAAGCAATATTTCGTCTCAATTATCGCGATATAACCAACCGAAGACGAAAATATACCACTGGAATCAAATCAAGACGATTATTATCGGCGAAGTCGTGAAGATTCGACGCCGGGGACTCGACAATGGGCCGAAAGCCTATAAAGTCGAGTGCCCAAAAGGGCAAAGCGTCCGCCGACGCTCAGGATCCGGGAGGATCTCAAACATCCCGTACTGCGAGCAGCCGAAGCTCGAGTAGCGGCCGGACACCGGCGAAGGTGTCGAAGGGAGGCGGTTTCGCTGAAGGCGAACCGTCGACCGGAAAGTCGAAGGGAGGCGGTTTCGCTGAGGGCGAACCGTCGTCCAGAAAGACGAAAGGAGGCGGTTTCGCTGAAGGCGAACCGTCGTCCGACAAGCTGAAGGCGAAAGTCGAAGTGTCACCCGGGGTGCAAACACTTTCGACCGATGTGCCGATGGATTCGCCGAAAAGCGAATCATCCGAGATCGTGGACCGTTTTATGCAAGACGGTACCGACGATTGGCGAGAATGGCGCTTCCGGCGGCCGGTCGACCTCAATGAGGGCGATCCGATCGCGGAAGGCGTTGCGACGAACAAGGCACCGGGAAACGGCTCGTTGATTAACGGCCGCGGCTTCCCAGTGCCGAACATGGCTAATTTCAGCGGCCCGGTCAACGGCGTACCTGAGTACACGGGAGATCGCGGCGTACGAACGGAATGGCCGTCGCGAAAGATGAGTTTCCGTCGGTTGGTCAAGAAGGAGACGGTGAAGGCCGACCTAATTGACTTGACCGACGATGAGACGATGTCGAGGGATAATCCGGGCCTAGCCGCCACCACGCGCAACAACCTTATTACGCGTGAAGGTGACAAATGGACGTACCCGACGATTCTGGATGAGAGCGGCGCAAACGTTGTGATCCAGAATATCGTAACCGGTAAGCTGAGGGAGAAGCCGTATGCTAACCCTAGCGAAAACCCGGGTTACAGAGTGACCTGTCGCGAGGGTTGCGACCAGCCATATGTGGTTCGGACGCAGCAGTTCGCGACAGTCATGACGATGAAGCAAGTCCATGGCGATGCCGTGTTGACTGACCTGCCATCTGGTCTCCCAGGCGTGAAGCTGCAAGGAGACGAGGTGAAGGTGATCCCACCTTGCGAGCTGGGAAAGAACTCGTTCTTTAAACCAGAAAGACGCGAGGTTCTGCCTATCCATGCGGCGCCGATTGCGAGCATGTCGACGGCAATCGACGCAGTGACGAATGCGGAGGTTGTGGAGTGGCCGGGAAATCAAGGCCTGACATTCCACTACCCGCGTTGCGTCAAGACAGAGAAGAACAGAGATGGAGTGCTCTTCCCGCCGCAGAATCGCGATGCGAAACTGAATGCGGTGTTTTGGGAGAACACAGACATCTTGCAGGACGGCGAATTCCTTTGGTCGGTGGATGATAAGCACACTAAGTGTGAAACTCTGCCACGGCCAATGTGGTTCGGACTGGACTTGTGGGCCGGTGGCGTCATCGACATCGACCACAAGCAGAACCTGCATGCGCTGCCAGGCTTCATTGTCCTAACCGACGATCAAGCCAAGGCACGACGCCCGTTTGCGTGCATCACGAAGCGGCAGTGTCAATGGATTGACATGCTGGAGCGTCTGCTGATGCGGCAGCAGGAGCTGCGCAGCGGCGACGACCGTGATAAGACTCATCGTCCCGGCGAGCTAGGTCCATTGACGATATACAGTCTGGATCGGGCTATTCGACCGGAGACCCTGGAGAATATGTGCGAGGAAGCCACGCGATGGAGGAACGTCGTCGTACCGAAGGCTGACTTGATCAACATGGTCAACTCGGCGGTGTACGCGACGACATGCGCGGCGAAAGGTCGCGAAGTATGCCGAGCACGCAATGAGCTCAAGAAGCACAATAGTGAGCTCGAGCAGTGCTACGAAGAGATGTTCGGCCAGGCCGAGGCAGCACTAGACGCGCGCTTCCGAGCGGCGTGCGAATGCTACCGCCGGGCTCGGACAGTCTGCTTGAAGACGGTGACGCAGGATCAGCGCTTGATACCTAATCAGGCGAGATTCTACGTGCCGGAAGAAGAAGTGTCGCGTTCCCTGGTGGAGTTGTCGATGATTGACACTCTGACTTTGGGACGGGCAGAGATGCAGTACTACAAAGGTAGAAATCAGAGATTCTCGTTGGTGAGCGATTTTCGCTACGAGAGTAATCTGGCTGCAAACCCGTCTGCTATCATGGGCTTGCCCATGCCAGCGGTCGATTTGGCGTTCATGTGGGGCATGCTATCAGGCATTCTGCAGGCCTCTTTCATACATCTGGATGTTGTGATGATGGCCGGGCTAAAGCCCAACATGGACACGGCAAAGCCGGGCGATTGTGCCGAATGGAACCCGAATCAGGCCGCATATATGATGGGCCTGGCGCGGGATGAATTCGAGCAAGCGGCGAGGGATAAGGTGGGACCGCGGGTGGCGTTGTTGATGGCCAACCACACGCCCGTCGGAGAACACTGGACACCTCCCGAGTATATCGCGCCGAGGCTAGAATACGCTGAGCGTGCACTGATGGTGCAGCACCCGACGTGCGTCGCGTGGCGGTACGAGTTGCCCGATACGTGGGACGGCACAGCGGTGCATTCGAAGATTGTGGGCCGCGCCGATCCGTTCGACGAGGTGCACAAACTTCAACCGAACAATTCGCGCGAAATATGCGAGAAGAAGAGCCGTGGTGAGGACTACGTCGACCTGTTCGCGGCAGTGAATGTCGAGAGCCGGCGACGTGAGATCTGGAACCCGGAAGCTGAGGATCACTGGGCAACTCGCGCCGATCAGATCGACGAGGAGCAGCGCCCGAGTATCCTGCTCGGCGAGGCCTGGGTCAGACTTAAGAGCAAGCTGACTCAGACCTTCGACGAGAAGCTGATCAAGAAAGTGAACCAGTACCTGGCCGTGAAGCCGGCGAGGCCGGTGACCAAGGGCATGTGGGAAGAGGTGTCACTGGAGATCACGGATGCTTCTGCCTGGTGGGAGTCGTCACAAGATGGCGAACCCAGAATGGCGATAAGCACACCGATGCGAGGCCACGCCGTAATGACGGGTGAGCCGTCGAGAACCGACGAGCCCATGGATGACACGCCTTTGGTGCCGCAGGGGTCGTACACTAACAATGGCGAACCTTTGCCGCCTTCGACGGCGTCATCATCACATGGCTCGGTCGAGAAAGTGCGCCGGCGAAAGAGAAATCGAGCGCCGCCGCCGCCACCGCCGCCGGAGCCGGCGATCGACCCGAATGCGCGGCGATCGCCGAACCGAGCGAGCTCAGCAGACGAGAGTGAGACGGAAGGAGACTCGACCGACAGTACGGTGGGAGACCCCGATCCGGATTACTATGTCTCATGGGACGGCCTAGACCCTTATGAAGTAAGGTTGTTGCCAAAGTCGGACCAGCTGAAGCGGATTCCTGAGAATACGCTATGGAACGTTCTGCAGACACGGCCTACGAAAGAGGCGTGGAAGTCGGAAGCTCAAGAGAGAGATCCGATGGTGAGATCGAAGAGAGTGGACAGGGTCTCACCGTTCTGCCTACATCGTTTGGACACGACGGAACGTCCGATCCGAACGAAGGCGAAGGTGAAGGCAATCGTCGAGCAGCAGCACGCCATGCACGGCGATGGCTGGGAGACGCCCGCTGTGGTCCAAATGACTGAGAGAGGTCGCTATGAGAATCTATCGCCCGAGCACCATTTATTTGGGGTCGCGCAATCGATTTGCGACAGAGATGCGAAGCTCGCATTGGGAAATGCGGTTGAGCTGGCGATGACCGCGCCCGTCAAGGCGTCGGGTCTACCAGATAACCGCCAGCCACGGGCTATTCAGAAGGAGATGCTGCGGCGTCACAACGCGCAGCTTGAAGCTATGCGTGGAGTGACGGCCTGGAAGCATGCGCCTCCGAAGGAGGGCTACCTCGATTACGAGCGGCGTAAAGTACCGTGGGACAAGGAGTACCTGTTCGACAACTTTATGCTGCTTACGAATGAGGAATACGCCGAGCTGCAGCGGGCCTTCAGAGACCAGTGGGCCGCGCTGAAAGAGCTCAAGAAGACGGAGCAACTCTGCTATATCCCTCTCGCGGGCCGGTCATTCAATGAACGGGCCTTCGAGGAGTGGCATAAAGCATTGAGAAACCTGCTGATTTATACGAGACTCGTGCAACTGGGCAGAGGCCGGCTGTATGACGCAGCGGCCAAAGCCAAAAGTATCACGAAGAGCCGGTCGTTGGAAGACGCCAAGACCGAGCTAGAGTCTACGAATACCACACTGGGCCTATTGGGTCCGTCTAAGAAGGTGATGATCCAGTTCGTCGAGATGGACGACTGGTTGACCTTCGAGGAGGACGCGCCAGTGGTGGCTACCGGCGAATGCGACAGCCAGTTCCGGATGACGAAGTTGCCGCTGCACACAGTGCAGGCGTGCGACCTCGAGGAACCGGACGTGCTGATCAACGACCGAAGAGGCACCGCCCTAGCAGGCGCTATGCTGCTTTTGGGCGTGCCGGTATATCGATCGCCGAAGACAGTGGATCTGTCGAAGCTGCACTGGTACAGTGCGGGCTTTATCTTCAGAGCACTGGGCGAAAAGAGAGAGGATGGCGGCCAGCGCGAGGCAGAGTGCGTGAATGTATACCGCATGAAGCCAATTCGACGCTACCTGAGAATGCCGCAGGAGGTTGCAGAGTGGGCGCGCTCCGTCTCTGTCAACATCGAAGAGATGTGGCTCGAGGATGGCCAGTACCGTCGTATTAGCAATCGCGCTGACGACGAGTACATGCCTACCGAGTTGCATGGTACTCGGCCCACCGAGGGTGGCCCGAAGATACCACGATATCCGGCGAACGTCCTGCGAAAGCTGACGGGCAAAGCGCATAACCCCGACATGGTGGGCGAATACGCTAAGCTCAATGAGGACGATGAAGAGTACTATTGCAGAGGTTGCAATGTACAATTCAGAGATGGCTGCAAGGATAAGGAGTACTGTTTGTACCGTCCGGAAAACCATCCGTTCGGCGCAATAATGCTCAAGACCTGGTGCAGGCCTGATGACGAGCTGATTCTGCCCGAAGAAGAGGGGCGAATGCAGCAGAAGCAAGACATGTACGCCGAGCGCTTGAAGATCGCGGCGGAGACATTCTTGTCGCCAAGCAATCAAGGCACGCTCAGGGAGGTCGCACAATGGAGCGGCGTCTCGGAGAAGCTTTTGATTGAAGAGCTCAGAAAGCAGAAGCGCTTGAGGAGCAGTGACTTGGATGAGCTACCTCTGGAAGAGGAGAAGCTCGAAGTCTTGGACCGGGCGATGCAGTACCGACCCAAGCGTGACCCGTGCGGCAAGTGTGGCTCGACCAGTCACAATGCCAGCACGTGCAAGGCCAAGAAGGAAAAGGTCGTTGCGCACTACCAGGCTGTGGTGAAGGAACTGGCGAAGCCAGCGCCGCACGTGAAGCCTGGTCAGGGTGAGCCGTCGACAAGCGCAGCGACATCGAGTGCGAATGTCGACTGGCGCTCGAGCGCCTTGGCGAAGATGAAGGAGGGCAAGTTGACAATGGACGACGTGGCGCCGGCGTCATCCCACCTTGTGAACCTGGTTACGGCACCACCGAGAGGCAGCATGCCACCGGGCGGCGGCCGTAATCCAGAGAGACGATATAAGCGAGAGCGTGACTCATCAGTCAGCTCGAACTTTAGTCAGAGCAGCAGAGGCGGCCGCGGCCGTTACTCGCGCGGTGGTCTGTCGTGGGCATCGAGCCACCCAGAGGAACCACGCGCGAAGCGAGTGTCAAACCCGTCTCGAAGCCGTTCGAGCGGTCGAGGAGATCCTCCGGGATTCAGCAAATCGTACGCTGGATCTTCCTCAGGCGAATTCAAGGCGCCATGGGATCCGCCGGCATGGCGTAAACCCGGACGCGTCTATGACCCAGTTGTCGATGACAACTATGTCCAAGCCTTCCATCCAAACCCGAAGAGTATTGGTAAAGGCTGGGACTATGTGGCGGACAAGAGAGGCGGTGGAGAGCCTCGGATGCGTCAACGCTCTCTCGCCATCTATCCGAATCGCTTGGGCGACTTCCATAACTTCAAGGAAGTGAATGTGGAGTTGTCCAGAGCTGTGTATGAGAACCTGGGCTTCATGCCATCTGGCCTCCGCCATTGCGCACAAAAGGGCAAACGGGTGCCAGATGATGCCAAGTTCACCGACCGTCGAGCGCCTCTGGCCAACGAGGGACTCGGCAGTGTCGGTCACGACGAAGTGTGGAACAAGTGGTCGAGAGGCGAGCGAAAGCGCCACGATCAGTTCTACAAGGCAGGGGACTACCTCTCTCTGAAAAGAGACGGCTGGTGTCTCGATTGCCTTTGTCCGGGACACTTCCGCTCGACTTGCCGACGCGACGCGAAGCAAGGTCGAGTGGAGTGTACACACTGCGGCAGCGGCATTCACGAGCGATCGGCTTGCCCATTGCTCGAGAACAATGTCGGCTGCGATCAGTGCGGTTCGATGAACCATGGCCGCTTGCGTTGCGGATTGAACGAGGCGCTCTCTGGTGATGCTACCTGCTCTGTGCGGTACCGTCTGTTGAGAGCGTATGCGAAGTTCCTGCCTCGATACCATGAGTTCGAGGAGGAACATAAAGCCGCCCTGGCGAGCCGCCCCGAGCTGGTCTATACTGGACAAGCCGAGCGGGTGAGCGAGCTGGTGCGCGTGATGCGGGTTCTCGGAGTGGACGAGGGCTATTATTAGCCTCGTCGCACACCAAAAGAATAGCCACATACCCACAACCAGACCGAGCCTATTGTGAGTGTGATTCGACGATTGTGACCGGATCTGTAGTGTTACCGCATCTACGTCTCCAACGCTACTGGTGCACAGTCACATGGCACCTGGCGCTCGAACGTCTGCAAAGAGCGGCCACGATCCGAGAGGCGCGTAGCTACGTCCTTATAGTACGCGGCCTTTGGGTGATGCGGGAGTTCTTCTCCTTGTGCATCACCCTCATGCGATATTCCTGTGATCGTTCGATTCGATTGAGAAAAAAATATGAGGCCGGCTGGTTGCCCCTGTGACCCGGAAACATGAAAAAGATGGCACAGTGGGCTGTCCCTGGTGGCCGAAACCATGAAAAACGGCACCTTGGACTGGCGAAAGGGAAAAAAATAGAGGTGAGTGGGCAAAACCTCATCCCTATCTGAGACCGCAATCACCGCATCGAGCGCGAGAGCTGGTCAAATTTATTGATTGCTCGCGGGCTTGGCCGAAAAGCGCATCGTTCAAACCCCGCTGAAAGATGCAAATGGGCTGCGTGAGTCATCCGCGCCCAAATGCATATAGCAAGTTTGTGTGACAGCACAGGCCGGTTCGGGTTGAACAGCCTGTTGGTGTACGACAGCTCGGACACTGCGATCAGGGATCGAGGCTATCGCAGCAACGATCCTGGTTCCACGCAGTCGTCGAGAAGAGAAGAGAATCTCATGCACAGTGAGGCACCGTGAGAATTCCGGTCCTCGTTAGTGGCGATTATGATTGTCTCTTACCTATCCATTCAGATGTGATAGCGTACGAGCGAAGCGAACGCGAGAATGCGAACGCAAGAAGCGAGAGAAAAGAAAGCGCATCGTATTTTGATCTCAACCTTTTGTGATCGAAATACAGTCCAGCCAGAGAACCAAGGGGAATGCGTTTGAAGCTTGACATGAGCCTAGACCCGACCCTGAGCTTATTGATCTTCAGAAGCTTGGTACGGTCGGCTACGGCCCAGGATGCTGACGACGAGGTCTTCGTTGCAAGGACTTAGTTGGTAAAACCAACCTTCTACCGTTCTAGTGCAACTGACTAAACGCGGTTGTGACATGACATTTGTTGAGGAGGTCATGGTGTGTAGCTGCTCGTGACAGCGAAGCACACCAGGTACCTGTTGCAGTCGACCAACCTTCCAAGTTCGGCACGAACCGGCCAACCTCCACCATGAACGCCCGAGGAAAGGGGCGCAGATGACAAGACGATGGTGCGCGGAGCTCGATGGGCCCCCGATTCGGCTGCGGCTACGAGAAGCTCAACGCGCAAGATGAAGAATGAAGATGTGCACGATTGGCACTGAAATGAAGACGAAGAACCGCACCTGGCTCGGCTCGGCTGAAAACGGCTCGGCTCGGCTGACGATGGGCGGCTGCGAGAAAGGACGTCATCTGGTGGATCGAGGAGCGGACGTGACATTGCTGCACCGTTTGTCTTTTCTATTTTTGCCCACCTACTTTTCCCTTTCGATGACTGAAAATTGAGTTACTCTGATTTGAGATTTTTGACGTTGGATGTTTCACACACATGAGCCCCCCCACACACGATTCTAGTGGCCCACAGCGGTACGGTGTCGGTGGCAGGCATTGGTGTGAGTGGTGGAACACGCGAAAGTCAGAAGTCTGTTGGCTGCGACCAAAGTTAACTTCATCAAGTCTCTCTCCGTGGAGCGGTCTGAGATCGTCGTCCGATCGAAGGCGTAACGCTCAAATTTTCCACCATTTATCCATTTTTGGGGCGGCGTGCGGCTTTCGTCGGCCAAACGCAGAACGCCATATTTTGATGTCTCCTAACGTTAAACCTACCTATGGGGGTCTTCGACGACGCG
>Ga0207419_1002000_pt1 | contig 14087 bp, 14 predicted proteins | sample ElkSloMetagenome_4_FD_184723 | JGI IMG/M metagenome (GOLD analysis project Ga0207419, IMG submission 184723) | Hot spring microbial communities from Elkhorn Slough, Monterey Bay, USA - MD2A (version 2) | ecosystem: Environmental > Aquatic > Marine > Intertidal zone > Estuary: Microbial mat ... | reverse complement strand
GAGCCCCAGCGGGCCGCCAGCAGGACCAGACCGTCGCTGGCCATATCGGAGACCGAATGGATGCCGTCGGCGATCAGCGCCTGGGATTGGCCAAGGACACCGCCGATGATCTTGCCCGTCGCCAGGACCAGGTTGGTCGCGATGCCTACCAGCGTGACTCGCCGCTTCGCTTGCCAGGCCGCGGCTCCCGTCGACGATCGACTCATGCTCGGCTCAGGCGGACGAAGCGGAGATCGTACGGGTTGCGCTCATCGGCGGGCCGCGATTGCATGCGGCGAAGCGCCCACTCCCGCAGAGCGATCTCAGGGAAGTGGGTGTCACCGTCGATCGCCGCATCGATCAGGGTCAGTTCCAGGAAGTCGGCAAGGGGCATGGCCTGGGCATAGATCTCGCCGCCGCCGATCACCATGACCCGCTCGGCTCCGGCGCAGGCCTCGAGTGCCTCGTCGAGGCCATGCGCCAGCATGACGCCATCCGGCAGGTCGGGCTTCGAGCGGGAGATCACGACGTTGCGCCGGCCGGGCAGCGCTCGCCCGATCGAGTCGAAGGTTCGTCGCCCCATGACCACCGGGTGGCCCAGGGTCACGGCCTTGAAGTGCTTGAGATCCGCCGGAAGATGCCAGGGCATCCGGCCACCCTGGCCAATCACCCGATCGCGGCTCATGGCCGCGACGAGAGTAATTTCAGGGCGGAGCGATGAGTCGCTTTTTTCCATGGGCGACAGTGTACCGCCCCGCCGGAGGCGCCAGGCGGCGCATCCGGCCCGGAAAGGGGCGACGGATCAGAGGCCCTGGAGCTCGTAGCCCGCGTTGCTCGTGGCCTGCAGCACTTCCGGCCGGGTCATGGATCGCGCCTCGGTCTGCGCCCTCGCCCACAGCGTCGCACAGCGCGTGCCGGTTCGGCAGTAGGCGAGTACGGGCCCGGGCAGCTCGGCCAGGGACCGCTGAAATTCCGCCACGTCCGCCGGGCCGATCTGGCCCGGCCTGATCGGTTGATAGCGCGCGACCAGACCGGCGGCGTCAGCCGCCTGTGCCAACACCTCGAAGGGCGGCTGGCCCGGCTCCTCCTGATCGGGTCGATTGCAAAGGATCGAGCGAAACCCTCGCGCACGGGCCGCTTCGAGGTCTTCCGGCTGAAGCTGCGGCGATACGGCGACAGCGTGGCTCAGGGGTCGAATATCCATGGCGATGGCCTCGGCAGTCACAGCTGGTTGACCGGCAGCTTGAGCATCGGTCGCCCGTCGCCATCCTGGGGCACACGCCCGGCGCGGATATTGACCTGCAGCGATGGCAGGATCAGCTTGGGCACATCGAGGGTCTCGTCTCGGGCCGTGCGCATGCGGATGAACTCATCGCGGGTCGTTCCCTGTCCGACGTGGATGTTGGTCGCCTTCTCCTCGCCGACCGTCGTTTCCCACTGAATCGCCCGCCCGCCGGGGCCGTAGTCGTGGCACATGAACAGGCGAGTCTCATCGGGCAGGCTCAGCACGCGCTGGATACTGTCGTAGAGCGTGCCAGCGTCGCCGCCGGGAAAGTCTGCCCTGGCGGTTCCGCCATCGGGCATGAACAGGGTGTCGCCGACGAAGGCGGCGTTACCGATCACGTGGGTCATGCAGGCCGGCGTGTGGCCGGGTGTGTGCATGGCCAGTGCGGTCATGCTGCCGATGGTGTAGGTCTCACCGTCCTTGAACAGGGCGTCGAACTGGCTGCCGTCGCGCTCGAATTCCGTGCCTTCGTTGAAGACCTTGCCGAACACCTCCTGCACCGTGAGGATGTGCTCACCGATGCCGATCCTGCCGCCAAGCTGCTCCTGGATATAAGGCGCTGCGGAGAGATGATCGGCGTGGGCATGGGTCTCGATGATCCATTCCAGCGACAAGCCCTGATCGCGGACCTGCCGAATCAGTTCATCGGCGTGCTCGAAGCTGATGCGACCGGAAGGCGGATCGAAATCCATGACGCTATCGATGATGGCGCAGGCCTTCGAGGCCGGATCTCGCACGATGTAGCTGATCGTCGCCGTGGCCTCGTCATAGAAGCCCTGAACCTCGGGCTGCAGCGATAGATCGACCTCGAAGGCGGCATCCTTTTCGCGGCCGTTACCGTCAGCGCTGGCCTGGGTCGGATTGTTCTGTAATGAGTTCATAAACAATTTCCTTTGAATCTGGTTTCGAGTTTCTGGTCCGGGTGGTCCGAAGCGCGACTCAGGACGCGCGACAGGTGCGCAGCCCGAACAGCCGATACATCGGGCAGCGGCTCAGCAAGGCGGTCACTGCCATCACGGTGGCAACGACAAGGGCCGCCCAGAACAACAGGCCCGTGGCCGCGGCGCTGCCGGATATCAGTGCCCACCAGACCAGTGCCGCTGCGATCAGCAGACGCGCGACGCGATCGATCATTCCAACGTTCTTGTTCATGGCAAAAACCCGTTCTGAGAGTGAATAGGCCTGCATTGTGCTGGCCGGGAGCCGACCTGTCAGTGACTAGGTCACACTGCCTCGGCAAAGTGCCTGAGGGCGTCGCCATCGAGGATCCGAACCCGACCCCGACCCTGCTCGATCCAGCCCCGCTTCTGGAATTCACTGATCTGGCGCGAGACCACCTCGCGAGCGGTGCCCAGCTCATCGGCCAGGGTCTGGTGGGTGACCTTGACCTGACCCTCCTCGTCGGCAAGCTGCAGCAGCCGGCCGGCGATCCGCAGATCCATCCGCCCGAAGACGACATCGTCGATCAGGCGGAACAGGTCGACGATGCGATGCGAATACGCCGTCAGCACGAAGTCTCGAAACTCGGGCGAGTCCTTGACCAGGTCGTCGAAGACCTGCCGCGGGACCTCGGCGGCGACCACGTCGGTCTCGGCGATGCCCTCGGCGTAGTAATTGAGGTGGGTGAAATGGCAGGCCGTGGTCATCACGCAGCTTTCGCCGCCGGTGACCCGGTAGAGAACGATATCGCGGCCGTTCTCGCCCTGCTGGTGGACACGCACCGTACCCTCGATGAGAAACAGCATCCCCGGCGGCGACTCCCCGGGGCCGAAGACCCGGCGACCGGCGGGAAAGCGGCGGATTCGGGAGCGACGCTCAAGCGTTCGCCGAACCGACTCACCGAGCCTGGAAAAGCCGACGAAGCGATGTGTCCACTCCCCGTCCGCGGTTGCATCTATCTCGTTCATCACCTGTCTCCTTGCACATCCTGTCCCGCGACTCGTTGGTCGCCGGCAGATCGTCTCAGCGGTTTGGTGACGAGGTCACTGAACGCCGACCAGCGCGGACGTAAGCTGCCCGATAATCACGATTTCAAATGAAAATCTTCGATGTTATTAATTTATCAAATATCAACACTCGCTAATCTTCAAGGAGAACACTAGCATGAGCATCTGCATCGGAAATACCGCGCCCGACTTCACCGCCGACAGCACCCAGGGCGAAATCCGCTTCCACGAGTGGATCGGCGACGACTGGGTCTTCCTGTTCAGCCATCCCGCCGATTTCACGCCGGTCTGCACCACCGAGATGGGGCGAACCGCCCAACTTCAGAAGGAGTTCGACGCCCGTGGCGTGAAGCCGATCGGCCTGTCCACGGACACGGTCGAGGAGCACAGGCAGTGGATCAACGACGTCAACGACACGCAGAAGACCTGCCTGGAGTTTCCCATCCTCGCGGATCCGAAGCTGACGATCGCACGCCTCTACGGCATGATCCATCCCACGGAAAGCGAGACGGCTGCCGTCCGGGCCGTTTACATCATCGACCCCGACAAGAAGGTCAGGCTGACGATGACCTACCCGATGAGCGTGGGACGCAACTTCGACGAGATCCTGCGCGTGATCGACGCCCTCCAGACCGCCGATCGCAATCAGGTCGCCCTCCCCGCCGACTGGCAGATCGGCAAGGACGTGATCATTCCGCCCTCGGTGTCCGATGAGCAGGCCCATGACCGATTCCCCCAGGGTTGGGTCACCCATCGTCCCTATCTGAGAACGGTCAAGCTCGAGGGCTGATTACCCTCGGGCCAGCTCGCCAATGGCCGTCTCGTCTCTCGGCCGGCCGGCTCCTGTGGTTCGGGAATAGAGCGTCCCGGCTGCCCGCGTCCGCGGGTGGTCGGGACCGAAGTGATCGATGAACAGCTCTCGGCTACGGGTCCGCCAGCGCTCGGCGTCCTCAGGACGATCCATATCCTGCAGCAGCGCCGCCACCAGCTCCGCGCCCTCCGCGTGCATTTGTGTAGGGCCAGCCCCGACCTCGAAGAGACGCGATGTCAGGGACTCGATCTCCTGAAGGTCAGGCAGATCCCCCGCCGAGCGCAGGCGCGCAAGCGATCCGCCGATGTCCGCCACGATCGCATGCGCATGCGCGCCATGCCCCAGCTCGTCAAGAATGGCCGCCGCCCGCCGATAGTGATCGATGGCATCGTCTGGCCGGTCCAGACTGAGCGCCAGTGAACCCTGCCAGCTCGAGGCCACGGCTTTCGCCAGGGTATTCAGACTTGAGTCAGAGCTGAGCGCCACCTGGCCAAAAAGGTCGTAGGCATCCTGATAGCGCCCCTGATGACGGCGAAGATGGCCCAGGTGGGCGAGGCAGCTGATGACCAGACCGGATTCCTCCCCGTAATGGCGGCGCGCCGTCTCCAGCGCGGTCTGCAGTGTGGCTTCCGCATCCGCCAGCCGTCCCTGCCCGATCTGGGTCACGCCGAGCCCGAGCTGAACATTCGCCACCCGGGGATGATCGGGATCGATCTGCTCCATGATCCGTCCCACTTCGCCGTAGTGGAACTCGGCGGTTTCGAACTGGCCGCCCGTGTGCAATGCGCTGGCCAGATTGTTGTGGCCCGATGCGGTGTTGACGTGGTCGGGGCCGAACAGGGCGATTCGTTCACTCAGCGCCTGCGCCCGCAGGGCGATCGCCTGCTGCGCGTCGTACTGATTACCAAGGCGTCGCGCGCGCATTTCCAGCAATCGAATTCGCGTGACGCGATCGTCGTCGCTAGGCTCCGGCATCTGGTCTAGGAGGGCCAGACCGCGCCGCGTTGTTTCTTCGGCCTCATCGCCCTGCCCCAGGTTGACCTGGATTCGAGCCAGCGTGTAGAGATTGAAGGCCAGCAGGCTGATGTCCGCCGCCTGGCGCGCGCCCTCGAGGCGCTCGACGCCGAGGCGAGCCAGGGCCAGGGCGCGGTCCATGGAGCCGAGCTCGAGCAGGACCTCGGAAATCTTGCCGGCCAGGCGGCCCTGGATCAGGGGCGCCAGATCATCCGCAGCCTCGACGCGATCTGCGGCGCTAAGCAGAAGGTCGACGGCCGGCATCTCGATGCCCTGAACATTGGTGCTGGGCGCAATCTCTGTCAGCAGCGAAATGACGAACTCGCGACTCTGCTCGGCCAGCATGGCCTGATGGCGGGCCTCGCGAGCCTGCCAGAGGGCCACGCCGAGCCCGGCACAGAGCGCAAACATGACCGCAGCGAGCGCCGACACGCCCACCCGATGGCGCCGCAGGAAGCGGCCGGCCCGATAGGCCCGCGAGCGCGCTCGCGCGCGGACGGGAAGGCCCTCTAGATGGCGCTGGATGTCGTCGGCCAGCGCCTCCATCGACGAATAACGCCGCTCGGGATCGCGCGCCATCGCGGTCAGTACGATGGCGTCCAGATCACCGCGAAGCTTCTTGCGCAGGCTCGCCAAGCGCAAGCGCTCGACCCTGGCATGGCCCTCATCCGATCGAGCGACCTGGGACGAGGGAAGCAGGGGACTGGAATCACGAACCGCCCGCTCCAGCGATTCGCGCGTGTCGGCGGCGTCGCGGTAGGGGTGGCAGCCGCTGAGCAACTCATAAAGGACGACACCCAGAGCGTAGACATCCGTTGCCACGGTGATCGGGCGCCCGGCGATCTGCTCGGGCGCCGCGTACTCCGGCGTCATCACCACAGCGCCGACGCGCGTGAGCTGCATCGATTGCGCCAGGTCCGGATCCAGGAGCTTGGCGATACCGAAATCGAGCAGTTTCACCTGGCCGTCGTCATTGACCAGGATATTGCTCGGCTTGAGATCCCGATGAACGATGAGATTGGCGTGCGCGGCCTGGACTGCGCGCGTGACCTGCTGAAACAGCCGCAGTCGCTCCCGTATCGATAGGGTGCGCTGCTCGCACCAGTCGGTGATGGGCTGACCGTCGACGTAGTCCATGGCGAACCACGGGCGACCGTCATCGAGCACCCCACCGTCGATCAGACGAGCGATATTGGGATGGTCCAGGGAGGCCATGATTCGACGCTCCGTGTCGAAGCGTCGGACGATGGCATCGGAATCCATGCCGCGCTTGATCAGCTTGACCGCGACGCGCTGTTCGAAATCGTCCCCCGCCCGCTCAGCGAGGTAGACCACGCCCAGGCCGCCCCGGCCAAGCTCCCGAATCAGGCGCCAGGGACCGGCTCGTTCTGGTTTCTGATTGCGATCGTCATCGTCGAGGAGCTCGACCACGGCCTCGCGATCCAGCGACTCCAGGTAGGCGGGCGCGGCTCGATGGGCGAGAAGAAGGGACTCGATTTCGTGGGCGAACTCCGCATCCTGCCGATGCAGGGCCCGGAGACGTTCCGCCTGCTCTGACGGCGGCAGGTCGAGCAACTCGCCGAACAGTTCCGCAAGCTGATCCGCCCGCTCGTTCATTCGCCGCTTGCGTCATCCCGAAGTTCACGATAGAGCCAGGCTCGCGCCAGGGTCCAGTCGCGCACAACGGAACGCTCGGAGATATCGAGCGCCTCGGCGGTTTCGTCCACCGACAGGCCGCCGAAGAATCGACATTCCACGACGCGGGCCTGCCGCGGATAGTGCTCGGCCAGGCGCTCGAGGCCCTCATTGAGCTCGAGAACCTCGACGGCCAGACCGTCTGCGGCAACCCGTTCCTCCATCAACTGCGTTCCGGCCTGCCCGCCGCCGCGCTTGTCGCGGTTGCGTCGCCGGGCCGCGTCGACCAGCACCTGGCGCATGGCCCGCGCCGCAGCCCCGAAAAAGAACGCCCGGCTGCCCCGCGGCACGGCGTCCCGATCGACCATGCGCAGATAAGCCTCATCAACGAGCGCCGTCGTATCAAGGGTGTAGCGACGATGGCCCGCCAGCTGCCGCCGAGCAATGTGGCGCAGCTCGTCATAGACCAGCGGAATGATCTGATCCAGCGCATCGCGATCATTGCCCGTGGTCTGGCAAAGCAGCTCGGTCAGGCTGGGTTTGGGCCCCTCCGGATCGCTCATCAACGCCCCGATCGGTAGACGAGGCGTTGAAGTTAAATCAAGCCGTTGCATCTAGCAAGTCCTGACACCGCGCCTTGTAAATCGGCTCAGCGTGATTCGCTATTGCGCCCGGGGCGGGCTTGAAGAACCCAGCGGAATCTCGACACCCTCGAAGCGGTCACGGAACAGGATGTCGGGTGTGCCTTCGTAAGCGCCGATATCGACCGCCTCGCCAAGCTGCCGCCGACGACCGATTACATCCGACGCTGGAAGACTCCAGGGCTCGAAGAATCCGGGAGCGAGTCCCGCATCGATCAGCGGCGATGCGGTGACCGGCGTACGGTCGAAGCAGAACGCCCCACAATCCTCGTAGACCGGCTGGACGCTGATGTTATCGACGTCGACATCGGGAACGACAACGCTGCTGCCCAGCTGCTCGATGTTGTTGTTGCGCAGAACGACGAAGGGATCGAGGACCAGATTGAGGGCGAGGTCACTGGTGGAATTACCCCAGAAGTTGTTGCTGGCGATGAACACCTCATCCATGTCGCCAACGAATCGGACCCCTCCCGGACCGTTGGCCGGAGCGGTATTGTCGACGATGGTGTTGTGCGCCAGGATGACCCGAGGGGGCGCGATGAGCTCGCCCCTGGACTGAACGGGCGTGAAGATTTCAATATGCGCCGCACCGCCAAAGGCCGACGTGGCCTGGTTGATCAGAAAGTGATTGGTCAGCACCTGGACACTCATCGGCGGCTGCCCGTCGAGGATCCGGATTTCGAGACCGCCGCCCCGATAGGCGTCGTTGTTCACGAATCGATTCCCGGAAATCATCAGGGTTCCGTCGAAGCTTTCGTTGCTGTCCTGGCGCACCAGTAAACCGCCGCCGCCAGCAATACCCGGGGCAGAACCCGAGACGAAACTCAAGCCGGCGATGGTGACATCCCCCTGCTCCGGCAGATCAACGCGAAGAATGCGGTCAGAAAAGTTGCCGTCAAGAATCGTACCCGCTGCCGAAGAAAAACGAAAACCGCAGGGGTCGCCAGGAAACGGTCTCCAGCCTCCGCTGATGACCAGATCGTGATTGTTGTCGAGAGCATTGGTCACGCTGAAGGTCAGTCCGCCCGCTGGGACGTCGTAGGTGCCCTCGCGAACTCGAATGATGTCGGACTGATTGTTGTTTCCGGCAAAGGCGAGCGCCGTTTCCCAGTCGTTGATCGTGGACACGCAGAACTCGGCGGCGATCGCGGGCCGCGCGAAACTGACGGTCAACAGGCTCAGAAGAAGAAAGAGTTTCATGGCAAGAGATCACGATGGACTGCTGACTCGTACGCTGTGAGCGGGCGAACGACGCCACCCAATCGCGGGGCCCCGATTCATCGGCGAGAAGGCTGCGTCGCACGGCGCCATGCACTCCCCTGGATCAGCAGACTGTGGGTGCTGCTGAACTGGGCCTCCAAAGCCCGTTCAGGGCCTCTGGCCCAGGCAGGCGAGAGGAAAGATCAGTCCTCGAAGCGATCGGCAAAGATCGCTTCGAGCGCCTCATAGGCACCGATATCGATTCGGGGACCGTTGATGCGCGGCTCGCCGGCAGCGTCGGTCGCGGGGAGCGACCAGGAGAGCCCGAAGGCCGCCGGATCGAGCCCGGCGTTGACCAGCGGCGAGTCAAGCACGGGCACCAGGGCAAAACAGCCGGGTCCGCAGTCGGCGTAGACCGGCTGTGTATTAATATTGCCCTGATCGAGTGTAGGGGCGGTCGTACCCTCCAGCCGAAGACTCTGGATGTTGTTGTTGAGCAAGCGCAGGGCCTGAGCGATACCAGTCGATTGCAGGACCAGATCGTCGCCACTGTTACCCCAAAGATTGTTGCCAACAACATCGAGCTCGGTGGACTCGACTTGCAGTAAAATTCCTCCGGCACCATCAACGCTTTGATTATTGCTCACCGTATTGTGAGCGAAGACAACGGTTGGCACATTGCCCTGCTGGTCGTCGTCCTGCAAAGAGGGCGGCGGTACGACCGCGACCGCTCCCGCGGCAAACTCGTTGAATACAGCGCTGTTGTCGATAAAAACGTTATTGAAGATCCCGACTTCAAGACCTGATCCGCCAAAAAAGACGGCGAACAGGCCGGAGCTAACCCCTGCGGAATTGTTCCTGAAAACATTGTGACTGATGCTGATACGAGCGGAGCTCGGCAACGGGCTGGAAACACGCAAACCAGCGGTTCCACCCTTGGGGGCTTCGGCACCATTGGCAAACGACAGAAAGCTGACCTCCATCAGGCCCAGGGCCGGCACATTCATTTGCATGACAGGCTCCATTCCGCCGCCATCGAGGCGGGTCGATGCCGGATCCGCTGTGGTGAATCCGCAGGGGAAAAAGAACGGAACCCAGCCGCCCGAAAGCTGCAGGTCATCGTCCAGATTCGCCGTCGTCGACGGCAGATACTCAAAGCCCCCCGCGGGAACAGGGTAATCGCCGGCGCGAATCCGGATCGTGTCCGACTCGTTGTTGGTGGCCGCCGTGTCCAGCGCCGCCTGAAGCTCGGCCGAGTTGCCGACACAGAAATCGGCCGCAGTTGCCCAGGGCCCAAAAGCAAGGAACGCGACGCTGGCGACCGTGAGCCAACATGTCTTCATGGAATCCTCCTGGTCATGCGATCGTGGCGCTAACAGCGGATAGACGTCAGTGGGCATCGACTGCCGTTTCGACGAATCTGGATCAGTTCTCGAAGCGATCGGCAAACATCGTGTCGGCAATACCCTCATAGGCACCGATATCGATGCGCCCGTCTTTCACCCGATCCGTGCCCGTCAGGTCGAATTCCGGCGGCTGCCAGGCCGGGGAGAAAAAGGGCAAGCCGCCCGCAGGTGCCCAGCCCGCGTTGGTCAGTGGGGAGCCGGTCACGGGTACCAGGTCGAAGCATCCCACGCCGCAGGACACGTACTGGGGCGTCACGCGGATGTTGTCCAGGTAGACATCGGCGACATTGATCGAACCGACGTTAATGTCCTGGATATTGTTGTTCCGAACAACGATGGTTTCACTCTGCAGCAGGACCAGCTGGATATCGGCCGTGGCGTCGAGACCCCAGATGTTGTTGCTCACCACCCAGGTATTCTGGATATCTCCTCGCAGGGAAATCGCTCGGTAGGAACCGCCCACCTGCGCCGAGTTGTTCGATACCGTATTGTGTGCCACGACCAACGCAGGCAAGGTTGACAGCACCGGAGGCGGCGGCGGTGGCGCGTCCACGAAGGCATACAATGCGCCGCAGCAAGACCCGCCCACGTTGCCCGAAAAGAGGTTGTTGACAACGAGTATCGCGGTGGAGGAGGTCCCCTCGATCGGGTCGTTCGATCCCCCTTTTCCGATGTAGAGACCACCGCCGAGGGAATTTGATCGATTGGCGATGAACGCGTTGTTTTCGATCCTGAGCTTGCCGCTGTAGGTCCCCGCCGAGCGGGTCACGCGCAGGCCGCCACCGGACGATTGGGCCTCCGCGCCGACGAAGCTCAGGTTCAGAACCGTGATATCCCCCGCCCCGGGGAGTTCGATACTGAGGATGTTGCCGCTATCGCTCGACAGGACTGTATCCGTGGTTTGAAAAAAACCCTCATTGCCGCATGGGTTACCGAAGAATTCGCTGAATCCTCCGCGGATGACAATGTCCTGATCAAAATCGGTGAGCGTCTGGGCGTTGAGCGCGAAACCGCCCGCAGGCGCCTCGTAGGTCCCTACAGCGACACGAATGATGTCCGACTCGCCGTTGCTTGCGGCAGTATCCAGGGCGTTCTGCAGCTCGGTGGCTGTTTCGACGCAGAAGGTGGCCGCCGACGCCATCGGGGTCCAGAGCAGGAGCAGAAGAAACAGGCTGATCGTTCTCACGTTTGATTCTCCGTATTGAGTGATCCCCTGATTCGCCCGTACGTCGCGAGCCTTTAAGAGACGCCATCTTTTGCGAATCGATCGACCCTTGTCTCGCTATCAGAACTCAATCCTGCTCGAAACGATCGCGGAACAGCCAGGCGCGACCCTCCCAAGCGCCAATGTCGACGGCCTCGTTGACCAGGCGCGGCCGGCCGTCCAGATCCACGGCTGGCAAAGACCAGGGTTGAAAGAAAATGAAGGGCTGGAAACCCGCATCGATGAGCGGGGAGCCCTCGATCGGCACTCGGTCCAGGCAGAACAGGCCGCAGCTCACGTAGATCGGGGCAACGCTGATGTTGCCGGTGAACTCGTCCGGCGGGGACTGGCTGAAGAAGTCCTGGATGTTGTTGTTGCGAACCCGGATCGTATCGCTGAACGAGGACGGCCAGCCAAGCCGCAGATCGGTCCCACTGTTGGCCCAGAGATTGTTGCTCGCGACCCAGAGGTTGGTCACGTCACCCAGCAGCCAGACCCCGCCCACCGTCGGTGACGTATTGTTCTCGATCGTGTTGTGCGCCAGCGTGACAGCAGGCAGAGGATTGATGATGATCTCGCCTGCTGTTCCGGGCGCCATGACAACGGCAATCTGGGCCGCAGCGGATTGAATGCTCGCACTATTGAGCAGAAAGAGGTTGTTCAGGATCTGGACGTTGACCGTTGCGGCAGCCGCTGTCACGTTGACGGCCAGACCACCCGCAACCTCCGCGTCGTTATTCAGGAAGATGTTGTTGTTGACTCTGACCGTGCCTGAATACACCCGCCCTTGAGGCAAGCTGATATCCAGTCCTCCACCGGAGGCGGTCGTCGATCCGTTGGCGAAGGTCAATTGACTGATCGTCAGGTCACCGTTTGCGGGGAGAATGACGTCGAGTATCTGTTCCGAACCGCCGCCATCCAGTACCGTGATTTCAGGATCCGAGCTGATGCGTTGACCACAGGAATTGCCTTGAAAGAAGGTCCAGCCTCCGGATAGTTCCAGATCCCGGTTGGCTTCATTCGGGGATACGGCGGAAAACTTGAAGCCGCCAGGCGGCACCACGTAGGTTCCGGCGGCAATTCGGATAACGTCAGACTGACCGTTACTGTCGGCCGAAGCCAGCGCGTTCTGCAGTTGCGCGGAGGTCGTGACACAGAATGGCAGACTGCCTGGCCAGGCCGGCCCGATGCCAACGAGCGCGAGGGCCAGAGCAACCGTCAATCGGATCAACATTCCATGTTTTCTGCGGTGAACATCCATTGAAGCCGTACGCCAAAGGCCTACGGTTCGCGCCATGTGAAACGATCGAAGCTCGAATCAGACCCAGAAAACGGGTTTTCTTCACCACCAAGGTGATTGGCGGAGGCTCGGCGAATTAACCCGTGTTATGGCCTGATCACCCGGCGAGGAACAGACTGACGCCAGAACTTCGGATCAGGAGATGCAGAGATGCCAGAAGCCTGGAGCGACAAGGACGAGCGACAGTATCAACAGGTCAAGAAGAGCGAGCTCGATCGTGGTGCCAGCGAGGACCGTGCCGAGGAAATCGCGGCGCGCACGGTCAACAAGCAGCGCCGCCAGGAGGGCCGAACGCCCAACCGCACGACGACCGGCGAGGGCAATCCGAACACGGCGCTCGAGGAGCGCACGAAAAACGAGCTCTATCAGCGCGCGAAGACGCTCGATATCCGCGGCCGAAGCAGGATGTCGAAGGACGAATTGATCGACGCGATCCGCCGCCAGTAGGCTGTTCCTTTCACGCTGCAGCCTGAGTTCCTGCGGCGAATCGATCGATCCGCTACCCTGAGGCACTTCAAGCCCGCTGAGGTCGTGGTCGAATGAAGCTGCTCCTGACGGTGGTAGCCACCCTGCTGGGCGCCTACCTGCTGCTCGTAGTGGTCTATGCGCTGATGCAGCGCAACCTGATCTACTACCCGACGACGATCCCGATCGAAGAGGCTCGAGCACAGGCAAGGGTCCAGGGGGGCGAAGATTGGATGGCCTCGGGCGCTGTCTGGTCCGGCTGGAGGACACGGAGCCAGGACCGCCCGGCAGCGACGACTTCGCCCAGAGCGATCGTATTTCACGGCAATGCCGGTATGGCGCTCAACCGGCGCTACTACGCTGAGTTGCTTGCCGGCCTGAACCGCTCCGGCCCCTGGGACGTGTCGATCTTCGAATACCCCGGCTATGGCCCACGCCCGGGGGCGCCGAGCGAAGCGGCCTTCACAGAGGCAGCGGTTCGTGCGGTCGATGACCTGCTCGAGCGCGACCCGCGACCGCTACTGATCATCGGCGAGTCGATCGGCAGCGGTGTGGCCTCGGCGGTCGTGCGCGATCGCCCCGCCGCCGTCGCCGCGCTCATGTTGATCACGCCCTTCGACTCGTTGGTCAATGTCGCTCGCTACCACATGCCCTACCTGCCGGCCCGACTGCTGCTCCGTGACCGTTACCACAACCTCGGCGCCCTGGGCGACTACGCCGGCCCGCTGGTGGTGATCACCGCGGGCCGGGACACGATCGTGCCTCCCGCCTTCGCCGACCCCCTGATCAGACAGCACCGAGGGCCACTGCTTGACGAGGTCCAGGCCGAGGCCGGCCACAACACGCTTCACTTCGACCCGGAACGTCCACCCTGGCCCGCCGTTGATGCCTTTCTGTCTGAAAACCTGCAGTCACCCTGAGCCGAGCGACCCTTCGCTCATTCTTCGAAATCGTCGCTGAAGACGCGCTGATCGAACAAATAGCCCCAAACGGGCGCATAGACGGGAGAACCGGATTCATCGAGAGGTAGCGCTGCGTCGACGACGACCGCGCCGTGGTAGTTGAGATCGGGCACATCCTTGCGAGTGCTCGTCAGTCGCTGGGAGGTCCATGCCTGGGGATCCAGGGCGTCCGTATCCTGAACGGGGCCGGACCCTGCCAGGCCCAGGGTGACCTGCGTCAGCTGAAAGGCGTTGTAGCT
>Ga0207419_1001998_pt1 | contig 14100 bp, 8 predicted proteins | sample ElkSloMetagenome_4_FD_184723 | JGI IMG/M metagenome (GOLD analysis project Ga0207419, IMG submission 184723) | Hot spring microbial communities from Elkhorn Slough, Monterey Bay, USA - MD2A (version 2) | ecosystem: Environmental > Aquatic > Marine > Intertidal zone > Estuary: Microbial mat ... | reverse complement strand
TCGATCTGTATATCCAGACTGGGCTCATCGAATTTTCTGCCCAGGGTAGAAACCATTTCACGATCTGACTCCACGCGCTTAAACCAGTTTGCCACAATAGGCATGGCTGTTACAGCTCCCTGTCCCAAAGCGGTTGATCTAAAGCGCACCGTGGGCTGCTGGGCTCCAACCCATGCTCCGCAGACCACATTTCTTGATAATCCCATAAACCAGCCGTCGGCATTGTTTTGGGTGGTTCCGGTCTTTCCGGCTACTTCGGTGCGAACTCCATAGCGCGAGTGAATAGAGCGGGCGGTACCGCTATCGGCTACCAGCTTCAGCATGCTCTGCAAGTAACTGGCTGTTTCAGCAGAAATAGCTTCATAAGGCTCGGATTCAGGAGCTTCATAAATTACTTCGCCTTCCGCGTTGCGGATTGCTTTGATAAATACCGGTTCAACGCCTTTACCTTTTTGGGTAAATGGGGTATAGGCCTGCACCATTTCCATAAGCGATAATTCGGCTACACCGAGTGCGATAGACGGCATTTCAGGAATATCGGATTTAACACCACAACGCTCGGCAAAATCAATCACCTTTCCAGGGCCTGTTTCGGCTATTAACCTGGCCGCAATCGTATTTACAGATTTGGCTAAGCCACCCTTTAGAGTGTAAGAGCCCCCGTACTCACCACCCGCATTTTGCGGAGACCAATCGTCGTAATTGGAAAAAATTATGGGCTCGTTCTCAATGTAATCGCAAGGAGTAAAGCCTTCTTCCAGCGCCGTGCCATAAACGAAGGGTTTAAATGTTGAACCCACTTGTCGCTTACTCCGAATATGGTCGTAGGGAAAGAAGGCGTAGTCTATTCCGCCCACGTAAGCGATTACATTACCCGAGCGGGCATCCATGGCCAGAAATCCTGCCTGGAGTATCATCTGGTGATAGGCAATGGAATCCAGGGGACTCATCGTGGCCTTTTCAAGTCCATCGTACGTATAGATAAAGAGTGGAGTAGGGGTCTGGAATGCTTTTTCTATCTCGGACGCAGACTTGCCTGCATCTTTCATTTTTCGATAGCGTATAGATCTTCTCGCTTCGTTCCACAGAAAGCCTTCATCACTGCCCCAGGGTTTTGATCGAGACCAGTGTTTGTCAAAGGTCTTCTGGAGCTTTTTCATATGGCTGATCATGGCTTCTTCGGCGTATTGCTGTAGTTTTTGATGGATGGTCAATTCAAGACGCAATCCATCTGCATAGAGATCATAAGGCTTACCATCGGGCCGTTGGGTATCTTTTAATATCTCTTTGATTTTCCCTTCCAGAAAGGCTTTGAGATAAAGGGCCGGGGCCTTGTTACCGGATAGCTTTTTGTAGTTGAGATCGGTGGTTTTAGATTTGAGTTCGTTGAATTTTACCGGGTCCAGGCTGCCCATTTTCACCATCAAAGCCATTACTGTATTTCTTCTTTCCCTGGAGTTTTCCGGATTGAGCTTGGGATTATAGGTTGTAGTAGCCTTGAGCATTCCGATTAAAGTAGCCGCTTCGTCTACGCTTAGTTCAGATGGGTTTTCCCCAAAATATCGATAAGCAGCCGCCTTAATCCCATATACATCTTCACCAAAACTCACTGTGTTGAGATAGAGTTCTATAATTTCTTCTTTGGAATAGATCTCTTCCAGTTTAAGAGCAGTGATGTTTTCCTTCAGCTTGTTTACCGGCATGGAGAGCGCACCGTAGTCTTCCCTACCGAAAAGGTTTTTAATAAGCTGCTGGGAGATTGTACTTCCTCCACCACCGGAGCGATCGCCCAGGATAATGGTCTTAATCACCACCCTGGGTATGCTGTAAAAATCTATGCCTTCGTGCTCAAAAAAGCGACTGTCTTCCGTGGCAATCAGAGCATCGACAACTACATCTGGTATTTCTTCGAAATCAACTGATGAGCGATTTTTTACAAAGTACTTTCCGATTAGCTTATTATCGGCTGAGTAGATCTCGCTGGCATTATCAGACTTGATGTTGGTCAGGGCTTCTTCTGAAGGCAGGGGACCAAAAAGACCTATGTAAACCGAACCGAAGAGCCCAAATAGGAGCAGGGCGCCAATTAAGGCCAGAATAAATCCCCATTTAATGAGAAAACGAAGGGGCTTTCGCTTTTTAGTGGATTTCTTCTTACGTGATTTAGCCGGTGATTTCTTCTTAGGCTTTGGACTCATTCGCTGTCCTAGTTGTATCTGATTTTTCTGCCTATTCTAAGGGTGGTTGAACTCCTGATACCGTTAAGCCTACAAAGCCTTCCAATGCTTGTTCCGTAGCGTCGAGCAATCCCCGAAAGGGTATCTCCACGGCGGATGGTATGGTATTTTCTTTTTCTTACTTCAACCAGATATTCAAAGTGTTCTGCGTTCAGATTAAGCGTATCGCTGCAAAGATAGCCAAGCTCCCAGTCAATAACTTCGTTTGGATTGATGGGTTCTCCCAGGTAGCGAACTTCAAAGTGCAAGTGGCTGCCGGTACTTCTTCCGGTGTTTCCGCCTAGTCCTATCACATCGCCTGCTTCTACTTTTTCGCCTTCTTTTACTTTGAATCGTGAAAGATGGCCATAAAGTGTTTCCAATCCATTATTGTGCCTGATAACAACCACTCTTCCGTAATCTCCGTCGTAATGCGCAATCCGAACAACTCCTTCAAAGGCAGCTTTTACTTCATCGCCGGTGTAGAGCTTGATGTCTACCCCGTAATGATAGCGATATCGTCGGTAACCAAAATCTGAGGTTTTTCTTCCGATAAAGGGAGCCACGAAATCGCATGAATCCATAGCCAGGGGAATAAGAATGGTGTCTTTCATATTCCTGAGATCCACTTTATAAGGATGAATGCGCTTGGTATTCCAGGAGCAGTATTCGTCAAAATAAGGTATGAATGACAGGGAATCGTTTATGTCCCAAACTTCTACTGCCGATGATTTGCCAGCGATCTTTTCGTAGGTATTATCTGTTCCTGATTCGCTTGATGCTATTTGATTCTGCGCGAACAGCGTTGTAGATAAAAACAGAAGTAGAATTGCGATAATTCGAGTCATAAGGGGACAAACATATCAATTTGAGTCTGCAGTTAAAACCTGCCTGCATGAACAGATTTTAACAACATTCCTGTAATAAGCTTTGAAACGGCCTATTGCAGATATATTGTGCACATACGTGAAAACTAAAAAAAAGTTAGTCACGTGGGCCTTTGTAGTCGTAGGTTCTTCGAATAAAAAGCGTGTATTTGCCTTCTGATTTTTTTCGACGGTAGCCCATCAGGTGCAAAATCTGCTTGCTATACCACTTTGCCACGGCTGAATCTACGATCATTACATTATCACTTTTCATGTAGGAGCGCACACCAGGGAGAATGGGTAAAATCCGATGAAAATGCAGTCTTCGTAAAGCGTAGGAGACTCCCAGCCAGAATTTTGCAATTTTTCGAATCACAAAAAAAGCATCATTTCCTTGCGATTGATATAGGGGCATAAAGATCATCCCGTCTTCGGGTGAATGCACAAATTCTCCGTTGAGCTTTGCTAACTTCTGACCTTCCTGGATGGCTTGGAAATTCTCAAAGCCCGGGATCATCTGGAACATATCTCCGGGCTCGAGTCCGAGGCGGCTTCTGATTTCGTAAACCCGGTGATCCCGCTCTGCATTGTGCATGAGCAGGTGGTAATGCTTCTTGAACTTTGGGATTTCTATTTTCTTCATGATGCCCGAGTAAGCAAGGGTGAGCCAAATAAGGGCTTCGTGGTTGCGCACAGATTCCGGATCGCTGTGCTGCCCTGCTTCAAATGCCATGGATACAAAGCCGAGATCATTAACATAGCTCAAAAGGGGCTCGCTCAGATGTTCTTCAATGCCAATTACAACCGGAACCGGAATTTTCTTGGCCAATTGCCGGTTCATGATGGTATCGCTCATGGTTATGAAGGGAACCGTATTCACAGAAGTTGTGTGAAGATCTATGAAAATAAAAGGGCCGCTTTTCTTCGTCAACAAATCATCAATCACACCCCAGAGCTCAATTTGCTCTTCAATTTCATTAATCATCTCATCCGGATGATAGTCTTTCTTGAGCGCTCGCTCTACATTATCAGCCTGCCAGATACGATTAAGATCGTTTACAATGTAGCGCTCGCCTTGCTCAAGAGCAGTGAGATTCCCTGCGAGCGCGTATATATTTCCATGAATCAGTGGCTCCAATTTCTTGAGCTGAGAGCACACATGATGCAGGGCCAGAACCCCTGAAGGTTCATTGCCATGCATACCGCCTACGAAAACGATGTTTGGTCCGGATTCAGACGTTTCAATGCGTGCAATTTCACGAGATACCTTTACAGCTCTCTTCTCGATGAAATCAAACAGGGTTATTCTTTTCGGCTTCAATCTTAGACAATTCTTCAATCAGGTGCTCAGTCATATACACAAAGTCGTGATCTGTAATAATGCCAATTAGCTTCTTGTTATCTACTACGGGTAGGCAACCGATGTTTTTGCGGCGCATGAGCTTTAGGGCGTCAGACGTATGTGTATCTGCCGTGACCGTTACAGGATCTTTAATCATAATGTCAGTAACGGTCAATGCTTCGTCATCTTCTAATGAATCAGACTTTTTGCAAAAATAGTTGATTACATCTGTTGATGAAATTATTCCGACAACTTCTCCCTGCTCATTTTCTACAGGCATATGCTGAATTTTTCTCCAATTCATCACATTTGAAACCAATTCAACCAGATCATCTTCCTGAACAGTGTATAGCTCCCTGGACATCACTTGATTTACATATTGAAATTTACTTGCCCAGGAAACTGATTCTGAGATGTCAGGGTAATCCCAGGTATGAACCGGTTGGTTCGTTTCCTGCCTTTTTAGCATAGCCGAAGTGGTGGCTACAACAGCCTCTTCAACGGTAGAAACATTTTTTAAAGAAGTAAAGGAGTTGTTGGTCCAGATAGACCCGCTTTGATGTTCAGTAACCCTTTCTTCAATGATTTTTAGGAATCTGTCAATATCCTTTTTATCAATCTTTCTTTTTTCCAATCCTTTTCTACTCAACGGTAGGAGCTTTTCAAGAATAAGGTTTTGGGCTGTATGTCTTTTACCATCTCGCCATACAAACTGCGCTGAAAGTCCAGCCTGAGCAGCTTTGATAAAGTTCAGCTTTGCGTGGTCAAAATCTATTTGTTTGGAAATGTCTTTAATTCCATCTGGCATCCCTTCCATTAGGCCCAACCAGAAAGCAGTATTGGCCATTTCGTCTACAACCGTTGGTCCTGCAGGCAAATAGCGATTTTCAATGCGCAGATGCGGCACACCATCGGTAATTCCATAGCAGGCACGGTTCCATTTGTAAATAGTACCATTGAAGAGTGACAAGGCTCTTAATTTGGGAATCTCCTTATTCTTGAGCTTTTCAAGAGCGTCTTCAAGATTGTTGCTTGCCAACAAAAGTTTGTAATAAGCAATGTCGTATTTATAGAGCTCGGTTACACTTTCCTTCAGCCATCCATTTCCAAAATCTACACGACTTTTCGTTTCTCGTTCGGGATTTTGCTGGTTTTTAAGATCTACCGTTTGCTCAAAAACCGCTATTCGCGTCTCGTCCCATAGCCTTTTACCGAAGAGAAGTGGTGAATTCGTGCAAGCGGAAAGAACGGGCCCTGCAATGGCTTGTGCCCAATTAAATTTATCTACAAAACTTTCTGCCTCTACTTGCAGATGCACTTGAAAACTGGTATTGCACGCTTCAAATAGCATGGTTTTATGCTTGGTGATCAGTTCATCTGTGCCTTTGATGTAGAATTCAAAATCACCACCCCTTCGCCTTGCCATAGCTTCATTTAGTGCCCTGTATCGTTGGAATGGAGAGATGTTTTCAAATTCAAAATCGCTTTTTCTGACAGTTGGAAGAATACCGGTAAGGATGACGCGTGAATGAAATTCACGAGCTACCCGGTCTGCTTTTGATACGAGTTCTGAAAGTTGTGCTTCCATTTTAGATAGCGCATCTCCCGAAAACTCAAAAGGATCTAAATTGGCTTCCAGGTTAAACTTTGCTAATTCGGTAGTGAAATGTGGGTCGTTAATTTTTTTCAGTACGTCCATGGCTATCATGGCGGGGCGCAAGTGCTTATCAACAAAGCAAAACTCCTGTTCTGCTCCGATCCTTATCGTACCTTTTTCAAAAAGATCGCGCTCGAGCATTTTATCAAGCGCACTCATATCTTTCAGAATTGCAGCGACAAATTCTTTGCGCTGCTCTTTATTTTCTACAACAAAAACATCGAGATCTCCCATGCTAAAACCTTTATTCAGGCCCGTACTATTTGCTTACGGTCCGGTACAATAAAGTAATGAAATTGGCCAATTTTACTTAAATAACCAACTCGTGGAATTACTTTATGTTGATTTCCAGTAAATTTTCTCCTTCGAGAAAGCCTTGAAGCTTATCACCCTTCTGAACAGAGCCTACACCAGCCGGTGTGCCAGTGAAAATCAGATCGCCAATTTTGAGCGTAAAATAACGAGAGATGTATGATATGAGTTGAGAGAAGTTAAATATCATATCACCAGAACTTCCTTTTTGAACAGTTTCACCATTTTTCAGGAGTTCGAATTGAATATTGGAAGGATTGGGCAAGTTACTGACTTTCAAGAGCTTTTTTGACAAGACTGCAGAATGATCAAAAGCCTTTGCCTTTTCCCAGGGAAGACCTTTTTCTTTGCATTCTTTCTGGATGTCTCTGGCCGTAAAATCTATTCCGATCCCTATTTGATCGTAATATTTATGCGCAAATTTTGCATCGATGTGTTTACCCAGTTTTTTGATCTTGATTACCAGTTCCAATTCATAATGCAGATCAGATGTATGGCCTGGATAAATGAAAGGATGGTTTTTAGGCAATATAGCCGTTTCGGGCTTTAAAAAAAGAACGGGTTCACGGGGAATTTCGTTTTTCAGCTCCTTTGCGTGGTCGGCGTAATTTCTGCCAACACAGATAATCTTCATGATTATTGATTGGTTCTTTCTTTTATCTCCTTAAGTACTTTCTTAGTGTATAATGGGAAATCGCCATTTAGCATCCAGCCGTAATAGCCCGGTTCCGATTTTAGCACATCTACCACTCTTTTTCCTTTGTGCTTTCCGAAGTTAAATACTTCCTCATTGTTTTCATTATAGATAATCCGGCCCATCATATCTACATTTCTATGCCTTTGGGAGGTAATGTGCAAATGATCCATATCATTGCGAACAGGCTCAAATTTTCTACCTTCAGAATCTTCCATTTCGGCCCCCTGATACTTTTCTAGCTGTGCTTTGAAAATTTCGTAGGTAGCATTTACATCTGCCATAGCTTCGTGTGCGTTTTCCAAATCTTTGCCACAGTAGAATTTATACCCTGCTTTAAGTGTGCGCTGTTCCATGAGATGAAAGATATTTTGAACGTCAATCAGATTTCTGTCTTCGATACTAAAATCTATACCACATCTTAGAAATTCTTCTGCAAGAATAGGAACATCAAATTTGTTTGAATTAAAGCCAGCCAGGTCTGAATCAAAAATAAATTTAAAGAGTTTGGGAGCAATCTCCTTAAAAGTGGGGGCCTTGGCAACATCTTCATTGCTTATGCCGTGAATTTTAGTAGACTCTTCAGGAATTTGAATCCCCGGGTTGATTAATAACCTCGGTGGACCATTATTCGGATCTGGCCGCTCTTCAACGCGTCCATCGGGATGTACCTTTAAAATGGCTATTTCAACAATTCGGTCAGAGGCGACATTTACGCCAGTAGTTTCCAAATCAAAGAAGGCCAGGGGCTTCTTCAGATTTAACTGCATCTACTATTTGAGTTTAATGAGTTTGACATTTTGGTCTTGCCGTATGTGGAAGTCATTTACAACCAGCACTTCGTTGTATGGCATGTGACCTTCGGCGTCAATATACAAGAAGTATTTACCGGGATAAAGTGCTATGGTATATTTCCCTGTGAATTTATTCGGTTCGTAACGGCCAATGAGATTATCGTATTCGTTTTTTATAGATATTTTAGAGTCTGCGCTCTGATCATTTGACTGAACATTGATGAGGAAAACCGCAGGTTCTTGCAGCTTTTCTTTCTTGTAACTCATCTCATAAATATCTAAATCTCCATATCCGCCATCTCTCAATTTTGCAATCACGGCTTGGTTTCCATTGTTTTTGAAAGCAATGTTTTTTTCGTCTCCCGGGCCATTAATTGGAAATCCAAGATTTTGGGGTTTGGTCCATATTCTGGACTGCTCATCCCACGAAGAGAAAAACAAATCGTAACCACCCATTCCAGGGTGTCCATCGGAGCAGAAATAGAGTGTTCGGCCATCTGGAGATAGGGTGGGAAAATCTTCGTTAAATGCAGAATTAATTTCCTTACCCAAATTCATCGGGTTATCCCAATCTCCATTTTCATCTTTATGCATCATCCAGATATCTAGGCCACCAGATCCACCTGGTCTGTCAGAGCTGAAAATCATAGTGTTTCCATCATGAGAAACAGAACAGGCAGATTCCACAGCTTCCGTATTTACACTGGCAACGCGCTCAGGTCTGGAATACACATTTCCACTGCGAGTTGTAACAAATAGATCACCGTAATCATCCACATGGTCGATGTAAAAGAAAAGTGAGTCTCCAGATTTTGTAATCCCAACAGACTGCTCGTCGTACACGGTGTTTATTCTGTCATTCAGTCTATCTGCCGGTTCCCAGTCATATTTATCAAAATCACTCACATAAATATCTGATGGGTAATAACCGTCAAACTCAGGACGAGAACCAGGACGTACTTTTCTTCGCGATGTAAAAACAATGAAGTTACCATCATTAGAAAGAAAGGGGTGATAGTCGGCAAATTCTGAATTAATGTCTTCACCCATGTTTTTAAATTCCACATCTACAGGAAATTTCATTAAGTCAAGAGCAGCGTAACAATTAGCCTTCAGGCGTTCGTAGTTCTCCTTTTCGTCTTTTTTCAGTTTTCCCGCTTTAGCGTACTTCTCAAGATATAAGAGTGCCGCGTCGTATTGAAGGTGGAAAGTGTAAGCTCTAGCAATTTCCAGATAGAGAATATCCTTGTGTTCTCCAATTTGCTCTACCTTTAAAAGATAGTCAAGTGCAGCAGCAGGATCAATGTTGGTTCGTAGGTAACTCAAGCCAAGATTGGCGTTGTAAATAGCGTTATTGGGTTCTTTTTCAATGAGTCTAATGTACTGCTCTATCGATTCAAAATAATTGCCCATTTCAAATACTTCCTGCGCTATTCGCGGATCCTGAGATCTGGATGGAATTGATAAGCAGAAGCATAGCACTGCCAGAAAGGATAACTTTTTGTAACAGAATGTTTTCAAAAGAATTTCTTTAAGGGTTATAACGAAATTAAAACCCACGGCTCTGAAATGACCTGAATTCTAAATAGTTTTCAACTACTCAGCCTTTATATCAATGTACTGGTATTTCTGGTATTTCTTGACTCCGGAAGAAGCATCACCGGCATATTCAGGTCCCTGAACTTTTCCGATTACAGAATTAAATTTCAAATCTTTTTCATCAATTCCGTACTTCTCAGCATTTTCTAGAATGCGTTTTTTGGCATTATCTGCTCGAAGTTGGGCAAGCTCTTGATTGTTTTTAAACGTTTTTGTGGGCACGGTAGATGCGCTTCCAAGAATGGTAACAGAAGCATCTCCTTTTGTGCTGATCACTCTCTTGAGAGCTAGCATGAAAGAGTCAAACATGGACTCTTCAGATTTCACAACATCCTGATTATAACCAAAGAACTTCTTGAACTGAGCAGGTTGATTGCCTCCCGATGTGGTGGCAATTGCAGCGTCATCACTGCCACTGACAAGCAAAAGCTCTTTGCTTATTTCCTGATATGCACTTCCGCATTCAATACTGAATGTATCTATTGCTGCGGATTTACCTTGAACAGTATAATTGATTCTGTATTTATTACACGGAGGAAGAATTGCCACGAAACCGCCATCTCTGGCACGTGGCGTAAAGCTTTGCGTTTCGCCGGAGTTGAAATTGCGAACGAAAATCTCTATATCGTCAGGTAAATCTTCTCCTTCCGGAGCAGTAACAGTACCTCTTAAAACAGTAAGTTTAACTTCTTGCGGATCGGGAAGGCTGATCATGTAAATATCTTTTTCGCCTAATCCATCTTCTTTATTTGAAGAGTAATACGCACGCTTTCCATCTGCACTTGTTACGAAGAAGGCATCATCATCTACGGTGTTTATTGGATAGCCAATATTTCTGGCAGGCGACCAATTTCCGTCATCTCCGAGAACAGAATAAAAAATATCAAACCCACCCATGCTGTTATGGCCCTGGGAAGAGAAGTAAAGGGTTCTGTTGTCTGGAGAGACAAATACTGCATCTTCGTCGTACTTCGTGTTAATAACATCACCCAGGTTCTGGGCTTTGCTCCACTTTCCATCAGGTAGCTTTTTTACCCTGAAAATATCTCTTCCACCCAAAGAGCCTTTTCTATCACTCACAAAGTATATGGTTTGTTCATCCGGTGTAATAGCCATGTGAGTTTCCCAGTTCTTAGAGTTGATCATGTCATCCATGGGTTCTGGCTCGGACCAGGTTTCACCAACCAGCTTCGTCTTGTAAATATTGCCATCCTGTCCATCTGCCTGGTAAATAAACAGCGTCTGACCGTCAACTGAAACGTTTATGGTAGCAACAGGATTTTCAAGACTCAGCTCAAGTCTTTCCGGTTCTTGCCAATCTCCTTTTCGGTCTTTGTAAGACACGTAAATATCGTCCAGATAATAGCCTGTCACTTTATCGGTAATCCCAAAGTTTGAGCTGTCTTCCCTAAGCCGGGCGGAAGTGTAAAATAATGAGTTCTCATCTACAGAAATTACCGGTGCATAGTCCGGGTAAACGCTATTGATGGTTGCCCCCAGATTTTCTATTTCAAACTCTACGGGGTTTTTCATTATCAAGCGAGCATTATTTACCTGTTCTCTTCCCAGGTCTGATTTTGGATAGAGAAAATGCTTCCCGGTAGACTCCACCATAAATTTCTCGTAGTACTCTTCTGCCTTGTCAAGCTTGTAATTTAAGTGAAGAGCCTTGGCATAATAGTAGTACACTTCTACGGGAACATCCTTTTCACGTGGACTAAAAGGATCGTAGTTGGGGTCTATTTTTCCTTTAGCCGCTCTTTCTAAAAATGGCAGAGCTGCACTTTTAAGACTTCCGGTATTCAGGTAAGACCTTCCGGCCTTGTAGTTCACATTCGCATTATCCGGGTATTCAGTCGCCAATTGGGTCCATATCCTGAAGCTTTGGCTTAGTTCGGTTTCTTCGTCAAGTCTGTTAGCTTCCTGAAATTTATTGAAAAAATCGCCTTCCTGAGAGAAGGAAGTGCTGGCTAACAGCAAAGAAAGAATAACAAAACAAATTGATGAAAGGGGAGTAACTTTTTGCATTTACAGCTATACGTTAGACTCCCAAATCTAATAAATGATGCCGCAACCCAAGTATTCCGACAATCAAATTTCGCGATTTGGATCAAATTGCTCCAAAATATCTGCTACTCTTCTTACGAAACGTCCACCAAGAGCGCCGTCAATTATTCGGTGATCGTATGAGTGAGATAGAAACATGGACTGCCTAATACCGATATAATCTCCTTGCTCAGTTTCTATTACTGCCGGCTTCTTTCTAATGGCTCCTACGGCCATAATTGCAGCTTGAGGCTGATTTATGATGGGTGTACCCATGACATTCCCAAATGTACCCACATTTGTGAGCGTATAAGTTCCTCCCTGTATTTCTTCAGGTTTGAGTTTATTCTCTCTGGCTCTGCCTGCTAAATCATTCACCTTCTTGGCAAGACCTACAAGATTTAATTGATCAGCATCGTGAATAACCGGTACAATCAAATTACCCGAAGGAAGAGCCGCGGCCATTCCAATATTGATATGCTTGCGCTTGATAATATTACTTCCATCAGTGGAAATATTTACCATGGGCATTTCTTTGATGGCTTTAACAATGGCTTCAATGAATATTGGGGTGAAGGTGAGCTTTTCTCCTTCGCGTTCTTCAAATCTTTTTTTCCACTTATTCCTCCAGTTCACAATATTCGTCATGTCTGCTTCAACATAAGAAGTAACGTGTGGAGAAACATGCTTAGACATAACCATATGCTCCGAAATGAGCTTGCGCATACGGTCCATCTCTATTATTTCATCATCAGCACCTGCTGAAACTGCCGGTCCTTGAATAGTGGATATGCCTTTCTGCTCTTTTTTCGGTGCTGGCTCTTGTGATTTAGGTGCTTCTTTCACAGGTGTTTGCTGAGCAGACTCCTGTCCATTGCTTGTCGATCTATTTGGGATGTAATTTAGAATATCCTTCTTGGTAACTCTTCCATCTTTTCCCGAACCTTCAATTTTTTCCAGTTCATCCATGTTTATACCTTCTTCCCTGGCAATGTTCCTAACCAAAGGCGAATAAAAGCGACCTGAAGGACCTTCTCTTTCAACCACTCCGGCGGGAGCAGGACTGGGTTGAGATGATGCTACAGGTTGCGGACTGCGAGAAGAACCGTTAGATGCGGATGCTGGTTCGGGTTTTTGAGCTGAATCTTTTGTCTGGGTTTCAGGGGTAGAAGATGGCTCAGAACTCTCGCCGCCGGTAGAAATAATTGCAATTGCCTGTCCTACTTCAACCACATCTCCTTCATTGCAAAGCTGCTTAACCAAAACTCCGTCTTCCGGTGCCGGTACTTCGCTATCAACTTTATCTGTGGCAATCTCAATTATGGGTTCATCAGCTTCTACATCTTCTCCTTCGTTTTTCACCCATTTCATTATCGTTGCTTCTGCAACACTTTCACCCATTTTGGGGAGTAAGACTTCTACCTCTGGCATATTGAATTCTTTTCTTTAGATGGTGGCGCAAAAATAGTTGATTATTCTGGACGAGCAATCTAAATTAAGCTCTACTATTTCTGTCTGCCTATATTTCGTATTCCGTAAAATATAATGCTTAAGTCATTTCGCAGGCTATAATCTCTTGCATAAATAGTATTGAGGCGCGAAACGGTTTGCTCAGGATTTTTGAGTCTTCTCAAACGGTCTATGGGTCCCAAAATTCCGTTTTTTAGTCTCGGTAAGCCTTTTTGATCAGATTCATTACCGGAATAGGCTACCCAGGTTTTCTGGGCAAATAAAACTTCAAAACAGTTTTTTATGAATCCTATCTTATTTTTTACGAACCATATATTGATTGGAAGACTGATAATCAAAGCAAGAGAAGAAATGACATCGAAAACTCTTTTCTTTCTTCTGTTTTGAGGTTTGTTTATTGCATTTATATCCATAATAAAGAGCTCGCCACCTTTATCTATGGTGTTACTTCCAATAATGTAAAGGCTCTCAGGAGGTGCAATTTTAAAATCAATAGCCGGTGCAGTAACGTCTGCCATGATGGATATAATTTCCTGAGAACTCAAGTCCTGACCACTGAATATAACCGTGTTCAGGCCGTATACTTTTAGGACTTCTTTAAATCGATTAAGTTGGAGAGAAAACTCCTTTTTGCCTTCCTTTAATAGTATGTGGTAGAAATTATTCTTAACCATGGAAGATTCTTCTACAAGCTTTCTAATGCGTTTAAATTCTTCGTTGCTTCCTATAATTCCAACATTTGCTGATTGGCCTTTTCCGATTTTATATCGTTTGAGTCCTAGAATTGAAAGTGCCAATCTTGTCAAGGAATAAACAACAAAAGTAGACCCCGTTCCTAAAAGAATAAGTGCTCGCGAAAATCTCAGGTTTTCAGGTAACAGGGCATAAACTGCCAGAATAAATACCGATCCAATTGTAACCCCCCGCCATATTTTAAGCAGTCGTGCATTTCTATCATACCCCCCACTTAAATAGACGCTATACACCCAGGAGATTGTATAAAAAAGGAAGGCCAGGTAAACCACCTTATTTTCATATAAGATTCCGCTGTAATTCTGATATCCTTCTTTGAGTAAAACAAGTGCTCCGAAAATAAGGGCAGTT
>Ga0207419_1001997_pt1 | contig 14118 bp, 10 predicted proteins | sample ElkSloMetagenome_4_FD_184723 | JGI IMG/M metagenome (GOLD analysis project Ga0207419, IMG submission 184723) | Hot spring microbial communities from Elkhorn Slough, Monterey Bay, USA - MD2A (version 2) | ecosystem: Environmental > Aquatic > Marine > Intertidal zone > Estuary: Microbial mat ... | reverse complement strand
CTATCGCCGCTGGTGGCCCTGATCGGCATCCAGTTCCTGATCATCCTGCTGGGGGTTTGAAGGGAGGGGTAAGGGGGTAAGGGGATAAAGGGTTAAGGGGCTAAGAGGTTTCAGGTTTCAGGTTTCCGGTTTCCGGTTTCCGGTTTCCGGTTTCCGCTAGATGATGACTTTCGCCTTTTCCTGAAAACTGAACCCTTGAACCTGAAACCCTGTTGACCCTTTCACCTTCTTTCAAAATACGAAGAACTGCTGCTGGAAGGTGAATTCGTGGGGGGTGGGGCGGCCTTCGGGCTGGACGCTCACGCGGAAAGTGACGCGCTCCTCGTTGGTGATGCGAAAGGTGCCGATGTAGTAGATCGCGCCCTGGTCGCGGATCTCGCGCAGCTCGATCTCGCGGCGCTGACCGGTCAGGTTGACGGTCTGGGCGGTGACGGTGGCGCTGACCGGCTCATCCTCCGGATCGCCGGTTCGCAGCACCGCAATGTTCAGCATGGCCTGATTGCTGGAGCGCTGGATCGAATAGGCGCGGGCCACGGTCGGGCTGAGCTGGCTGGTATTGATCGCGCTGAAGTGCGCCTCGAAGGGGCCGAAGATCTCCGCCTGCTGAGCTGCCAGCGGCGCCCCGAGGAGCAGGGCAAAAAGGATCAGGAGCTTCGATGCGACGGCACTGAAGTCTAGAGCGCTGAGTGGACGAAAGGACATACGTTCGAACCTGCTGAGGATTTCGGCTCCGATGCTACTCCTGCCGGGTGAAGCGCGGCAAGCGAACTAGGCAAGCGAACTAAAAGAATCTAGGGAAGCTTTGAATAACTCTGCGCGGGCCCGACAACGCGGGCAAGCACGCCAGGGCGATTTGGCCTGCAAGGCAACAAGCCCTGAATTGAACCCGTCGCCTGTGCCTTCGCGGGATCACTCGCCGTGGCTTCAGGGCCTTTTCGCATCAGCGCGATGAGGACTCGAAACGATCGGAAAATACGCCTCCGAGGACCGATAGGCCCGAGGCCTCGATCAACAGCTGCTGAGCCAGGTCGACGCTGCTGATGCCGCCGTCCCCGTCGACGTCCAGATAGAGAGAGACGTAAACATCGTAGAGGCCGTCAGGCAAGCCTGCCGGCAGCTCGAAGACGCGGCTGACCGTGCTCGCACCTGGCGGCAGAACCACGCCCTGATCGTTGGCCGGATCGTCGATGAAACCCGCCGGCGGCTGACGCAGGCTGGCGCCGATCATCACCGCTGAATGCGTTTCCGAGGCCAGATTGCGAACATCGAGCTCGAGCAAGACAACGCTGCTCGGGCCCGCTTGCCCCGGCAGGATGCGAAGTGCATCGATCACGAGAACGCGGGAAATCTCGGCCGTGCGCAGGCCGCTGCCCTGGCCGCTGTCGTTGTAATAGTGATTGAGCTGCCACTTCCAGCGCCTGGGTGGATCAGACTGAGACCAATACTGATTGCCCCACTGGCTCATTCCGCGACCGTGGCCGAAGCAGGCCTGATCGGTGCTGACCGGATCCGCGAGGCAGGGCCAGCCGGTCTCAGGCGACCCGGCGAAACCGTTGCCGCAGCTTAAATCCTGATTGACGCAGCTCAGGGCGCCGAGGAGATTGTTGTTCTGAGCCGAATACTCGGAGCGAAAGATCTGACCCTCGCGCTTCAGCATCAGGCCACGGGTGGCGGCAACGGCTGCATCCGTGCTGGACTGAGTACCCGGTTCGTTGACCTGGCAGCAGGCCGACGAGCAGACATCAAAAGCGGCCTGCGGCGGATTGAAGACGTGCCAGGCACCGTAGGACCGGTAGGCCACGGCACCGGCGGCCAGCGCATCGTGATTCCAGGAGGCGATCCATTCTTCGGGCAGGCCGCGACGCACGTAGTCTTCGAGACTCATGGTGCAGCTGTGCGAACAGCTGGCGCTGCAGCAGCGCTGAGTGCAGCTGGCATCGGCAAAGCCCACGGTGATGCTCGCCGGAGGCACGTCGCCGATCGCCCTCGGTACGGCGCTGCCCGGCTCATCCGCAGTCGCCTTCGGCCCCGGAATTCGAGTCTGGAGCTGACGGTGCCCCCGCGGGCGCACCTTGTTCTCGCCGAGGACGGCATTCAGCCGCGCCGCGCCCGACGCGAACAGGCGATCGGCGATAACCTGGGTCGCGAAACCGGCGGCTTCGACGCGCACGGTCACCGGGGCCGGGCGTCCAGCACGCACCGGCGGCGAGGGCAGGAGGAGCTCGTAGTACCCGTCGTCACCACTGCGCGCACGAGCGGCTGCGTGGCTGACAGAAATCAGGGCACCTGCGACTGGCCGACGCAACGCGCGATCGGACACCCAGCCCGAGAGTCGCAGCTGGCCTTCGGCGACCGGGGTCGGCAAACGCGCGGGCTCAAGAGGCGTCAGCAAGACGGTCCGCGACGTCACGGCCTCGCGATTTCGCCAGATTGTCTTCAGCGGGCGATAGCCCGTCGCCGCCACGCGCACCGCGACGCGCGAACCCAGCGGCTGCCGCCCTCGAACCGGCAGCTGCAGGGGCTGACCGCGCGCCCGCAGCACGGCATCAATCTCGCCGGCCAGCGGGAGCACGTCGGCGTCGACCTGGGCAAAATCTATCGAGCCGGCAATGCCGAGCCCCGTTTGCGAATCCAGCAGAAGAAGGTCGGCGGCGCGAAGCGGAATCACGCCATTCGATACGCCAATCGAGAAAAGCAGAACCCCGAGCAGACAGCGTTGGCCGCGGCGCAGTCCTGGACAACGGCTGCGCCACGAGCTCGGCGCGCTCGGCGGCAGGGCTTCAGAACATGCCTGTCTCAAGACGCGCCGCCTCGCTCATCATCATTTGATTCCAGGGCGGATCGAAGGTCAGGCCGACGTTGACGTCTCCGACCGTGGGGATCAATTTCAGCCGATCGCGCACGTCGGCGACGAGCACGTCGCCCATGCCGCAGCCCGGTGCGGTCAAGGTCATGGCGATGTCGATCTGGCGCCCGCCGTCTTCGGCTTTAACCAGGTTGCATTCATAGATCAATCCGAGGTCGACCACGTTGATCGGGATTTCCGGATCGTAGACGGTCTTGAGCTGAGCCCAGACCAGATCCTCAACGTCCTGATCGGTGGCGTCGTCGGGCAGACTCGGCCGCGGTGGCGGCTCGCGCCCGATTGCGTCGGCATCATGGCCAGCCAGGCGGAACAGGCGGCCCTCGACATAGATCGTGAAACTGCCGCCGAGGGATTGAGTGATGTAACCCACGGTACCCGTCGGCAGCTCGACCTCGGTGCCTTCCGGCACCATGACCACCTCGGCGGTCCGTTCGAATTTCACCGGTGTGTAGGAGTTGCTGAACATGATCTTCGGCAATACGGGATTGAATTGGTCCTGATTATAACTTTTCCTTGAATAATCGGTTCACTACAGCGGCACGGGGGCCGCGGAGAAAAAGAAAGCGCGAATTCATTGAGCCGGCTATCCACAGGGCTTCAGTTCTTGCTGTTTTTCTCTGGGCACGTCGTGCCTCTGTGGTGTATGGCTTTCAGGATTCAGCCTCAATGCCCAGGGCTCGCTCGGCGGCCTGACGGGTCAGGGGGTGGTAGCCGAGGCGCGCGCGCTCATAGACCCCTTTTGCCCAGTCGCGGCCCCAGTCGCTTTCGGCCAGGGCGGCGTAGAGCGGGCGGGTGAATTTATTGCGCCCGACCTCAATCAGGAAGCGCTCCAGGCGCTCGATGCCGGGTGCGTACTCGCTGTCGATGCTAAGGCGCAGCCAGAGGTAGAGGATCTCGACGTTATCGGAGGCGGTGAGGTCGAACTGCGCGTCCATTTCGGCCAGGGTCTCGTCGCTGAGCGGGCCCTGAAGGCCGGAGAGGAAATGCAGCCACTCGTAGACGGACCAGGCATCGGTCGGCAGTTCACTCAGGGCGATCTCGCCCGACTGCCAGCGCTCGCGCTGCTCGTCGACGCGAGCCAGCGCATCGGAAGCCGGCGCCACGGCGGCATCCGGCATGCCGGGCTCAAACAGCCACTGGTCGACCTCGGCCAGGGTCAGCGCACCGGGATGGGTCTGAATCAGATGGGTAGTCAGATACTCCCGGAAGGTTTCCGTGTCGATCGACTCGAAGGCAAATTCATCGAAATACTGGCGCAGGAACACGTCCAGATCTTCACGGCCGATCCGGCTTTCGATCCAGTCGAGGAAAAACCGACCCATGTCGTAGGGCACGCTGATAAACGCCCCTTCCGGATCCTCGCCGCGGAGATCGCGCACGAGCTTGCGATCGGATTCGTCGAGGGTCGGAAGGCTAGACATGAGGCTGTCCCAGTCCAGCTTGGCCAGCATGGCGACGATTTCGGGCGAGTAGATCTGCTCCATGATCCGCGACTCGAAGTAGACGGTGAAGCCCTCGTTGAGCCACAGATCGCGCCAGGAGGAATTGGTGACCAGATTGCCTGACCAGCTGTGGGCCAGCTCGTGGGCGACGAGCGCCAGCAGGCTGCCGTCGCCGGCAATTATCGTCGGCGTGACGTAGGACAGGCGCGGATTCTCCATCCCGCCGAAGGGGAAGCTGGGCGGAAGCACCAGCAGGTCATAGCGACCCCAGCGATAGTCGCCATAAAGCGACTCGCCGATGGCGATCATGTCCTCGAGCTGATGGAACTCGGCCGCCGCGCGCTCGATCCAGTCCGGCTCGGCATAAACGCCGCTCCGCGGGCCGAGTTCAGCAAAGGCCAGGTCGCCGATGGCGATCGCCATCAGATAGGAGGGAACCGGCTGCGGCATGGTGAATTGATATTCGCCTGACGCGCCACGCTCGAGGGGATTGCCGTCGGCGCCCATGACGACCATCAGATCGTTCGGTGCCCGGACCGTGGCATCGAAGGTATACCGAACCGCGGGCGTGTCCTGCAGGGGAACCCAGGTGCGCGCGTAGTGGGGCTGGCTCTGGGAGAACATGAAGGGCTGACCTGAACTGGTCTGATTTTCATCGAGCCACTGCAAGCCGAAGGCGTTCGGCGAACTGGCGTAGTCGACCCGCACCTGGCTGATGCCCTGGGGCAGGATGATGACCAGCGGCTGACCGAGGTGCGCCTGTCCGTCGCCGCGCTCTGGCCCGAGGCGCCACGAGACGGGGCGGAATTCACCCTCGGGCCCGATCACGGTGACGTCCTGGATGTCCAGATCGCGGGTATCGAGCACCAGGCGCTTGTGGCCAGGGTCAGGCCGCTCCAGGTCGAGAATGACGTGGCCGCTGAGCGTGCGCGCGCTCATGTCGGCATCGAGGTCGAGCTGCAGATGTCGGATCCGGACCTTGTCGTATTCGGCAAAGCTGTGGGGGTCCGGCCCCAGATCGACGCGAAATTCCGCCGTCGGCGTCAGCGGCACCGGCGGCGCCTCCTGCTGACAGGCCACCAGCATCACAACGGCGAGAAAGGCAATGCACGCTTTTGGAAATGAAGTCATTGGATGAAAACCCGATTAAAAAGAGAAAGTCATCTCACGCAGAAGCGTAGAGAAGTGAAAGTTCCTAAAGTCCGTACCCGAATGTCGTAGTGGCCACCCTCGCCTTTCCTCGGCGGCTCTGCGTGAGCGGTTTTGTTCGAGAAAACGGCGAGCGGGCCGAATAGAACCACGGCCCCCTGGGCGCTTCTGAATAACTAAAGCGCGTCGTCGCCCTCTTCGCTGGTGCGGATGCGAACGGCGCGATCGATCGTCGTTACGAAGATCTTGCCGTCGCCGATGCGGCCCGCCGCAGCCGTTTCCATGATCGTCTCGACAACGCGGTCGGCGTCGTCATCGCGCACGGCGATTTCCAGCTTGAGCTTAGGCAGGAAATCGACCACGTATTCCGCGCCGCGGTAGAGCTCCGTGTGACCCTTCTGTCGCCCGAAGCCCTTGACCTCGGACACGGTCATGCCGGTCACGCCGACCTCGCCCAGCGCATCGCGGACATCGTCGAGCTTGAAGGGTTTGATAATGGCGGTAATCATTTTCATGATGGCAGCGTCATCGCAGTGGAAGCGGGTTTGGGCTAGAGTGCATTATTCCCGTAATGCACCGGACCGCACAACATGCAACCCGACTTCCAGACGCTCGACGAGATCACCCGACGCTTGTCCGCGGCCGTTCCGACGGAGCTGAGAGCCGTTCGAGGCGAACTTGAAGCCCAGTTCAGAACTATCCTCGAAGCGACCTTCAACAAGATGGATCTGGTCACGCGCGAGGAATTCGAGATCCAGAAGAAGGTGCTTGCACGCACCCGCGAAAAGCTCGAGGCCCTGGAAATCCGTTTGCAGGACGAGTGACTCGACGCGCTGACCCTCAAGCGTCTGGGCCTTGAGCCGGATTCCGACGCCACCGGTCACTCGCGCTGGGCCACCTGATCCGCTATTCTTTCCGATCGGAGGTAGTGAGTTGGTTTGCCTACTGTCGAACGCGGAGAACAGATGACACCCCTGCGCGCCCTTGCCATTGGTTCGGCCCTGTGCCTGCCGCTCTCGACGGCTGCAGAGACGATCCGTATGGGCGGCGATCGAGATTATCCGCCTTTCGAATTCATCAACGATCAGGGCGACGCCGACGGCTTCCACGTCGAGCTGGTGCGACTGCTTGGCGCTATCGAAGGCTTCGAGCCCGCATTCGAACTGGGCCCATGGGATGAGAGCCTGGACGCGCTCAAGCGCGGCGAGATCGATCTTCTCGCCTCCTTCGTGGTGGAATCCCGCGTTGAGGCGCTGGACTACGCGACGCCTCACCTGATTGTCCATCACGAAATTTTCGTGCGCCAGAACGAATCAGTGGTTTCCGGCCTGGACTCGCTGCGCGGCGCTGAGGTGATCGTGCAGCGCGGCGACTACGTGGAAGAACATCTAGAAACGCTTGACGTGGATTTCCGCCTGGTGCCGGTCACCTCCCAGCGTGACGCCCTGCGCCTGCTGGCAAACGGCCAACACGATGCGGCGATCATCAACGAACACGTCGGGCGTCTGATGCTCAATGAACAGTTCGCTGATCAGCTGACGACCGCCGGCGCACCGCTCTTTCCGATCAGCTATGCCCTGGCCGTGAACGAGGGCGACGAGCGGCTGCTGGCGCGGATCGAGTCGGCCCTGGCCGAAGCCAAATCGAGCGGCGAATTCAATCGCCTGCGGCAACGCTGGTTGAGCGTTGGTCCGATGCCCGAAGGCGACGGCTTGTTGCACTGGTCGCTTGTCGCCATGCCTCTGGTCCTGGCAGCCATTCTGCTGGTGATGATCTGGCGCCAGTCGCGGCAGCAACCCCAGGAAGAAAGTCAGGCCGTCTTCGCGGCCCGGTTCCGTCGCGACGGCCTCACCGGCCTGCCGAATCGCGTCGAACTCGAACACGCTCTGAGCAAGGCCATCGAGCGCGCTCGGACCGATCATTTCCCGCGCGCGCTCCTCCACATCAATCTGGATCAGTTCAAGCTGATCAACCAGGCAGAGGACTATCAAGGCGGCGATGTCATCATCTGCCGGATCGCTGAGTTCCTCCGCCGACGCAGCCACCTAGGGGAGCTACCGGCGCGCATCGGCGGCGATCAGTTCGCCCTGCTCCTCGGCCCGTCCCGCGAGCCCCGGGCTACCGCAGAGCAGATTCGGGAGGAGCTCGAAGATATGGAGTTCGAGATCGACGATCGCCGGGTTCACGTCACCGCCAGCATCGGTGTGGCGACTCTCGATGACCATGCGATCTCGGTCGGTGAGCTGCTGAAGCAGGCCGAAGCCGCCTGTCACGCGGCCAAAGAAGCGGGGCGCAACCGCGTGCATGCCTTCGAGGCCGACGACGAGGCACTGATCGAGCGCCATGAACAAATGCGCTGGGTTCGAGAGGTCAGCCTGGCGCTGAAGGAAAACCGCTTGCGACTGTATTTCCAGGCGATCGAGTCGGCTCGGCCGAACGCCAACGCCGAGCCCATGGTCGAAATCCTGCTGCGCCTCCAGAGCCCCGACGGCAGCATCGCCAGCGCCGGTGAATTTGTCCCGGCGGCCGAGAAATACTTCATTGCCCACAGGCTCGATCGCTGGGTCATGCGCAACACTCTGGCCTGGATGGAAGCCCACGCATCAAAGCTTGCGCATCTCCGCCGGGTCTACATCAACCTGTCCGCACGCAGCCTCGGCGACGACCGCTTCCTGCCCTTCGCCCTGGAGCAGCTCGCGACCCACGACGTGCCGAAGGAAAAGATCGGCTTCGAGATCACCGAAACCGCCGTCATGACCCAGCTCAAGACCGGCCTGAACACCATTGAACACCTGCGCAAGCTGGGCTGTCAGTTCGCCCTGGATGACTTCGGCGTGGGCATCTCATCGATGGCCTACCTGAAAAACCTGCCTATCGACGTCCTAAAGATCGACGGTAGCTTCGCCGTCAACCCCGACACCGGCGAGCGCGATCGCGCCGTGCTGAAGGAGATCAACGACCTCGGCCACACTCTGGGCAAATCCACGGTCATGGAATGTGTGGAAACAGAGGATCAGCGGCGCATGATGGCCGAGCTGGGGATCGACTTAGTTCAAGGATTCGCCATCAGCCAGCCCCGGCCCCTGAAGGAACTGCTCGACGACCCTCGCCTGGCTGGAAAGTAGCGTCGCTCGGGCTACTCAATGACTCTCTCGTGGTTTCGAGTACTCTCGAAGCGTGACACTGAATCTCACACCTTTCCGAACCAAAAAGTCTAGCTTCTAGTTGGCCTCGGAAAGCCCCGACGGGCGTTGAAAGGCGCGCGCATCAATCACTTTCGGAAGCATCTATAAATCGACGTCTTACGAAGCTTAGGCTGGCTAAGAAAACGCCGAAAACCAACACGATAAACGATTGCCAAGACAGCGCAGGGACCGATCTTAAGGCAATCGGTGCTCCAAGAATGACACCGTTCCCGACACCCACCCACCCGCCCCGCCAAGCAATCAACGACCCTACGTATGCTTGAGCGTCAACAGTGCTCAGGTTAGCCGGCGCCCAGGTCTGCCCCAGGTCCGAACTTAGAACAAGGCGAGGCTCTTGAGCTCCCGAGCTCATGATCAAACGAGTACCGTTGCGCGCTAGAACCTGAAATTTGCGTTCAGCATCCGTTTGAAAGGCAGGGAAATCCCAATCGCCACCCTGCAGCCTCTGCCCTATTGGGTTCGTCTTTCCATCCCATAATGCGATCCCCAAAAAACGATCATCGAACCAGATAACGTCTTCAAGCGCCTGGTCTCCTTCTTGCCATTTCTCACCGTCAAAGCTCGTCCAGCTGCGGCGGCGAGTAAACGAACCTTCAAAAGTGAACACGACAGAGACAAGTTCTGACCCTGAACTGACCGTTTGCAAGAAGAATGGCCCACCAAGATCGTTATCGTCAGTACGTTCGTAGCGAAGCTGCCAGTTCAGGAGGTCTTTCGAGGCAATGACTCGAACCGAAGGACCCTGCAAAAACAAACCCGGCGTTCCAACCAACACTACCTCACCGTTAAGCTCCACGATTGAGAACCAGCGAGATCGGAGCGCCTCCGGGATCGAGATGACTGACCATTCAATTCCATCGAAGCTTTGATGCAGCAGACCATCAGAGCGAGAAATCAGCCAGCGGTCTCGCAAATAAACCACCTCCTGGAGTTGTTGCGTTTCATGACCGACGTCTAGAGGTTGCCAATCGGACCCCGAGGTGCTGGTGAATGCCACACCTGCTCCGAATTCGGGTTCGCCTTCGAAACCTATCGCAACCAGACGGGTCGGCGAAGCTGCTACGGCCGTCAAAAACACTGAATCTGGAATTGAAAAGGACGACCAATCAAGATCCTGAGCCTTGATATTTGAGCTCCAACTCAATAACCCGATGGCACACAAGCAAACCGCCCGAAACAGCATCGCTAATCTTTCCAGAAAATTTATTCCTTAATAGCTTACATCAACTATAAATAAGCATCTTCTGAGGTTGTCGTTCAAAGTGAGCTGATTACCTAGGAAAAACTGGGACTTTTTCCTAGGGACTTTCCGCAGTCAGGAACGGACACTGGAGTTCGTCCCGAAGCTGGTCCGCGCATGCCTCTATCCACCGTTCATTCCCGCGCTCAAGTCGGCATCGATGCGCCGCCGATCTGGGTCGAAGTCCATCTCGGCCCAGGGTTACCCGGTTTCGGTATCGTCGGCCTGCCCGAAACCGCGGTTCGCGAAAGCAAGGACCGCATTCGCGCAGCGATGGATAACGCCGGCTACAAGCGACCTCAGTGGAAGATCACGGTCTCCCTTGCGCCCGCGGATCTGCCGAAGGAAGGCGCGCGCTTCGACCTGCCGATGGCGCTGGGGGTGCTGGCGGCATCCGGACAGCTCGAAGGCGGATCCCTCGATCAGTGGGAATGCCTCGGTGAGCTGTCCCTGAACGGCGAGCTGCGTCCGGTCAAGGGGGCCCTCCCGGCCGCGCTCGCAGCGCGGGAGGCGGGCCGCCGGCTCGTTCTTCCGCGGGCAAACGGCGATGAGGCCGGTCTGGTCGAAGGCGCACGGGTCTATCTTGCAGACCATCTGACCGACGTCGTTGCAGCCATCAATGGGCAGCTCGAGCTCGATGTCGCGAAAGCCCCTGTCCAGATCGAATCCGACGCAGCGCTGGATCTCGCCGAGGTCTTGGGCCAGTCGCGCGCTCGGCGTGCCCTGGAGATCTGTGCCGCCGGCGGCCACAATCTCCTTTTCGTCGGTCCTCCCGGCACCGGCAAGACGCTCCTGGCATCGCGCCTGCCGGGCATTCTGCCGCCCATGCCGGAAGAGGAGGCCCTGGAAGCTGCCGCCATCGCCTCGGTGGCCGGCCTTGGCCTGAACCCCGCCCAGTGGCGCCAGCGCCGCTTTCGCTGTCCGCACCACACCGCTTCGGGGGTTGCCCTGGTCGGCGGCGGCTCGAAGCCGCGGCCCGGCGAGATTTCGCTGGCCCACGCAGGCGTGCTGTTTCTTGACGAACTTCCCGAGTACAGCCGACACGTCCTCGAGGTTTTGCGCGAGCCGCTGGAGTCCGGCCGCATCATGATTTCGCGCGCGGCCCTGCAGGCAGAATTCCCGGCACGATTCCAGCTGGTCGCGGCCATGAACCCCTGCCCCTGCGGCTACCAGGGCGACCCCTCGGGGCGCTGTCGCTGCACGCCGGATCAGATCAAACGCTATCGCGACCGGGTGTCGGGGCCGCTGCTGGATCGTATCGATCTCCAGGTCGAGGTCCCCCGACAGTCACTCAAGGGCCTGTCGCCGGGCGAGCCTTCTGAACAGGTGCGTGCCCGCGTCATCGAGGCCCGAGAGATTCAGGGACAGCGAGGCGCGATCAACGCCCGTCTCGGCGTCGAGGGCATTCGCAGGCACTGCGCGCTGGGCGATCGTGAAAGCCGGCTGCTCGAACAGGCCTGCGAGCGCCTGCATCTATCTGCGCGCGCCCACCATCGTATCCTGCGCGTTGCCCGAACCATCGCCGATCTCGACGGATGCGAGGCGCTGGGCCTGACGCACCTGAGCGAATCCATTGGCTACCGCCAGCTTGATCGGTCTTAGCCCCCCCTTAGGCGCACGAATTTTTCACTTCCAGAGCTCTGCAAGCCGTTAGCATTCACGCTTTGGTTCGTAGGTCGACGAAGACGTGCAGAGGCTCGGACATAGATCATTGATAGTGCTTTGTCTGATCCTGGCTGTCTTGGCCTTGGCTGAGGCACGCGCCGAGGTTCGCCTGGTCACGGAAATCAATGGCGTTGACGGAGCGCTACTGACCAACGTTCGCGCCCACTCCGGTCTTTATGCTGCGCAGCGCCTCGACGATGTATCTGTCTGGCGCTTACGGCAGCTCGCGTCCGATGCGCGCGGTGAGGTTCGCGATGCGCTCCAGCCCTACGGCTATTATCAGCCGAGAATCGAAGTCCGTCTGGAAGAACCGCAAGACGCTGGCCCCTGGCGAGCGTTGATCAATATCACTCCGGGCCAGGCCACTCGCGTCGACGACCTCGTTCTTGAAATCGAGGGTGCCGGGAGCACCGATCCGCAGCTCCTTGCCTGGCAACAGGGCTGGCCCCTGGAGCCCGGCAGTCGCTTGGTCCATTCCAAGTTCGACTCGGCCTGGAGGCAGCTGGCATCACTGGCCGAGAAGCGCGGTTATTTCTCTGCGCGCTTCGTGCAGCGTCAGGTCGTGGTCGATCCGGACCTGGGACGCGCTGACGTCACCCTGCGCTTCGATACGGGGCCGCGCTATCGCTTCGCCGATTACACCACCAGCGAACACCCCTTTTCGCAGCGTCTGATCGAGCGCTTGAACGTCCTCGAATCGGGCGAATTCTACAGTCAGGAGCGAATCGATCATCAGCGCGAGATCCTGGTTCGCTCGGGCTTTTTTCGGCGCGTGGTCGTCGACGAAACGCGCCGCGCCGAGGGCGCCGACGTGGCGCTGAACTATGAACTGGAGCCCCGGGTGCCGAACTCCTATCGGGCCACCCTGGGTTTCGGGACCGACACGGGCGCCCGTCTCCAGCTGGGCTGGATTCGCCACTTCCTGTCAAAAAGGGGCGATCGGATCGATCTCGGCTTCGGTGCCCAACAGCAGAACACGGAGTTCGTGCTGCGCGGCGACTACTTCCTGCCGCGGGGCGATCGGCCCTTCGACTTCTGGACCGCCGGCGTTCTGCTTCGCAGCGAGCGCGACAACTTTCGCTTTAACGACGAGGATCGCATCGAGGCCGTCTTCGATAGCTTCAGCGGCCGGCGGGATCAGGCCGAGGTGTCATTCGGCCGAATGGAAGAGCGCCCGGCGCCGTGGGAGGGTGCCGATCCGATCGAGGAGCGCCTGACGGTGACACTCCTCGACGAATCCTTCGATGCGTTTCGTGAAAGCAGCTTCAGCGACGAGAATCTGGCCCTGCTCGAAGCCAACCCGGAGCTCATACCCTTCCTTCAGGACGACACGCAAACCGTTGCGCTCGGCGCGAGCTGGCGCCTGTTCAGCGTGGCGGGCACGGGCTTCGACGCAAGCGGACTCATCCTCGACGCACGGATCACCGGTGCCAGCGCCTCGCTCGGTTCCGACGTCAGTTTCCTGCAGGGTTATGTAGGCGGGCGCTGGCACTTCCTGATCGGCGACCGCCAGAAGGTACTGCTTCGCGCCGAAGCCGGTTCCACGCAAGCAGATGTCGACAACCTGCTGATCACGCTGGATGATCGTCAGCTGGACCTGTCGATCACCGAACTGCCGGATCGGTTTCGCTTCCGGACCGGTGGCGATCGAACGGTTCGAGGCTACGCCTTCGAAGCACTGAGCACCAACCGCAACGGTGGCAATCATCTTCTGGCCGCCTCGGCGGAATATGAATACCGACTCGGCAAGAGCTGGTCACTGGCCGCCTTCTACGACATCGGCAACGCCTTCAACGATTTCGATGAGGTTCAGCTCAAGCGCGGCGTCGGCGCGGGATTCCGTTTCTATACGCTGATCGGTCCCGTTCAGATCGACTTCGCCCAGGCCCTGGACGATGCGGGCAAGCCCTGGCGATTGCACCTGACCATCGGCACCCGACTACTGTGAACACCCGGAGCCACCGAAACTCATGAATGACACCTCCGATTCTCCGCAAGAACGGCCTGGCCTCGGGCGCTGGATCAAGCGCGGTCTGATCACCGTACTCGCGCTGATCGGCCTGGTGATCGTGCTGCTCATCGCTGCCTTTTACTGGCTGACCCGAACGCAGTCCGGTGCGGAATTCGCCCTCGACCAGGCGCAGGGGGCGTTGCCTTCGCTGAGCTGGACGGCTGCCTCCGGCAACCTTCTGGAGGGCCTGGTGATCGACGGTCTGGCGCTCGAGCCTGGTGGCGCATCGGTCGATGTCGGGCGGATCGAACTGGCCGCTCGCCTGCGCTTGATCGGCGGGCTGGAACTGACGATCGAACGTCTTATCGTTCGCGAAGCCGACATCGTCCTGCCACCGCCGGACCCCGACGCTGAACCGGCAGGGCCGATCACGGTGCCCGATCTGATCAGTCCGCTACCAATCATCATCAATAATCTCGAGCTGGCCGACCTTCGCCTGTTTCCCGATCGATCCGACGCGCCGCTGCTGGCCGTCGAGGCCCTGCAGCTGTCAGGCCGGATCGATGAGGGCCTGACGCTCGAGGACCTCGACCTGCGCC
>Ga0207419_1001996_pt1 | contig 14123 bp, 5 predicted proteins | sample ElkSloMetagenome_4_FD_184723 | JGI IMG/M metagenome (GOLD analysis project Ga0207419, IMG submission 184723) | Hot spring microbial communities from Elkhorn Slough, Monterey Bay, USA - MD2A (version 2) | ecosystem: Environmental > Aquatic > Marine > Intertidal zone > Estuary: Microbial mat ... | reverse complement strand
AATAATGGTTACCGGAATGAGCGCCAACCATAAGCCCAAATCTATTCTGAAAGCATAATTATTGAGCCATAAATCCATTAAGAACCAAGCCAATGGCGTTGCGATAACGCTAGCAATGATCAGCAGAATAAAATAGTCTTTAGAGACCAAAACAAGTAAGCCTTTAGAGGATGCACCTAATATTTTTCTGATACCCATCTCTTTTCTTCTTTGTAACATGTTGTAAGAAAAGAGCCCCAACAAGCCTAAAGAAGCGATAATCACGGCCAAAATTGTGAAAATATTGATGATTTTTAGGAAGTGCCTATCCGAAGCATATTGTGCATCAAAAGAATCCTCCGCAAAAAAATACTCAAACGGAGCTCCTTCAAAAGCTTCCTCCCATTCTTTTCTGATCAAATCTAAAGTATGCTGCGTATCAGCGTTTTCATTTTTTGCGAGTTTCACAGCATAGTAATTACTCCAAACGCTTTTAATGTAGGCTATGGGCGTGTACTCTTCATGCAATGAACCATGATGGTGGTTTTTCATCACACCCTCTACAATAAGGTTGGGAAACATATTGCCACCTTTTATTCTTTTACCCACTGCTTCTGCCGGATTTTCAAAACCCATTAAACGGGCAGCTTTTTCATTGATCACCACATTGCCATTTCTAAAAGAGTCATCGCTATCGTTGTAAAAACGTCCAGCCAAAACTTCAATACCGAATGTTTTTGCATAGTCTTTATCACATGCGATCAATGAAACCGAATGCTTATTTTCTGCGCCTTGTCTAGCCATTGAGCTACCCCAATTGATGCCTTTGCCCGGCACTGCATTGGCCGTGGTTATGCTTTCAATAGCAGGATAAGCTTCTAATTCTGACTTAAAATGATTGAGCGTTTTAAAGAATTCTCCATTATTTCCATTTAAAGCACCTGGAGGTGCATCCAGCACAACTAGTTTTTCAAGGTCAATCCCCAAATCTTTTTCCTGCATATAAGCTATTTGCTTTTGCACGGTAAGTGCACCTGCTAGCAAGGTAATCGAAGAAGCATACTGAAAAACCACAAGCGCTTTTCTGAAAAAAGCGCCCTTACCTGCTCTTTCGACCTTGCCATTTACTACAGTAATCGGTTTATAAGAAGACAATACAAAGGCCGGATACAAACCTGATAAAATAGAGCCTATAATAACCACAAAGGCCGAAACAGACCAAAATATCCATTGATTCTCTTCTACAATTAGTAAAGGATTACTGATTTCTTGAAAAAAGGGTATGGCCCATTGCACAATGACCAAACTTATGACAAAGGCCACTATATTGAGTAAAAAGGCCTCCGACAAAAACTGATAGCGCAATAACTCAACAGAAGAACCCATTACTTTTCTTACACCAACTTCCCTAGCCCTTTCCATAGATCGGGCTGTAGATAAATTAATGTAATTGATGTAGGCAATCAGTAAAGTAAACAAGCCTACCAATGATAGGACCCAAATAGTTTCTAAGTTGCCGTTTTTTGATAGTATCGGATGATTTTCAGTATGTAGGTACAAGTCCTTTATTGGTGTCATCTCTACCGACCAAGTACCTTTTCTTTCAGCAATTTCTGGTGTCACTTCAAGCGTCTCTTCGATTTTCTTTTCTAGTTGTGCTTTTTCTGTATTTACAGTCTTTTTCACAAAATAAAACTCGCTCCATCTTTCCCAATTCTCTTCTGTTTCTTCATTATAAAGTATTCTAGCAGATTTGTATGAAAGCAAGGCCCCGAACTGAATGCTCGAGTTGACGGGTAAATTATTGAGAACACCCACTACCTCATAATTGAAAGCGCCCACATTGCCACTGATATTGACAACTTTACCAATTGGATCGGTTTCTCCAAAAAGTTTACTTGCTGCTTTATCGGATAAGATGATTTTAAACGGCTCGGCCATTTTACTCATCTCGCCTTTTTTCAAGGTAAAATCGAAGATTTTTTCGAACTCAGGTTCTACAAAATACATTCCGCGCTCTTCGAATACTTTTTTCTCACCTTCGCTTTCAAAGATGATAGAATTATTTTGGTAATCGATGTTATTGAAGCGCACTACTGTTGCAATCTCAGGTATGTTTTCTATTGAGTTTTTAAAAGGTACGGGAATTTGATGATAGGTATTTTGACCGGTCTCTTTTTCGTTAACCAAAGCCAAACTGTACACCTCTGAAGCATTTTTATGGAAGCCATCGTAACTGAGTTCAAAAAGTACATATCTAAAAATCAGGAAAAAAGCGGTTAAACCCAATGTTAGGCCTAAGATATTCAGTAAACTAAAAGTTGATTTTTTGTAAATGTTTCTAATAGCAATTTTTAAAAAGTTGAGTAACATAAGGTTTTATCTACATGAAAATATATGGTGGATAAGCCAAATTAAATACCACAATTGCAACTTACTGTATATCAAATTGTTAGCTTGCTCAGACATTGTGAATTACCCAAATAGGTGTTCGCCAGCGACCAGCTTTGGCCGCTAGCGAACTTAAAATTTATGCCTTTATGTATCACTTCTTCAGTACAAATTTGCTTTAGAAGATTTACAAGGACCACATAGACTTAAAACAAAAAAAACCGCTCCCATTGGGAACGGCCTTAAAATAAATATGAAAATGATAAATTTATATGTACACTTTATTAGTAACCAGGGTTTTGAGTAAGAGCTGTATTCAATACAATTTCAGATTGAGGATAGGGATAAAGCAAGTTGGTTTCGGTAAAAGTAACCTCTGTTTCTGAACCCCAATCGTCTTGAGTATATGAGGTAAGGTCTACTTCACCCAACCAGTGTCTTCGCTTCATATCCCACCAACGATGCCCTTCCTCAAAAGCTAGTTCAATTCTCCTTTCTTCATAAATCCAATCTAGCACTGTGGCCGGGTCGGTTTCACTTGGATCTCTCAATACAAATGTAGTCGCCTCAGGGTCATCAGCAGGAAGCGCACCCGCTCTTGATCTAATCTGATTTACGATATTGACTGCTTCAGAAACATTGCCGCCCGTTCTCACTATGGCTTCTGCCTGCATCAAAAGTACATCTGCATAGCGCAATAATCTTGGGTTATTGTGCTGCCTGCCCCACTCATTTCCGTTGGTTTGTGGGGAGTTCATGTATTTTTTAACCTCCAAGGTTACCGTATCAATGGTCTCGTAATATCTGTTATCGTTCTCGTCAATCAAGTCCAAAAAGTTTTGCGTTGGAAGATATTGCTCACTCCTCAACCATGCTGGATCGGTCTCAACTTCATTTTCTTCAGTCGCTGGATCATCATAACCAAATCTGTTGGTGAAAAAGCTCCAAATTACACCTAAGTTCCCTACTACAGCAAAGTCGTCGTTGTCTAATGCCCAGTTATTTAATTGAGAGTTTCTACCCGCCATTACTTCAAACAATGACTCATCGTTTAGCTCGGTCGCTTCTTTAAAATTATCCCCAAAATCTGCTACCAATGCTCTTGAGGTAATTTTATTGAACTCTGCCAATGCATCAGAAAAATCTTGGGTATTGTTGGCATATGCGCCACGCATCATCAAAGCTTTGCCTAATATACCGTAAGCAGTCTCATTCCATACCGAGCCTCCTCTAACAGGCGTATCGCCTAATAATGTAGATGCCTCCCGCAAATCTGAAATAGCTTGATCTAAAGCCGCATCATTGCTAGAGTTACCGATAATGGTCTGGTCAAACTCTGTAATGTTTTCAAGATTCAATGGCACATTGCCAAAGTAGTTCCAAAGGTTTAAGTACATGTATCCTCTTAAAAATAGCAACTCTCCTCTATGTCGCTCTCTCAAGGTTTGATCCTCATACAAAAATCCATATCGCTCATCTCTCTGAAAGTCCAAAGCTGTGTTAGCTCTATTGATCAAATGATACGCATTTTCATAGTAGTTCTGTAGGTAAGCGGTATTCGTATTTAAATCGCGAAAATTATCGAACCCTAGGCCTCCACCTTGTGCAATGGTGAGATTATCATCAGGTAAAAGCCAAAAGCCATGTATTTGGCGTGGGTTTGCTTGTGATTTATAAAAGAAAATCAGCTTTTGATAAGTACCTGCTACCAAGAACTCAAACTTTTCTTGCGAATCCATGAACTGGTTTTCTGTAGGCGAACCCGGTCTTGCTTCGTCTAATACATCCTCGCAAGCAAAGGGCAGCGTTAGTAATAAAACTAATGGTAATAATATTTTTAATCTTTTCATTGTTTCTTCTTTTTAATTAGCGAAAAATCAACTTATTAAAATGAGGCATTAAAGCCTATTCTGTAAATAGCAGGAACTGGATTATTATCATTCTCAGGATCAAGGCCGGTCCAGTTGGTAAAGGTGGCTATATTACTAGCGTCTGCATAAACCCTTAGGTTCGATGCTCCAACTTTGCTCAACAAATTATTAGGTAGTGTGTAACCGATTTGTAAATTTCTGATTCTCATAAAGCCAGCATCCTCTACCCAACGGTCAGAAATACGGTCATTACCTGCTGGATTTTGGAATAAAAATCTTGGCATATCGGTATTGGTGTTTTCCGGTGTCCATCTGTTGAGTACTGTAGTGAGCTTATTAGGGCCAAAACCACTTCCTTCTAAGGCTCTTCTATGACCATTTATTCTTTGCACATCGCCAACGCCTTGTAGCAACATAGAAAAATCTAAGCCTTTAAATCTTGCACCAATGTTGATTCCGTAAAAATAGCCTGCAATGGTATTACCTAAGAAAACCCTATCATTTATGTCCACTACGCCATCTGCACCGGGTACTTTCTCTACGCCCACTTCTTCACTTGGTGTATGGGTATCTTTAAAGGTCAAATCTCCGGGGCCTTTGGCACCACCTGCAGCATCATTGGTATTGGCCTCATAGGCATCTACTTCTGCTTGGCTTTGCAAAATACCATCTACCTGATAGCCCCAAATATAACCTATTGGCTGGCCCACCTCAATTCTATTGTTACCTAAATTAATTGGGTCATTGTTACGGTTGGTTTGGGTTACCTCATTATTAACCGTAGTAATGTTACCGCCAATGTTCAATTCTAACTCATTAAATACCATTCTGTAATTGGCACTTAGCTCTATACCTTTGTTGGTTACACTGGCTATGTTCTCTACAGTGTTTTCTAAGAAACCGGCTGTTCTTGGCAGTTGCACCGCTTGCAAAATGTCTTCGGTTTCCCTTGTATAATATTCAAAGGTCACATCCAGATTATTGTTGAAAAAGATACCATCAAAACCTATGTTGGTAGTGGTTACGGTTTCCCAACTTAATGTTCTGTTGGCCAATCTACCAAAGGTTACCCCATTTTGGAAAGTGTATTGGTCAAAACCCTGACCACCTGTAATCACTCTTGGGTTTAAATTGGCCAAAGCAAGGTATTGATAATCTGCAGTAACTTGGTTGCCTAATGTACCCCAACCTCCTCTTATTTTTAGGTCATTGATAAAGGAAATGTCTTGCATAAAGCTTTCTTGTGAGATCCTCCATGCCGCAGAAACAGAAGGAAAATTACCAAAGCGAAAATCTTCGGCGAATCTGGAAGTTCCATCTCTTCTGATGGTAGCATCTAAGTAATATTTACCACCGTAATTGTAACTTACTCTACCCATATAACCTATAAGTGCATTATCAGTAAAGAAGCCACCTCCATTGGCATCTGCTTCATTATGTATGGGTGCTACGAAAACCAAATTTTGAGAACTTGTTGATGACAGCTCATTCCTAATTCTCTGCTCACTGGCATTTAAAACTATGTCTATGTTATGTTCACCAAAGGTTTTATTGTAGCCTATCAACAATTCTGTTTGAATGTTAGACCCAAAAGTTACCCGTTCTCTAAAAGTAGTTCCATTAGCAGGAGCACCCAAACCACCAAATCTTTCAGCTGGCCCAGCAGGAGTAAGCCCTACGCGCTTCATGTTGGTAAAGTCAAAGTTAAGCGTTCCACGTATCCTCAAGCCCTCTAGCGGGGTTAACTCAGCGTACACATTACCTAAAGTCCTAAAAGTCTCATAATCATTTCGGTTGGTCGCATTCTGACCCAATACGTTTGATCTGGCACCATTAGGCCCCCATATATCTCTACTGGCATTGGCAAAATTGCCATCACTATCGTAGATAGGCTGCCAAGGTATGATCTCGGAATAAGTCAATTGATTAGGGCTCACATTATCTATTGCATCTACTTTAGAAAACCTGAAAACTTCGCCAATCTTTAGCCAATCGTTCAATTGATGATCTGAATTAATCGCTAGAGAATACCTGTCTATCTCGCTACCTATAAGCGTACCTTCTTGGTTGGCATAACCAAAACTTGCATAATACGTAGATGCATCATTACCACCTGAGATAGAAACATTGTAATCTTGTATCGCCGCATTTTTGTTCTGTATGGCGTCTTGCCAATCGTCGTTATTGGTACTATTGCCTAAAAATAAATCAGAATTTGGATCATAATAGCCAAATTGGTCTTCGTCAGAAGAAAGATCTACATTTTGCAGCATATCTCTAGCTAGATCATAATACTGCGAAGTAGATAGCACATCGTGGCGTTGGTTGTTATTTTGTATACCATATGAGGCATTCAGACTTACTTTTGGCCTACCTGCCTTTCCTTTTTTGGTGGTGATCAAAATAACACCATTGGCAGCACGCACTCCGTAAATGGCGGCAGCACTCGCATCTTTCAGTACAGAAATTGACTCAATATCTGCAGGATTAATTGTGTTAAGGATATTTTGGCTACCCCTTACATCGCTAAAAACATCTACACCTCTTTCTGCATTTTCTTCAAAAGGTTCTGATACAGGAATCCCATCGATTACATACAAAGGTTCAGCGTAACCTCCGGCTCCATCAAAAGTACCCACGCCCCTTATTCTTACTTCAGGTCTTCCTGCTGGGTCACCACCGGGCGAGCTTACAAAAACGCCCGTCATCCTACCTTGCATGGCCAACTGTGGATTTATAGAGGCTGTCTTTTCTGTGGCTTCGGCATCAATTACACTAATGGCACCTGTCAAGTCTTTTTTCTCTCTAGAACCGTAACCAATCACTACGACCTCTTCTAACTGAGATAAATCTTCTTCTAACTCCACATTTAAAGTACTTTGAGAACCTACTGTAACTTCTTGGGTTACATAGCCGATATAACTGAACTGTAGCACATCGTTGTCGTTGGCAGCTATGGCATACTTACCGTTAATATCAGTGGTAGTACCCTGTGCCGTACCTTTTATAATGATACTTACGCCAGGCAATGGCTCGCCTGAGCTTGCGGTTACCGTACCAGATACCGTCACTTGTAGGGGCGATTCAATCGTTTCTGTCAGTGAGGGTTCTAGCCATTTCTTTTTGCTTACGAAAATATCATCGTTGATCCTCTTAAACTTGAGGTTATGTTCTTTAGATAAAATTCTTAAAATTTCGGCCAAAGAGCTTTCTTGGGGCATTTCAGCAATACTACTTAAATCAATGCCTTCTTCATTGTAGGTAAAGTAGAAATTAGTTTGCGCAGATATCGTCTGAAAAGCATCTTGCAGTGAGAGCTCGCTGCTGTTTAAAGAGATTTTTACTTCTTCCCAACTTTTACTTTGGCCTAGGCCATTATTGGCAAGCAAAAAGCTACATAAAAGTCCTTGCAGGAAGATGCCATAAAATGCATATTTGGTCATGACAATAATTTGTCTAAGTATTTTCCATTTCATATAATTACAGAGTTTTTTGTGATAAACTAAAAACAATTAGGTAATAGAAACCCGTCACCGCTTCTCCCAAAAGGTGGCGGGTTGTCTTTTTTTATTATAAGCGAGGTTGAAAATCAGGTTAGCATGTCGAGATTCTAGGTCATAGGCATATTTAATTTAGTATATAAAAACAGTTTCATTTTCAATATCAAATTCAAAGTCTGAAGTATAGCTCAGACCTGTAAGTACATCTTTTAAAGCTTTATTCTTAAATCTACCGCTAAACCTGCCATCCACTTTTCTTTTGATTTCTATCTTTACTCCGTACCATTTCTCTAATCGACTGGTAACTTCTTTAAAGTCGGCGTGTTCAAAATAGATGATGTCTTCTTTCCATGCTGAGATGGCTTCTAAATCGACAAGAGAAACTTCGATTTTACTACTTTGAGGGTCATAGTTGGCCTGCTGCCCAGGCTTTAAAAATACCGCATCTTTAGCTTCTTTGTCCTTTTCTGTAAATACCTTTACCTTACCTGTTAGCACTGTTACACTTACGCTCCCTGCTTTTTCTTTTAAGTTAAAAGAAGTGCCCAGTACCTTGGTAGTAACCTCTTTACTTTTGATTAAAAAGGGCCTTGCCGTATCTCTAGATATTTCAAAAAAAGCCTCGCCCGAGAGGTAAACTTCTCGGTTTTTGCTTTGCCCAAATTTTTCAGGATAAGTCAACGTTGCGCCAGCGTTTAGTTTGACCTTGGAGCCGTCAGACAATATAATGGTACTTTTTTGACCGAAAGGTACATACTTAGAACTCATAACAACTTCCTCAGCGGCCAATGCAGCTTCATTTTTCTCTGTATGATTAAAATAAAAAAGGCCTCCCAGTAAAGCCAGAAGGATAGAAATGGATGCCGCATACTTAAAAAGGCCATTGTTCTTTTTCTTAGTATCTTCAAAGAACAACCGTTTATTGGGACTGACTATGCCCTCAAGCACTTCCGTATAATCTTTTTGAGAAGGTTCAATCCTTTTGGGTTGGGCGTTTAAGATGATTTCTCTTGCCTTTTGCACTTTTTCAAGTTTCTCAGGATGCGCTGCAAGCCACGACTGCCAGAAAAGATTGGCTTCTTTGCTGTCTTGCCTGATCCAGCTAACAAAAAACTCGTCAGCAATAAAATCTTCTATATCGAAATTTTCGTATTTCATAATTTTGGAATGAACCTATTTTCATACCCTTTAAACAAAAGAGTACCTTATTGAACAAATGACCCCATAAAAAAATAAAATTATGGCTTTTTATCCCAAAGTAGGTCTAAAAGTATCTCTTTTGGTTAAAATGATAAAATAATGAGGAGTTAACCAAAGTTTATTACGGGCTCGATGGCGCTAAGTGTGATTTGAAAAGCGGTAAGGGATATTTTTATCTGTCATTTAAAAGGATGAAAACCCATCGTTTGGGAAGCTGACATCATGTTTACATGCTCGTTGGTGAGGACACCAACTAGGGCAATATAAAGTTAATGTATGATCGATTACATCTTTTTGAAGTTTGTTGAGTTGGAACCTCGTAAATTTGAAATTTTCAGTTAGAAGCATAAAAATGGCTTTTATTAGGCAATTTATGTGTTGTTAAAATCATATAGATGATAATTCTCCAAAGCCTGACAGTTACGGTTAGGACACTAACGAAGGTAAAAAATTTACAATTGAACACTAAAATCAGGCGTGTACAAAATATTTTTAAATTGTAAATGAATTTGAGTTTTTGAGCTGTTTTTTCTTTTTGATGAAAAACAGCAATAGAAAAGATTCTATCTAACAGGAAAATCTTTCAATTTAAGCTTATTTAACGACTTTGGTAATTACTCAGGCAGGTATAAAAAACCTCGAAGAGGTGCTATTATAATAGCATCGATCATAAATATGTGAACAAAACCCTGAAAGGGTGATATTACATCGAGAAAAACCCTTTTAAAGCTGGCATACAAGGTATTTTCATATTTTATCCCTTCGGGATTATACCTGAGTAGTTACAAACTTTGTACAACTCTAATTTATAATTAACCACTAAAAATTGACCATCGCTCAAAAATGTTCTCTTAAAGAATTTAATGAGCGATAGATGAGTTTTCTAGCATATTTGGCAGCTTTTAAATTCATGAGTACAGCCACTTGTTCATAGCTCAAACCATCGTAAAAAAAATAGGTGACCGCTTCTCGTTGCTTCACCGTCAACTTATTAAGGGCATTCAACAATTTTTTCGATTGCTCTTCATCCAATTGCCTGTTAATGATCTGAATTTCATGGGCTGTTTCAAAGCCGAAGGCATACTCGGGCAATTGCAGGCCTCTAATAAAACTAAAGGGCTTGTTCTTTTTGAGATATTTGGTGATGCGGTTTCTCAATGAAACAAATAGATAAAATTTAATAGCGTCTATTTGGGTGTTTTTCCTGCGTTTTTGGCGCATGTATATAAACATTTCTTGTATGCAGTCTTTTACAAGTTCTTTGTCTTTTGTGAACTGACAACCGAAACCAAACAGCAGGGAAAAGTATTTATTATACACATAAATAAAAGCGTCTTCATCACCCTTACAAAACAGCGTCCATATCTCTCTATCCGACATTGCATCGAAATGCGCGGAATCCTCGTTCTTGCTTTTTGCCTTTTCGTTTAAAGATTGATTTTGGTAGTTAAGTTGCATATAGATTCATTTTCATATTAAGGCATTACCACCTCTAGAAGTCAAAAAAAATATTTCAGTGTTGTTTTTTCCACAATGAGAAACAAGTTATTATTACATTGTTACATAAAATTAGTATTAAAAGCAATAGGTAATACTGATAATTTTGATAGAGGGCAGCACAGGACAGTACAGGTTACTATCCTGTTTTTCAACAATAATTAGGTTGCTTTAATCTCTCACTACCAGTTTCTTTACACCCAATAATTCTCCATTCCTTTTTATTCTTAGCATATAAATGCCTGACTGTAATCTAGGAGTAACCCTTAAGGAATTTGTCTCAAACATTCTTTTGTTGAACATTTCCTTTCCTTGCATATCGGTAATCGTAATCTCATCAAACCTGTATTCAGTATCTTTCAAGTCTAGATAAATAATGCCATTGGCAGGGTTGGGGTAAACCTCTAATTTATCATCAGAGATTTCTTCTATTGAGGTAACTGTGGAGGGCTGCGTATCGGCTATTACATACATGGCATTGGTAGGTAGGTAAATCTTGAGCCCGTCGGCGGTTTCTTCTACGCCAATCTGCTCTACTTCATAGCCGTTCTCATCAAGTAAATGTGCCGACTTGATATTGGGGTTATTGATGGTCAAGGTCATAACAGTATTGGCTGCCCGCCAAGGTAACTGCCCAACGCGCTCTACTTCGTAACCTTCCACCATCTCATCATTCAACTCAAAAGTCACTTCCTTCTCTCTATATTGCGACGTTTCATAAATGGTATTCACTTGAATCAAAATCTCTTCAGATGTAGCGAGTGGTTGCTCATCCATAGAAACTACACTGACTGCGGCATAGTCATTTTTTATGTCGAGTATTATATCATTTAAAGCAATGGTTTCGCCCCCTTCTGCAAAAAAGCCTGTAACGCCTTGTGCGGCAGGTGCATTTAGGGTACAAATACCTTTCTGATAATCCCAAACCAATTCACCTGTAGAGCTTGTGATGATTTTATCTTGAAAGTTTAGCAGCTGATCTAGGTCAGTAGAAACCGAACTGTTGTTAGGTTCACCATTGTACGTTACCCTTACTTTTCCTGCTAGGTAAGCCACAGGGGCTACCTCTGTTGCAGTGAGGCTACCTTGGTTGTCATAAGAATCTCTATTGGGATCAAAGCCGCTTTCTTCAGTTATGAGTGGAATATCCCTATCATAAATATTCTGCAAACTTCTCACTTCGTTGACTACCATCTCGCCTTCTTGCACATAGCCTTTTCGGTATAAAAGGGCATTGGCAGGAAAAGGGCCAAGATGTGGCGGATGCGCATTATTGAATTTATACAGAGGCTCAAAATTTACCTCAAAATCTTGAAAGGTATGGAAGGTGCCCATGCGATCAGAATAACCATCTGCGCCCGGCCTTGGAGAAAACCAATAGTACGAATCAAAACCCGTAAGCGAAGCATAAGCCGCTGTTAAAAATACCGACTCGGCAATGTATTTATGTGGAAATGGCCAACTGCTTTCGGTCATTACAAATGGTTTTCCACTCACCTGCTTTACATTCACTGGCAGTTTATTGGGCTGGAAAAGTACAGATTGGCCTACATATCTATCTCCACCTTCGATTCGCCATCCATTGTTAGGGCCAACATGATCGGCGCTGTAATAACGATTTACTGCCATTACATCGGCTACTGCGTTGGTATAGCGTTCGGCATCTAACAAGCGTGCCGAGTTGGCCGTTTTCCAATTGGTGGTATTGATCAATTGCTGACAACCTATCTCTTTAAGATGGTTGTAAACTTCTTCATAAAACCCGCGCTGTGTATCAATATAAAAAGCAATCTGATCGCTCAAACGCTTATCCTTACCTCCTGCTTGCACAATAGTGGCATCAAAAATAATATAAATCCCCATTTCACCATTGGCAGGGGCATCGGTTTCCAAGGGGGGAAGATTGTCCCAAGCAGCATAAGCAGAGGCTATATCGCCGTACTTCTCAACCAGCCAATCATGAAACTGACTTTCCATTTCATCTAACAGGCTTGGCTCTACACCTTGTATGGTCCAAAAAAACACGCCATCTTCATTAAGCATTTGTATTAGACCAACTGCAGGATCATCTTTTAATGGGATGCCTGTATAAGGATTGGTTTCTGTGTAAAGATAAGTAAGCCAATTCTTGAAAGCTTCTTGAAAAGTATCATTGAAATAAAGCAAAGCCCAAGGTTTTTTATTGGTACCCGAGTAGTCGCCTAAGCCCCATTCGTTAGGTATCTCATCTATAAAATTTGGCCAGAAAGGACTTATGGTAGAATAAATTCCTTCTTCTTTCATGGCCGCTACAAACTTCCAAATGGCATCTACTTCTTCGGTATTAACTTGGTTAATATCCCGGGTTACCGAGTGTATTTCACCATGAAAACGCATCATATTAACTCCACGCTTAGCTAGAAATTTACCAAATGTCCTGATATCTTCAACACTCATATCGCGTGTGCCATCTCCCCCACCAATTGCCCAAAAGCGGATAGGTCCGCCATTTTCTGTAACAAAGCCTTCGCCATCGGCAGAGAGTTGCACAAAACCATTTTCGCCTGCCATATCTTCATTGAGGTAGCGCAAATCGAGCATGGCATCTTCGCTGTAGTTGTCCACTTCAGGCTCAAAGCGCCAACCATCTTGTGGATTTTGAGCATGGGTAATTGCACTTATAAAAATGATGAGAACGAGAGTAAAGTATGTTTTTTTCATGGTGTTCGAGTTAAAAATATCTTTTGTTTAATGGTTGAATGGTCAATATTTAATTGAAGCAGATACAAGCCCGGCTCATTTATTTTTCCATCTATTTGTATGGTAGAAATCTTTCCGGCAGTTAATTCCCCCGATTGTAATAACCTACCTTGTAAGTCGAAAAAGTTATAATCAGCTGCTGAAGCAAAAGACCGTAAGTCTACATACAACACACCTTGAGTGGCGGTAGGATAAACGGAAATATCAGAAAGGCTCTCTTCTGACAAAGCAGTAACGCTCCCTCCTTTTATTACACGTAAACCCTCTTTTTGATTCACTTCTACCCAAGCATCCTTCGATATATCTCTATAAACAGTTCTGGTTTGGTCGGGCCAAAACACCTCTAGAGAATCAATATCATGTTCAGCAATCCCAAAATGTACCCAAGCACTACTCCTAGAAAGATAAGCCCCTCCGTTGTCCTTTATTTTTAAAAGTGGCGTCCTACCTTGTAAGTGTAATTTTAAGATACTGCCATAAGCATCTCTATTAATGGCATCGCCTTCTAGGTCTATCATCAAAAACCCGTTTTCTTGGTGTCTTAAATTAGCTGTATTTCTGTAAATCTGTAAATAAGGAACTTCAAGTGTATCCTGCTCTGCAGTGGCCGTAACCGCCACATCTAAATCTCCATCAGCATCTAAATCAGCGATGCCCATGCCTCTGGCAAACAAAGGAGGTTTTATTTGCCCAAAGGTGGTCACCAAATACTGTCCATTAATGTTTTCGTAGTATTGATTAGGCTGTTCTAAATCGCCGAGCACGGCGCCGTTAGGGATAAATAGATCAAGCTGTGAATCGTTATTGGCGTCAAAAAACTCAGCGCCCCAACTCACATTGTCGCCCAAAGCCAATGTCTGATCAGCTACGTTTTCATACGTTCCATCGCTTTGTCGTTGCATAAAATGATTGACGGTCAAGTCAGACACATACAAATCAAAATCGC